>Ga0180218_1000033_pt1 | contig 359590 bp, 296 predicted proteins | sample eDN3rd37CKraftBY_FD_151334 | JGI IMG/M metagenome (GOLD analysis project Ga0180218, IMG submission 151334) | Enriched backyard soil microbial communities from Emeryville, California, USA - eDNA 3rd pass 37_C Kraft BY (version 2) (version 2) | ecosystem: Environmental > Terrestrial > Soil >... | reverse complement strand
CTCCCGCAGATCATTCGAATAGGGTCTCGCCATCCCTGCTGGCCTCCTACCCAGCCAGCAGGTTGAATCAGAACTCCCCCAGCTTGGAAATCCCCATTCCGATTCAATCAATCAGAAATCGAGTCTAGGCTGACCCGCCGCCGCCGCGATCGTCGGCGGGTTTGGGGACGACGCTGAGCTTGCCGCCCGCTTCGAGCGTGGCCTGCGCGGCGGCGGCGATGCTGTCGACCTGCTCCATGCGCAGCGCTTCGAGCAGGTCTTCGCGGCTCATCTCGGCGCGGCGCAGCCTGGCCTCGTCAAGCTGGCCGTCTTCGACGATCCGGATCGGCCGTGCCTTCACCAGCCAGGAGAGAATGCCCCAGTGCAGCGTCGCATAGGCAAGCAGGCGGTGCAGGACGACGAGCACCAGCGTGGCGGCGAGGGCAGGGAAGAAGGCGGCTTTGCCCGTCATCACCCGGCTGATGTTCGATCCCACGATCAGGGCGACGACGATGTCGAGCGGCGAATAATGCGCGAAGGTGCGCCGGCCGGCGATCCGCACGCAAGCAATGCCGAACAGGAACAGGATCAGCGCGCGAAAGCAAAGCTGGAGCGTGTCCGCCCCTTCATCGGGGCCGATCAGCAGGCGAAACATGTCCATGACGGTTGAACGCCGTAACGGGAGGAGGGTTGCCGCCCGGCTCCCGGCTTCTTCAAACCTCAGCCATGGGGGGCGACGAGCGCCGGGATCAAGGGCAGCAGGTCACGCGCGAGAAAGCCGACGCGGCCGATCGTGCGGCTCGCCATCGTTCCGGCCTCGCCGTGAATCCACACGCCCCAGCCGGCGGCCGACAGCGGGTCCATGCCCCGCGCCAGCAGGCCGCCGATCACGCCGGCAAGCACATCGCCCGATCCGGCGGTTCCCAGCCCGGGCGCATCGCTGCAATAATGGAGCAACGTGCCCGAAGGGTCGGCGATGATCGTCTCTTGTGCCTTGAGGACGACGACCGCCCCAAAAAGGCGGGCTGCGCGCAACGCCTGGTCTACGGGGGCAGCGGTTATTTCGACCTCGTCGCAGCCGAGCAGCGTCGCCAGCTCGCCATGATGCGGCGTCAGCAGGAGCCGACCGTCGCGCCGCGCCAGCACCGCCGCCTTGCCGTGCATCGCGACCAGCGCACCTGCGTCCAGCAGGATGGAGGTTTCCGGCGCGGTCGCGCGCAAAAGCGTTTCGACGAGGGTTGCGCTATGCGGCCGCGCCATCGTCGCGGGACCCATCACCAGCACGTCGCATCGGCCCACATCCTTTTCGAGGGCGGCCGCTGCCTCGGCCGCGATCTCGCCGCTTTCGTCGGTGGCAAGCGGCACGATCGCGGCTTCGGGAAACAGGGCGCCAATCGCCATCGCCGCCGCCGCGATCGTCCCGATCCTGACCTTGCCGGCGCCGGCGCGCAGCAGCGCTTCGCCCGTCAGCAAGGGGCCGCCCGGCACCGTGGCGGAGCCGGCGACGAGCAACGCGCGGCCGCGCGCATTCTTGTCCGCGCCGTCGCCGATGTCAGGGAGGGGATGCGCCTGTCGCCAGCACGCGTCGAGGGCGGTGAGCGGGGCGGCGGCTGGGCGGGAGGTGCCGGCTGTTTCGTCGGGAATGCGCGCATCGCTCTCCTGCGGCCTGCCCCTCCCAACGCCTCTTCAGGAAAGGTCGTTCCCGCGCCGCACGTCGCGCCCGGACACCTCCGCGCCGGCATTGGCGGGAAGCGGGACGTAGAAGAACAGCGCGAAGAGCGAGAGCAAGGCGACGATCGCGAAGGCGGGGGTGATGTCCGCCGCGCGCAGCGTCGCGCTGTCGTGCCAGGCCAGCGTGTAATGGAGGAGCACCGCCGCGAGGCCGACGCCGAGACTTTGCGCGAGTTGCTGGAACATGCTGGCGAGGCTCGACGCGCGGCTCATCGATTCGGAGGATATGTCGGCATAGCCGAGCGCGTTGAGCGCGGTGAACTGGAGCGAGCGGAAGAAGCCGCCCACCAGCAAGGCGCCGATGAGTATCCAGTGCGGCGTGGTGGCGCGGAACAGCGCGTAGCTGCCTGAAATGATCGCCACCGCCACCGCGTTGCCGATCAGGATGTTCCGGAAGCCGAAAAAGCGGATGATCGGATGCGCGGTCGCCTTCATGAGCAGCGCGCCCACCGCGCCGGTGAAGGTCAGCAGCCCCGCCTCGAACGCGCTGAGGCCGAAGCCCAATTGTAGTAGCAGCGCAAGCAGGAAGGGACTCGCCCCCACCAGGATGCGCGAGAAGAGACCGCCGATCGTGGCGGCGGCGAAGGTGTGGATTTTGAGAAGCGAGAGGTCGAGGATCGCGTGCGGCGTGCGGCGCGCATGGGGCACGTAGAGCGCGGCGCACAGGACGCCGCCGATCAGCATCGCCGCCACCACCGTGAAGGGCAGGGCGTTGCGGCCTAGATTGTCGAATCCGTAGACCAGTCCGGCCAGGCCGCAGCCGGTGAGGATGAAGCCGCGCAGGTCGAACTTCTGCGTCTCCTCCTCGCGCACGTCGGGGATGAACAGGGTCGCGAGCACGACGCCCAATATCCCCATCGGCACGTTGATGAAGAAAATCCATCGCCACGACCAGAAGGTGACGATGAAGCCGCCGACCGGCGGACCCAATATCGGCCCGAGCAGCGCCGGCATCGTCAGATAGGACATGGCGCGCACCAGTTCCGACTTGGGCACGCTGCGCAGGAGCACAACGCGCCCCACCGGCAGCATCAGCGCGCCGGCGACGCCCTGCAGCATCCGCGCCGCGACCAGTTCGGTGAGATTTTGCGACAGGCCGCAGAGTAGCGAGCTGAACGCGAAGCCGACGATCGCGGCGCGGAAGATGAGCTTCGCGCCGAACCGGTCCGCCACCCAGGCGGAGATGGGCAGGAAGACCGCCGCCGAAAGCAGATAGGCGGTGATCGCCAGATTGAGCGTCACCGGGTCCTCATGCAGCGCGCGCGCCATGGTGGGCAGCGCGTTGGAGATGACGGTGGAATCCAGCGTCTGCATGAACAGCGCCGCGCCGATAATCATCGGCAGGAGCGGGCCGGTCTGTTTGGCGGGTTCGGCCGGCGTGGTGCGATCCGCCCGGGCAGGATCGGACGGTGCGTCGTCGGGCGCCGGAACGGCGAGGGCGCCGTCGGAGATGTCGCGCAACGTCAAAAGCGGATTTCCAGCAGCCGGCTCAGCGGGCCGATGGCGGCGTCGAGCGCCGCGCACTCCTCGGGCGTCAGCGTGGCGAGCCGCGCGCCCAGCCAGGTGTTGCGCGAGCGGCGAATGGACTGGAGCGTCTGTTCGCCCTCGGCGGTAAGCGACAGTTGCACGCGGCGCTTGTCGGCATCGGGCCGGTCGGTTTCACGCGTCAGCCAGCCGACGGCTTCCAGCCGCTTCACATGCGCGCTCATCGTCGGTCGGCTCATCTGCTCAAGCGTGGCCAGCTCGGAAATGCCCATGCCGGGGCATTTGCGGATGATGCCCAATATCTGCGCGTCGAGCACCGAGATGCCGACCTTCTGCGCCTCGCGACGCAAACGGCGGCTGAGCTTCAGCATCACCGGCCGCAGGCGATCCGCAAGCGCGGCGACGTCGCCGGCTTCGTTCGTTTGGTCAGGGGGCGTTCCGTCTCGCATCGCGGCCATATATTAGGTAGGCTACCTAACTACAAGGGGGCGCGTTCGCATGCATTCTAGCGGGACACGCCATGCCTCTCTTCCCGCGAAGGCGGGAATCCATACGCGCTGTCCCGCAAGAAGACGAAATGTGGCGTTTATGGATTCCCGCCTTCGCGGGAATGACGGGAGGGTGAGCGGTTTCGGCAAAGGCATCAGTTTCGCTGGCGTGGCGGGGCATTTGCGGACAGAAGCGAAGGCGGGTTGGCAAGGGGCGGCGGATGAGCGGGGCTGAGGCGGGGAAGGCAGGCAGGCGTTTCGGGCTGTTCGGCCAACTCTGGTTTCAGGTATTGGCGGGAACCGCGATCGGCATCGCGCTCGGCCATCTCGCGCCCGAGACGGGCGTGGCCATGAAGCCGCTGGGCGACGCCTTCATCAAGCTGATCCGCATGATCGTCGGGCCGGTCATCTTCGTCACGGTGGTCCACGGCATCGCGGGCATGAACGATATGCGCAGCGTCGGACGGGTCGCGCTGAAGGCGCTCATCTATTTCGAGGCGATCACGATCTTCGCGCTGATCTTCGGCCTGATCGGCGTCGACCTCTGGCGGCCGGGCGCCAGCATGAACATCGATCCGGCGCGGATCGATACCGGATCGATCCAGACCTATGTCGCCACCGCCGCGCACCAGTCGGTCGGCCAATATCTGATGGGGATCATCCCGACGACCTTCGCCGCCGCCTTCACCGAAGGCCATGTATTGCAGGTGCTGTTCGTCTCGGTCGCGTTCGGCATCGCGCTCGCCTCCACCGGCGCGCGCGGTCGCCCGGTGGTGGACCTGATTGAAAGCCTGTCGCAGGCCTTCTTCCGCATCGTCGGCTACATCATGTATTTCGCGCCGATCGGCGCATTCGGCGCGATCGCCTTCACCGTCGGCGAGTTCGGCACCGCCTCGCTCCTGTCGCTGGGCGAGCTTATCCTGGAATTCTTCGTCGTCTGCGCGCTGTTCACCCTGGTCGTGTTCGGCCTCGTCGCGCGGCTGTGCGGCATCAGCCTGTGGCGGCTGCTCGTCTACCTGAAGGACGAGATCGTGATCGTCGCCGCCACCACCTCGACCGAGACGGTGTTGCCGCGCCTGATCGAGAAGATGCGCGGCGCGGGCTGCGGCGAAAGCGTGGTGGGGTTCGTGATCCCGGCGGGCTATTCGTTCAATCTCGACGGCACCTGCCTCTATCTCACGACCGTCGCGGTCTTCCTCGCACAGGCGACCAATACGCATCTGACCTTCTGGCACGAACTGGGGCTGATCGCGGTGCTGCTGCTGACGTCGAAGGGGGCGGCGGGAGTGGCGGGGGCCGCCTTCGTCGTGCTGGCGGCGACGCTGAGCACCACGGGCACGATCCCGGTGGCGAGCATCGCGCTGATACTCGGCATCCATCGCATCCTGGCCGAAGGGCTGACCTTCGTGAATCTTGTCGGCAATGCGCTCGCCACGATCGTCATCGCCCGCTGGGAAGGCGCGGTCGATGAACGGCAACTGATGGAAACGCTCGGCCGCGCTCACCACAGGCGCGCGTAAATCTTTGAACCGTCCTCGGAACGATTTTGTTCCTCATAGGTTTGAAAACCGGCCTCGGAAGCCGGCACCCGTAGAATGTCCCGGACCGACGGCCCGACCCGAAATGGAGGATGTCGCGATGTCGGATCCGGTCACGCCCCCCCGTTCCAGAATCAGATGGGCGCCCGTCATCGTCGGCGCCATCGTCGCGCTGATCGGCCTTGTCCTCGCGATCGGCGGCGGCTGGCTGCTCGCGCTCGGCGGATCGCCTTATTATGTCATCACGGGCATCGCGATGATCGTCGCGGGCGTGCTGCTGGTCCGGCAGCGATTGCTGGGCGGCTGGATCTATATCGCGATCGTCGCGCTCACCGTGATCTGGGCCTTTTGGGAGGTCGGCGCGAACGGCTGGGCGCTGGTGCCGCGCGTGATCGCGCCCTTGGTGCTGCTCGCCGCCGTGCTGCTCGTCATGCCGACGCTGACCGGCGCCGCGCATCGCTGGCGCATGGCGTTCGGTGCGATCGTGGCGATCCTGATCGTCGCGGTCGGCGCCGGAATCATCATGAATATCGCGAACCGCCCGGCGGTGCTGGCCGCGCTGCCGGCGCCCGATGGCGAGATGGCGAACCCGGCGTTGATGCAGCCCGGCGCGGACTGGCCGGCTTATGGCGGCTCCTACAGCGCCCGGCGCTATTCGCCGCTTACCCAGATCACGCCGGCCAATGTCGGGAAGCTCGAACGCGTCTGGCTGACGCATACGGGCGACCTGCCCTCGTCGAAGATGGTCCGCGACACCTATGGCGCGGAAAATACGCCGCTCAAGGTGGGCGACAGCCTCTATGTCTGCACGCCCAAGAATATCATCCTGTCGCTCGACCCGGCGACGGGCAAGCAGCATTGGCGCTTCGATCCGGGCGTGTCCGACGATGCGATCCCCTATACCGCCGCCTGCCGCGGCGTCGCTTATTATGCGGTGCCGAATGCGCCCGCCGATCAGGCCTGCGCGACGCGGATCATCTTCGGCACGCTCGACGCGCGGTTGTTCGCGCTCGACGCGCGCACCGGGCGGCCGTGCCAGGATTTCGGATCGAACGGGCAGGTTGACGCCAAGATCGGCATGGGCGAGGTGAAGCCCGGCTATGTCTCGATGAACTCGGCGCCGACGATCGTGCGCGGCGTGGTCGTCACCGGCCATCAGGTGCTCGACGGGCAGGATCGGTGGGAGCCTTCGGGCGTCATCCAGGGGTTCGACGCGGTCACGGGCAAGCTGCGCTGGGCGTGGGACATGATGCACCCCGACTGGTCGGGCTACCCGCCCCCGGGACAGAGCTGGGCGCGCGGCACGCCGAACATGTGGACGACCGCCTCGGCCGACGAACAGCTCGGCCTCGTCTATCTGCCGATGGGTAATTCGGCCGTCGATTATTACAGCAGCCTGCGCCGCCCACCGGAAAATGCCTATGCAACCTCGCTCGTCGCGCTCGACGTGACGACGGGCAAGCCGGCCTGGCATTTCCAGGCGGTGAAGAAAGACGTGTGGGATTATGATTTCGGCGCGCAGGCGACCTTAGTCGACTTTCCCACCGCCAACGGGCCGGTTCCCGCGCTGATCCTGCCCAGCAAGCAGGGCGATATCTATGTGCTCGACCGACGCACGGGCAAACCGCTGACCCCGATCGGCACGGTGAAGGCGCCTGGCGGCGGCGTCGAGCCCGAGCAGCGCGCGCCGACGCAGATCGTCTCGCTGTGGCAGACGCTCCGCAAGCCGGTGCTTACCGAAAAAGACATGTGGGGCATGTCGCCGATCGACCAGATGGTCTGTCGTATCCAGTTCCGCAAGGCGAGCTACAAGGGCTTCTTCACCCCGCCCGAAAGCGATCGCCGCTCGATCGAATATCCGGGCTATAATGGCGGGACCGACTGGGGCGGCATCGCCGTCGATCCCCGCCGTGGCGTGATCGTCGCCAATTATAACGACATGCCCAATTATGTCCGCCTCGTGCCGCGCGCGGAGGCGAACAAGAAGGGTTGGGCGCCGCGCAATCAGGCGCGTGGAAAAATCGGCGGCGCGGAGGGCGCGGGCGATCCGCAGGCGAATACGCCTTATGCGGTGGACGTGAACGCCGGCTGGCGGCTGCCCTGGACAGGCATGCTGTGCAAGCAGCCGCCCTATGGCTGGATTCGCGCGATCGACATGAAGAGCGGCAAGACGATCTGGGATCGGCCGTTCGGCACCGCGCGGACCAATGGGCCGTTCGGCATCCCCTCGATGCTGCCGATCACGATTGGGACGCCCAATAATGGCGGCGCGGTGGTGACGGCGAGCGGGCTGATCTTCATCGCCGCCGCCACCGACAATCTGATCCGGGCGATCGACCTCAAGACGGGCAAGACGCTGTGGACCGACAAGCTGCCGGCGGGCGGGCAGGCGACGCCGATGGTTTATGAACAAGGCGGCCGCGAATATATGGTCATCATGGCGGGTGGCCATCATTTCATGGAGACGCCGATCGGCGACGAGGTGATCGCCTACGCCCTGCCCACCAACAGGTGACTTAAAGGAAGCCCTCCGGCCGCAGGAAATAATCGGCGGCCAGCAGGATGGCGAGGACGAACAGAAGGACGGCGGCGCACAGCATCACCAGCCGGACGAGGGGCGTTTCCGTGCGAAACGCCATGAACACCCAGAGGATGAGCGCGGCCTTCGCGGCGGCGATCGCGAGATTGATCGCCTGCCGCCAGTCGCCGATCGGCAGGAAGCTGGCCCCGATCGTCAGCGCCAGCAGCACCAGCAGCGCGACCCAGACGGAGAGGAGGCGGCCAAGCTCCATCGTCAGCGGCTCAGATAGAGGATGGGGAAGAGAAACACCCAGACGATGTCGACGAGGTGCCAGTAAAGGCCGACATTCCCGGTGCCGACGACGCTGGGCGGTGCATCGCCGCGAAGCCGCCACGCACATCCGGCGAGCAGGACGACGCCGACGATCACATGGACGGCGTGAAGGCCGGTCGCGATGAAATAGGCGTCCATGAACATGCGCGCGCCAGGCGAGGCGAAATCCTGACGCGGGCCGACGCCGGGCATCAGCCCCTCAAGATATTCTGCACGATATTCGCTGCCCTTGACGATGAGGAAGGCGATGCCGAGCAGCGCGGCGCCCGCGAACAGCGCCATGGCGAGCCGGTTGCGATCAAGCTTGCGCGCGCCCACGCCGACCGCGACGAGCAGACTCGACGTCAGCAATATCGCGGTGTTGGCGGCACCGGCGAGCAGGATGAGCCGCTCGCTGGTGGCGGCGAAGGCGGTGGGCTCGAACGTGCGGAGCGCCAGCAATGCCATGACGATCGCGCCGAACAGCATCGCCTCACTCGCCAGGAAGACGATCATGCCGAGCCGGTCGGCCTCGCGCTCGCGGGCGATATCGGCGAAGGGTTCGTGGCGCGCGATCGTCATGCGATGCTCGAATCGTGGCTGAGCGGATACTCGTAGGGGCCGTTGACGACGACGGGCGCCTCTTCGAAATTATGCGTCGGCGGCGGCGAGGGCACCGTCCATTCAAGGCCGGTGACATGCCACGGGTTGTCCCCCGCCGTCTCGCCGTTGCGCAGCGAATAGAAGAGATAGATCAGCGGCAGGACATAGCCGATACCGAGGAGCGACGCGCCCGCCGAAGAGAGCACGTTCAGCGTCTGGAACTCCGGCGGATAGACATGGTAGCGACGCGGCATCCCCATGTAGCCGAGCAGGAACTGGGGAAAGAAGGTGAGATTGAAGCCGATGAAGATGAAGGCCGCCGAGATGCGGCCCCAGACTTCGTTGTACATCCGCCCGAACATCTTCGGCCACCAGAAATGGACCGCGCCGAGGAACGCCGTTACCGCGCCGCCGACCATGATGTAATGGAAATGCGCGACGACGAAATAGGTGTCGTGAACGTGGACGTCGATCGCGAGCAGCGCCAGCATCAGCCCGGTCAGCCCGCCCATGACGAACAGGCCGATGAAGCCCATCGCGAACAGGAAGGCGGCGTTGAGCGCGATCGATCCCTTATAGAGCGTCGCCGTCCAGTTATAGACCTTGATCGCGGACGGAACCGCGACGATCAGCGACAGGAAAGAGAAGATCGTGCTGGCATACATGCTTTCGCCCGACACGAACATGTGATGCCCCCAGACGAGGAAGCCGATCGTCGCGATCGCCAGTGACGAATAAGCGACGAACCAGTATCCGAACAATTTCTTGTGCGCGGCCGCCGTCACCAGTTCGGAAACGACGCCCATCGCGGGCAGCACCATGATGTAGACGGCCGGGTGGCTGTAGAACCAGAACAGATGCTCGAACAGCAAGGGATCGCCGCCCAGCGCGGGATCGAAGATGCCGAGGCCGAACACACGCTCGGCCATGACGAGCAGGAGCGTCACCGCCAGCACGGGCGTCGCGAGGACGAGAATCAGTGCGGTGGCATAATGCGTCCAGACGAACAAAGGCAGGCGGCCCCATGTCATGCCTGGCGCGCGCAGCTTGTGGATCGTGACGATGAAGTTGATCCCCGTCAGGATCGAGGACCAGCCGGCGATGAACACCGCCGCCAGCGCGAGGACGACATTGCCGTTGGCATAATGCGAGGAGAGCGGGGTGTAGAAGGTCCACCCCGTATCGACCCCGCCGAAGATGAGCGCCGAGAGCGTGAACAGGCCGCCCGCCATGAAGATGTACCAGGAGGCGAGATTGAGGCGCGGGAAGGCGAGGTCGCGTGCGCCGATCATCAGCGGAATCAGGAAATTGCCGAACACGTTCGGGATCGAGGGAATGAGGAAGAACCACACCATGATGACGCCATGGAGGGTGAAGGCGCGATTATAGCCCTCGGCGGTCAGCACATCGCCGTTGGGCGTCAGCAGTTCGAGCCGCATAAGCGCGGCGGCGGTCGCGGCGACCGCGAAGAAGGCGGTGATCGAGATCAGGTAGAGGATCGCGATCCGTTTGTGATCGGTCGTCAGTAGCCAGGAGCGAAGCGAGTTGCCGTCGCTCAGGTAGCTTTGCGCCTCCGCCCGCGTCTGGCGCGGCGCCGTGCCTTCGGAGGGGGCGTTTGTGAGGCCGGCTTCGCTCATCGATGTTCCCCGGGAACAGTGCGCAGGATGCGGATGTAGGCGACCAGCTTCATCGCCGCTTCCTCGTCGATCACGCCGCGATAGGTGGGCATGATCGGATCATAGCCTGCCGTCACCTGCCGGTTCGGATCCAGGATCGCGTCGTGCAGATATTGATCGTCGGCGACGACGTGCCGCCCGTCGGCAAGCGTCACGCGCGAACGGTAGAGGCCCGCGAGCGCCGGCGCGCGCGCCGATGCGCCGCTGTCGTGACAGGCGCCGCAGCCGAGCTGGCGGTACAGCATCGCGCCTTCGGTGGCGAGCGAGCCGCCGCTGGCCTGCCCCGCCAGCCAGCGTGCATAGGCGCCCGGCTCCATCGCGACGAAGCGGCCGCCCATCACCGCATGATCGGTGCCGCAAAATTCGGCGCAGAACAGGTGATAGGAGCCGGGGCGATCGGCGGTGAACCACATGTCTGTATAGCGGCCGGGCAGCACGTCCTGCTTCAGCCGGAGCGCGGGGATATAGAGGCTGTGGATCACATCCTGGCTCGTCATCGTCAGCCGCACGGGCTGGCCGACGGGAATATGCAGCTCGTTGATCTCGGACTGGCCGCCGGCGTGCTGGAACTTCCACATCCATTGCTTCGCCACCACGCTGATCGGCATCGCGTCGGCGGGCGGCTCGTGGATCGTGAAGAACATTTTCGCTGAAACGATGAAGAAAGCGAGGATCAGCAGGAAAGGAATGACCGACCAGGAGACTTCCAGCCAGACGTTGCGGTTGGGGGCGTGCTCGCGGCTCACCTCCTTGCCGCGGCGATAGCGGATGGCGAAGGCGAAGATCAGGACGAAGATCGAGCCGGCGAGGACCAGCACAAGCAGCCCGAAGGCGCCGGTCAACAGATCGACATGCGCGGCATGTTCGGACGCTTCGCGCAGGTTCAGCATGGCGCATCGCCCCGGCGTCTGGCGAGCAACACATAAGCGAGGATGGCGAGCACCGTCAGGATGCAGCCGGCGCGCAGCAGCCAGGCGATCGCGAGGCTGTAGCGGCCGGTCTGGGGATCATAATGATAGCAGAGCAGGACGAGACGGCGGACGATGCCGCCGGTTTTCCCGGCGCGCGCCTCGTTCAGCGCCGCTTTCAGATCGGCGGGTTCGGGCGCGAGGCCGTAGAGCCAGCGGCTAAAGCGGCCGTCGGGGGTGAGCACCGCCGTCGCCGCCGCATGCGCATATTGGCCGATGCGCGGATCGAAGGCGTAATGATAGCCGAGCGCGTTGGTCACGCCATGGATCGCCGTTTCGGTGCCGATCGTCGCATGGATATGGCCGGCGATTTCGGGGTGACGTCCCGCCAATTCGTCGAGCGAGGCGCGGGCGTCGCGGGCACTTTCCTTGGGATCGATGCCGAACGCGATCACTGTCGCGTCGCGGCCGCCGACGGTGCCGCTGGCCCGCATCGCCGAGGTGAGGCCGTCGAGCGTGACTCCGCACAGGTTGGGGCAATCGTGCAGCACGGGCACGAGCAGGATCGGCTTTCCCTTTGCGAGCGTGCCGAGGGTGGTGCGCTGGCCCTGTTCATCGATCAGCGGCGTCGACAGCGGCACCTGCGCGCCGGGATGCGCCTCGATCCGCGCTTCGGCGAAGGGATCGAAGGGCGCGGCGGCGGTCGCGCCGAACAAGGCGAGGAGGAGGAAAAGGAGCCGGATCATCGCGGTGCATCCCAGCCGGCGGCGGCGGTTTGTCGCATCGCCTCGTCTATCCCGGCCAACCGTGCGCGGGCGCGTGCCTCGATCGCGCGGCGGTCGAGCGGCTCGTCGGTCTGGAGCGGCGGGGCGGCGGAATGGGGCGGGCGCAGCGCCGGCGGCTGCCGGATCGTCCCGAACCAGAGGAACAGGCCCGCCACCAGGACGCAGACGATCACCACCATTGCCGCGAGTGCGCCCATCGTCAGGCCCGCGCCACGGGCGTCGAGATCGGACGCCTCGTGCTGGCGCTGGTCGCCGGGTGCGCGGTCCCCGCGCTGGCTGCGGAAATCCTCGGTCATGCCGGGCTCCTCGCTGCGATCCGGCGATCGAGCAGCCATTGCTGCGCCTGCACCATGACGAGGCCGAGGCCGATCGCCGCGAGCGCATAGAGCGCGATCGGCAGCGAGCGCATCGTCCCGCCCTGCGGCAGGACGAGCCACGCCGCTTCGATGACTTTGCCGAGGATCATGATCGCGGCGATGGCGCGCAGCGCGGCGGCCGAGTGGCGGATGCGGCGCAGGAGCAGGGCGAGGAAAGCGCCCGCCTCAATCAGCGCCGCGATGGCGATCGCGACGCCCCATCCGCCGCTGCCGCGCGCGCGATACCAGCCGACGACCGAGGCGAGATCGCCCGACCAGACGATGAAATAAGAGGTGAAGGCGAGATAGAGCCAGGTGAGGACCAAAGTGATCGTCAGCGCGGCCAGCGTGGCGGTCCGTTCGGGCTGGCGACCGAGCAGGACCCAGATCGCGCTCATCAGCGCGACGGTGAACTGAATCGACATGGCGTAGAGGCCGAAGCCCGAGGAATGAAATTCGCTGTCGAGCGAGACGAGCCAGTCGACCATTACCACCGACGTCATCGGCGCGAGGAAGATCAGGCCGATCGACGAGAGGGCTGTGGCCGACCAGCGCCGCGTGACGAGCGTCCACAAGATGAGGCCGAGGCCGGCGAGCAGCAGCACAGTCCGGATCACGAAGGACAACGGTTGCAGCCACGCCCCCTTGAACCCGGCCATGCCCCCGCCGATCCACGGGTAGAGCAGCGTCATGCCCGCCAGCACCGGCAGGATGGCGAGCGCGAGGATCGGCAGGGTGAGCGCGCCCGCCTCCAGAAAAGGGGGGAGGCTGTGACCCCAGCGCCCGCCGGTGAGATGGATCGTCATCAACAGGCCAAGCGAACCGATCGGCACGCCGCTCCACAGGAAGGTTGCCGCGAGCCAGGCGCGCAGCGCATCGGCGGGCGCGATCGCGATCAGCACCAACGCGAGGGCGGACAGCGCCAGCCCGGCAAGGAGAAGCGTGCGCTGCTTCATGATCCGCCGAGCCGCTGCAAGGCCTGGACATAGGCGGCGATCGCCCAGCGGTCGTGCGGGGGGACGCGATCGCGGAAACCGTACATCACGCCATAGCCGTCGGAGATCGCCTTGTAGATGTCCGCACCGGAAAGCGCGCGCTGGCTGGTGGCTCGGAAATCGGCGGGGCGCGGGAAGCCACGCGCGGGCACGGTGCCGTCGCCCGATCCGTCGAGCGCGTGGCACATCGAGCAATAGATGGCGTAGCGCCCGCGCCCGCGGTCGAGCAGCGCCAGCGTCATCGGCGGGCGCTCCGCCTCGGCCGCCCAATGCGGCGCGTCGCGGGCGATCGTGCCGGCGGGCGGCGTCTGCATCGCCTTGCCGTCGGCGAACAGGGGGCCCTCGCCATAGACGTCGTAGCGGGGCTGGCGGACCATATTGTCGCAGGCGGCGAGGAGGATCAGGAGGGCGATGGAGAGGCGCGCCGGGTTCATCGCGGCACCTCGTCGATGCTCAGCGGGGCAAGGCTGGCGAGGAGGTGGTGCCCCTCCTGAAAAGCGTCCTCGTCGCCGGTCGCGAGGAACAGGAAGAAGCCGTCGCGCGTGGCGTGCTCGAAACGATCGACCCAGAAAAGCGGCTGATGATAATGGGGTAGCCGGTTGAGGATGAAGAAGCCGACCACCATGAACAGGACCGCGAAGAGGACGGTCAGCTCGAACCCGATCAGCGCGAAGGCCTGAAGCGCGATCAGCGGACGGCCGCCTATGTCGAGCGGATAATCGAGATTGGTCCCGATCTGCATCGCATAGGCCGCGACCAGCCCGAAAACGCCGCCGTAAAAGCCCAGCCGGGCAATGCTGCGCTCATGGATGTCGAGCACATCGTTCAACTCGTCCACGGGGAAGGGAGTGAAGGCGTCGACGCCGCGCGCACCCTCGGCCCGGGCGATGCGCGCCGCGTCCACCAGCCGCTCGGGGCCGGGGAACTGGGCGAGAAGGCCGAGGGGCAGCGGATCAGCCATCTTCCGCCTCCTCATGCACCTCCTCCTTCGTCTCGCTGGCCGAGATGACGGGCAGGAAGCGGACGAAGAGGAGGAAGGGGACGAGGAACACGCCGCCCATCCCTGCGAACAATGTCCAGTCCCAGAGGCTGGGCATGTAATGGCCGTAGGAGGAGACGAGCCAGTCGCGATAGAGCGAGGTGACGATCAGCATGAACCGCTCCATCCACATGCCGATCGCGACCGAGAGGCCGACCGCGAAGAGGATGCGCGGGCTGCGGCGGCAGCGGCGCCACCAGAGGAGTTGCAGCGGCACGAAATTGAGCAGGACCGCGCCCCAATAGGCCCACGCATAATGGCCGAACAGCCGGTCATGGAGTGTCGCCGCCTCCTCCTGCCCGGCATAGAGCGCGTCGAAGACCTCGATAAAATAGCCGTAGGCGGTCATCAGCCCGGTCGCGAGCGTCGCAAGACCGAGCATGTCGAGGTGGCGCGGCGTGACGAGCGGCCGCAAGGGCAAGGCGGCGCGCATCGCGATCGCGATCATCGACACGACGGCGAAACCCGAAAAAGCCGCGCCCGCGACGAAATAAGGCGGAAAGACCGTGCTGTTCCAGCCGGGGATCGGCCCGGCGGCGAAGAGCAGCGAGATTTCGGAATGGACCGACACGACCAGCGGCACCGCGATCGCCGCCGTGATCGCATAGACCTGCCGCCAGCGCGCCCAGTGCGCCGCCTGCCCCCGCCACCCCAGGGAGACGATGCCGAAGAAAAGCTGATAGCCGCGCGAGCGTGCCCGGTCGCGCGCCGAGGCGAGATCGGGAAGGATGCCGAGATACCAGAAGAAGAGCGAGACGAGCAGGTAGGTGAGCACCGCGAAAAAGTCCCACGTCAGTGGGCTTTTGAACTGCGGCCAGACCGTCATCGAGCTGAAATAGGGCGCGATCCAGTAGAAATACCAAGGCCGGCCGAGATGGAGGATCGGATAGAGGCCGGCGCAGACCACCGCGCACAGGGTCATCGCCTCGGCGAAGCGATTGAGCGAGTTGCGCCAGTTGCGATCGGAAATGAGGAGCAGCGCCGAAATCAGCGTGCCGGCATGACCTATCCCCAAGAACCAGACATAGTTGATGATCGCCATGCCCCAGTTGACCGGGATCGTGTTGCCCCACACGACCACGCCCTTGCCGAACAGCACCACCACCGAAACGAACCAGAGGAGCAGCAGGCCGAGCGCACCCGAGAAGCACAGCCACCAGCCGCGCGTCGCGGGAAAGGCGAGGGGAAGATCGACCACCTCCTCGGCCACCGTATCGTAATCGGCGCGCAGGTCCTTCGCGTCAGCCACGATCCCGCCTCCCGCCGATCCGCGCGAGATAGCTGGTGCGCGGCCGCGTATTCGCTTCCTCCAGCAAGGCATAATCGCGCGGCGACGCCTTGCGCTTCTGGACCGCCGCCGCCGGATCGGCGATGTCGCCGAAGCTGATCGCGCCAGTCGGGCAGACCTGCTGGCAGGCCGTCCGCACCGCGCCGTCGGCGATCGGATGGCCGGCGATCTTGGCGTCGATCCGCGCGGCGGAGATGCGCTGGATGCAATAGGTGCATTTCTCCATCACCCCGCGCGCGCGGACGGTGACGTTGGGGTTGCGCTGCGCCTTGATGCTCTCGGGCGCGTCGCCGCTATAATCGTCCCAGTTGAAGCGGCGGACCTTATAGGGGCAGAAGGACGAGCAGGTCCGCGTGCCGACGCAGCGATTATAGACTTGCAGGTTCAACCCCTCGGGGCTGTGGACGGCGGCATTGACGGGGCAGCCCATCTCGCACGGCGCATCCTCGCAATGCATGCAGGGCACCGGCTGGGTGTGGAGCAAGGGATCGGCCGGATCGCCTTCATAATAGCGATCGACACGCAGCCAGTGCATGCGACGGCCGTTGCGCACTTCCTCCCGCCCCACCATCGGGATATTGTTCTCCGCATTGCAGGCGGTGACGCAGGCGCCGCAGCCGGTGCACAGGTCGAGATCGATCGTCATCGCCCAATTGGGGCGCGTCAGCGGCTTTTCGGCCCAGAAGCTGGGCTTTGGCTGCTGCGGCGGTTTGGGCGCGGTATCGATGAAATCAACGATGCGGACGAGATCCTTGCCGTCGATCGCATGCGCCTCCTGCGCGGCGGCAAGCGCGCGGCGGCCATCCACGCGTTCGAGCGTGACAGTGGCGTGGCCGATCAGCGGCGTCGCATCGAACCCGGCATCGCGCGCCACCTCACCAAAGCGGCGGCCATAGCCTTGGTGGATCAGGACGGTGCGGGGCGCCTGGCCGGGCATGATCCAGACGGGGCCGGAGATCGAGGCGGGGCCGCTCGTCAGGCGCACCATGTCGCCGTCGGAGAGGTCGTGCGCGGTGGCGAGAGCGGGGGCGATCAGGACGGCATTGTCCCAGGTGAGCGTCGTAACGGGCTTGGGTTGCTCCTGCGCCCACGGGTTGTTGGCGAGGCGGCCGTCCCAGATGGTGGGGTCGGGGCGGAGGAGGAGCGCAAGCCCCTCCCCTTCAGGAGCATCGGGTTGGGCTGCCCCCGGCAGTCCAAGTCCAGTCCGGGGGACTGGACGACCCGACGCTGGGTTGGGGTGGGGGCGCAACGCAAGCCCCTCCCCTTCAGGGGAGGGGTTGGGGTGGGGGCGGCGTTCCAAAAATCCGGCCGCGTGATCGTTGCGCTCCCCCACCCCCAACCCCTCCCCTGAAGGGGAGGGGCTTAGGTTGGGACTTTCCCCTGAAGGGGAGGGGCTTAGGTTGGGACTTTCTCCTGAAGGGGAGGAGCTTTGGGTTGCGGTGCCCTTGAGCAGCGCCTCGTTCCAGTGGGGTTGCAGGGCGCCCCATTTTTCCGCCCAGGTCTGTTGCACCAGCGCATGATCGCTGGCGGTGAAATCGCCGCCGATCGCGGCGAGCATCGCGTGGAGGGGGCGCACGTCGAAAAAGGGGCGGACGAGGGGTTGGGCGATGACCGGGGTGCCGTCGGCGGCGCGCCCGTCCGACCAGCTTTCGAGGATATGGGCGAGCGGCGCGTGCCAGCCGCAGGCCTGTCCCGTCTCGTCATGCCACAGGCCGGCATGGACGCTGAACGCGACCTTGCGGAGCGCGGCGGCGAAGGCGGGGCCGTCGGGCGAGGCGTAGACGGGATTGCTGTCGAGAATGGCGAGCGTGTTGACGCGACCGCCCTCCATGTCGGCGAGCAGGGCGTCGAGCGTGCGATCGGGCGGCGGCGTCGGGCGTAGCGGATCGATGAAGCGACGGGTGGCGCCGAGATTGCCGAGCCGCGCGTCGATCGCCCAGCCGAGCGCCTGTGTCGCGGCCGGCTGCTCCGTCCCTACCAGCACCAGCCCGCGCCCCTTGGCGGCGGCGAGCGTCTTCGCCGCGCGCTCGATCCAGCGCGTTTCGGCGGGATCGAGCGCGGGCGCGTCGGGCACGATGCCGAAGACGCGCGCGAGCGCGGCGACCAGCACGGGGATGCGTGAGGGTTCGGCCACGAGACGATCGAGCGAGCGCGCGCCGGTGAGGGTGGGCGAGGGTTCGGCCACCATCAGGTCGGCGCGGCCATCGCCCTGCTGGAAGGCGCGGCGGCGGGCCGACCAGGCGAGGCTGTCGCGCACCTGATATGGCCCCGGCCCGAGCGGGTCGGCGTCGAAGGCGACGGTGGCCTCGGCGCGATCGAGCAGGGGGATGCTGTCGAGCGCGCGGCCGAACGCTTGCGTCGTCGCGGCGTGGAGCGCGTCGTCGTTCACGGGTTCGAAAACATGCCAGCGCGCCGCCGGCCAGCGCGCCAGCAGCGCGTCGATCTGGCGCAGCAGCGTCGGCGAAGTGGTGGCGCCCGTCAGCAGGCGGAAGCCCTCGCCCTTGCTGGCGTCGAGCATCGCCGCACGCCCGGCGAGCGCGGTGTCCAGCGCGTCCCAGCTTATCGGCCCCGAGGCGTTGCGCGGGATGCGCGACCGTTCCGGGTCATAGAGGTCGAGCAGCGCGGCCTGGGTGAAGGCGTCGGTCGCGCCCCGGCTCGCGGGATGATCGGGATTGCCTTCCAGCTTGGTCGGCCGGCCGACATAGGTGACGCCCAGCACCGGCTGGGCGATGCCGGCGAAGCTCGTCATCGTCGCATAGAGGCGCGGGCGGCCGGGGACGAGATGCTCCGGGTCCTCGACATAGGGCATCGCACGCCCGTCGGGCCTTGCCTCGCACCCCGTGAGCCCCGCCAGCGCCAGCGAGGCGCCGAACGCGCGCAGCAGGCCGCGCCGGTTCCAGTCGGCCGATTGCAGCGCGGGAAACTCGCTGGCGATCGCCTCGCGGAATTCGGGCGAGCCGGCCAGCTCGTCGAGCCCGCGCCAGAAGCGGCGGCCGCCTTGCGCCTGAAGCCCCGCGAGCACCTCTTTCCACCGCGCGCTCATCGGTGGCAGATGTCGCATTTGTCGAGCCGCGTCGGATCGAGATGATAGCGCCTGGCCGCCGCCAGCGCGAAGCGGCGATGCGTCCCCTCGTCCCAGCCGAGCGGCGGCATCCGCGTCACCTGATCGACGGGGCCGAGCTTCGGCGCGGGATCGCGATGGCATTCGAGGCAGAAGCGCATTTCGAACGGATGCGCGCGCGCGAGGAGCGGCATGCGGTCCACCCGGCCGTGGCAGCGCACGCAGGCGACGCCGCGATCGATGTGGATCGCATGGTTGAAATAGACATAGTCGGGCAGCTTCGACACGCGATTCCAGGTGAGCGGCGTGCCCTCGGCGAGGCTGCGGCGGATCGGCGCGAGCATCGGCGCGCCCGTCCATATCTGCGAATGGCAGGTCATGCAGACATGGGTGGAGGGGAAGCCGGCATGCGCGCTCCTCTCCACGGTGGCGTGACAGAAGCGGCAATCGATGCCGAGGCCGCCGACATGATGCTCATGGCTGAACGGCACCGGCTGCTCCACCGTCCAGCCGACGCGGCTTTGATAACCGGACAGGGCGGCGACGGGGCCGAGCAGCAGAAGCAGGACGAAGAATAGGACGATCGCGGCGAGGAAGAGCCGCGTATAGGTGTCGAAGGCGGGGGTGAATATCTGCGCCATCTTTAGCGGGCGCGTCCGCCGGGCGGCGTCGGGACACGATCAGCAACCATCGCCGGAACGATGATCGACCCCTTCGGCGTCGGCCCATGCCCTTGTTGCGCCTTCCATGGCAGCCATAATGCGTCAGGGGCGCAAGCGGTTGCCTCGGCGCTTCACCAAATTCGTCATTCCGACGGACGTCGGAATCCATGGAAGCGAATCGATCGACAAGGAAGCGAGCCGAGTCCATGGGCCCCGACTTTCGTCGGGGTGACGGGGAGAGGGTCAGGCTATCGCCTCGGCCGTTCGCCCGCGAGATGGTTGATGGCGAGAGCGTGGGATCGATCGGGGGCAGTCATCGTCCGGGCGCGGATCAGGCCCGTCCGTTGATGATCGTCGCCGCAAGCTCCAGCGCGCGATCGCCCGCAAGCGCGCCGGCGATCGCGAAGGCCATGCCGCCCTCTTCCCAATAAGCGACGGTCGTCCCCGCGCGGTGGGCGAGCAGCGGGCGCGCGCCGGCGGGCGTCTCGACATTGTCGGCGTAGAGCGAGACGGCCTCGCCCGCGGGCGTCGTCAGCGACAGGATGACCGCCGGGCCGCTCCGCGCCGCGTGCAGCCGCACGTCGCGCACGCGCCAGCCGCGCGGCAGAGGCGGCAGCGTGACGCCCGCGCGGCGGGCGATGGCGGCGTCCCGCGGCGGCCGGAGGGCGGGCGATGTGACGGCCTGCTTTTCGATGCTGGCCTGATAGGAGGAGGCGGCTTCGTCGACGAAGCTCTGGTCGAGGCCGACGCCGTTCGCCGCGAACCAGCCGGTCGTGGCGAGCGCGACGAGCCCGGCGGCGGCGGCCATCCAGCGGCGCGGGCGATCGGCATCGTTCGCGGCGACGGGGAGCGCGCGTGCGCCGCGCCTGACGCCGATCAGCGTGCCCTTGGCGCCGTCACCGACACGCCTGAAGGCGATATCGGGCCATGCCCTCCGCCAGCGCCGGGCGACGAGCCGCTCGCCCGGCCGCGCGGCATCGTCGAGCAAGATGTGGCCGCCGGGGGACAGGCGGGAAAACAGGCTCTCCGCCGCACCGCGCACGAGCGGGTGGATCGTCCAGGGCGGCCCGTCGATGATGAGAAGGTCGATGGAGGCGGGCAGGTCGCCCAGATCATACCAGCGGCCCGGCCAGCCTTCGATACCCGCGTTGACGGGGGCATGGCGCAGGTCCGCCGACAGGCCGTTCTCCGCCAGCCAGTCGCGCGTCGCGGTCACGAAGCCGGCATGCTGGTCGAAGCTGATCAGCCGGCCGCCGCCATGACGTTCGAGCGCCCTGGCCGTCACCAGCGTCGAGGCGCCCGCGCCCAACTCCACCACCACGGCGGGGCGGGTGCGCGCGATCGTCTCGACGATATGGTTCAGGAAGGCGGTGTCGGCCTTCCAGCTACCCAGATGCGGCAGCGCGTCCGGCGCAAGACCCAGCGAGGCGAGCAGCCGCCGCTTGTCGGCCTTTCGCCCGCCCGACAGGCTTCTGAGCAGCCAGGGCCAGCCGATCGCCCCGAACGCCATGCGCCATGCGAGATCGCTCGACTGTTCGAAGACACTCTGGCGCACCGGGGCTTCCGCCAGGGTGAGCAGTCCGGTCGTCTCTCGCGATGTCACGCGCTGGACCCTCCTTTCACGAACGTCCGCATGACTAGCGCGCGGCGGCGGGGCAGGATAGGCCGAACGCATCAGCCCCCGATCGGATGCCGGAGCCGGCCGCGACGATCGCGTTCGACGGCGGCCGGGGACGCTGCTACCGTGTGCCATGGGTCGCGCGGAAAGGGCACAGGCCGGCGACGGCACCGAACTGGCGCGGGCGCATGCGACGCTGGCGCGGGGCGTGGATTTCTTCATCCTCTATGCCGATCATCGGATGGGCGGCGGCGTCGGGACGCCTCCGCATGCGCGCGTCCTCGGCAATCGGTTGCGCGAACTCGACCGGTTCCTGAACATATTGGCGGATGAAGCCGCCTTGTGCCTTGGGCAGCGGCAAAGCGAGGTGCGGGCCTTCACCCGACTGCGCAACACGCCGAACAAGCTGCGGCTGGTGCGCGCGATGATGGGCATAGACGGCGCGGAACATGCGCGGCATCGCGCGATCGGCCGGATCAGCGCCTGCCTCCATCATTGTGGCGGGCGGATTCACGCCATCAGCCTTCTCGACGATATCGTGGCGGCGGCGGGCGCCCCCGAAAGCGAGGACAGATGTGCTTCCTTGCCCCCCGACAGGGCGGTTCTTCGAATAGCGCCATGGATTCTTGTCAGCATCGCTGAATTCTATCGTGAAATCGGCGATCAACTGGTCGATCAGGTGCGTTCTCGCCCGTGCTCATTGACTTTTCGGCCCGAACCGTCCATGTAGAGCGGGCTAACGTCGCCTGCGACGGAATTTGATGCCTTCGGGCAGATCCTTCCTTTCTCACGCTACCAGCTCCGCCGGTGCTTTTGCCGGCGGGAACCCTGTTTCGTGAAGGAAACTTTTATGCCGATCGGCACCGTCAAATTCTTCAATACCGACAAGGGCTATGGCTTCATCGCGCCCGAAGGCGGCGGCAATGACAGCTTCGTCCATATCAGCGCGGTCCAACGCGCCGGCATGGCGACCCTCAACAAGGATCAAAGGGTCAGCTACGAGATCGAAACCGACAATCGCGGGAAGCAATCCGCGGTCAATCTCCAGGACGCCTGAGCTTGGCCAAGGAGGATCTTCTCGTTCTCGACGGCCAGATCGAAGAAATTCTGCCGGACGGCCGCTTTCGCGTGCATCTGGAGAACGATCACCGGATCATCGCCTATACGGCGGGGCGGATGCGGCGACACCGCATCCGCTCGATCGTCGGCGATCGGGTCCAGGTCGAGATGACGCCCTATGATCTCGAAAAGGGCCGGATCATCTTCCGCGAACGGACGCCGGGCTCGGGTTTCGGCCCCGGCCGGGGCATGCGCCGCTAGGTGTCGGTTCGGGCAAGCCCCTTCCCTTCATCGCCGGCTGGCGCCCCTTTTTTCATATTATACGCGCGCCGGAACAGGCGCGCTAAAGGAAATCATGCGTTTACATAGTGTTTCAGACAAATCCGTTACCCGTTTTTACCGCAGCCCCTCTGCCGCCAAACCGCACGACGCGCCCGCTGCGACACTTTCCCGCCGGGAACTGCAAAGGATCGTCGCCGATATGATCGGCTGACAGCCTTTCCCCTCCTTCAACCGTCTGTGAGGAGTTTCGTCATGTCCGTAACCAGTGATTTCTATCTCGCCCGCGCGGCGGATAGCGCCCGCGACGCGCGGAATACCGATCTCGTCAATGTGCGCGAGCGATGCCTGCGCGCGGAGGCGGCGTGGCGGTCAATGGCGCAACGCCTGCTGTTGAGCGAAAAACAGCGCGAGCGGCAGGCGCTGGAAAAAGCAAACCGGCTCGCCGACGAAGGTTGAGCGCCGGCGCCGCGATCGCTTCATTGCCGGCGCGGCGAGCCCTTATAGGGCGGTGGCGCGTCGTCCGCGCCCTCGGCCGGGGGGCGGCGGGGAAGGTCGCCCTTGCGGACATCGGCCGACCGTTTCGTCTCGGCGGGCCGGTCATTCTCTTCATTGTTTACGGTCATTCCAACGCTTCCCGAATCTGCCCGTTCGGGCAGTGTCGCCCGGCGACGGGGTAATGAGGTAACGAGTGCGGCGGAGGCGCGGTTCCCCTGATTTTCAAGGGGCGCGGCCGCCGGAACCGTCGCGGGACGCGGTGCATTGGTGCTTCGATCACGGCTTTGCGTCGCAAGCGGCGCGTAACGAGGAGCGCCCATGGCTTCGCCGCTCAGGATCGGCGTTCTCACCTTCCATCGCTGCATCAATTACGGCTCCTATTGGCAGGCGCGCTGCCTGGTGGAGGGGTTGCGGAAGGCAGGCGCCGATGCCGTCCTGCTCGATCATGATTCGCCCGGCGTGAACCGGACCGAATGGCGGTGCGCGCTTCAGCCGCTGCTGCCGGTCCGCACGCGCAAGGCGGATTATCCGCTCTATGCGTCGAAGACACGGCGCTTCCTCCGCGCGCTCAAGGCGCTGCCGCGTTCGGCGCCGTTCCGGCTGGAAGCGCCCGCCTCCGCGCATGATTATGACCTCGTCATCGTCGGCAGCGACGAGGTCTGGAATCTTCGCCACCCCTGGTATGGCGGGCAGGCGCTTTTCTATGGCGCGGGGCTCGATGCGCGGCGGCTCGTCTCCTATGCGGCGAGCTTCGGCAACCATGATGCGGCGGACGGGCTGGAGCCGCGCTGGGTGGAGGCGTTGCGCGGTTTCGCCGCTTTGTCGGTGCGCGACGAGAATAGCCGCGCGCTGATCCGCAGCGTGCTCGGGCAGGAGCCGACACTCGTCCTCGATCCCTGCCTGCAATTCCCGCCCGCTGTTCCGCCGCAGGAGGGGGCGGACGAAAGCCCCTATGTCGCGGTATACGGCCACAGCTTTCCTTCATGGTTCAAAGAGGCGGTGCGGCGCTGGGCGGCATCGGAGCGCCTGCGTCTCGTCAGTATCGGCTATCGCAACGACTGGGCGGACGAGCAGCGGATCGCGGCCGGCCCGGAAGAGTTCGCGCGGCTGATGGCGGGCGCGCGCGCCGTCGCGACCAACTTCTTCCATGGCTGCGTCTTCGCGCTGCTCAACGGCAAGCCCTTCGCGTGCGTCGCCTCGGCCTACCGGTCGAACAAGCTGCGCGATCTGACCGGCGCGCTCGGCGCGAGCCGGCACCTCGTCGAGGAGGAGGCGGGTGCGCCCGCTTATGCGCGGCTGTTGGGTGAGCCGCTCGATCCCGGCATTTTCCGCCGGATCGCGGCGCTCCGGCGGCAGTCGGACGCCTATCTCGCGACCGCGCTGGGCTAGGCGCATGGGGCCGCGCGATGTCCTGTCGGCGGGGCTGTGCATCGGGTGCGGCTCCTGCGTGGCGCAGGCGGACCCGCCCGCGCCCGCGATGGTGTGGAACAAGCGGGGGCAGCTACAGCCCGCCGGCCCCGCCGACTGGCTGCGCCATGGCGAGCCGGCCTTCGCGCGCACCTGCCCCTTCTCCCCGGACGCGCGCGACGAGGATGCCTTGGCGCGGCGGCTCTTCCCCGACGCCGATCATGCCGATGGCGCGATCGGCCGTTTCGAGGCCGCCTATGTCGGTCATGTCGCCGAGGCGGATTTCCGCGCGCACGGCAGTTCGGGCGGCATGGTGAGCTGGGTCGCGGCGGAGCTGCTCCGGCAGGGTCTGGTCGACGGGATCGCGCATGTGATCGCGGTCGATCCGCAGCGCGAGGGACGTTTCTTCCGCTACACGCTGTCGCGCACCGTCGACGAGGTCCGCGCGGGCGCGAAGTCGCGTTATTATCCGATCGAGATGTCGGCCGTGCTGCGCCAAATCCGCGCAACGCCGGGCCGTTATGCGGTGGTGGGCATTCCCTGCTTCATCAAGGCGGTGAACCTGCTCGCCGCCGAGGACCCGCTGCTGCGCGCCCGGATCGCCTTCACCCTCGGCCTGTTCTGCGGGCATATGAAGAGCGCGCGCCTCGTCGAAAGCTTCGCCTGGCAGATGGGGGTCGCGCCGGCCGACATCGAACGGGTCGAGTTCCGCCGCAAGGACCCCGGCCGCCCCGCCAACTGGTACACCGCCGAACTCACGCTGCGCGACGGGCGCAGGCTGGCCAAGGATTGGTGGCATCTTGTCGACGGGGATTGGGGATCGGGCTTCTTCCAGCATTCCGCCTGTAATTTCTGCGACGATGTGACCGCCGAAACCGCCGATATCGCGTTCGGCGACGCCTGGGTGGAGCCCTATGCCTCCGACGGGCGCGGCACCAATGTCGTCATCGTTCGCTCCCCCCGGCTCGCCGCGCTGGTGCGCGACGCGATCGGCGAGGGCCGGCTCGCGCTCGATCCGGTGGATGCCCGCTTCGTCGAACAGACGCAGGCGGCGGGCCTCCGGCAGCGGCGCGAGGGGCTCGCCTATCGGCTGGGCTGGGGGCGGCGCGGCCTGCGCCCCCGCAAGCGGGTCGCCGTGGGGGCGGAGCATCTGCCGCTCCGCCGCAAGCTTCTCTATCGCATGCGCAGCCGCATTTCGGCGGGGAGCCACCGGATGTTCCGCTGGGCGCGCCTGCTCCATATGCCGCGCCTCTATACGGGTTGGGGGCGGATCGTGCTGACGCTGTATCACGGCCTCGCTTATTCGCGCGGGCCGATCGGCGCTCTACTCGATCGCCTCGTCCCTCGCGGGGGCGGCGCGGCGTAGGGCGTCGTCCGGATCGTTCGCCTGGGCTCTTCCTCGCCTCCACGCAGGAACTCCCGCGCCGCCCGGCGGTTCGTGTGAGTCCGAGTGTTTCGGGAGACGAGCGATGCCGAACAGAACGCATGGCGAGAGCCATAAGCCCGACGCCATCCATCAGCAGGTGACGCCTTCGAAGGAACTGGCCGCCATCATCGGCGACGGACCGATGGAGCGCGGGCAGGTCACGAGCAAGGTCTGGGATTATATCAAGGCGCATGACCTGCAATCCGACGAGGACGGCCGCGAAATCGAGGCCGATGCGGCGCTGAAGAAGGTCGTGGGCCGCGACAGGCTGTCGATGTTCGATCTCACCCGCAAGGTGAACGAACATCTCCATTGACGCCGGCCGGACGAAGGGGCGGCGCCCGGCCCACGCATGAAGAGGAGCCGGATATGCCGGACTATCCCAAGCCGCCCTTTCCCGATCAGCCGCAGCCAATGCCCGGGCTCACGCGCAAGATGCAGCCCGTACCCGATCATGGCGAGCAGAGCTATCGCGGATCGGGCCGGCTCGAAGGCCGGAAGGTGATCCTGACCGGCGGCGACAGTGGCATCGGCCGCGCCGTGGCGATCGCCTTCGCGCGCGAAGGGGCGGACCTCCTCATCGCCTATCTCAACGAGGACGAGGATGCGGCGGCGGTGAAGGCGCTGGTCGAGGAGGCGGGGCGCACCTGCCTGCTGGTGCCCGGCGACATTTCCGATCCGGCGCACTGCCGGGCGATCGTCGACAAGGCGGCGTCCGAACTGGGCGGGATCGACGTGCTGGTGAACAATGCGGCGCACCAGAACACGTTCGAATCGATCGGGGAGATCAGTGACGAGGAGTGGCAGCTCACCTTCGCCACCAACATCCACGCGATGTTCTATCTGACGAAGGCGGCGGTTCCGCACATGAAACCGGGCAGCGCGATCATCAACACCGCGTCGATCAACTCCGACCTGCCAAAGCCGCAACTGCTCGCCTACGCCACCACCAAAGGCGCAATCCAGAATTTCACCGCCGGACTGGCGCAGCTGCTGGGCGGGAAGGGGATACGCGCGAACGCAGTGGCGCCCGGGCCGGTCTGGACGCCGCTCATCCCCTCCACCATGCCGCCCGAAATGGTGCGCGAGTTCGGCGGCAACACGCCGCTAGGCCGGCCCGCGCAGCCCGCCGAGCTGGCACCCGCTTATGTGATGCTGGCGAGCGTGGAGGCCAGCTACATATCGGGCGCGACCGTCGCGGTGACGGGCGGAAAGCCGATCCTGTAGCGGAACGGCGGCCCGCGCTGGACAGCCGGTGAGATAATCTTTACGCCCGATCGTTGGAGATACCAAGCGTTTGGGGGCGGAATGAAGCGCGGCGTGCTCGAAGGGCGGGTCGGGCCGCAGGTGCGGCTGGTGCGCAACCAGTTGGCGGCGCGCGTGCTGGCGGCCTTCGCGCCTTTCGATCTGCCGTCGGGCGCCTTTTCGATCCTCGCGCTGATCTCTGCCAATCCGGGCTGTTCGCAGTCGGATATCGCGCGCGAGGCGCGGCTCGACAAATCGGTGGTCGTCGCGCTTCTCGACGAGCTGGAGGCGAAGGGCATCCTCAGCCGCGTCCGATCGGCGGAGGATCGGCGGCGCAATACGCTGATGCTCACCGCGTCGGGTGCGGCGATGCTGCGCAGGATGAACGCGGTGGCGGCTTCGATCGAACGGCCGATCGAAGAGGCGCTGTCGCCCGACGAGATCGAGCAGCTTTGCGCGCTTCTCGCCCGCGTCCATTCCGCGCTGACCGAGGCGGGTACGGCGTAGCCTGTTCCGTCAGAAAGCGAGATCGAGGCCGACGCGGATCGTGCGCGGTTGCAGCGGCGTGATCTGGTTGCGATCGCGCACGAGGAAGGGCGATCCCAGCGCGAAGCGGTTGCCGCGCGTATCGAGGAGGTTGGTGAGCGCCACGCTCACCCCGCGCTTCGGCGTTCCGACGCGCATTTCCAGCCCGGTGTCGACATAATCGCCCTGCAACTGGCCGAGGATCGGGCCGATCCCCAGCGTCGATTTGCCGACATAGCGGGCAAAGCCCGAAAGGTTGAGGCCAAGCCGATCGGAAAGCGATCCCGCATAGGTGAAGCCCAGCCGTCCCGTCGCGTCGGCGACGTTCGGCAGCCGTTCGAAATCGATCGGTTGCGCGCTGGCCGCCTCGTCGACCAGCGGGAGGAGCGAATAGCGCTCTGTCACTTTGCTGGTGTTCAGATAGAGGGCGGCATCGAATTCCAGCCCCGGCAGCGGGCGCCAGCTTGACGACATTCCCGCCGAAAGGACGCGGCCATTGCCGACATTCGATGTCGTCGGAAAGCCGAAGCCGTCGATCAGATCCGCCTGGATATTCTCCCAGCGCGTCCACGACAGGCTGAGCGCGAGGCTGAAGGCGGGACGGTTGAACCGCGCGCCAAGCTCGACCGCGCCGACCCTGTCGCCCTTGAAACGCTGCACGAAATCGCGGCGGACGGCGATCCCGCCGGGGCGGAAGCCTTCCTGATAGCGCGCGAACAGCGTCAGATCGTCAGCGGGGCGGTAGGCCAGCGCCGCCGAGGGGAGCAGCCGCGTTTCCGATCGCGCCGCGTTCGCCTCCGGATCGAAGCGGAACGCCATCTCGCGCATCACATCCTCCGAATCGCCCGACAGGCGCGAATGGGTGAAGCGGCCGCCCAAGGTGAGCGTCAGCCGCTCGATCGGCTCGAACGATGCCTCGCCATAGAGAGTCGCCTCGTCCACCCTGTTGCGGACGCCGGTGAGCGCATAATTGGCGGGAATCGCGACAGGGGCATCGGGGCCTTCGAGACCAGGCACGCGATGGATTTCGGGCAGGCCGGTGTCCATGCTACGGCGGACCTCGTCCCGATTGTGCAGCAGACTAAGGCCGATCAGCCAGCCCGTCCCGTCCGGCCCGCGCCGCGCGAGCCGCGTCTCGGCGGTGATCATCGAGACGCGGCTGGCCTGGGCGAAGCCCGCCGGCGGCGCGCTGATCGCCGGGCGCAGCGCCGGGTCCTGCGGGTCGGTCAGCGCCGCGCCCTCGAACAGTTCGTAGACATATTGATGCGCGTAGCCGACCGAGGATGTCAGCTCGATATCGTCCCATTGCTTGCGCGCGACGAAGTCCAGCAGCCAATATTCGTTGCTATAGGGCTGGGCGATCGTGCTCGATCGGGTGAGGCCGCTGCCGCGTTCGGTATATTGGCTGTCGTCGCCTTCGATGCGCTGGCCGACGCCGTTCAGGTCGAGCGTCCAGTCGTCCCCCGGTTCGTAGCGCAGCGCCGCGCGGCCGCCGACGGTGCGCACGCGATTTACGTCGTGAAGCCCCCGGCCCGTATCGTCGATATAGCCGCCCTCGATCGATCCGAAGCCCACCGCGCGAAACGCCAGCTTGTCCTCGACGATCGGCAGGTTCAGCACCGCGCCGCCGTCCACGCCCGGATCGCCATGCTGCACCGCCTGCGCGCCCGCCCAGACGGAGCCGCTGGTGGCCGTCAGATCGGGCGCGCGCGGCACGACGCGGACGACTCCGCCCAGCGATCCCGCGCCGTATAATGTGCCCTGCGGCCCTTCCAGCACCTCGACGCTGCGGACGTCGTAAAGCCTGAGGCTGGGATCGGGGGCGCTGTAGGTGATCCGGCTGTTGCCCCAATATTGGCCCACCGTCGCCTGCGTCGGGCCGACGAAGCTCGAATCGGCGATGCCACGGATGAACAGCTTGTTGCGCCCCGGCCCGAGATGGGTGGAAACGACGCTGGCGACGCGCGCCTCGATCGCGCCGGTGCCATGGGCGCCGTCGGCGGCGGACAGGCTGCCCCCATCGATGATCTGCACCCCGCCCGGATAGGCGCGAAGCGGGACGCCGCGCTTGCTGCCGGTGACGACGATATCCTCGATCGCGGGCGGATCGGGCTGGCGCGCGGGGGGACCGGAGGCGACGCGCGTTGCCTGCTTCGGCTTCTCCGGGCGCGCGCGTTCGATCAGATAGGTGGCCGGGGCCACCTGCCGCGCCGCCGCCCCGCTGCCGAGCAGCATCCGGTCAAGCGCCTCGTCGGCGGTGATCCGGCCGCGCACCGCCCGGACGCCGAGGCCCGCGAGCCGGGGGTCGCGGAAGCCGATGCTGGCGCCGCTCTGGCGGCTGAGCAACTGGATCGCCGCGCCCAGCTTGCCGGCGGGCACGTCGATCGCCGCCGCCTGCCCGTTCGCGAACGCGGGCGCCGCGACCAGCAAGGCTGCGACCGGCAACAGCCTAGCGACGGCCGTCATCGTCCGGCGTCATCGTCCATGTTTCCCCCTTCGGCGCGAAGGAGACGCCCAGCAACGGGCCCGCGCGCGCGAGTATCTGGTCGGGCGAGCCTTGCAGCATCAGCGTGCCGGTGAAGCGCATCCGCTCCGCGCCGCCGCTGGCTTCGATCGGGTGCCCGATATTGCGGGCGAGATCGCGCGCGACGCGATCAAGCGAGGCGTCATTATATTGGAGCTGGCCCGTCCGCCAGCCGCCGATTGCCTGCGGATTGGCGCGGCGCAGCACCGGCGTCGCCCCCGGATGCGCGCGGAACAGCTCGTCGCCCGCCGCCAGCCGGATCTGGTTCGGGCCGGGCTCGTAGATCACCGCGCCCTCGGCCACCGCCACATCGACCGCCTTGCCGTCGCGCACGACGTTGAACACCGTGCCCGCATCGAGCAGGCGCGTCTTGCCGACCGTCACGACGAACGGCTTGTCGGCGTCATGCTTCACCTGGAACAGCGCCTCGCCCTGCGCCAGCGCGATCTGGCGCGGCGTATCGGGATCGATGGTGATGCGGGTGCCGCCGTTCAGCATCATGCTCGATCCGTCGGCGAGATTGATCGTGCGATGCTCGCCCGGCGCGGTGAGGATGTTCACCGCCGGCGAATCGCGGTCCAGCACCGCCCAGCCCCCGGCGACCGCGACGGCCGCCGCGGCCATGCCGGCGACGGCGAACCAGTTGCGCCGCTGGCGAGGGGCCGGGGCAGGGGCGGAGAGGGGCGGGGCCTGCGGTTCGGATGCGAACAGGTCGGTCGCCCATTCGTCCGCCTCCAGCGCGGCCTCATAAGCGGCGAGATGCGCGGGATCGCGCTCCAGCCATGCGGTGAAGCCGTCCCAGTCGGCAAAGGCCGGGTCCTGGATGCGAATGGCCCACAGGCGCGCGGCCTCGCCGATGTCCGATTGCTGCGCGCTCATGTCCATAACCCCCTAGAGACGGAGTCGATCGCGTCATTCCGCATCGAACTTCGCCTTCAATACTGCCAGCGCGCGATAGGCTTTCTGCAGATCCTTCTCCACCGAACTGAGGCTGACGCCCAGCTCGCGCGCGATCGCCGCCTGGCCGATCCCGTCGAGACGATAGCGCCGGAATATGCCGGCCGCGCGCGGCCCCAGCGCGGCGAGCGTGCTTTCCGCCTCGCGCAGCCGTTCGCGCGCGATCAGCCGGCGTTCGCCTTCGGGATTGTCCTCCACCTGGTTGCTGATCTCGTGCCAGTCCTGCTGGCGGCGCTGGCGGCTGATCGCCGATCGCCGCCGGTCGTGCATCAGGTTTTCGGCGGCGCGAAACAGGTAGGAGACGGGCTCGGCGATCGGCTGGGTGGGCGCGGACGCCACCCGCTGCCACAGATCGTGCAGTACATCCTCCGCCTCGTCGCCCGCGCCGCGCGCCGTCAGGAAGCGGAGCAGCCGGCTGCGTTCGTTGAGGATCACGCGCTGCAGCCCGTCTATCTCCGCCTCCCGACTCATGGCGCGAGGCAAAGCATTCCTCGATCGCCTTGCCAAGCCCGGGCGCACAGGGTCCGCAGGGCCGATCGGATCGATCCTCACAGGCCCGCGCCCCAGTCCTGTCCGGCGGCGTCGCGGGCGCGGGCGAAAGCGGAAATATGCGGCTCGGATGCAAGCGGCCTTGCCTTGGCGGGCGCCACCTGCGTGCCGAAGAAGCGCAGCGGGTCTTCCGCCTGCCCATATTCGCGCACCTCGAAATGCAGATGGCTGCCGGTCGACCGGCCGGTCGATCCCATCAGCGCGATTGTCTGCCCCTGGACGACGGGCGCGCCCGGCCGGATCAGGATGCGCGAGAGATGCGCGTAGCGCGTGGTGAGCCCGTCGCCATGATCGATCTCGATCATCTGACCATAGCCGCCAGCGCTGCCCGCGAAGCGGACGACGCCGCTGGCGGCGGCGTGGACGGGCGTTCCCTCGCGCCCCGGTATGTCGACGCCGCGATGCATCGCGCGCGTGCCGAGGATCGGATCGTCGCGATAGCCGAAGGAAGAGGAGAGGCGCGGCAGGCCCGCCGCCATGGCCTGTCCGGCGCTGAGCATGAGCCCCGCGAGGAGGGGCAGAAGGAGGGGATAGCCGGGCATCCGTCGAAGACGGAGCCGACCGGCCGATCCCGTAACCGCCATCGCAAAAATTTTCCTGGCCCCGAATCGTTGCGGAAATGGCCGCCAGACTCCGTCTCGCCCTTCGTCAGTAACCGTGCGCACCCAAGGGAGGGCGAGGATGAATTCCACCGAACGCCGCATGCTGGACATGCTCAAGAAGGGCCGGGATCGTTTCGGCTTCGTCGCCGTGAAGGCCGAGTTCGAGGCCGAGGGCACGCGCCGCGACGAACTGCAAAGGCTGGTGGAGCTTGCCTATCGGGCCGACCTGAAGCTCGCCCTCAAGATCGGCGGCTGCGAGGCGGTGTCCGATCTCCATGCGTCCTGCCTTTACGGCGCGGACTATATCATCGCGCCGATGGTCGAGACGCCCTACGCGCTCACGAAATTCGTCGACGCCAAGACCAAGGTTTATGGCGAGGAGCGCGAGGGCGTCGATTTCCTGTTCAATCTGGAAACCGACGCGACGCTCGCCAATCTCGACGCGATGCTGCCGATCGCGGGCGCGTCGCTCGACGGCATCGTCTTCGGCCGCGTCGATTTCACGCTGTCGCGTGGGCTGCCGCGCGGCGCGATCAACGAACGCGAGATCACCGATGCGGTGCTGACGGCGGCGCACGCCTGCGCCGCGAACGGACTTGAACTGGTGGTCGGCGGCTCGGTCGCGGCCGAGGCGGCGCCAGTGCTGCGCGAAATCCGGCGCGTGCGGCTCGATCGGTTCGAGACGCGCAAGATCGTGTTCGACGGCGCGGTGGCGGAACTCGCCGATTTCGAGGCGGGCATCGCGCACGCCGTCGCGTTCGAGCTGGCGTGGCTCGAAAACAAGCGCGCTTATTATGGCGGCATCGCCGACGAGGATCTGGCGCGCATCCGCATGATGCAGGAGCGGCGGGCCAATGCGGCGCGCGGCCGCCTGGCGAGCGTGGCCGCCTGAACCTCCTCCCATGTCGCTCGAAACCGAGGTCACGGCGCTGATGTGCGAGGTCGCCACCACGGTGGTGATGCCGCGCTTCCGCATGCTTGCCGCGCATGAGATCGCCGAGAAAAGCCCCGGCGAAATCGTGACCAGCGTCGATCTGGAAGCCGAACGCCGCCTGCATGACGGGCTGGCGGCGCTGGGCCTCTGCGCGCGGATCGTCGGCGAGGAGGCGGTGGCGCAGGCGCCGGCGCTGCTCGACGATGTCGGCGAGGGACTCGTCTGGCTGATCGATCCGCTGGACGGCACCGCCAATTTCGCGGCGGGGCAGCGGCCGTTCGGCATGATGGTGGCGCTGGTCGACGATGGCGTTCCGATCGCGGGCTGGCTGCTCGACCCGTCGAGCGGGCGGATGTTCTTCGCCGAACGCGGCAAGGGCGCGACGTGCGAGGGGATAAAGGTGCGTCCGCCCGCGCCGGCGCGGCCGCCGCTGCGCGCGGCGCTCGGCACGCATTTCATGCGTCCCCGGCGCCGCGCGCGCGTCCACGCCCGCGCCGAACAGCGGTTCACCGTCGTTCCCGTCCCCCGCTGCGCGGCGGAGAGCTATCCGCGTCTCGTGCTGGGGCAGGACGACATCGCCCTGTTCCAGCGCATCCTGCCCTGGGATCATGCGGCAGGCGCGCTGCTCCTCACCGAAATCGGCGGCCGCGTCACCCATTGGGACGGCAGCCCCTATCGGGTCGGCTCGGGCAGGACGGGCGTGCTGGCCGCCACCGGCGAACGGCTCTGGCAGGAGGCCGCCAATCTCCTGCTCGTGCCGGAAACGGGCCTCCCCGAAATGGAAGCGTTAACGACATGATCCTTGCCCGGAAACGGCTGCTCGCCGGTTCAGCGATCCTGACCCTGCTCTTTCCAGCGCAGTTGCCCGCGCAGCTTGCCTCGCCGGTCGACAGCATGTCGCAACAGCAGCAGGCGGGGACGGCCGACACGCTGTCGCGCCGCGCCGCGCAGGGACAGGCGTCGATTTCCTCGGCCGAGCCCCCGCCCTTCCAGCCGGCGGTGATCGAGAGCGCGCCCGCCGACAAACCCGGCGAGCCCGCCGAGCCGCCCCTGCCGGGCGCGGAAAAGGCGAAGCCGGCCCCGCTGCCCCCCGCCAACGAGTTCGAAAGCTTCGTCTCCTCGCTCGTCGGCAAGCCGCTGCGCCGTTTCGGGTCCGAATTGCTGATCCCCGGCGCGCGCGATTTCACCGCGCCGCCGACCACCGCGATCCCCGCCGACTATCGCCTCAATCCCGGCGACGAACTGCTCCTCGGCCTCACCGGATCGGTGCAGGCGTCGAACCTGCGCCTCACCATCGACAGCGAGGGCCGCATCTTCGTGCCGCGTGTCGGAGCGATCATGGTCGGCGGCGTGCGCTATGGCGACGTGCATGACGTGATCGCCAGCCAGGTCTCGCGGCAATATCGCGGCTTTGATCTGCAGGTGACGGTGGCGCGGCTGCGCGGCATCACCGTCTATGTCACCGGCTTCGCGCGCACGCCGGGCTCCTATACCGTCAGCAGCCTTTCGACGCTGGTCAACGCCGTGCTGGCGGCGGGCGGGCCTTCGGCGGGGGGCAGCTTCCGCTCGATCCAGCTCCGCCGGAGCGGGCGGCTCATCTCCGATTTCGATCTTTACGACCTGCTGCTCAAGGGCGACAAAACCGGCGACGCGGTGCTCCAGAATGGCGACGTCATCCATATCGCGCCCGCCGGCCCGCAGGTGGCGGTGGTCGGCAGCGTCAACCGCGAGGCAATTTTCGAGGTCGGCCCCGGCGAGACGCTGAACGATGCGGTCGCTTATGCCGGCGGCGTCAATACGGTGGCCGACAATGGCCGGCTGATGGTGCTCGATTCGCTCGGCCAGCGCAGCGCCGGCTGGCAGGAACTGACCGCCGCCGCCGCACGCACGCGTCCCGCGCACCGCGGCGACATCGTCCGCGTCCTCTCCAATATCGGCATCGCCCGTCCGCTGGGGCAGCAGCCGGTGCTGGTGACGATCAGCGGCGAGGTGGCGAAGCCCGGCCGCTATTATTTCCGTCCCGGCACGCGCCTGTCCGACGTGGTGGCCGAGGCGGGTGGCCTCACCCCGCAGGCCTTCCCTTATGCCAGCGTCATCACGCGCGAGAGCGTGAAGCGCCAGCAGCGGCAGAGCTACGACCGCGCGGTGAAGGACGTGGAATTGCTGCTGACCGCGCAGCCGGTGACGTCGGCCAATCGCGCGCAGCTCGTCCAGCCCGCCAATCTCGCGCTGGTCCGCTCGATCGTCGAGCAGTTGCGCCAGCGCGAGCCCGACGGGCGGCTGGTGTTCGACATGCCGGTGTCCGCCACGACGCTGCCGGGGGACCTGATCGTCGAGAATAACGACAGCATCTATGTGCCGCCGCGCCCCGTGACGGTGGGCGTGTTCGGCGCGGTGCCGAGCCCGGCCTCCTTCGCCTATGAGCGCGGCAAATCGATCGGCGATTTCCTCCGCGCGGCGGGCGGCGTGCAAAAGCTGGGCGACAAGAGCGAGATTTTCGTGGTGCGCGCCAACGGCACCGTATTGTCGGGCGGCCGCAGCCGCGTATTGCATGCGGCGGCGCTGCCCGGTGATCTCGTCTATGTGCCCGTCGATGCCGATCGCGGCGAGTTCTGGGCGCGGCTGCGCGATATCACCGGCAGCCTGTTCGGCGGCGTCCTGGGGGCCGCGTCGGTCAAGGCGCTCGCCGAATGAGCCGTTGGCAGCGCGCGCGCCGGGCCGGCGCGATCCTCCTCGCCGATCCGCGCCGGCGTCGGCGTGCTTATGGCGTGCTCGCCCTGCTGCTCGCCTTGTTCTGCGTCGTCCCGCGTCCCTATGTCGCGCGCGCGAAGATCGTGCCGCAGGACAATAACAGCCTCGGCCTCGGCTCGATGATGAACGCGCTCGGCGGCCAGCTTCAGGGCTTCGCGGCCCTGCTGGGCGGCGCCAAGCAGCCGATCGACATGTATCTCGCGATCAGCCGCGGCACCGAAGTCACCGACGACGTGATCCGGCGGCTGAAGCTGGTCGGTCCCGGCGGCTATGGCAGCGCCGACAGGGCGCGCGTCGCGCTGGCGCACAAGGTCGATATCCATTCGCTGACGGGCGGCATCGTCGAGGTCGAAGTCCGCACGCACGATGCGAAGGAGGCCGAGGCGCTCACCCGCGCCTATGTGCGCGCGATCAGCGATCGTATCACCTGGCTCGGCCGCGATCGTGTCGAGCGCAAGCGCAATGTGGTGCAGGCACGCTTCAAGGAAGCCGCCGATCGCGTGGTGAAGGCGGAGGCGGCGCTGAACGCGTTCCGCCGCCGCAACCATCTGGCCGAGCCCGAGACGCAGCTTGGCTCGGCGTTGTCGCTCCGCGCCGGGCTGGAGGCGCAGCTTCAGGCGAAGCTGGTCGAATTGCAGACGCTGCGCCAGTTTCAGGGCGCGGAAAATCCGCAGCTTCAGGCGGTCCAGTCCGACATAGCGGGGCTGCGCGCGCAGATCGCGCGGACCACCGAGCCCGGCGTGGGCGCGGCCGGCCCGAACGTCGCCGGGCTGACCGAGGTGTCGGGCGAATATCTCAACCTCTATCGCGACTATCGCTTCGCCCAGGCGCTCTACGAAGTTTATGCGCGCTCGTCCGAAGAGGTGGCGGTCGAGACGCTCGCCTCCGAAACCGCCTCCGATGTGCAGGTGATCGAGGCGCCGCGCCTCGATGCCGACCGCAAATATAATATCCCCGCCGTGGCGCTGCTCGCGCTGCTGATCGTCATGGCGCTGTTCACCGAAGTCTATGCGCCGGCGACGGGCATCGACCTCGGCTTCCAGCGGCTGCGGGACGAGGCGCGATGACCGGCGACGAACGGCCCGAACTTTCGATCGTCATCCCCTGCTTCAACGAAGAGGATAATGTCCGCGCGATCTGCGCCGCGGTGACGGCCGCCGCTACGCAGCATGCGCGATCGCACGAGATCATCCTGATCGACAATCGCTCGACCGACGCGACGCGGGAAATCCTGCGCGAGCTGTGCGCCGGCGATCCCCGCATCCGCGCGATCCTCAACAATCGCAATTACGGCCAGATGCGCTCGCCCACCCACGGCATCTACCAGGCCGAGGGCCGGGCGGTGATCGGCATGTGCGCCGATTTCCAGGACCCGCCCGCGCTGATCGGCGAATTCGTGCGCCAGTGGCGGGCGGGCGCGCAGATCGTGCTCGGCCAGCGCCGGTCCGAAAAGGCGTCGCCGCCGCTCCGCCTCGTCCGCCATGTCGGCTATCGCTTTCTTCAGCGTTACGGCGACTATCCGGTGATCCCCGGCGCGACCGGCTTCGGCCTGTTCGATCGCGCGGTGGTGGACATGCTCGCCACCTGGAACGAGCCCGAGCCCTTTTTCCGGGGCATGCTGGTCGAAAGCGGCTTCCGCCTTGTCGTGGTGCCGTTCGACAGGCCGCCCCGCGCGGCGGGAGAGAGCAAGAACGGCTTCGCGACGCTCTTCTCCTTCGCGCTGTCCGGATTCGCGGGGTCGGCCCGGTCGCTGCTCCGCCTGCCCATTCCGCTGTCGTTCGGGGCGGGGGCGATCGCGCTGCTGCTGCTCATCGCCACGATCGTCTCGGCCGTGCTGGGCGGGACGGTCTGGCCGCTCGTCGGCCTGACCGTCGCGTTCGGCATGTTCGCGCCGCTGCTGCTGTGTCTCGGCCTGTTGGGTGAGCAGGTCCGCCTGCTCGCCGAGCGCAGCCGCAACGTGCCGCTGGTGATCGAGGAGGAACGCATCAACTTCCCCCCTGCGCGCGCGTGTCCCTCCGCGCGCGCTTTTGTCTCCCGGCGATGACGGCGCGCCCGCGTTTCCTGGCGCTGCTGCCCGAGATCGCGCTGGCGCTGGCGGTGGTGGCGAGCGTCGTCTGGACGGCGCTCCGCTTCCGCGCGACGGGCTATCTGCCGCAGCCCTTCGTGTTCGACACCAACGACACCTTCATGGACTGGTTCAACACCGCCTATTGGGCGAACAATCCCGGCGCCTATGACGTGTGGCGGAGCATCTATCCGCCGCTGTCCTTCGTCCTGCTGGACGCGCTGAGCCTGCCGGATTGTTATTTGCAGTCGCCTTTTTTCGCGCGCGATTGCGACTGGCTGGGGCGCAGCGCGATCATCGCCTTCTACCTGATCGACGTGGCGCTCGTCTGGTGGAGCTTCCGCCGCGCCGACCGCCGCACCGCGCCAATGCGCGCGATCGCGTTCGGGCTCGGCCTGCCGCTGCTTTTCACGCTGGAGCGCGGCAATCTGATCCTCGCCTGCTTCGCCTGCTTCGTGCTCGCGCACGGCCCGATCCTGCGGTCGAGCCTGTGGCGCGGCGTGGCGGCGGCGGGGGCGATCAATTTCAAGCCTTACCTGCTGCTGCCCGTGCTCGCGCTGGCGGTGAAGCGCGAATGGCGCGCGCTGGAATTGGCGGGAATCGCGACGATCGCCCTCTATCTCGTCACTCTCGCCCTCGTCGGCAGCGGCACGCCGGGCGAGCTGGTTTCCAATACCGCCAACTGGGTCGTGTTCCAAAGCGGGCAGGTGTGGAACGAGATCAACTATTCCACCAGCTATGCCCCGCTGCTCGCGCTGCGCGCGGCGCAGATCCCGCTGTTGCAGTTCATCCCCTCGCGAACGATCGAGGGGATCGAGTTCGCCGTCCCGCTCGCCATCCGCCTCAGCCAGGCGATCGCGCTCGTGGCGCTCGCCGCCGCCTGGGTGCAGCCGAAGGCGGTGCCGCTCCATCGCGTCTCGACGATCCTGCTCGCCGCCTATCTCGTGACGCAGTCGCCTGGCGGCTACACGCAAACCTTCCTGCTCTTCCTCGTCCTGCTGGAGCGGTGGCGGGGAGCGGGGCCGATCGTCGCGATCGTCTGCGCCTATCTGCTGTGCCTCGTCGCCGACTGGCCGTTGTCGACGGTATTGCAGATTACCAGCGACAGCTGGCTCGGCGGGCGCACCGTGAGCCCCGCCTTCGGCCTCACCGTCGGCCATCTCGTCCGCCCCGGCCTCGTCATCCTGATCCTCTGGGCGCTGGCGCTCGACACGATCGCCGCCGTCGCGCGCGCACACCGGGCGCACCGCCCCTCGCTGGGATTGCAGCCGGCATGAGGCTCGCGCGCGATATCGAAGCGATCCAGGCCGCGCTCGGGCCGCTCTGGCCGCGCCTGTCGGGCGCGCGGCTGTTCATCACCGGCGGCACCGGCTTCATCGGCCGTTGGCTGCTGGAGGCATGGGCGCATTCGGGCGTTGACGCGGAAATCACGCTTCTCAGCCGCGATCCGGCGGGTTTCGCGGTGCGCGCGCCGCATCTTGCCCGGCGCGTTCGCCTGCTGCGCGGCGACATCGCCAGCTTCACCCCGCCGCCGGGCGCGTTCACCCACATCATCCACGCCGCGACCGACGCCAGCGCCGCGCTCAATATCGGCGATCCCTGCCGCATGTTCGACACGATCGTCACGGGCACCCGCCGCGCACTCGATTTCGCGGTGGAGCGGGGCGTTTCGCGCTTCTTCTTCCTGAGTTCGGGCGGGGTCTATGGCTGCCAGCCGTGGGACGTCACCCATGTCACGGAGGATTGGCATGGCGGCCCCGATCCGCGCGATCCGCGCTCGGCCTATGGCGAAGGCAAGCGCGCCGCCGAGCTGCTCTGCGCAATCTACCGCCGGCAATATGGGCTCGACGTCGTCGCCGCGCGCATCTTCGCGCTGCTGGGGCCGCTGCTCTCGCTCGATATCCATTTCGCGGCGGGCAATTTCATCCGGGACGCGATGCTCGGCCGCCCGATCCGGATCGTGGGCGAGGGCAGGACGGTCCGCTCCTATCTCTATGCCGCCGATCTCGCTGTCTGGCTGTGGACGATCCTGCTCGGCGCCAAGGCAGGCGCCACCTACAATGTCGGGTCCGAAGAGGCGGTGTCGATCGCCGACCTCGCCCGGCGCACCGCCGCGATCCTCGGCGGACCCGGGGTCGAGATTCTCGGCCGCCCCGATCCCGGCTGGAACCCCGGCCGCTACGTCCCCTCGACCGCGGCGATCCGCCGCGACCTGGGCGTCGCGCCCACCGTCGCCCTCGACGAGGCGATCCGCCGCACCGCTATTTCGAACGGATGGAAACCATGACGCGCGTGAAACTTTCCGACTGGGTGGCCGACAGGCTGGCCGAGCATGGCATCGCCGACATCTTCATGCTGACCGGCGGCGGCGCGATGCATCTCAACCATTCGCTGGGCACGCATCCGCGCCTCGCCACCACCTTCACCCATCATGAGCAGGCGCTGGCGATGGCGGCCGAGGCCTATTACCGGCTGACCAACCGGCTGGCGGTGGTCAACGTCACCTCGGGCCCCGGCGGCACCAATGCGATCACCGGCGTCTATGGCGCATGGGTCGATTCGATCGGGATGCTGGTGCTCTCCGGACAGGTGAAGATGGAAACCACCGTGCGCTCGACCGGCCTGCCGCTGCGCCAATATGGCGATCAGGAGCTGGACATCGAGGAACTGGTCCGCCCGATCACCAAATATGCGGTGATGGTGACGGACCCGCGCTCGATCCGCTACCATCTCGAAAAGGCGCTCTATCTCGCCACCAGCGGACGGCCCGGCCCCGTCTGGCTCGATATCCCGCTCGACGTGCAGGCGGCGCCGATCGATCCCGACGATCTGCTCCCCGGGTTCGATCCCGCCGAACTGGACGAGCCGTGGAAGCGCACCCATCTCGACACCGCCGCCGCCGCGATCCTCGACAGGCTGCACGCCGCCGAACGTCCGGTGCTGTTCGCCGGCGGCGGCGTGCGGCTGAGCGGCGCGCACGCCGATTTCCTCCGGCTGATCGAGCGGCTGGGCGTGCCCGTCGTCACCGGCTGGAACGCGCATGACGCGCTGTGGAACGATCATCCGCTCTATGCCGGCCGCCCCGGCACAGTGGGCGATCGCGGCGGCAACATGGTGCTGCAAAGCGCGGACCTGCTGCTCGTCCTCGGCAGCAGGCTCAACATCCGGCAGGTGAGCTATAACTGGAAGACCTTCGCGCGCGCCGCCTACAAAATCTGGGTGGACATCGATCCCGTCGAGCTGGGCAAGCCGACGGTGACGCCCGACATGCCCGTCGTCGCCGATCTGGCGGACCTGATCCCCGCCTTGCTCGCGCGGCCCTATCCCGGCCCGACGCAGGGGCATCAGGAATGGTTGGGCTGGGCGCGCGAGCGCGTCCGCCGCTTTCCGACGGTCCTTCCCGAATATCGCGACCATAGCCCCGCTAATCACCCCTATGTCGCAATGGACGCGCTGTTCGAGGCGCTGGACCAGGAGGATATCGTCATCACCGGCAATGGCAGCGCCTGCGTCGTCAGCTTCCAGACGGCGCGGATCAGGCGCGGCCAGCGGCTGTGGACCAATTCGGGCTGCGCGACGATGGGCTATGACCTGCCCGCCGCGATCGGCGTCTGCACCGCGACCGGCGGGCGACAGCGCGTGATCGCGATCGCGGGCGACGGCAGCATCATGATGAACCTTCAGGAATTGCAGACGATCGCGGGCAACAACCTGCCGGTGAAGGTCTTCCTGCTCAACAATAGCGGTTATGTCTCGATCTTCCAGACACACCGCAATTTCTTCAACGGCGTCGAGGTGGGCGGCGGGCCAAAGAGCAACGTGACCTTCCCCGATTTCGGAAAGGTCGCCGCCGCCTTCGGCTTCGCCTATTTCCGCGCCGAATCGCATAACGAACTGCCCGGCGCGATCGCGGCGGCGCTGGCCACAGAAGGCCCGGTGCTGTGCGAGTTGCTGATCGACGAGAATGTCCCCTTCGCGCCCAAGCTCGGCGCGAAACAGCATCCCGACGGGCGCATCACCTCGCCCCCCCTCGAAGACCTCTCGCCCTTCCTCCCGCGCGAGGTGCTGCGCGAGAATATGCGGATCAACCTGCTGGAGGAATCGTGATCGGCCGCGACACGCTCAAAAGCGAACGTCCGCTGCGCTTCCTGATCGCGGGCGGGGCGAACACGGCGTTCGGGCTGGCCTTCTATCCGCTGCTGCTCTGGGCGGCGCCGGCCTTCCAGCGCCATTATCTGCTCGCGCTCGGCCTCGCGCAGGCGGTGTGCCTCTGCTTCGCCTTCACCACCTACAAGCTGGGCGTCTTCCGCACGCGCGGGCCGATCCTGCGCGAGTTCGCGGCCTTTTCAAGCTTCTACCTGTTCAACTATGCCGCCAACTGGGCGGCGCTGCCGCTGCTGGTGGAGTGGGGCGGCGTTCCGCCGATCGTCGCGCAGCTAGGCTTCACCGTCGTGCTGATCGCCGGCAGCTATTTCTGGCACAGCCGCGTCACATTCCGATCCGCCGCCGCGAAGCCGGATCGCGCGCTGTAATCGGCGATCTGGGCGAGGGTGAGCGCGCGCGCGTCGCCGCCCGCCGCCAGCGCCTTGTGCCACTCGACGATCCAGAGCAGCGCCTCCTCCAGCGTCAGCGCCGGCCGCCATCCCAGCTCGGCGCGCGCCCTGGAACAATCGAGCCGCAGCAGCCCCGCCTCGTGCGGGCGCGGGCCGCTGTCGGGCAGCGCCGCGCCGGCATCGCCGCCCCACGCCGCGCGCATCTTTCCGACGATCCACGACACCGGCCGCGCATCCTCGTCTGCCGGCCCGAAATTCCACGCATCGGCAAAGCGCCTCTCGCCCGCCAGCAGCCGATCGGCGATCCGCAGATAGCCGCCCAGCGCCTCCAGCACGTGCTGCCACGGCCGCACCGCGTGCGGCGAGCGGATCAGGGGGGCGGCGCCGGCCTCGAACGCGCGCACCAGATCGGGCACCAGCCGGTCGGCCGCCCAGTCGCCGCCGCCGATCACATTGCCCGCACGCACCGAGGCGAGCGCCGGCCCCTCGCGATCGAAGAAGGATCGTCGCCACGCCGCGACCACCAGCTCGGCGCATCCCTTGCTGCTGCTATAGGGATCATGGCCGCCCATCGGATCGCTTTCGCGATAGGGCCAGACCCATTCGCGATTCTCATAGCATTTGTCGCTCGTCACGCAGACGATCGCCTTGACCTCCGGCACGCGCCGCGCCGCCTCCAGCAGGTGCACCGTGCCCATGACGTTGGTGGCATAGGTTTCCACCGGTTCGGCATAGGAGGCGCGGACCAGCGGCTGCGCGGCGAGATGCAGGATCAGCTCTGGCCGCGCCGTCTCCACCGCCGCCTGCAAGGCCGCCAGATCGCGTATGTCGCCTTCGATATGGCGGACCCGTTCGGCGATCCGCGCCGCCTCGAACAGGCTCGGCCGCGTCGGCGGCGGCAGCGCGAAGCCGGTGACGTCGGCGCCCAATGTATCGAGCCACAGGCTCAGCCAGCTTCCCTTGAAACCGGTATGCCCCGTCACGAGCACCCGGCGGCCCTGCCAGCCGCTCACCAGCGCTTCCACGGCGCATCGCCGGTTTTCCAGAGCTCCTCCAGATAATTCTTGTCACGCAACGTATCCATCGGCTGCCAGAAGCCTTCGTGCCGATAGCCCATCAGCTCGCCATCATGCGCCAGCCGTTCGAGCGGCCCGGCCTCCCAGATCGTTTCAGGCCCGTCGACAAGATCGAGCACCGACGGATCGGCGACGAAGAAGCCGCCGTTGATCCGCCCGCCGTCGCCCGCCGGCTTCTCCTTGAAATCGATCACGCGCCCGCCGTCGAATTCGAGCGCGCCGAAGCGGCCGGGCGGCGAAACGGAGGTGATGGTGGCGCGCAGGCCATGCGCCTTGTGGAAGCGGACGAGCGCGTCGACGTCGATATTGGCGACGCCATCGCCATAGGTGAAGCAGAAGGGCTCGTCGGGCTCCAGATAGGGGCGGATCGCCGCCAGCCGCCCGCCCGTCATCGTCGTCGCGCCGGTTTCCACCAGCGTGACGCGCCAAGGCTCGCTGCGCGCATAATGCACCTCCATGCCGTTGCCGCCGCGCAGGTCGATCGTCACGTCGGAGGTGTGGAGGAAGTAGTTGGCGAAGAACTCCTTTATCAGATAGCCCTTATAGCCGAGGCAGATGACGAAGTCGTTGAATCCGGACGAGGAATAGATCTTCATGATGTGCCACAGGATCGGCATCCCGCCGATCTCGATCATCGGCTTGGGCCGCACGGTCGTTTCCTCGCCAAGCCGGGTCCCAAGGCCGCCCGCCAATATTACGGTTCGCATCGCCGCTCCACGTCATGTCATCCGACGCCATGACGGAACCGCCCCCTCTTATCCGTAATCCGCTCGCCCGTTGCCGGGTTCGGCGCGGCCTGCTCGCGCTGATCCTGCTCGTCGCGACCACCCTGCGGCTGCATGGCGTGGCGTTCGGCCTGCCCGCGCTCAACGATCCCGACGAGCCGCTGTTCGTGATGACCGCGCTGGAGATGCTGCGGAACCACAGCCTCGATCCGGGCTGGTTCGGCCATCCGGGCACGATCACCCTCTATGGCCTCGCGCTCACCAGCCTTGCCGTCGCCCTGGCGGGCCTCGCGTCGGGGCGTTTTGCCGATGCGCATGCCTTCGTCGGCGCGGCCTATGCCGATCCGGGGCTGATCTTCCTGCCGGGGCGGCTGCTGATCCTGCTTAGCGGCGTCGTCTGCGTGCTGCTGACGTATCGGCTCGGCAAACGGATCGGCGGCGCGCGGCTCGGCCTGCTTGCCGCCGCCTTCCTCGCGGTCAACGCCGTCCATATCGAATATTCGCAGATCATCCGCACCGACGTGCAGGCGACCGTCTTCATGCTGCTCGCCACGCTGGCCGCTATCGCGATCTTCCGGGGCGGACGGTGGCGCGATTATCTGCTCGCCGGCCTGTTCGTCGGACTCGGCTGCGCGACCAAATGGCCGGCGGCGGTGATCGCGCTGAGCCCGATGGCGGCGGGCCTCTATCGCATCCTGTGGGGCCGCGCGGAGGGACGGCGGCTCGCGGCCTTCTGCCTTGCCGCGCTTGGCAGCCTGCTGCTCGTCTCGCCCTATCTGCTGCTCGACCATCAGACCGTGTTGCGCGATCTGGCGGGCGAGGCGCGGCGCGTCCATCCCGGCGCGACAGGCGGGGGCTTTCTCGCCAATCTCGGCTGGTATGTCGATCGTCCCCTGCTCTCGTCGCTGGGTGTCGCCGGGCTGGCGTTGACGCTGCTGGGGCTCGGCTGGGGAACCGTGCGCAGCCGGCTGCTGGCGGTCGCGGTGCTGCCGGGCTTCCTCGCCTTTCTGGTCATCATCTGCGCGCAGGCGCTGCGCTGGGAACGCTGGATCGTTCCGCTGCTTCCCCTGTTCGCGCTGGCGCTCGCCTATGCCTTGTGCCGCCTCGCCGATCTGCTGCGCGCCCGCCTGGGCCGGCGCCTTCCCTTCGCGGAGCCGCTGGCCGCGCTTCTCCTCATGATCCCGATGGCCCATGCCGTCTGGGTGAACGCGGCCGAGCGCGCGCATGACACGCGCCAGATCGCCTCGGCCTGGGTGCGCGGCCATGTGCCGCCGGGGCGCTCGATCCTGATCGAGCATGCCGCCTTCGACATATTGCAGGGGCCGTGGCGCTTCCTGTTCCCGCTCGGCTCGGCGGGGTGCATCGACGTGCACGCCGCGCTCGCGGGGCATATCCGCTATTCGCGGGTGGAGGGGCTGCGCGCCGACAGCCCGATCATGGATCTGGGCCATGTCGATATGGCGCTGCTCGATAGCTGCCGCGCCGATTATGCGGTGCTCACCCATTATGCGCGCTACCGGGCGGATGCCGCGACCTTCGGCGACGCGCTCGGCCGCTATCGCACGCTGCTGAAGGGAGCGCGGATCGTCGCGGTCATCCGCCCCGAACCGGGGCGGAGCGCCGGCCCCGTCGTCCACATCGTCAGGCTGTCGCGCACCCGCCCGTGACAAGCGCGCCCGTTCGCGCGATAAACAGGCGCAGAACAGATAGATAGGGGGGCATCATCATGCTTGCGATCGATCCGGCGCCCGGCCTCGCGCGGCCCGATCCGCTTCGTCCCGCCTCGAATTTCCTTCTTCCGGATTGAAAGGGCTATCGATGCGCAAGATTTTTCTCGGTACGGCTTTCGCCTGCGGCCTTCTCTTCGCGGCCGCGCCCGTGCTTGCCCAGGGCGAGTGCAGCCGCGCCGATCTCCAGAAGGCGACCGACGCCTATATCGGCGCGCAGACGAAGGGCGACGCGACGCTCGTCCCCCTCTCGGGCTGGACGCAATATTCGGAGCAGATGGAAATGGGGACGATGTCGACGGGCATCCTCTCCACGCCGCAAAAGATCGATTTCCATCGCAGCCTCCTCGATCCGCTGAGCTGCATGTCCTTCACCGAAATGGTCATCACCGATCCGAAACATCCCTATGTGCTCGGCACGCTGCTGGAGATGCGTGGCGACCGGGTGCACGCGATCGAGACGCTGATTACCGATCATGACGACTGGCTGTTCAATGCGGCCAACACGCTCAAATATTCGCGCGCGGAGGACTGGTCCGAAATCCCGCCCGAGAAGCGTGAGAGCCGCACGAAGCTGATCGCCGCCGCCAACGCCTATCTCGATTCCTTCGACGACAAGAGCGTCGCCGTACCGTGGGGTAGCCCGTGCGCGCGGCTGGAGGGCGGCCTCTATACCGGCAAGGGCGCGCCCGGCACCGCAACGGCCGAGGATAGCTGCAATGTCGGCGTGCCGAGTGGCGTGAAGCTCACCGAGCGCCGCTATATCGTCGATCCGGCGATCGGCGCGGTGACGGTCCTGCTCCGCTTCGGCAAGGATCAACTGCCCGATGCGCACACCTTCCGCATCGAAGAGGGAAAGATCCGCTACGTCCATACGATCACCGTGTGCAAGACGTTCAACTGCGGCTTCAAGGTGCCCAAGGAATTGCAGACCGCGGGCAAATAGCTCTTCCCGTCACCCCGGCGGAAGCCGGGGTCCATGGGACACGGTGCACTTCCTTACCGATCGTCTCACTGTCCATGGATTCCGGCGTTCGCCGGAATGACGGGAGGAGGATCGGGCCTAATGCAGGTGCCGCAGCTTGTCCGGATTGCGCGTCATGTAGATGGCGACCACGCGACCCCCCTCGATCAGTAGCGCGGTGGTCTGCAATTCGCCGTCGGCCTCGCGCGTGATGAAGCCGGGCAGGCCATTGACCAGCGCGGTGCGCACGAGTTCGGAGCCGTGCTTGCCGTACAGCACGCCCAGCGCCTTGTGCAGTTTCAGCACTTCGCCGATGCCGACAAGGGGGCGCACCGCCGCCGGGCGCTTGCCGCCGCCGTCGGTATGCAGGCTCACATCGTCCGCCAGCAGCGCGCCCAGCGCGCCCATGTCGCCGTTTCGGGAGGCGAGGAAGAAGGCGTTGGCGAGCGCCAGCCCGCGTTCCTTCTCCACCTGGAAGCGCGGCCGCGCCTCGCGCACATGGATGCGCGCGCGGCTGGCAAGCTGTCGGCAAGCGGCGACATCGCGCCCGATCGTCGCCGCCACCTCGTCGAAGCCGAGCCCGAACACATCGTGCAGCAGGAAAGCCGCGCGTTCGAGCGGGGAAAGCCGCTCAAGCGCGAGCATCAGCGGCAGCGTCACGTCCTCCGTCTCCTCCTCTTCGACGATCGGATCGGGCAGCCACGGGCCGACATAGGTTTCGCGCCGATGCCGCGCCGATTTGAGCTGGTCGAGGCATAGCCGCGTGACGATGCGGCGCAGGAAGGCTTCGGGCTCGCGCACCTCGGCGCGATCGGCCCCCATCCAGCGGATGAAGGCCTCCTGCACCACATCTTCCGCATCGGCGACCGAGCCGAGCATGCGATAGGCGACGCGAAGCAGGCGGGGGCGCAGCGGATCGAACGGCGCCGCTGCCGCCTCGCGCGCCGCGGGCATCAGGCCGCCGCCTTCTGCTCGGTTTCCATCCACATGCCGAAGCCCACCCCGAAGCGGTTCCAGCCGTTGATGATGTTGATCATCAGCGTCAGCTTCACCTGTTCCTCCTCGCTGAACTCGGCCTCCAACGCCTCATAGGCTATTTCCTGCCCATCATGCCCTTCCGAAAGCCGCGTCAGCGCCTCGGTCCAGCCGAGCGCCGCACGTTCGCGGTCCGTGTAGCACGGCGCCTCGCGCCAGGCGGAGAGCAGATAGATGCGCTGCTCGGTTTCGCCTTTCTCGCGCGCCTCGACGGTGTGCATGTTGATGCAGTTGGCGCAGCCGTTGATCTGCGAAGAGCGGATCTTCACCAGTTCGATAAGGCTCGGCTCAAGACTGGCGGCGATCGTCATTGAAAGGCCGGTCCACTGCTTCATCAGGTGCGGCGCGGCGGCATAGGGGTCGAGCTTGGCGGTCATCATCTGCTTCCTTTCCTTGGGGAGTTTGCGATGACTTGACGAGGCTGAGCCGGCGGTTGTGACATGCACGCGAAAATTTCTTCGGCGGGGCAGGGCCGCGCCTCAGCCATCCTCGATCGTCAACGCTTCCAGATCGATCTCGATGCCGTCGGCCGTGTCGCGCCGCCCGGCGAAGAGGGCGTCGGCGACGAGGTGGCCGGGAAGGCGGAACTCCAGCTCGGCGATCTCCGCCGCCAGCCGATCGGCGCGCGCCGCCGCATCGACGCCGGTCAGCAGCAGCGTGACCTCGTGCCGCGCGCCGGTGAAGGTGGCGCTCGCCCAGGCGATGTGGCGCTCGGTGAGGCGATGCGTCGTCGTCTCCCCGGCTTCGCGGACAAGCGCCTTGAGCAGCAGCGAACCTGCGTCACGCATCGTCGTTCCCCGCTTCGCTCGTCGCCATATGGTTGATGATTCGCGCCACGGTCGCCGCGCGCGGTTCGCGGCCAAGGCGGAGATCGTGGACGAGGCGGGGGTCGCCCACCGCCTCGCGCCCGAAGCGGCTGGGCGGTGTATTGGTGCGCTGCAGATATCTTTCGATGGCGTACAGCAGGTGCATGGGCGCGACTCCTCTCAACGACGTGAATGCTTCGAGTCGCCATGTTCTCGTTTTATTCCTACTTGTCTAGGTAAAAACCTATCGCTATGGTGGAAAGATGGTTGACGATCCGCGTACCCTGCTCGACGCCCTGATTCGGGAGCGGGGGGAGGATTATGCTTCGCTCTCCCGGCTGATCGGCCGCAATCCCACTTATGTGCAGCAGTTCATAAAGCGCGGCGTCCCGCGCAAGCTGGATGAGCAGGATCGACGGACTCTAGCGGGGTATTTCGGGATCGACGAAAGTTTGCTGGGCGCACCGCCGCGTCTCGCCCAGGTGGCCGATGCCGAGGCGTCGCCCCGTAGTGACGAGGCGGAGTTCATCGCCGTGCCGCGCCTCGACGTGCAGGCGTCGGCGGGGCCGGGTGCGCTGAATGGCGAGGAAAAAACCTATGATCGCTTGCGATTTGACGGCCGGTGGCTGCGCGAGATCGCGGGCGGGAGCACCGCCGGCCTGTCCACGATCCGCGTCGCGGGCGATTCGATGGCGCCCACGCTCAGCCCCGGCGACGAGATACTGGTCAATCGCGGCGATGCGGCGGAGCGGCTGCGCGACGGCATTTACGTGCTGCGGATCGACGATGTGCTCGTCGTCAAGCGGATCGCGCTCCACCCTTCGGGGCGCACGATCACGATCCACAGCGACAATCCCAGCTATCCGCCCTGGCCCGATTGCGATCCCGCCGCGATCGGCGTCATCGGCCGCGTCGTCTGGGCCGCGCGGCGGATCAGTTAGGATACTCCGCTGATCTGTCCGCTTTTCCTACATCAGCCCCATTGTCATTCCCGGGCAGGCAGGAATGACAGCATGTGGATGTCTGCTTCAGGTCAGCGGCTTCAGCGCGCCCGGTCTTTCCACCAATAGACGATCTGGATCGCGACGCCGACGGCGATGCCGGCGAGAATGCCGATCGTCGACTGGCCCAACAGCGTGCCGATCACGGCGCCGGCGACGATCGAGAGAGCGAGCAGCGCGCCGGCGGCGCGGGGGGCGGGGGTATCGGCCATGGCGCGTCCTTGCCATGGCGGGCGCGCGCGCGCCATACCCTTTGGGTGCGGCTGGCCCCCATGAAACGGGACAGGGCAATGCATTTCACCGGGCGGACGCCTCAAATGGTCGCGGGGCCGTTTTGAACGCTGGCGGCTGACGGCGGCGCACGCTAGGTTTGTTACCATGCCGTCAGTGTTCCCGCGGCGCGGCATTTGCCGCCTCGCCTTCCTTGCTGCCATGTTCCAGTGGTTCCCGGCGGCAGCGCAGGCGCCCGGCGAACCGGCTGTGCAGCGGGACGAGGCGATGCCCGACGGCGCGCTCGATCCCGGATCGCCGCTGGCGCCGCTGCCCGATCTGGGGGTGGACTGGCCGGACCTGTCGGCCCCCGTCTCGGTCCCGCTCCCGGCCGACATCACCAAGACCGCGCCCGCCGCCGCCCATCGCGCCACCAATGCCGCGGCCGAACAGCGCTATCACTTCGCGATCGAGGGGCTGGACGATCTGGAGGGGGTGAGCCCCGAAAAGATCCGCAACGCCTTTGCCGAGATATCGACGCTGAAGACGGGCGCGGGCAAGCCGGCCAACGTCGCCCAGATCGATCGCCGCGCGCGCGAGGATGAAGGCGCGCTGCGCGACGTGCTGCGCGGTTATGGCTATTATGACGCGGATGTACGGGCGCGGGTGGAAACGGCGCATGGCGAGGTGGTCGTCACGCTGGCGGCCGAGCCGGGCGCGCTCTATCGTTTCTCGGCGGTCGATCTGAACGGCCTTGCCGAGGCGGGCGAGAAGGCCGCGACGTTGCGCAAGGCGTTTCCCGTCCAGGCGGGCGATCCAGTGGACGCCGCGAAGATCGCCGCCGCCGAGGCGAACCTGAAGCAGCAGCTCGGCCATGAAGGCTTCGCCTTCGCCAAGGTGGGCGAGACGCAGGTGACGGTCGATCATGAAACGCATCTGGCGACGTTGACGCTCGCCGTCGATCCCGATGGAGCGAAGCGTTTCGGCGCGATCCGGATCAGCGGCAAGCCGTTGTTCGGCCGTCGCCATCTGGGCCGCATCGCCCGCTTCCATCCGGGCGATCCCTATGACGCGACGCTGATCGACGATTTCCGCCGCGCGCTGATCCAGACCGGGCTCGTCTCCTCGGTGCGTCTCACGCCGATCGAGGGGAAGGCGCCGGGGACGGTGGACATCGACGTCAGGCTGGAGCCCGCGCCGAAGCGCACGATCGCGGGCGAGCTGGGCTATGGCACGGGCGAGGGGGTGCGCTCCGAAATAAGCTGGACGCACCGCAATCTCATTCGGCCCGAAGGCGCCGTCACCTTCCGCGGCGTCCTCGGCACACAGGAACAGTTGTTGAGCGCGCAGCTTCGCCGCAATAATTACAAGGCGCGCGACCGGGTACTGACGGCGCAGATCGCCGCCAGCCACACCAATGTCGCCGCTTATGACGCGCGTACCTTCACGCTGGCGGGCGGGATGGAGCGGCAGTCGAACATCATCTGGCAGAAGAAATGGACCTGGTCCGCCGGGACCGAACTGCTCGTATCCGACGAGCGCGACGTGATCCGCGACACCGGAGAACCGCGCCGGCGGACTTATTATGTCGCCGCGCTGCCCGGCTCGCTTGCGTATGACGGGTCCGACGATCTGCTCAATCCGACGCGCGGCTTCCGCCTTTCCGCCCGGCTGTCGCCCGAATTGTCCTTCCAGGGCAGCGCCTTCACCTATGCCCGCGCCCAGATCGACGCGAGCGGTTATTATCCGGTGAGCGGGCGGACGACGATCGCCGGCCGTGTCCGCGTCGGATCGATCTTCGGCGCCGACCGCGATCGCATCGCGCCGTCGCGGCGCTTCTATGCCGGCGGCGGCGGATCGGTGCGCGGCTATGGCTATCAGCGGATCGGCCCGCGCGATGCGAACAACGATCCGATCGGCGGCCAGAGCCTCGCCGAATTTTCGATCGAGGCACGCGTCCGCTTCGGCGATTTCGGGATCGTCCCCTTCTTCGACGGCGGCAATCTCTACACCACGACGCTGCCGCGCTTCACCGGCCTGCGCTACGGCGCGGGGATCGGCGCGCGTTACTATACCAGCTTCGGCCCGATCCGCGTCGATGTCGGCACACCGATCAACCCGCGCGCGGGCGATGCCAAGGTCGCCGTTTACGTCTCGCTGGGACAGGCCTTCTGATGGTCGACGACGCCGGGACCGAAGCCGCGCCGCCGGCCGCGCGCCGCCGCCGTCGCCTGTGGTGGCCGCTGCGCTGGCTTGCCGGGCTGTTGCTGGGGCTGGTCGCGCTCGGGTCGGTCGGCCTGTTCGTGCTCGATACCGATTTCGGCCACCGCTTCCTCGCCGACCGCATCGCCGCTCTGTCACCCTCCACCGGCCTGCGCATCCGCATCGGCCGGATCGACGGCTCGCTCTGGCGCAATACCGAACTGCGCGACGTCCGCCTTTATGATCCGCAGGGGCTGTTCCTCGAAATTCCGCAGGTGAAGCTGCGTTGGCGGCCGCTCGCCTGGCTCGACAACCGCCTCGATATCGATCGGGTGACGACCGATCTCGCAATCCTTCACCATGTTCCGAAGCTGCGTCCCTCGGCCAAGCCCCGGCCGATTCTGCCGGGCTTCGACATCCGCATCGGCACGCTCCAGGTGGAGACGCTGCGGCTCGATCCGGCGGTGGCGGGGGCGCCGCGCGTCGGCCGGCTCAAGGCGAAGGCCGACGTGCGCAGCGGCCGCGCGCTCATCGATATCAATGCCGCGTCGAACGCGGGGGACCGGCTGCGGCTGCTGCTCGATGCCGAGCCCGATCGCGATCGCTTCGATCTCAACGCCCGCGTCTCCGCGCCGGCGGGCGGCGTCCTTGGCAAGGTGGTCGGCACCGAACGCCCGATCCGGTTCGCGGTTACGGGCAAGGGGACATGGGCGTCGTGGAACGGTTCTGCCCGCCTCGACGTCTCGGGCCTGCGGATCGCCGACCTCGGCCTCGGCGTGCGCGGCGGCGCTTATTCGCTGGGCGGCGTCCTCGCCCCAGCGCCGCTGCTCAGCGGCAAGCTGCATCGCCTGTCCAGCCCGCGCATCGTCGTCAACGGCAAGGCGACGCTCGCCCGTCGCCAGCTCGATACGGCGCTGTCGCTCCGCTCGGGTGCGCTGACGATCGACGGCAAGGGTGTGCTCGATCTCGCGCACAGCGCGTTCGACGGCGTCACGCTCGACGCCCATCTGCTGAAGCCGCCGGCCTTGTTCCCGAACATGACCGGGCGCAACGTCCGCATGCGGGCGACGCTGGACGGGCCGTTCGCCCGCGCCGCCTTTCATTATGTGCTCACCGCCGATCGCGCCGCGTTCGACGAGACGGGGTTCGAGGTGGTCCATGCCGAGGGTCGCGGCCATTTCTCGCCGAGCCCCGTCTCGGTGCCGGTGAAGCTCAGCGCGGCGCGCGTGACGGGGGTGGGCAATGTCGCGGGCGGCATCCTTGCCCGCCTGACGCTGGACGGCACGCTCAAGGTGACGTCGAAGCTGGTGACGGGCGAGGGGATGGCGCTCACGTCGGACAAGATCAAGGGCAAGCTCGCTTTGCTTCTCGACCTGCGCACGGGCGATTATACCGTCACCCTGTCGGGCGGGATGACGCGCTATCTGATTCCCGGCCTCGGCCTTGTCGACGTGCTGACCGAATTGAAGGTGGTGCCCGGCCCGGGCGGGCATGGCTCGATCGTCGCCGGGCGCGGCCATGCTTGGGTCCGCCGTTTCGATAATAATTTCCTGCATTCGCTGGCGGTGGGCCTGCCCGAGATCGAAACCGGGCTCGTGCGCGGAACCGACGGAATTCTCCTTCTGCGGGGGTTGAAGCTCACCGCGCCGGGGGTCAGCATCACCGGCAACGGCCTGCGCCGCCGCGACGGCACCTTCCAGTTCGAAGGGACGGGCACGCAGCAGGATTACGGCCCGTTCCGCATGAAGCTGGACGGCGATATCAGCCATCCCAAGCTCGATTTCCTCCTCGCCCATCCGGTCGATGCGCTGGGGCTCACCGACGTGACGCTCGCGCTCGATCCCAATCCGCAAGGCTATGCCTGGACCGGGCGGGGCGGTTCCTATCTGGGGCCGTTTACCGGTAACGGCCAGCTTCTCCTCCCCGCCGGCGTGCCCGCGACGATCGGCGTCGCCGCGATCGATGTCGCGGGGACGCGCGCGACGGGTGCGGTGCGTTCGATGACGGGCGGCTTCATGGGGCGGCTTGGCGTCGCAGGCGGCGGGCTCGACGGCGATCTGCTGTTCCGCCCCGCCGGCAACGTGCAGGAGATTGCGGTGAAGCTCGCCGCCGATAGTGCGACGCTGCCCGGCCTTATCGCGGCGAGCGTGCGCAAGGGAACGCTCGATACGACGATCCGGCTCGATCCGGCAGGCACGACGATCAAGGGATCGCTGCTCGCGCGCGGCGTCCGGCGCGGCGCCGTCTCGCTTGGCCGGCTGGCCGCGACCGCGAACCTTGCGGGCGGGATCGGCAAGGCGCGTGTCTCGATCGCGGGATCGCGCGGCCGCGCCTTCGAATTGACGGCCGACGCCGATATCGGCCGCAACCGCGTCGCGCTGAACGGCGGCGGCACGATCGATCGCGTGCCGCTCAAGCTCACCTCGCCCGCCATCTTCACGCGCGAAGGGGCCGAGGGCGGATGGCGGCTCGCCCGCACCGGCCTCAGCTACGATGGCGGGGGGGCGACGCTCGGTGGCTATTTCGGCAGCGATTCGATGGAGCTGGAAGGCGGTCTGGAGCGCATGCCGCTGACGATCGCCGATCTCGTCTATCCGCGCCTTGGCCTCGGCGGTTCGGCCAGCGGCACCTTCCGCTATCGCAAGCCCAAGGGCGGACTACCCACCGGCCGCGCCGATCTCACGGTGCGCGGCCTCACCCGATCGGGCCTCGTCCTCTCCTCGCGCCCGGTCGATCTCGGCGTCGCCGCGGTGCTCGACGCTGATCGTCTGGTCGCGCGCGCCGTCGCGGCGAGCGACGGCAAGGTGATCGGGCGCGCCCAGGCCCGGCTCGCGCCGCTTGGCTCAGCAGGCGATCTGGAGACGCGGCTGCGCAATGCGCCGCTCTTCGCCCAGCTTCGTTATTCGGGGCCGGCCGACACGCTCTGGCGGCTTTCGGGCATCGAGACGATCGATCTGTCGGGCCCCGTCGCGGTGGGGGCGGACGTCACCGGCCGGCTCGCCGATCCGGTGATACGCGGCTCGCTGAAGGCGGAGGGTGCGCGGCTGGAAAGTAGCGTCTCGGGCACGACGATCACCAACCTGAAGGCCAGCGGGCGGTTCGGCGGATCGGCGCTGGTGGTCGACAGCTTTACCGGCACGGCGGGCGAGGGCACCGTCTCGGGACGGGGCCGCTTCGATTTCGCCGCCGCGCATGGGCTTGGCATGGATATCCAGCTCAATGCCGACAATGCCGAGATGCTGAATCGCGACGATATCGGCGCCACCGTCACCGGCCCGCTGACGATCCGGTCCGACGGCGCCGGCGGCACGATCGCGGGCGATGTCACGCTTCGGAAGAGCCATTACCGCCTCGGCCGCGCCGCCGTCGCGACGATCCCGCGCGTCACCCATCTTACCGAAGTGAACCGGCCGCCCGACGAGGCGGAGGAAGTAGCCCCGCCCGTGCCCTGGACGCTCGACCTCAAGGCCCATGCGCGCAACCGGCTCGCGATCACCGGGCTTGGGCTCGACAGCGAATGGCGCGCCGATCTCGTCATCAAGGGCACCACCGAAAATCCGGCGATCACCGGGCGCGCCGATCTGGTGCGCGGCGATTACGAATTTTCGGGACGGCGCTTCGATCTCGATCGCGGCGCGATCCGCTTCCTTGGCCAGGCGCCACCCGATCCGGTGCTCGACATCGTCGCGGTTGCGAATATCCAGGGGCTCAACGCCTCGATCCACGTGTCGGGCACCGGCCTCCATCCCGAGATCGATTTCCAGAGCACCCCCGCCTTGCCCGAGGACGAACTGCTGTCGCGGCTGCTGTTCGGCACGTCGATCACGAACCTGTCCGCGCCCGAAGCCTTGCAGCTTGCCGCCGCGGTCGCCTCGCTGCGCGAGGGGGGCGACGGCGGGCTCAACCCGATCAATGCGGTGCGCCGCGTGGCGGGCCTTGATCGGCTGCGTATTCTGCCGGCGGACGTGACGACGGGGCAAAAAACCGCGATCGCGGCGGGCAAATATGTCGGCCGGCGGACCTATGTGGAGGTCATCAGCGACGGCGCCGGCTATTCGGCGACGCGCGTCGAATTCCAGATCACGCGTTGGCTGTCGCTGCTCGGCAGCATATCGACGATCGGCCGCAGCAGCGGCAACGTGCGTATTTCGAAGGATTATTAGGAGGCAGGGGGCGGTGTCTCGCCCGCCCGCTACAGCGCCTTTTCGTAGATGCGATAGATTCGGTTGATATCGGCGTCGATAGCCTCGGCGATCGATCGCATTCCCTGATTATCATCGAGGATCCAGCCGATCTCGCCGCGCGTCGCGCCATATTGGGAGACGGCGACGCGGCGCGTATATTCGATCATCATGAAGGCGAGCTGGCTCGCGAGCCGCGTCGCCTGCAGCCGCTTCACCACGCCCATCAGCGGCACGCGCATCGTGCGTACCTTCGGCTTGTGCAGCCGCCAGAGCAGCTTGACGAAGCCGAAGGGGAACAACTCCCCGTTCAGGTCGCGCGTCATCTCATTCATGTCGGGCAGCGTCATCATGAAGGCGACGGGCTCGCCCTCCACTTCGGCCACGCGGATCAGGTTTTCGAAGACGATCGGTTTCAGCTTCTTGCCGGCATAGGCGATCTCGTCGTCGGTCAGCGGCACGAAGCCCCAATTGTCCGACCAGGCATCGTTCAGGATGCCGAGGATCAGCGCCGCTTCCTCGTCGAAACGCGATTTGTCGACCTCGCGGATGCGGATCCGGCTGTTGCGCTCGCCGCTCGTGATGATCCGCTGGATCAGCGGCGGCAATTTCTGGTCGATATTGAGTTCGTAGGTGTAGAGGTCCTTGACGCCCGCATAGCCGGCGCCCTCCACCCAGGCCTCGTAGGCGGGCAGATGATGGCCCATCATCACCGTCGGCGCATGATCGTGGCCTTTGACGAGCAGGCCCGGCTCGTCCCACACCGACAGGCTGAACGGCCCCATCGCCCGCGTCATGCCCCGGCCCTTGAGCCAGCCTTCCGCCGCCGCGATCAGCGCCGCCGCCGCCTCGCCGTCCTCGGCCTCCAGCATGCCCCAATGGCCGGTGCCGGGGCCGCCGCCCTGCGCGGCCGGCATGGCGATGACGAGGCTGTCGACCTGCGCCGAGATACGGCCGACAATCTTTTCGCCGCGCTTCGCCAGGAAGAATTGCGCCTCGGCATGGCCGAACCAGGGATTTTTGCGCGGATCGATCAGGCCGCGCACCTCGTCCTTCAGCGGCGGCACCCAGTGCGCGTCATGCGCGTAGAGCCGCCAGGGAAGATCGACGAAGGCCTTGCGGTCGGCCTTCGTCGCGACGGGTGCGACGGTGATCGATGTCATCGGGCGGGATCAGTCCTGCTGGTGGCGGTGGCGCGGGTGGCCGGTGGCGATGCCGCCCGACAATTCGGCGACCCATGGATAGCGCACCGCCACCTCGGATGTGTAGCCGAGGTTGAACACCGTCGGGCTCTTCCGGCCGCGCTCCTGCCGTTCGTAGAAGGTGCCGAACAGCCGGTCCCACAGGAAGTTGGTAATGCCGAAATTGCCCTTCTCGTCGTGGAAGTGGTGCGCCATGTGGCGCGCCTTCATCGCGGCGAGAAACTTGTTCCTCGGCTTGTAGGACAGATGCTGGATGCAGTGGCAGAATTCGTAGAAGCAGGTGGTGAGCAGCCCCGTCGCGAACGCCGCCATCATGCCGCCGAAGCCGCCGATCGCGTAGCCGAAGGGCGCGGTGGCGGCCGCGATCGTCGGCACCGTGGTGTGCAGCGCGCCGAACAGCACCTCCAAATGATTGGGGTCCTGGTGATGATCGTAATGAATGCGCTTCCACGTGCCCGCGAGCCAGCGATGCTTCCACATCCACTGGCTGTGCAGCACCCAGCGATGCAGCACGTACCAGGCGAGCGGATAGACGAGAACCGCGATCGCGACCGACGCGAGCGTCTGCACCAGCGGCGCCGGCTGCCACGTGTAAAGCGCGATCGCGCCCACCGCGAGAAGCAGGTAGGCGATGATCGCCGGATACTGGAAATAGGCGACCACCAGTTCCTTGAACGTCATCCGATCCAGATGATGCGAACGGTTCCAGAAACCGGATTGTGTCGGCTGCAAGCTCTTCACCGCGAAATTGTCCTCGTCGATCCCAATGCGGAGCACCCCCCTATGTAGGGAGAAAACGCCGATCGCCAGCCTCTGCCGCGTCAATGCGGCGGATTTTGGACCTATTGTGGCGCCCGCGCGTCATAACGCTTTCAAGGCGTTGGCTCATTCCTCCGTCCGGATCAGGACCGCCTCACCGATCAGAAAGAACAGGAAGGGGGGGGCCCAGGCGGCGAGGAAGGGCGGATAGGCCCCCAGATTGCCCATGGCGAGCGCGAAATTGTCCGCGACGAAATAAGCGAAGCCCAGCGCCATGCCGATCACCACGCGCACGAAAAGGTGGCCCGATCGCGCAAGGCCGAAGGCGGCGACCCCCGCCAGCAGCGGCATCAGCACCGACGACAGCGGCCCCGACAGCTTGTGCCACAGCCCGGCTTCCAGCGCGCTGGTCGGCCGGCCGGCGGCGCGGAGGTCGGATATTGCCGTTTGCAGCGATCCGAAGCTCCGCTCCTCGGCATCGACACTGGCGAGGGTGAAGCGGTCGGGGGTGATCCCCTTGCCGATGACGATGCTCGGCATATCGGTCAGCGTGCCGCGCGCAACGTCGAAATAGCGCACGTCTTCCAGCAGCCAGCCTTCCTTTACCTGCCGCGCGCTCTTGCCGTGGATGATGTCGCGCAGCGCGCCGCCGTCGCGCTCATAAACGGCGACATTGGCGAGCGTGACGCCCGCGCCCCGCCCGCTCGCCTCGCCGGCGTGGATCAGGTCGTCCCCCGATCGCACCCAGACGTTGGAGACGATCCCGCGCCGGTTGGGAATTGGGCCGTATTGGGCGTCCTGCCACGCATCGAGCGTCGCGGTGGCGCGCGCGACGACGCGATCGTTGAACCAGAAGGATAAAGCGGCGACGCCGAGGCTGGCGACGATCAGCGGCGCGAGGATCTGGTGCGCCGAGACGCCCGCCGCCTTCATCGCGATCACCTCGCTATTCTGGTTGAGCGTGGCGAGCGTGATGAGCGCGCCGAGCAGCGCCGAAAATGGCAGGAAGCGGGCGACGATCTGCGGCACGCGCAATGAGGCGTAACGCCACAGCTCCGCGTCGCCATTGCCGGGATAAGCGAGGATGCTGCCCGATTCGCCCAGCATGTCGAGCGTGACGAGGATGAGCACGAGACCCGCCAGCACGGCGAAGCTGGTGACGAGGAACTTGCGCGCCATGTACCAGGTCAGCGTGCGCGAGGCGAAGAAGGCGAAATTGATGTTCATGGCTGGCCACCCGCCGGCCGGGTGAAGGGCAGCCAGCGCCGCATCGCCTTGCCCGCCTTCGCCGCCGCGCGTTCGAGCGCGCCGATCGGCTGGCCGCCGGGCACGAAGGCCAGCGTGCGATACATCCACCAGATCAATGCGGCGAACAGCAGGAAGGGCACCCAGAGCGCGATCAGCGGATCGATCCGGCCTAGCGCGCCCATCCCTTCCGCATATTCGTTCACCTTGTGATAGGTGACGATCATCACGATCGACAGGAAGACGCCCAGCGCCGAGGTGGATCGCTTCGGCGGCACCGCCAGCGCCACTGCGAGCAGCGGCAGCAGCAGCATCGTCGCCACCTCGACGAGGCGGAAATGGAAATTGGCGCGCAACTCGGCGCGGGTCTTGTCGGTCGTGCCCTTCAGATGGGCGACGCGGACCAGCTCGGGCATCGTCATCTCCCGATCGCCCCCGCCGCGCTGGCGGAATGCCTCCATCTTGGGCAGGTCGATCGGCAGATCATGGCCGACGAAGCTCAGCACGCGCGGCGTCTTGAAGCCCGGTGCATTGTGGACCAGCGTGCCGTTGGTCAGCCTGAGGATGATCGTGTTGGGATCGTCGGTCGCCATGAAGGTGCCGCGTTCGGCGGTGACGGCCAGGCTCTTGCCCTGATTGTCCTCGGCCATCACGAAGATACCGCGCAGGTCGCGTCCGCTGTCGCGACTCTCCTCGACGCGCAAGGTCATCCGCCGGCCGAGCTTGGTGAACTCACCCACCTTGATCGACGCGCCGAGCGCGCCCGATCGCAGCTCGAACCGCAGCCCTTCATAGGCGTAGCGCGCATAAGGCTGGACGAAGCCGACGATCAGCAGATTGGCGACTGCGAGCCCGATCGCGAACATGTAGGGCACGCGCAGCAGCCGGCCATAGCTGTTGCCCAGCGCGCGCAGCACGTCCAACTCCGATGACAAAGCGAGCTTGCGGAAGGCGAGCAGGATGCCCAACATCAGCCCGATCGGGATGCCCAGCGACATATATTCGGGCATCATATTGGCCAGCATCCGCCAGACGACGCTGACCGGCCCGCCCTGCTGCGTCACGAAATCGAACAGGCGCAGCATCTTGTCGAGCGTCAGAAGCATCGCGGCGACGATCAGCGTGCTGAGCAGCGGCACCACGATCAGCCGTGCGAGATAACGATCGGTGAGGCTCAGAAATCTCAAAATGTGGACGCCCCATGACCATGTTCTGGCCGCATTCGCAACCGATCTTGCAACGCATGGGGGAGCCACCGGACCGCCATGCGCGTGCGCATGTGCGGCCTATAGCTTCCAGGAGTTGAGAGGTCATGTCCAATCTGATGCGTCCCATCCTGTTCGCATCACTTGCCTTTGCCGCCCCGGCCGTCCTGCCGGGGCAGGCAGCGGGCGCCGAAGCGGCGCAGTGCACGAGCCCATCGGGCGCGGCGCTGATGGTCGACGTGCGCGGATTCAAGAAGACGCGCGGCGACCTGCGCGTCCAGGTTTACGGCAGCGATCCGGCGCAGTTCGTGAAGGGCGGCAAGCGAATCGCGCGAATCGACATGCCCGTCCGGTCGGACCCGATGCAGGTGTGCGTGCCCTTACCCGCGCCCGGCCGTTATGCGGTGGCGGTTCGCCACGACATCAACGGCGACGGCAAGGGCGGGATGAGTGACGGCGGCGGTTTCTCGCGCAACCCGGGTATCTCGGTGGGCGATGCAATCGCGCGGCGGATGCCGCCTTATGAGGAAGTCGCCATCAACGTCGGGCCGTCCGTCAAGAAGGTGGATATCGTTTTGCAATATATGCGGGGCCTTTTTTCGATCGGCCCCGTAAAGTCTGGAGACCGGTGAGCCATGGCGCGCGTCGCCCTCTTGTCCAACCCCTCCTCCACCGGGAACCGGGCATTGCTGCCGCGTATCCGCAGCTTCTGCGCGCAGCATGGCGACATCTTCCATTATGAGGTGGAGGCCGCCGGCCAGGTCGGCGAGGCGCTGCGCACGATCGCGCGCGTCAAGCCCAAGGTGCTGGTGATCAACGGCGGCGACGGCACCGTGCAGACGGCGCTGACCGAACTCTACCATGGCGATCATTTCGGCGATTCGCCGCCGCCGGTCGCGGTGCTGCCCAACGGCAAGACCAACCTCATCGCGCTCGATCTCGGTGCGTCGGGCGATCCGATCGTGGCGCTCGAGCGGGTGATGGAATTGGCGCGCCACGATCTGTCCGAACATATCGTCGCGCGCGAACTGATCGCATTGTCGGACGGGCAGGCGACGTCGAAGCCGGTGCTGGGCATGTTCCTGGGCGGGGCGGGGCTCGCCGATTCGATCCTCTATTGCCGGCACAAGGTCTATCCGTTGGGGCTGCCCAACGGGTTCAGCCACCTCCTGACCTTCTTCGCGGTGCTCTTCTCGCTGGTCTTCGGCGCGCGCGCGGCCTTCCTGCCGCCGCGTCCGGCGCCGCTCACCGTCTCCCTGACGCGCGAGGGCGAGTTGCAGGGCCGCTTCGTGCTGCTGATCGTGACGACCTTGCAGCGCCTGCTGCTCGGCACCAACACCGCCGCGCCGACCGCTGCGGGCGCGTTGCAACTGATGGTGATCGAGCAGCGGCCGCTCGCCCTGCTGCGCGCGTTGTTCGCGAGCGTGTTCGGCAAACTGGGCCGGAACAACATGCGGGGCGTGCATGTCGAGCGGGGCGACGAAATCCGGATCGAGGGCGATCGGTCGAGCGTGATCCTCGACGGCGAATTGTTCGAAACGTCGATCGGCCATCCGATCGTCCTGCGGCATACGGCGCCCGTCCCGTTCCTCCGCCTCGCGGCGTAGATGTCCGACAATCCGCTAGTGCCCTTCATCGCCCAGGAACTGGGCGAACCGGTGGACCCGCGCGTCGCCTCGCTCGCGGCGGCGATCGCGGCGCGGCATGCGGCGGCGGCCTGTGCGGTGCTCTTTTACGGCTCCTGCCTGCGCCAGTCCGAACTCGACGGGCTGATACTCGATTTCTACCTGATCGTGTCGGACTATCGGCGCGCTTTTGGGCGGCGCTGGCTGGCAAGCGCGAACCGGCTGCTGCCCCCCAATGTCTTTCCGTTCGAGCATCAGGGGCTCGCCGCCAAATATGCGGTGCTGAGCGAGGCCGATTTCGCGCGGCTTGCCTCGCCGGCGACGCGCAACGTGTCGGTCTGGGCGCGTTTCGCCCAGCCGTCGCGGCTCGTCTGGGTCGCGAACGCCGTCGCCCGCCGCCGGGCGATCGAGGCGGTGGCCGGCGCCGCACCCGCGCTGCTTTCCGCCGCGCGGCCGCTGCTGCCCGATTCGATCGACCAGCTCGATATATGGCGGCGGGCCTTCGCGCTCACCTATGGCGCGGAATTGCGGGCCGAACGGGGGACGCGCGCGGCATCGGTGGTGGATGCCGATCCGGCGCGTTACGCGGCGCTAACCCCCGTCGCGCTGGGGGCCGCAGGGCTCGCCGCGCGTGTTCGCCGCAATGGGATGGTGGATTTCGCCGACGCGATCGGCCCCGCCGAGCGGCGCAAGGGCGAGCGGCTGTGGGCGCGGCGCCGCCGCGAGGGCAAGCTGCTGACGCTCGCCCGCCTCGCCAAGGCGAGCGCCACCTTCTCCGGCGGCATCGATTATCTGGCATGGAAGATCAATCGCCATGCCGGCACCGCGATCGCCATCCGGCCGTGGCAGCGGCGCTTCCCGATCCTCGGCGCGCTCAGCCTTTTGCCGAGGCTGCTGAGGAAGGGGGCGGTGCGCTAAGAGCGATTTCGAGGCGGATGGAATCATCTGCCGGCTCGGAAATCACGGCACAAAGGACATTCAGGCTCGATTCGGTTCGGCCTGAAACGGATCGAGGCTGGTATCGATCGCCGTCAGCGCCTGCGCGACGGCGGCTTCCAGCGCGGCGACGGTGAAGGGTTTGCGCAGCACATCATGCTGGGCGAACATCATGCTGTCGCCCGCATCGCCGACATAGCCGGTGACGTAGAGGATCGCGATGTCGGGATAGAGCGGCGTGACGCGCGCGACCAGTTCGGGGCCCGTCATTCCCGGCATCACGACGTCGGTGATGACGAGGTGGATATCCGTCCGCCCGCTCAATATCGCCAGCGCTTCCTCCCCGCCGCCACAGGCGATCGGCGTATAGCCCAGCTCCTCCAGCGCACTGACGGTGGCGGCGGAGACGCGCGCATCGTCCTCGACGACGAGGATCGTCGCATGGGCGAGGCCGGCGGGCGCCGTCGTTACCACCGGCCGTTCCTCGATCATCACGCCGTCTTCCGCCTCGAAGCGCGGCAGATAGAGCGCGACGGTCGTGCCTTCGCCCGGGGCCGAGCTGATCTCGATCTCGCCTTCGGACTGGCGCGCGAAGCCGAATATCTGGCTGAGGCCGAGCCCGGTGCCCTTGCCCACCGGCTTGGTGGTGAAGAAGGGTTCGAAGACATGTTCGAGCACCTCGGGCGTCATGCCGCAGCCATTGTCGGTGACGGCGATGCGGACATGATCGCCCGCGCGCGCGGCCCCGATCTCGCCGTCGCTCAGCGTGACATTGCCCGTCTCGATCGTCAGCCGGCCCTGGCCCTCCATTGCATCGCGCGCGTTGACCGCGAGGTTGATGATCGCATTTTCAAGCTGGTGGGGATCGCACCAGATCAGCCAGGGATCGGCGGTGAGCCGCGTCTCGACCGCGATGCGCTCGCCCAACGTCCGGTCGAGCAGGTCCGACATGCCGACGATCAGCGCGCCGGGGTCGATGCCCTTGGGCAGCAACGGCTCGGCGCGCGCGAAGGTGAGCAGGCGGCGGGTGAGGGCGGCGGCGCGGTTGGCACCCTCCATCGCATTGTCGATGTGCCGGCCGACCTCGTCCGCCCCGCGCGCGAGCGATCGCCGCGCGAGATCGAGCCCGCCGACGACGACGGCCAGCATATTGTTGAAATCATGCGCGATGCCTCCGGTGAGCTGGCCCACCGCCTCCATCTTCTGCGCCTGGCGCAGCTTCTCCTCGGTATTGGCGCGTTCGGCGGCTTCCTGGAGCAGGCGTTCGTTCGCATGCTGCAATTCGCTCGTCCGCTCGGCGACAGCGCGCTCCAGCGCCTCGGCGCGCTCCGCCTCCGCCTCGGCATGATGGCGGGCGAGCCGGCGTTCGGTCAGCGCCTGCAACGTCGCCCAGCCCAGCACGATCGCACTCAGCACGAGCATCAGGCCGATGCCAGAGAGCAGCGCGGTGAGCGTGTTCGATCGCGTCACCATCTCGGTCACGCTGTCCGATCGCCGGCCGAGCAGCGCGCGTTCGTTCGCGGCGATCTTTTCTAGCAGCTCGGCGATCCGCGTCACCGATTCGGCATTGCCCGCCTTGTTGAAGGTGGAAAGCGCCGGCCAGCCCTGGCGGAAATAGGCGCGCGTCGCGGGTGCGGCCAGCTCCTTGCCGCGCTGTTCGTAGAGCTTGCTCAGTTCGTCGATCAGCGGCGCCTGTTCGGGATTGTTGGCGCTCAGCTTGCGTATCCGGTCGAGAATCCGTCCGGCACGCTGCCACTCGTCATAATAAAGTGCGCCGACCTGCTTGTCGCCGCTGATGACGAAGCGGCCCAGCGCCGCCTCCGATCGCGCCATCGAGGCGTCGAGCGAGCGGGTGAGCAGCATCATGCCGTAGGAATGGCGCTCGCGCGCCAGCGCGGCGTCGCGTTCGCGCGTCGAGGCCGATACGAGAAAGACGAGCGCGACCAGCAGCACCGCGACGATCAGCGCCCCGGCGGTCGCAAGCCCCCACCGCCAGACCCCCGAGGAGGTCCTTTCGTCCGTGGCGTCGATATCGTCGTTCGCCATAGGTAGACCGGACCCTAGCAAAGACGCCCGGAATGCGAAAGCGCGATGCCGTGTCAGCCGATGCAGCCGACCGCCTGGCCGGCTGCGCGGAACATGCCCAGTATCTGCTCCACCTGCTCGTCGCTATGCTCGGCGCAGAGCGAGCAGCGCAGCAGATAGGTGCCCGCTGGCGTCGCGGGCGGGCGCGCCATGTTGACGTAAAGGCCAAGCTCGATCAGCGCCTGCCACATGCGCACCGTCGTTTCCATGTCGGGCAGCATCACCGCAATGATTGCCGACTGCGCCGTCTCGGTGCCCAGCGTGAAGCCCATTTCGCGCAGGCCCGCATGCAGCCGCTTCGAATTTTTCCACAGATGCGCGCGCTTGTCGCCGGCGTGCATCAGCTTGCGGATCGAGGCGGCGGCCGTCGCCACCACGCTGGGCGGCAGGCTGGCGGTGAACACATAGGGGCGGCAGACGAGGCGCAGCACCTCGAACTTCGGATGGTTCGACACGCAGAAGCCGCCGACGGTGCCGACCGATTTGGAGAAGGTGCCGACGACGAAATCGACATCGGCCTCGACGCCCGCCTCCTCGAACACGCCGCGGCCATTCTTGCCGAAAAAGCCCATGCCGTGCGCTTCGTCGACCAGCACCATCGCTTCATGCTTCCTGGCAACGGCGACCATCTCCTTCAGCGGCGCGATATCGCCGACCATCGAATAGACGCCTTCGAGGACGACGAGCTTGCCGGCCTCGGCGGGCAGGCGGCCGAGCCTCTTGTCGAGATCCTCGATCGAATTGTGGCGGAAGCGGACGATCTCCGCATTGCCGAGCGCGCAGCCATCATAGATCGAGGCGTGGCTGTCGGCATCGAGGATGATATATTCGCCCTTGCCCGCGATCGTGGACATCATGCCCAGATTGGCCTGATAGCCGGTCGAAAAGACCATGGCCGATTTCGTGCCGTAAAATTCCTTGAGCGCGTCCTCGCATGCCTTGTGGCCCTGATAGGTGCCGTTGAGGACGCGGCTGCCTGTCGTGCCCGATCCGAATTCGTCCAGCGCCTTCTTGCCCGCTGCGATCACGTCGGGATCGAAGGTCATCCCCATATAATTGTAGGTGCCGAGCAGGATCGTCTCCTTGCCCTTGATGACGGCGAGGGTGGGGGAGCGCACCTCGTCCATCACGATGGCGAACGGATCGCGCACGCCGCTGGCGAGCAGTGCCTCGCGCTCGGCGATCAGCGGGTCGAACTTGGAAAAGAGATCGGTCATTGCCTGCCTTCGAAAGCGAATTGCGCCGGAACGGCGCGTCGGTCAGCCCTTCAGTGAATCCACCGCGTCGACGAGCTGGCCGACGGTTTCGATTTCCGCCTGCATGTTCATCGTGATGAGGATGTCGAACTCGTCTTCGACCGCCGCTACGAAATCCATGACGGTCAGGCTGTCCCATTCGAGGTCGCCGGCGAAGGTGGTCGCCTCCGTCAACTCTATGTCCTTCTTGTTGAAGGGCTGGATCGCCTCGATGATCTTGGCGAAAGTCTGGTCGCGGTCGCTCATGGATGGTCCTTAATCGTCTGCGCGTCCGCTTGCCAAGCGATTGCGGCGGGAAGGCGGCGAAGCTGCGGCGTTGCCTTGCGCATCTACAGCCAGCCCTGAGCGCGATACCAGGCGGCGGTCCGCGCGAGCGCCGCGGCGGTTTCCTCGCGCGGGCGCCAGAGCGCGGAGGGCGGGGCCTTCGCCGGGTCCGCCGTCCAGTCGGGATGGCAGAAATAGCGCACGCGGTCGCTCGTCAGCTTCGCGCGCGGCCCCCGCGCCAGCCGGTCGGCGGCGGCGGCGCAATGCAGGAGCGGCGCGGGCAGCGCGAGCGACATGACCCTCCGGCCCACCGCCGCGCCGATCGCCAGCGCGAAATCGCGATGCGTCCAGCCGCCGGGCCGGCGGTCGTCGGGCTCATAGACTTTCCCCGCCGTCTCGCGCGCGGGCACGAGATCGAGCAGCAGACGGGCAAGATCCTCCACCGCGATCACCGACAGCCGCCCGCCCGGCGGCAGCGCCACGATCCCGCGCTTCGCCATACGGAACATCTCGAACATCTCGGTGTCGCCGGGGCCGAAAATCGCTGGCGGGCGCACCAGGGTCCAGTCGAGCGGCGCGCGCGTCACGACCGTTTCGGCCCCGGCCTTGGTCCGCCCATAGGCCGACAGGTCCGGCTCGCGCGCGGCCAGCGAGGAGACATGGACGAAGCGCCGCACCGCCGCCGCTTCGGCCGCCTGCACGATCGCCGCCGTGCCCGCGACGTTGCCGGCGTGGAAGCCCGCCTCGTCGGGGGCGTTGACGACGCCGGCTATGTGGATCACCGCGTCGGCGCCGGCGACGAGCGTGTCGAGGCTGGACGGGCGGTCGAGCGCGCCTTCCACCCAGTCGATCGCTTCACCGGCCGGCTGCGGCCGCCGCGTCAGCGCGCGGACATGATGACCGCGTTCGCCTGCCAGCCGCAGCACATGCCGCCCGACGAACCCCGTGCCGCCCGTGACGGCGAGCGTCAGGCTCACAGCATCGCCAGATGGCTGCGATGGACCAGCGCCGCGCGCGGCGCATAGCCGAGGATCGCGGCGAGCGCGCTGCTGCGCCGGCCGACGATCCGGGCCGCGTCCGCCGTGTCATATTCGGTGAGCCCGCGCGCGATCAGCGTCCCGTCCGGCCCGACGATATCGACGACGTCGCCGCGCGCGAACCGCCCTTCGACCTGCGTCGCGCCGGCGGGCAGCAGGCTGCGTCCGTCGCCCAGCGCCTTCGCCGCGCCGGCATCGACATGGATGCGCCCCTTGGCGGTCAGCCGTCCGGCAAGCCACGCCTTATGCGCCGATTTGCCCTTGGCCGCGACGAACACCGTGCCGTGCCGCGTCTTGGCATAGGCGCTGAGCGGCCGATCGACCCGGCCCGACAGGATGGCGAGATGCGCGCCGGCGGAGAGCGCGATCCGTGCCGCCTCCAGCTTCGAGATCATGCCGCCCGATCCCATGCCCGAGGCCGAGTCGCCGTCCGCCATCGCCAGTATGCGCGCGTCGATCCGGGGGACTTCGGGCACCAAGGTCGCGGTCGGGTCGCGGCCGGGATTGGCGGTGTAGAGTCCGTCGATATCGGAGAGCAGGAGGACGCCGTTCGCGCCCGCCGCCTGCCCGATTCGCGCGGCGAGGCGATCATTGTCGCCGAAGCGTATCTCGGCGGTGGCGACCGAATCATTCTCGTTGATGACCGGCACGACGTCGAGCGCAAGCAGTCGATCGAGCGTCGCCGCTGCGTTCAGATAGCGGCGTCGATCCTCAAGATCGCCGAGCGTGACGAGCATCTGGGCGGCGGTAAGTCCCTGTTCGGCGAGCAGTTCCGCCCAGACATGGCTGAGCGCGATCTGGCCGGTTGCCGCCGCCGCCTGGGCATCTTCCAGACTCGCCCGCCCGCCTTTGGCGAGGCCGAGCCGGCGCGCGCCGAGCGCGATCGCGCCCGAGGAGACGACGGCGATCCGCTGCCCCGCCGCATGGCGCTCGGCAATGTCCCTGACGACGCCCGCCAGCCATTGCCGCCGCACGCAGCCATTCTCGTCAACGAGCAGCGCCGATCCGATCTTGACGATCAGGCGGGGGCAGGCCTTCGGCGTGAAGCGATCGACGGCGGGCGCCGCCGCCTCTGTCAGAGGGGCGACCATTCGCCAGTCTCCCCGCCTTGTTCTTCCTCCGCCGCCGGGCCGATCGCCTGCACCAGCCTGTCCAACACCGCGTCGATCCCCGTCCCCGCCGCGCCGGAGAGGAGCAAAACGTCGGCCCCGCTGGCTTTCTTCAGGGCGCGGGCGATCTTCGCGGCGGCTTTCTCATCAAGCGCATCGATCTTGTTGAGCGCGACGATCTCGGTCTTCCCATCGAGTTCGGCGCCGTAGGCGGTCAGTTCCTCACGCACGATTCGATAGGCACCGACAGGATCGTCGCCGGTCGCATCGACCAGATGGAGCAGCACGCGGCACCGCTCGATATGGCCGAGGAAGCGATCGCCGATGCCGGCGCCATCGGCCGCGCCCTCGATCAGGCCGGGTATATCGGCCAGCACGAATTCGCGGCCATGATGGGTGACGACGCCCAGTTGGGGGCGCGTCGTCGTGAAGGGATAGGCGCCTACCTTCGCTTTCGCGTTGGTCACGGCGTTGATGAAGGTGGACTTACCGGCATTGGGCAGGCCCACCAGCCCCGCATCGGCAAGCAGCTTGAGCCGCAGCCAGACCCACATCTCCTCGCCCGGCCAGCCGGTGCCGTGCTGCCGGGGCGCGCGATTGGTGGAGGTCTTGTAGCTCATATTGCCCCGCCCGCCGTCGCCGCCGCGCAGGAATACCTGCCGCTGGCCGACGCGGGTGAAGTCCGCCAGCACATGCTCCTTGTCCTCGGACAGGACCTGCGTGCCCACCGGCACCTTGATGACAAGATCGTCGCCGCCCGCGCCGGTGCGGTTGGAGCCCGCGCCGCCCTTGCCGCGCTGCGCCCGGAAATGCTGGGTGTAACGAAAATCGATCAGCGTATTGAGGCCGTCCACCGCCTCGAAGACGATATCGCCGCCCTTGCCGCCATTGCCCCCGTCGGGGCCGCCATATTCGATGAACTTCTCGCGCCGGAACGAAACCGCGCCGGGGCCGCCGCTGCCCGAGTGGATGAAAATCTTGGCCTGATCGAGAAAGTGCATCGCCGGCCTTTAGAACAGGCCCTGCGAAAACGGAACCGTGTCGCTGCTGCCCATGTCGGGGAGAGGGAGGCCCTTCCCCGCGGGGAAGGGCCGTGAAGGGTCAGGCGGCGAGCGGTCGCATCGCCACGGCCGCGTCGGACGTGTCCTCCCGCTCGAACAGGGCGCAGCGCGCCGTCTCCCCGCGGCCCAGCGAGTGGCGCTCGCGCACCTGCCCGGTGGGGCGGAAGCCGAGCTTGCGCAGCACCCGCCCCGAGGCGGGATTGTCGAGATAATGGGCGGAGACGACCCGGCGCAGCTTCAGCCCGGCATGGGCAATCTCCACCACCGCGCGGCCGGCCTCGGTCGCATAGCCGCGATTGCGGTGCGGCGTAGCGATCCAGTAGCCCAATTCGGCCTCGCCTCGCTCGTCGCGATGCAGGCCGATGCCGCCGACAAGGCTGGGGCCGCCCACCTCGCGCAGGAAGATCAGGAAGCTGGGCAGGGGGCCGGGGTCCTGCGTCAGGAAGCGGCGCGCATCCTCTATCCCATAGGGCCAGGGCACGCGCGACAGCTTGCGCACGGTCGCCTCGTCGCCGATCGCGGCGGCGAGCGCAGGGGCGTCTTCGAGCCAGCCCGGCCGGAGCAGCAATCTGGGGGTACGGGCGAACATAATCGATCTCCTCTCTGGCGCCGCCATGCCTGAATCAGGTTACGGCGGCGCGACATGTCGGGAGGGAGAACGCAAAAAGGGAGCCGGTGCGACCCGTCTCCCTCACGGCCTGGCTCGCCAGACCTTCGGGTCGCCCCTGGGACGACCCGACATCAGGTTCGTCCGATTATTCGGCGGCTGCCGCCATCGCGTCCACGCTCACGAATTTGCGGCCGAGCTTGCCTTCATGGAAGACGACGCGGCCCTCGGTGAGCGCGAAAAGCGTGTGATCCTTGCCCATGCCGACATTGCGGCCCGGATAGACCTTCGTGCCGCGCTGGCGGATGATGATGTTGCCGCCGATCACTTCCTGACCACCGAACTTCTTCACGCCAAGGCGCTGGCCTGCCGAATCGCGGCCGTTGCGCGAGGAGCCGCCTGCTTTCTTATGTGCCATTTCCGTCTACTCCTTGCTTGCGCTCAGGCTTCAGTCGCCTCGGGGGCGGCGGCGGCCTTCTTCGCCTTCGGCGCGGCCTTCTCGCCGCCGATGCTCAGGATCTTGAGAATCGTGTGCTGCTGGCGATGGCCGTTGCGGCGGCGGTAATTATGGCGGCGGCGCTTCTTGAAGACGATCACCTTCTCGCCCTTCGCCTGCGCGACGATCTCTGCCGAGACGGTGAGGCCGGCGGCGGCCTTCACGTCGGCGCCTTCCCCCGCGAGGAGGACATCGCCCAGCGCCACGGTGTCACCCGTTTCCCCGGCGATCTTCTCGACGACGATCTTGTCTCCGGCGGCAACGCGATACTGCTTGCCGCCCGTGCGCACGATAGCGAACATGGCTCTAATCACTTCTTGCAATTGGTTTCGCCCGAAAGGGATCGGCCACGGCCGTCACCCCTCCGCGCAGAGAAGCGGGCTGCTACTCCAGACCCGCCCGTCTGTCAACGCCGGGTGGCACCCTGCCGCCTAATGGCGATGCTCGCGCCGCAGCGCATAGCGGCCGCCGCGAAAGCCCTCGAAGATTCCCGAGATCGCCGGATGATCGATCGGCTCGTCGCTTTCGTCATGCTCCAGATTCTGCTGGCTCACATAGGCCACGTAATTGCTGTCCGCATTTTCGGCGAGCAGGTGATAGAAGGGCTGGTCCTTGCGCGGGCGCGCATCCTCGGGAATCGCCTCATACCATTCGTCGGTGTTGGCGAAGACAGGATCGACATCGAAGATCACGCCACGAAACGCGAACAGGCGATGGCGCACCACATCGCCGATCGCGAAGCGGGCATGGGCGATCGGCGGCGCCTGGATTTCATCCTTGCCGCCCCGGAGGAACGCGGAAGTGGGCATATCGGTCATGCCACTAATTTAAGTCTGCGCACGCCAGACGCAAGCGGGACGCTTGGCAAGGCCGATCTCTTCGGCTATCGGCCCCGCTCATCGACCGGCTCCGCCTCCCGGCGGGTCGCCCTCATCATCGCGGAGAGGTGCCAGAGTGGTCGATTGGGACGGTCTCGAAAACCGTTGTGGGTTTACGCTCACCGTGGGTTCGAATCCCACCCTCTCCGCCACTCCCCTCTGCGGGGTTTGCGGCAGTCCACCGAAATAGCGTTCCTTTGAAAACCGATGCTTGGCGGGTAAACTCGTCTGCGGTTAGGGCATCGAAGGTTTTTTCGCTCGCCTCAAACAATGGCGGCGTATCGCCACTCACTACGACAACTCGCCGCCAATCTCCTCGATTTCAAAATCGCCGGCTTCATGCTATGGCTGAAATAGTTGAATTGTCACGACAGCCTGACAATCAGTTTGGATCCTATCGAGAGCGTGAAGGCCGCGCCGCCATCGGGATCGTTGGCGACGCTTACGTCTATGCCGAGCGCTTCGGCGAACCCTTTGACGATCGCAAGCCCGAGGCCGCTTCCGCCACGTCGATCTCCACCCGCGCCTTGCGCGAACTTTTCGAATATCGCCGCTTCGGTCCCCGGCCCCAGGCCCGGCCCCCGGTCCCGCACGGTCAGCAGGATGGCGTCGCTTGTGCGCCGCGCCGCTATGGTGATCGGCCTATCGGCTCCGCCATGTTGAACCGCGTTCGCGAGCAGGTTGATGAGGATATGGTGCAACAGGCGCGCATCCGCCCGGACCAGCGGCAGGTCGGCCGGTACCTCGAGGTCGATATGATGGCCGCGCAGCATGTCCTTCAAGTCGTGAACGGCATTGGCGACCGCATCGGTCAAATCTATCGGTTCGGGCGCAAGGTTCAGCGCACCGGCATCGAGGCGAACCATATCGACCAGATTGTCGAGAAACCGCCTGAGCCTCGCCAGTTCCGCGCGGGCAAGTGGCAGCGATGCGGCATCGGGGTGCTCGATCCCGATCGCCTCGATCGCGCCGGTGACGCCGGTGAGCGGCGTCCGCAGATCATGGCCGATGGAGGATAGCAGGGCGGCACGCAGCCGGTCGCGTTCCTTGAGCACCGATATGCTGCGCATCTCATCTTCCAGGTGCAGCCGTTCATGTGCCAGCGCCGCCTGACCGACCAGTGTCGAAAGCAGAACGGCCTTGTCGGCGGGCACCGGATCGCGGCCGTCGTCGCGCGCTATACCAAGCACCGCCAGCACGCCGAGCGATGTCTTGAGCGGGTGGAATTGCCAGTCGGCCGCGGGCAGGGTCGTGCTGCCGGACCCGGCCGACTCGCCGCGACTCCAGGCCCAGTCGGCCGCCGCCTGATCGAGGGGACCGAATGTCGCCTCCCCCTGTGGGCGCAGTTTCCCGCTTCGCTCGGTAAGCAGCACACAGCGAACCTCCAGCAGCCGGGAAACCTCCGTGCAGACAGCCTCTGCCGTCGTCTTGCCATCGGACGCGCGCGCCAGCGTCTGTGAAAATGCCGCGAGCGCGGCGCTTTCCTGGGCACTTCGTACGCCCAGCCGCGCGCGCGTTCGCAAGCGCCCGGCCAGATTGCTGGAGAAGGCAGCCACGCCCGTCAGGATCAGCATGGTCAGGACGCTTTGCGGATCGGCGATCGTGAACGTCCCGGTCGGCGCGAGAAAGAAGAAATTGAACGCCAAGGCCGCGGCAAGGCTCGTGACCAGACCCGGCTGCAAACCATAAAGACTGGCGGCGATGATGACCGGCACCAGATAAAGAAGATCGATCGCCCCCGTGCCGATCCAGGGCAGCGCGAATGCGGCCAGCAGCGTGGTGCCCGCAAGCATCAGCGCGATAACGGCGTAACTTCGCGGGTGTCCCCAGCCCTTGAGCAGTGCCCTCATCGGGTCGGAGGCGGTATCCGCCGATAGGGATGGAATGACGTGCACGGCCACCCCCTGCGACTGCCGAACGATCGCATCGACCACCGAGCCATGGCGCAGCTTGAACCACCAGCTTCGCTGCGACCGGCCGATTACAAGCTGCGTGGCGCGCATGCCCTCGATCTGCCCGCGCAGGCCCGCCACAACGCTTTCGGCCGGCACAGTGGCGATGGTGGCGCCCAGTGTTGCCGCCAACGCCAGTGAAGCGGCGACACGGCGTTTCGCCTCTTCATCGAACCCCTGGCTGCGCGGCGTTTCGATATGAACCGCCATCCAGGGCGCATGTAATGCGTCGGCGAGCCTTTTCGCGGTCCTGACCAGCGTATCCGATCCCGACTGCTCGCTGACGGCGACGAGGATGCGATCGCCTGCGCCAAACGTGCCCGGCAACGCGGTGGCGTCCAGTTCCTGCAACATCTGCCGATCGACGCTGAGTGCCGCACGGCGGAGCGCCATCTCGCGCAGCGCCGACAGGTTGGGCTTGGAGAAGAAATGGCCCAACGCCCGTGACGCCTCGTGCGGCACATAGACTTTTCCCTCTCTCAACCGGTCGATCAACTCGTCGGGCGGCAGGTCCACAACCATGATCTCGGCATTCTCGAACACGCTGTCCGGCACCGTTTCCCGCACGCGAACGCGCGTGAAGCTCGCCACCACATCGTTGAGGCTTTCGAGGTGCTGAATATTGAGCGTGGTGTAGACGTCGATGCCCGCGTCCAGCATCTCCTCGATATCCTGCCATCTTTTCGGATGACGGCTGCCCTCGACATTGGTGTGGGCATATTCGTCCACCAGCGCCAGTGACGGCGCGCGGGCGAGCACCGCATCCAGGTCCATATCAGCGAGGGTGCGGCCGTGATATTCGACGTTGCGGCGCGGGAGGACCTCTAGTGGCTCCAGCAGCGCTTCGGTCTCGGCCCGACCGTGCGTTTCGACCACCGCCACCACGACATCGGTACCTTCGCGCAAGAGGGCGGTCCCCTCGGTCAGCATCGCAAAGGTCTTGCCGACGCCGGGGGCGGCGCCAAGGAATATCTTGAGCTGCCCACGCGCCTCGCGCCGGGCTTGGTGCAGTAGGGCATCCGGCGAGGGGCGCTTCTCGTTGGCGGCATGATCGGACATGACGAAGTGCTTACGCCTGCTCGTTTCCTGGCACCATGCGCGATCCGTTCGACTTAATGCGGATTTAATGCATTGGCCCATTTTCGCCCGCGAAACTTAATCCGCGCGAGGCGTAGGCATCGGGTGACGGTTCGAATTCAGTGAGCCGTCACCAGAGGATTTACCGATGTCCGATCTATTGTGGCTAGGGTTGCTTGCGGGGCTGTTCGCCCTGACTCTCGCCTACGCCAAGCTGTGTGACGAGGCGTGAAGCCATGCCGTCATCCTTCCTCATCGCCGGTATCGTTGCCCTCGCTCTTCTCCTTTATCTCGTCGTCGTGCTCCTGCGGCCCGAGCGCTTTTGAACGGAGCCCCGAACCATGACCATGGCAGGCTGGGCATCGATCCTGATCTTCACCGTCATCACCTTCGCGCTGGCCAAGCCGATGGGCCTCTGGCTTTTCGCGCTCTATGAAGGTCGCGCGACACCGCTGCATCGGTTGCTCGGCCCGGTAGAACGCAGCTTCTACCGGCTCGCGGGGGTTAACCCCGCCGAGGAGCAGGGATGGCGGCGCTACGCTATCCACATGCTGCTGTTCAACCTGACGCTATTGCTGTTGACCTACGCAGTGCTGCGACTGCAACTGGTCCTGCCGCTCAACCCGCGCGGACTTGCCGGGCAGAGCCCCGATCTTGCGTTCAACACGGCGGTCAGCTTCACGACCAACACCAATTGGCAGAGTTATGCGGGTGAGAGCCTGTCGGGCCTGAGCCAGATGTTCGGTCTCACCATCCACAATTTCCTGTCGGCCGCGACCGGCATCGCCATCGCCTTCGCGCTGTTCCGGGGCTTCGCGCGGCGCGAGGCGAAAGGCGTCGGCAATTTCTGGGCTGATGTGACCCGCGTGACGCTGTATCTGCTCTTGCCGCTCTGCGTCATCATCGCCTTGTTCTATATCGCCAGTGGCGTGCCGCAGACGTTCGCCGCGTCGGTGGATGCGACGACACTGGAAGGTGCGCGGCAGACGATTGCGCTCGGCCCGGTCGCCAGTCAGGAGGCGATCAAGCTGCTCGGCACCAATGGTGGCGGCTTCTTCAACGCCAACAGCGCGCATCCGTTCGAGAACCCGACCGCGCTCACCAACCTGGTGCAGATGCTCTCGATTTTCACCATCGGCGTCGGCCTTGTCTACACATTCGGCAAGGCGGTTGGCGACACGCGTCAAGGCTGGACGATTCTCGCCGCGATGGCGGTCCTGTTCCTCGCGGGCACCACCGTCGTCTATTGGCAGGAGGCTGTGGGTAATCCCGTGCTGCACCAGCTTGGGGTCGGGGGCGGCAATTTGGAAGGCAAGGAGGTCCGCTTTGGCGTCGCCACCTCCGCCTTATTCGCCGTCGTCACCACCGCCGCGTCCTGCGGCGCGGTCAACGCGATGCACGACAGCTTCACCGCGCTGGGCGGGATGATCCCGCTGTTCAACATGCAGCTTGGCGAGGTGGTGGTCGGCGGCGTCGGGGCGGGCATCTACGGCTTCCTGCTGTTTGCAACCCTCGCCGTGTTCGTCGCCGGGCTGATGGTCGGCCGCACGCCCGAATATGTCGGCAAGAAGATCGAGGCGCGCGAAGTGAAGCTCGCAGTGCTGGCAATTGCCGTTCTGCCGCTGTGCATCCTGGGACTGACCGCAATGTCCGCCGCGCTGCCTGCCGGCCTTGCAGGGCCGCTCAACAAGGGGCCGCACGGCTTTTCGGAGATTCTCTATGGCTATACGTCGGGGACGGCGAACAATGGTTCCGCCTTCGCCGGCCTGACGGCGAGCACGCCCTTCTACAACGGACTCATCGGCATCGCGATGTGGCTGGGACGCGTCTTCGTGATCGTGCCGGTGCTGGCGATCGCCGGCAGCCTTGCCGCAAAACGCCATACGCCGACCACCAGCGGCTCCTTTCCCACCACGGGCGGGCTGTGGGTCGGCCTGCTGATCGGCATAATCCTGATTCTGGGCGGGCTCACCTTTCTGCCCAGTCTCGCGCTCGGTCCGGTCGCCGATCATCTGGCGACGATCAACGGCCAGCTTTTCTGACGGACATTGCTATGACCGCTCCTGCTTCCATGTTCAGCGCCTCACTGGCCCTGCCTGCGATCCGCGATGCTTTTCGCAAGCTGAATCCGTGCGCGCTGATCCGCAATCCGGTGCTGTTCGTAACGGCTTGCGTCGCGGCGCTGCTCACGCTTCTTCTGATCCTTGGCGAGCCTGGCTTGCCGTTCGGCTTCCAGTTCCAGCTTATCTCATGGCTCTGGTTGACGGTGCTGTTCGGCACCTTCGCCGAGGCGCTTGCCGAAGGCCGGGGCCGCGCACAAGCCGCCTCGCTTCGCGCTACCAAAGCCGAACTCAAGGCGAAGCGGATGCTGGGGGTCGGTGACACCTGGGAGGTCGTGCCCGCCAGCCAGCTCGGAAAGGACGAGGTCGTGCTGGTCGAGACGGGCGATCTGATCCCCGCCGATGGCGAGGTGATCGAAGGCGTCGCCAGCGTCAACGAGGCCGCAATCACTGGCGAGAGCGCGCCCGTCATCCGCGAGGCGGGTGGCGACCGTTCGGCCGTGACCGCCGGCACACGCGTCATTTCCGATCGGATCAAGGTGCGCGTCACCGCTGAGCCGGGCCAAGGCTTCCTCGACCGGATGATTGCGCTGGTCGAAGGCGCGGAACGCCGCAAGACGCCGAACGAGGTGGCGCTCACCATCCTGTTGGTCGGCCTCACCATCATCTTCCTGATCACGGTGGCAACGATCCCGGGCTTTGCCGCTTATGCGGGGGGCGCGGTGCCCGTAACGCTGCTCGCCGCGCTGCTCATCACGCTCATTCCCACGACGATCGCGGCTTTGCTCTCCGCCATCGGCATCGCGGGCATGGACCGGCTCGTCCACTTCAACGTGCTCGCCAAATCGGGCCGCGCGGTGGAGGCGGCAGGCGACGTTGGCGTGCTGCTGCTCGACAAGACGGGCACCATCACGATCGGCGACCGGCAGGCGAGTGAGTTCCGGCCGCTCGCGGGCGTGGATGTCGATACGTTCGCTGAGGCTGCGCTGCTGTCCAGCCTTGCCGACGAAACACCCGAAGGCCGCTCGATCGTAGCGCTGGCGCGTGAGCGTCATGGCGTTCGTGTCACCACGCTCGCCGCCGGTTCGGAGGTCATCCCCTTTTCGGCGCAGACCCGGCTCTCCGGCGTGCGCGTGGCAGGCATGCTGATCCAGAAGGGCGCGATCGATTCGGTTCTCAAGGCCCATCAGCAACCCGAGGGCAGCCCTGCCGTTCGGGAATTGCTGCGCATCACCAACGAAATCGCGCGGGCGGGCGGAACCCCGCTTGCCGTGGCGCGAGACGGCAAGCTACTCGGCGCGATCAACCTGAAGGATGTGGTGAAGGCGGGCATTCGCGAGCGCTTCGGCGGGTTGCGCAAGATGGGCATCCGCACGGTGATGATTACCGGCGATAACCCGCTGACCGCTGCCGCCATCGCGGCCGAAGCGGGCGTGGACGATTTTCTCGCTCAGGCAACTCCCGAGGACAAGCTGACGCTGATCCGCCGCGAACAGGCGGAAGGACGATTGGTCGCGATGTGCGGCGATGGCACCAACGATGCGCCTGCGCTCGCCCAGGCCGATGTCGGCGTCGCCATGAATACCGGCACGCAGGCGGCACGCGAAGCGGGCAACATGGTCGATCTCGACAGCGATCCCACCAAGCTGATCGAGATTGTCGGCCTGGGCAAACAGTTGCTGATGACGCGCGGCGCGCTCACCACCTTCTCGGTCGCAAATGATGTGGCCAAATATTTCGCGATCATACCGGCGATCTTCATCGCGCTTTATCCGAGCCTTGGCGTACTCAACATCATGGGACTGGCGACGCCCCGAAGCGCGGTGCTGTCCGCGATCATCTTCAATGCGCTCATCATTCCGCTGCTGGTGCCGCTCGCGCTCAAAGGGGTGCGTTATCGGCCGATGGCGGCGGGGGCACTGCTCGCGCGCAATCTGTCCATCTACGGCCTAGGCGGCCTGATCGCGCCTTTCATCGGCATCAAGCTGATCGACATCGCTTTGTCCGGCCTCCATCTCGCTTGAGGACTGTATGATGTTTTCCGATCTCCGCTCCGCCTTGCGCCCCGCGCTCGTGCTGACCCTGCTTTTCGCACTGCTGCTGGGCTTGGTCTATCCGCTCGCGCTCACCGGTATCGGCCAGGTGCTTTTCCCCTGGCAGGCCAATGGCAGCCTGATCCGCGAGGGGGGCAAGGTGGTTGGCTCCGCGCTCATCGGGCAAGCCTTCACCAGCGACCGCTATTTCCATGGGCGCCCCTCCGCCGCCGGGACGCATGGCTATGATGCAGTCGCCTCCGCGGGTTCAAATCTCGGCCCCGCCAGCAAGGCGCTGGCCGAGCGCGTCCGCAACGACATCGAGGCCCTTGCCGCCACCGCACCGGGGCGCCCCGTTCCGCCCGATCTGGTGACATCTTCCGCCTCCGGGCTCGATCCTCATATCAGTCCCGAGGCGGCCTTGTATCAAGCCGATCGGATCGCCAAGGCGCGCGGTTTACCGCTGGAACAGGTGCGCGCCTTGGTCCAGACGCAGATCAAACTCCCCTTGCTGGGTTTCATCGGCGAACCGCGCGTCAATGTTCTTGTGCTCAACCGCGTGCTCGACCGGGAAGCGAAGGGCCATTAGTCTCGGGCCATGGCATCGGCCGCGAAAATCCTGATCGTCGAGGACGATGCCCATATCCGGCGGTTGTTGCGCGCAGCCGTTCAGCGCGCCGGGCACGGCGTCGTAGAGGCCATGAATGCGCGTGAGGGGTTGTCGCTGCTGGACATTGAGAAGCCCGATGTCGTGCTGCTCGATCTTGGCCTTCCTGACAGAGACGGGCTGGAGTTGATCCAGCCGATACGCGGCCGGTCGAGCACGACGTTGATCGTTGTTTCGGCACGCGAGGATACGGCGGAGAAAGTGGCAGCGCTCGATCTCGGCGCCGACGATTATCTGACCAAACCTTTCGATACGGAGGAACTGCTGGCCCGTATCCGCACGGCCATGCGTCATCGCATCCCCGATCAGGAGAGGGAGCCGGTGATCGAGGCGGGCGATATACGGATCGATCTCGCGCATCGCCGGATCGCGCGCGCGGGCGAGGATGTTCACTTGACGCCCAAGGAATATGGTGTGCTCGCCGAATTGAGCCGCCGTCCCGATCGCGTCGTGAGCCATGCGCAACTGCTTCGCGCGGTTTGGGGAGCAGCGCAGGAGGATCGCGTCGACTATCTCCGCATCGCGGTGCGCGGCCTGCGGCAGAAGCTGGAAACCGACCCCTCCCGTCCGCGCTTGATCGTCAACGAATTGGCGGTTGGCTATCGGTTGCGAGTGCGATCACCGGAAGAGCAATCCTGACTTTCCAATTGGCGACGATGTGGAGTCGCTCCAACTCGATTCCGGAGGTACTATGCTTCGGCTGGCAAAAGCAGTCGTTGCTGGACGGGCGCCTATGAAACGGCAATTCGTCGAAAGCGGCACTTGCAGGTCGATTTACCGCTCTTTCCCTCTTTTTTGATCGATAAGGACCGCCTGCTGCCATCGGCTTGGCGCCTTGTCAGTACGATGAATGCAGCCAGGCCAGCAACATGGGCGCTTCTTCCCCTCCAGCAATTCCTCGCAGGTTCGCTGGATGCGGCGTTGGCGCGTTGCTGGCCGTTTCGCGTCGTCGACCCAGCAGATGAACTCATTGCGCCCAAGCGGTGTCAGTTCTTCCCACAGCGCGAAGACCTGAGGATTCGATCGAACCGCTGTTCGCAGGTCCTCACCTGCCTCGTGAACAGTGCCCTGGGAAAAAGCTTTCACGAAACCTCCAGCGGCGCGGCGTAACAACCGACGCGCATTCACGAATGGAATTTTGTTGGCGAGCTTGCCTCTCGCCTTCAGAAATGTCCACGGTCGGCAGCAATGCCCAGCCTCATCACTGCCCAGCTTGCCGGGAATTTGATGACAGCGCCACCGGCCGCGCCTGCGCAATGGCTATTTGGCCTATCCGCGCTCGACCAGGCGAGCCGCTGGCGTGTCGACGGCACTGCCCGTGATAACTGTGATGAGTTGTTCCGGATCTTTGGGAAGGACATTGCCGCGCCACGCGACATGGCCGTCGGGCCGACAAAGGCAGAGTCGGTGGCGATAGGGTGACGGAAGCGTATCCAGCGGCACATCCAGCAATTGCAGCGGAAGGCGATGGTGCTTCGCTGCGGCAAGTAATGGATCGACATCGACGGCGGGATCGAAGCGGATGAGGGTGAACTCCGGTCCCAGCGCATCGTAGAGCGAGCGTCCGTCGGGCAGCCAGAGGTGGGGAACCCGGCAGCCAGGCACCGTCGAGGGCGTATAATCGTGCATGGTATAAGCGGGGTGCTGCTCGCCATCGTAGAGGATAAGCGGCGAATCGGGGTAATAATAGCCGTAATTGAGGCCGGCACAGGCGAATTGCTGGACATGCAGCGCATAGGCCGCTTCGCCGACGCGCGCCCGGGTGGCGGCGCCCTCCGGCGTATCGTCTTCGAGGGTGGCAGGCACCGATGTCCGCTCACTGATCGCTCCTTCCGCATGGTGCATCGCGAAACGGGAGACCTGGTCGGTGATCGGAAGGCGTTCCTTCTCATGTCCTTCGAGGATCGCCTCCGGCGCCCAACCATTGAGGTGGGCGGCGAGCATCCACGAAAGGTTGAGCGCGTCGGCGATCCCCGCATTCATGCCAAAGCCGGCATAGGGCACCCAAAGATGCGCAGCGTCGCCGCAGATGAAGATGCGGCCCTCGCGCACCTTATCCACGACCAGCCGGCGTCCTATCCAGTCCTCTTTCGCCAGCAGCTCATATTCGAATGCATCGTCCACCCCGAGTAGCAGCCGGATGCAGGCATCGCGGTTGACGCTTTCAAAGTCCTGCTCGTCGTCGAGAAGATAATTATGCACCAGCCAAAGCGCCTCCCCGTCGATCGCGACCAGATTGCCGGCCCGAACGGGGTTGTAGATGTAGCTCATCCACGCATCGGGCTTGGTTACGAGATCGATGAGGGCAGGGGCGCGGATGAAGCTCGATTGCACGCGTTGGATGACCTCGTCGCCGGTGAGGCGTGCGCCGATCGCCTTGCGCACCAGCGAACGGCCGCCATCGCAACCGACCAGATAATCGGCCTCGACCTCAATCGGATTGTCGTCGGTGAGCCGCCTTGCCCGAACGCGCGTTCCGCGCTGATCCTGCTCCACCGCCTCGACGCGCGCGTCATTGATGATCGTAATCAGCGGATTGGCGCTGGCTTCCTCGAAGAGCACCGGCTCGAAATATATCTGGTTGACCCTGTGCGCGGGCTCGGGGGTTGGCCACCACCCGTCCGGCCCGCTCGTGTCCGTGTAGCGATCCCGGCGGCACGGGATGTGAATCCGCATCAGTTCGTAGTCGCTGGCTCGTGTCCGGATCACCACGTCGTTGGGATAGCCGTCCGGAAGGCCAACGGCGCGAATCTTGTCGACGATGCCAAGGCGGCGGAATGCTTCCATTGTCCGTGACGCGATATGGTTGCACTTGACGCTGGGCGGCTCGCCGGCGGGGCGCTGCTCGAGAATAGTCACCCTTATGCCCCGCCAGGCGAGATCAAGGGCAAGGCAAAGACCGACGGGGCCCGCCCCGACGATGGCGATTTGTGCTGGAGATTTCATGCGAACCCTTGTGAGTGGTTGACGCCGGCGTCGGCGATAATTCGTGAGACATCTGATGTTATAGGTCAACGCAAAAAGTGAGACGTCTGATAATTATCGCATCTCGCCCGGCCTATCCGATCGCGGCGGATGGCGAGCCAAACTCGCATTTTGCTCGCGGTTATTTCTCGCCCGGGCAGTGTGCGTCCCATGCGGAGACGAACTTGCGGATCAGCTTCAGAAACTGCTGCTTCTCCCTGTCCGTGAAGATGGCCATCGCCTGAGCGCGAGACGTTTCCCCGCGTGTATGCGCCTTTTGAAGCACGGCCCGGCCGCGACGCGTGAGTTTCACAACTCTGCGCCGCTTGTCGTGTGGATGTTGGTCGCGGGTAATCAAGCCTTCGCGCTCGAGATTCATGATGGCGAGTCCTGTGGTCGAGCGATCGAGGCGCAGGTGGCGGGCAAGGCTCACCTGGTCGATTGAACCATTTGCTTCGATGATTACCAGAGCGCCATACTGCGTGGTCGTGATCTTGAGGTCTGCCATTGCATCGGCAAAACAGGATGCCATGATCTGGTTCGCGCGACGTACGAGAAAACCGGGCCTCTGGTGAAGCTGGTCGATGGCTTCGCTACTCTCCAGCGCAACATCTGCCTTCAACGACTGTCTCCCTTCAGGCTAGGCTCACGTTATCCAGAACCGACCTTGCGGGCAATCCGTCGCTCGTCACGGCACGAAATATTCGTTTGTCGTCATCGTAGTTACACATTCCTGGATGTTCGGGACTCCGATCAGCTCGATCATCAAGGAGGCGGGTCATGCGTCGACAAACATCTGGCAGGAAAGGGGCCGAGGTTAATCGCTCAGCTACGGGAAAGCTTAGCTTTTCAGCCTGACGCTTGTATTATGGCTTTAAGATGATTTTCCCGATGTGCGTCGAGCTTTCCATCAGGCGATGCGCCTCGGGCGCGTCTGCGAGCGGCAAGGTCTTATGTACGATCGGGCGAACAGCGCCCGTTGCGAGAAGGGGCCAGATATGCGTTTCGACGGCTCGCGCAATGGCGGATTTTTCGGCTAAGGGACATGCGCGCCAAGGACTGAGCCGGTCAATATCAGGCGCTTGCGCATGATAGTTCAGAGATCCACCGGCGGCCGGCCTCCTTCGAGGAACGCGATCATTACGATGCGACCACCTGCCGCAGCGGCTTGTTCGTTCCGTATCAGATAGTCGCCCCCCCCCCGATGTCGAGAATTATGTCGATTCCGCGCTTCGCCGTCATTTCCCGGATTACCGTGACGAAATCCTCGTTGCGATAATCGATCCCCCGAACCGCGCCAACGGCCTCGCAGGCGGCTACTTTCTCGGGTGAACCCGCTGTTGCATAGGCGCCGCCGCCGAGCGCATGTATCATCTGGATGGCCATGACGCCGATACCGCTCGTTCCGCCATGGATGAGTACTGAATCGCCCGCACGGAACCGGGCTTGTTCAAAGATATTAGCCCAGATGGTGAAGACCGTTTCGGGAAGGCTCGCTGCTTCGGTCGCGGTCAGGCCATGGGGAATTGGAAGACACAGATCGGCATCGGCGATTGCATATTCGGCATAACCGCCTCCGGCGAGCAGAGCACACACATGATGGCCTGCCTGCCAGCGATCCACGCCGGGACCGACCGCAACCACTTCTCCCGCAATTTCGAGACCGGGAATATCGGTTACGCTCGGTGGGGGCGCATAGTTTCCCTGGCGCTGAACCACATCCGGACGATTGACGCCGGCGGCTTCGACTCGGACGAGAATCTGATTGGGGCCGGGATCGCACACCGCCCGCTCCACAACGCGAAGGGTCTCCGGCCCGCCAGGTGCCTCGATTTCGATCATCTTGCTTTTCATCGGATTGCAGTTCCCTAATCCATCTCGTCAAATGCCGCGAGAGACGGGCGCCTTCATCGGCCGACCTCCAATTCGGGCGACACGATAAGCGGTTCATGCCCTTTGCCGTACGAATGAAGGCGGGGCGAGGCAAAGGCGTATAAGGCCATTGCCGCCATCAAGACACCACCAAGCAGAAAGGGAAGCTGCCGATCCCATTGGTACAGCGTGAGCGCCGCCACAGGCCCTATGACGAGGCCAAACGCCCCCACGGCGGACGTGCCTCCGGCGGCTTCGGCCTGCCTTTCGGACGGTACGGCGAGGGAGGCGCCAGCGATGAAGCCAGGGCGCGTCATGCCAAACCCCAACGAGGCGATGCCGAATCCGATCATCATCAGAGGATAGGAATCGATCGCGGTCGCCTGTAGGAGGCTGCCGCCCATTCCAATCAGTGCGCCCCAGCGCATGAGTTGCCTGGGGCGCAGGTTGAGCAAGTTGACCAATCCCCACTGGGCCACAAGCGTGGCGATCGCGCCGACCGTCATCATCATCCCGATTGCGACTGCCGCGGCGGCGGGCGCGATATGAAGTTGATCGATTACGACGAAACCCACAGTCTGGTTGGCGCTTGCGGAAACGATGCCGGTGATCGCCCCATAGAGGATGAAGGGGGCGGTCGTCCTATCGAACAGTTCGCGCACGCTGCTCCCTTTTGCTGCCGGTGCAGATATCGGCGAAATATCGGGAACCACGCGCCAGACGAGCAGCCCGGTGATGAGAGCGATAGTGGCGAAGGTGAAGAACGGGCCAGCGAGGCCTAATTCATCGCCCACCAGAAATGGAGCGACGGCCGGCCCGAGAATGCTGCCCAGTCCCCACATTGATGCGAACAGCGCCATTGCGCTCGTGCGCCGCTCCAGCGGCGTGCGGCAGCCGACATAGGTTTGCACCGCGGGCTGCGAGGCAAGGCCCAGCACGCCGTAGAGGGCCCGTGCCAGGATCAGCGCGATCAATATGGCTAAGGGTGACCAGTCGTAACGCGTTCCCACGATGATGACGAGGCCTGTGCCGCTCATGGCCAGGACGACGCCCGCTACGCCGAGGAGCGCGACCCGCTTTTCCCCGTGGATCGTGACTTTCTGTGACCAGAACGGCGCGGCAAAGATCGAAAGCAGTGCGGAGAGACAGGAGATTGAGACAATCAGATTGTCGGCGATGCCTGTTGAGCGGCCGATACTTGGCAGCAGCGACTGCATCGCAGTGGTTCCCGCCGCTGAGCCCAGCGAGACCGCGAGCATTGCCAGGAAAGCGATGCGCGTGCCAGCACGAACCTGACCGTGCTGCTTCAGGCATCCGGATGCCGCACCAAGCGCCGCTCTACCAGGTTTTATCATCGCGACGGCTAGTGAGAGACTAGCAGGCGATTGTCAATCAAATTGTATACACTACTAATGCCACCGCTCCGTCGGGCCATGGATAAGCGATCGTGATTTGCCAATATGCGAACGCATCGTCGCTTCGGCCACCTCGCCATCACCGGTCAGAATCGCGGCAGTAATCAACCGGTGCGACGCGTTGGATTTGCGCATATAATCTTGGGAAAAAGCACGTCGCAGCGAGAGACGAAATGCCGGAATCCAGAGCGGGCTCAGCGCGGATCGAATATAATCGTTGCCGCAATGGTCGACGATGAACTGGTGCAGTCGTTCATTGGCTGCCGCATAACGCTCTCCCTCCCCCTCGTCCTCGGCGCGGTCGAGGTCGGCCTGAATCTGCTGGATGCCAGCACGCGTTCCGTCGTCAAGGCGTTCGGTCAGGCGCCTCGCCGCAATAGCTTCAAGCGCTTCGCGAACCTCGTAAATCTCGGAAAGATGAGTGGCATCGAAACGGCGCACCGAGGCGCCCCGATTGGCTTCGAGGGCAACAAGACCTTCGCCCGCCAGACGTTGCAGCGCCTGGCGAACCTTTGTGCGCGACACGCCGCGCTCGCGCGCGACATCGGTTTCGATCAATCGCTGGCCTGGGTTCAGGAGGCCAGTCCGAATATGCTCACGTAGGAAATCGGCAAGATCGTCGAACTTGCCTTCATGTGCGTGCGATTCGGTCAAAGCCATTTTCCCGCATGTAATAAGGCGGCTCTTGCCTCCGCGACACAGCGCCTCAGCGCAGGTGTGGCATCAACGTGAACCGGAAGCTCAGCTTAAAGCATAAAGGTTGTCGAGAAAAGCCACCGCCTCTTGCATTGTGCTCAAAATAGCATACAATCTGTCGGAAATATGGAGGAGGGGATCTGATGAAGGGGGTCGACATTCGTTATGCGGGTCTCCGCCGCGCGCTGCTGGCTGCCAGTTGCCCGGCTATATTGTGGGCGGTGCCACTTGCGGCGCAAGAAACGACCGGACCCGTGTCGGGTGTGGCGCCATTGACCGACACGCGGGACATCGTCGTCACCGCGGAGAGGCGCGAAACCCGTCTTCAGGAGACGCCGATAGCGATCACGGTCTTCACGGGCGCCGCGCTCGAAGACAAAGCGATCACCAATATGAGCGACCTCAATCGCTTCACGCCCAATGCGGTAATCACCTCCACCAACCGACCGGCGGGCGGTGGCGGTGCCATTGCTGCCTATATTCGCGGCGTCGGATCGGGTGACTATCTTTTTCCGCTCGAGCCGGGTGTCGGCGTTTACATCGATGGTGTTTATGTCGCGAAGACGGCTGGCGGGCTGATGGATATTGTCGATATCGACCGTATCGAGGTGCTCAAGGGTCCGCAGGGGACTTTGTTCGGCCGTAATACGGTTGGTGGCGCGATTAGCATCGTTACGCAACGGCCTCGAACGTCGGGCGAATTGTCCGGATCGGCAGAAGTTCGCCTCGGGCAGCGCAATCAGCGTGATTTCCTTGGCGGTATCAATGCACCGCTGCTCGATGGATTGCTGGGGATCAAGCTGGGTATAGGCCGTTTCAATACCGACGGCTATGGCCGCCAGCTTACTGCGGACCTGCCGACGGGCGGTACCAACCGATGGGTTGGCAAAGGGGCGCTGCGCCTGACGCCGTCGAGTGATCTCACGATCGACCTGACCGGCGACTATAGCCGCCAACGGAACAAGGGGCGCCCTACCTATACGTATCGCGACAAGATCGTTGCGACCTATCAGCGTTATAATGAGATCGCCGTACCGGTTCTCAATGAACAGCTTGGGCTTCCGGCGGACACGATCGTCGATTTCCGTTTCAATTCGCCTGGACCCTATAGCGCCTATGGTGAAAAGGATTCGGATCCGCATGACGATTACGACATCTACGGCATTGCGCTCAACGTAGGCTATCAACTTGCCGATCAGTGGTCATTGCGTTCGATTTCCGCCTACCGCCATGTTCGAACCTATACTGGCGGCGGTAATGCTTCGGCGACCCCTTATCCCATCTTGGGTAATCCGCATGATGGCGAGCATGTTACGGATCGTCAGATCAGCCAGGAATTCCAGTTGGCGGGTAGCGCGTTCGACGACCGTCTGTCGGTTCTCATCGGAGCTTATGGCTTCTGGGAAAGCGGCAATCGCCGCACCGCGACCCAGAATTTCCATGGCTTGTATGAGGTTACACATCTGGAGCGCGACGCAAAGGATACCTTTACCTACAATAATTATAGCGGGCGGAGTTACTCAGTTTTTACCCAAGAAACTCTGAAGCTGAATAATTTGATAGATATCGTAGCAGGTGCGCGATATACCGTCGACCATAAGAGATTGTTCCAATATTCAATCTTCACGCAGTTGGATAAATACCAGGTGCCGCCACGTGATTATCGCGACACTTGGGAAAAATTTACGCCTAAGATCGGGGTGAATCTTCATCCGAAGGACGATCTGTTGCTGTATGCCACCTATTCCGTTGGCTACAAAAGTGGTGGTTGGAGTCCCAACGGGACCAATCCGCTTATTCCCGATCCCGCTTTCGCGCCCGAGACTCTGACTTCTTATGAAGCGGGTATAAAGTCGCAATGGTTCGATCGGCGGCTGACGGTGAACGCTGCGACTTTCTACAGCCTTTATAAAGACATCCAACTCACCGTCCAGGTCCCTGACCCCGACACGGGCGTGAACCTGCGCACCACGCAAAATGCGGGCAATGCGAAGCTTTATGGCTTCGAGGTCGAAGCGACGGCACAGCCTGTGGGCGGACTGAGTTTTCAGGCTGGCATCGGCTATATCCATGACGAATTTACCAAGTTGACGGCCGGTGCGATCGCCTCCGGAACCGAGATCACGGATAAGCTGGCCAGCGTTCCCAAATGGAATGTCAACCTTGCGGTAGATTGGCGAGTTCCAACGGGTATAGGTGACCTGACGCTGCACGGCGATTCGTCATATCGTAGCGCGACCTATCTGACTTTGTCGGATGAGCTATCCTATCAGAAGGGGTACACGCTTTATGGCGCGCGTATTTCTCTTGAACCTCGCTTTGCCGATAATCTGACATTGTCGGTGATCGGCACCAATCTCTCAAACGAATATTACTTCACATATGCTGCATACCAGGCAGCAGGCGGCCAATTTATCGCCATTCCTGCGGTTCCAAGGGCCATCTACGGCAGCATCAAGTATAAATTCTAAAAACTGGGGTTAGGTAGACATGGTAAAGCCGTTTCCCGATACGCCCACATTTCAGGATTTTGATCGCCCCGTCAGGTTGGAAGGGGATCTGTTCGATCTGGAGATCAGCGGCGAAGTTCCTCCGAACATCAGAGGAGTCTTCTATCGTTGTGGGGCGGAACATCAATTTCCGCCGCGGCATGGAGATGATGTCTTCATAAACGGCGACGGGATGGCATCGATGTTCCGTTTCGGCGATGGACATGTCGACTTCAGATGCCGCTACGTCCGTACGGAGAAGTTCAAGCGTGAACGCATGGCCAGACGTGCGCTTTTCGGCCACTATCGCAACCCCTTCAGCGATGATCCCTCGGTGGCTGGTGTCGATCGCGGAACGGCGAACACCAATGTGATCTGGCATGGAGGAAGGCTGCTCGCGTTGAAAGAAGACAGTCTGCCGGTCGAACTTGATCCGAACACGCTCGAGACGATTGGCTCATGGGATTATAATGGCCGCGTAACCAGCAAGACTGTGACCGCTCATCCCAAGATCGACCCAGAGACGGGGGAGCTATTCTTTTATGGGTCGGCCGCAAAAGGAGAGACTACGCCGGATATTGCCTTTTATGTCGCAGACGCTGCGGGGCAGATCACGCGCGAACTTTGGATCGATCCGCCTTATGCTTCTATGATGCATGATTTTGCCGTTACGCGGGATCAAATCGTCTTTGCCGTCATGCCGACCACGAGCAGTCTCGCGCGCATCAAGGCCGGTGGCCCTATCTATGCGTGGGATTCCAAATTGCCGACACATCTCGGCATTCTTTCGCGTGATCCGAACGCGACGGAAATCCGGTGGTTCAATGGACCTTCACGCTGGATGTATCATGTGATGAACGCGTTCGAGGAGGATGGCAAAGTCCATGTCGATTCCTGCGTCAGCGGTCGGCAGAGCTTTCCTTTCTTCCCCGATATAGACGGCCATCCCTACGATCCCGGGGCTGGACGCCCCCAATTGACGCGTTGGACCTGCGATCTGCGTTCCAACTCGGACGCATTCGAGGAGCGGCTGCTGAACGAGACGGGCTGCGAAATGCCGCGCATCGACGATCGTTTGGCGATGGCGCCCTATCGATGGGGGTTCATGCTCCACCATGATGCGGAGCGCGCCATCGGGGCAGGACGTGGTCGCCAGGGTTTCAACGCCGTTGCTCGCGTCGATGCCGCAACCGGCGCTATCGTCGACAGCTATTTCACGGGGCCGGACTCGGGGCCGCAGGAGCCCGTCTTCATACCGCGCGCGCCCGATGCGCCGGAGGGGGACGGCTATCTGCTGACTGTAGTCAATCGCCTGGCCGAAAACCGGTGCGATCTGGCCGTGCTCGATGCGATGCGCCTTTCCGAGGGGCCTTTGGCGCTCTGCCATGTCCCCTTTCGTATCCGTGCGGCTATTCACGGCAACTGGGTGGATGATCGCGTACATCCGATCGGGGAGCCCTTTTGATGGCCACGGCGGAAATCGCGTCCGCCGCGCCGGAGCCGATGTTTCGGGTAAGTAACGGAAGGCGTTATTGGACGCTGGGCCTGTTCTTCGCTCTTTATGCCTTCGCCGTCCTTGACCGGAACATCATCAATCTGGCTTTGGATGACATCAAGGCCGACATGCATTTTTCGGACACCGAACTCGGCCTTGTTGCGGGCTTTGGCTTCAGCGGTATTCAGTTGCTGGTCGGCATACCGGCGGCGCGCTGGGCCGATCGTAGCGACCGTCGGTTGATCATTACCCTCGCTGTCGCCTTATGGAGCGCGATGACGGTGGTATGCGCCACGGCGGCTTCCGGTGTCCAGTTCGTGCTAGGACGGATCGGCGTCGGTGTTGGGGAATCGACCAGCCCCGCATATCATTCGATGCTGTCCGATCTTTTTACCAAGAATCAGCGCGGTCGGGCCATTGCCGTTTTTGCACTCGGTGCGCCGGTCGCGACGTTGGTCGGGTTTCCGCTGATGGGACTCGTCCAGCAGGCTTATGGCTGGCGAACAGCATTCCTGGCTGCCGGCTTGCCGGGGCTGCTTCTCGCGCTTGTCGTCTTTTTCACCGTGCGGGATCCGCGCGGCCGCTCGGCGGCAGGACCGGCGCGTGAGCAAGCGCCGCCATTGGGCGAGGCTTTTCGCACGTTGTTCGACCGCAAGAGTTTCATGTTCGTGATGTTCGGTTTTGCGCTCGGCGGCTTCGGCTCGGGGGCCTTTAACGTCTGGGGGCCAACTTTCCTGGCGCGAGTGCATCATCTCAACCCCGCACAGATCGGGGCCTCCCTTGGCATGGCGGCTGGTTTGGCCGGACTTGTTGGCGGCATTTGCGGTGGAGTTGTGGTCGATCTCCTTAGCCACCGCTACGGCGACAAGTGGAAGATCGTGCCGATCGCTATCACCTCGACGCTCAAGGCGCCAACGATCTTCCTGATCGTATTCGCCCCTTGGCTCGAGATTTCATTGGCCGGTATTGCGTTGCTGGCCTTTTTCTCGACCTTTGAATTCGCGCCGATTATCGCGGTTATCCAGTCGATCCTGCCGCGACGTGTACGTGCGCTCGGCTCGTCGGTGAACGGGTTTGTTGGATCTCTGATCGCGCTCGGCCTCGGCCCACTATTCGTCGGGATGGTCAACGATTATCTTACGCCGACTTATGGGTCGGGCGTCATCATCTATTCGATCGCGGCTGCGGCGTCGATCTGCCTGCTCGGGGCGGCATCGCTTTGGCTGGCGGCACGCTTCGTTGTCGAGGATATCCTCCGCAATGGCGAGCGTGATCCACAAGGACATGAGGAACACGCATGAGCGATATAATGGACGCTGGCACAGCGATCGCCCAATTTCACGCTCTGTTCGATCAACGCTTCGATGCCGTTCGGACACTGAGTGAAAATGGCCATCGCGTCGCTGCGCATGTCGGCGGCGATGTGCCTGCCGAGTTGCTGATTGCCTGTGGCTATGTGCCGGTTGAGCTATGCGGCGATCCGAAGGGCGACGCTGAAACGGGCGACAGGCTGCTGGGGGCGATGGCGGACGGCAAGACACGCTCGATCCTTCACCGCTTGCTTGAAGGTGCAAATGGTCCACTCGACCAACTGATCATCGGCCGTGATTCCGAACTGCTCGTGAGGCTGTTCTACATCATACGTGCACTCCGCAAGATCGAGCCCGATCAGGTAGCCGCGGTGCCCGAGCGGGTCCACTTTTTTGATCTGCTGCATGGGCCGCACCGCTCCTCCGGGCTCTACAATCGCGTGCGCGGCCGTGCACTCCTCAAACTTCTGGAGACGTGGAGCGGGAGACCCGTCGCAGAAGCATCGCTCCGCCAGGCGATCATCCAGTGCAATGTCAATCGCCGCTTGTTGCAACAGGTGACGGCGCTGCGACGGCAGCGGCCTGCCCGTCTCACGGGTGCGGATGCGCTTGCCATCAGCAGTTCCGCACGTTTCATGCCGCGCGAGCAACATAGCCTGCTCGTTTCGGCCCTCCTCGATACAGCGTCGGGGTTCCCGAAGCTCGACGGCAAGCGTTTGTTCATGACCGGCAGTGCGCATGATTCACTTGATATCTATCGTGCGATCGAAAAGGCCGGAGCGATAATTGTCGGCGAGGATTTCGACTGGGGCGATCGTGGCAGTGCGTTGCTGGTTGAGGAAGGTGCCGCCGATCCGCTCGATGCGGTGATCGATCGTTATCACTTCGCACCGCCCGCGTCTGCCAAGTTCAGCGCGGTGGCGCGGGCGCGGTATACGGCCGAACAGGCACGGCAGGCGGGTGCCGATGCCGTTGTCTGCTTCATCTACAATGGCGATCCCGCACCTCGCTGGGACGTGCCGCTGCAACGCGATGCGCTTGGGAGCATCCCGCTGCTTCTGATCGACAATCAGGATTACGGCGGTGTCGATACCCAGTCATTGTATGACGCTGTCACTGATTTTATCGCCCAATTCGCCTGACGGACAGGATCGCTATGACCATATCAACTCAGCCGGTGCGTAAGACACGGCAGTCTCGCATCACGTCTTCGGCCGATGCCTATCTTTATCATCGCGAATGGTTTCAGCGCGTCCGCGAGCGCGTGAGCGCCGGGGAGCCCTTCGCGATCGTCAGTGCAGAAACGCCGATGGAGATATTCCAGGCAATGGACATACCTTATGTCCCTGTCCAGTGGTGGTCGTCGATCGTTTCGGCGAAACGAAAAGCGCCTGCCTATCTCAACGCCTTGCGCGAACGCGGTTTCCCCGACGATCAGGAACAGTATTTCTCGCTTGGCCTCGCATCTTCCTATGATCGCGATCCGGAGAGTGCGCCTTGGGGTGGAATGCCGATGCCGACGATGATCGTGGGTGATCCGCGCGAAGATAATCAGGGCAAGATCTATGAATTGTGGGCGCGCGAATATGGCGCGCATTATTATCCATTTGAGCGGGCAATCTTTAACGATGCGCCAGACCAATGGTGGGAGCTGGGCCGTCATCGCTGGGATGAAATGATCGACCCGGCGGTGCTCGATCTCCATGTCGAAGAGAGCAGGGGGCTGATCCGTTTCATTGAGCAGGTCACTGGCCGCCGCTTCTGCGAGACGCGTTTCAAGCGCGTTCTCGATCTCGTCAACGAGCAGGAGGAATATTTCACCAAAGCGCGAGATCTCGTCGCCCGAACGGTTCCGTCACCGATTACCGTCACCGATACCTTTACGAGTGTGATGATGCCGCAATGGCATCGTGGTACCGAATGGGCGCGCGACAAGGCCAGGGCCTTCTATGAGGAAGTCGAGGCGCGCGTCCGCAACGGTGAGGCGGCCTGTCCGGCTGAAAAGGTCCGTCTTGCGTGGTTCGGCACGGGCTTGTGGTTCAACGTCGATTTTTATGACAGTTTCATCGCCAGTCATGACGCGGTGTTCGTCTGGTCGATGTATCTGGGCATCGCCGCCGACGGCTATGCCCGTTACGGCGAGGATCCCTTGCGCACGCTGTCGGCGCGCTACGCCGCCTTCGTACAATATCTTACGATGGAGCCGTGGCCGAGTGCATGGTACGTCAAGGAGGCGGAACTCCATCAGATAGACGGCGTGGTGATCCTTGGCGGCGCTGGCCCTTTTACCGAAGCCGCGTTCCACAAGGCGGGTGTCCCGACACTGCGAATCCGGGGGCATAATGTCGATTCCCGCCAATGGCGCGAGGAGGAGATACGCGCGCAGGTCTGCCGGTTCATCGAAGAGGAGGCGCGGCTTCACGCCGAGAGGAGGCGCAGCCGATGAGCGAAGTGCAACCCCTTTCGGGCATTCGGGTGATCGATTTCACCCAAGTCTTCGCCGGTCCCTTCGCGAGCTTTCAATTGAGCCTGCTGGGTGCCGACGTGATCAAGATCGAGGATCCGCGTGGCGGCGACATATTGCGCGGCTATGCGCATGGTGGCGATGGCATGGGCGGGATGGGTGGATCCTTTATAGCGATCAATTCGGGCAAGAAATCCGTCGCGCTCAACCTCAAGGATCCCGATGCGCTCGCAATCGCCAAACGGCTGATCGCCGGCGCCGATGTCCTCATTGAAAATTTTCGGGCGGGTGTGCTGGATCGCCTGGGTCTTTCGTGGGCGGCGTGCAAGGAAATCAATCCGCGCCTCGTCTATGTGACACTGTCGGGATTTGGGCCGGATGGGCCGCTCAAGGATTTTCCTGCTTACGATCATACCATGCAGGCGATGTCGGGCATGATGCTTCTTAACGGCGAAGAGGGGGCCGATCCGCTCAAGGTCGGTTTCCCGGTGATAGATACGTTCGCTGGATATGTGGCCGGCTTCGCGACATTGGCGGGCCTAGCTCAACGCAACCAAACGGGGGACGGGCAATTTATCGATGTGGCGATGCTGGATGCCTCGCTCGTATTGATGACTTCGATGGTCATTCCCTATCTCAATGCCGGAACGGAGCCGCCGAGATTGGGAAATCGCGGCTACAGTACCAGCCCGACATCCGATCTGTTCGAGACGGGGGACGGCACCCTTTCGCTCGGCGCCAATACACAGGATCAGTATGAAAGGCTATGCCGGGCAATCGGGGCGGAAGATTTGACAACGGATCCGCGGTTCGCGACGCGCGAGGCGCGCGGAGAAAATGCGGCTGCCCTCCGTGACGCCTTGACGCGGGTCCTGGCGGGCAAGCCAGCAACCGAATGGGAAGTGATTATCAGCGCCGAACGCGTGCCGGCGGCCAAGGTTCGCAGCGTAATGGAAAGTTGTGCGCATCCGCAACTCGCCAACCGCAACCTCTTTCAATGGCTTCCCATGTCGCGAAACGATGATCGCCGGATACGCGTGATGAACAGCGGCTTCCGATCGGATTTCAACGGTGCGCAGCAGCCGTCGCCGATGCTTGGCGAGCATACGGCCGCCATTCTCAATGACCTTGGTGTACCTTCGGAAGTGTTGGAAGCATTACGAGCCCGTGGTGCGGCGCGTTAATCCTAGCTGGCCAAGACTTCGACACGGCGGATCTAAAACCCAGTCAGATCACGAAGAGGGGCTATGATGCGGTGGGTGAGTTCGCACGGGTTAGGTGCCGTTCAACATCCGTTGACATACCTGCGGCACCCTCGCAGCGATCCGGCTGTGCCATCATTTTCGAACATCTCTGGTTTTTTCATGTGTTGTCCAGGCAACGTCACCAAACACCTCTTTCCATCAGTGTGGGAAGGGGGGTGAAGACCGATTCCACCTCGCCGATCAGGCCGGCCCTGACTTTGAAGGCTTCGGCGATGACCAGTGTGTAGGGCCTGACCGGCTTGGCGGGGCATATCGGGCCGTAATCGACCACGACGGCACATGGACCTTTGACATACTGATTGTACATCGCGAACGCGACGACGATTCCGCGTTCCTCGTCGACTACCGGGTAGCGGCGGTCGGTGATCGTGTCGGTATCCCAGATGTGGGTGTTGAATTGATCGCGGCAACTCATCGCCGTGAAGTTCGGCACAGGCTTTCCCGAGGGTGACACGCCCGGGCTCTGGAAGTTCGGATTGCGGATGAGCTGGACACCATTTTCAACCTTGATGCAGTCGTCGCCGAAGGGGACGATGTCGCCATTACCGCGCTCGATCCCTCCATAGTGGAGATCGGCGGCCTGAATGATCTGCGAGCGGTCGCGGCGCTCGGCGGGCGTGAGCGCAGCGGAGAAAGCGGCCCGTGCGGTCGTCAGCTTGCCCGCACCGGCCGACAGGTCGAAGGTGCCGCTGCTCGCCGCGGCACCGGGCGCGATCGCTTCCGCCTCGGTAATCCTGCCGTCCTGCACGCGCAGGCGGATCGCGAGCATGGTCCAGCCCGCCTTTGTCCTGGCGTTACCCATGAAGGCGATTTGCCGGTTGCGCGGGTCCGACGCCAGGATGCGATAGGTGCCGATCTGTTCAATCGATTTCCAGAGTCCCATGCCGGGGACGGTGATCGCTTGATTTTCGGTATATTTGACTTTTGGCGACAGCGGCGCCGCAGAGAGATCGTGGGCTGTCATCGCGCCCAGATAGGCGTTCATGACACCTTCGAGACAGGCGCGTTCGCAGGCGGGCGGCGCCGCCTTCACGGGCGAAGCGGGAAGGCACGCGGTCGACGCCAGCCCGATCAGTATCAACTGGACTGCTTTCATGTTGCCTCCCTCAGCCTGCCCAACCGAGAGAGGCGATATCGCTCTTCCGGAAAGGCCGTATTGCGTCGAACGCGCCATCGCGCACCTTTGCGACCCAGTCCGGATCGGAAATCAGGCTACGCCCGATCGAGACGAGATCAAATTCGCCGCGCGCGAACCGGTCTGCCAGTTTCGCAAGTGAGGACGCAAGCGCCGGATTGGCCTCTCCTTCGCAGGTGAAGCTTTCCATGACGTCCCGATCCAGCCCGACGCTGCCCACTGTTATGGTGGGCAGGCCGCTCAGGCAGCGCGTCCATCCGGCCAGGCTCAGGCGGCTGTCCGACCATTCTGGCGTCCAGAAGCGGCGGGTTGATGCGTGCAGCAGATCGACGCCCGCATCGCGCAGGATGGTTACCAATATGCGTAGTTCGTCGGGTGTGGCCGCAATGCGGGCGGCATAATCATGTTCCTTCCACTGCGAAAAGCGGAAGGAAATGAGGAAATCCGGTCCGCAGGCATGCCGGATCGCGGCGACGATCTCTGCCGGCAGCCGAGCGCGGTTCGCGATGTCAGGGCCGCCATAGCCGTCCTGCCGGCCGTTGGTTGCTCCCCACAGGAATTGATCGAGCAGGTAGCCATGCGCGGCGTGGACCTCCACGCCGTCGGCACCGGTACGCTGCGCGATCAGCGCGCTCGCGACAAAGGCGTCACGAAGTTCCCCCAACTCCACGGTGGAGGCTGCGCGACCATGCACGAAGCCGGCATAGCCGAGGCCCGAAGGACTGAGCGTCAGGCCGTCATCGTCCTTGCGGAGCGCGCCCTCGTGCCAGAGCTGAAGCAGCATGTGGCCGCCTGCTTCATGCACCGCCTCGATACAGCGGGCCCAACCATCTCGCGTTTTGTGGGTGAGCCTCGCCGCGATCGGTTGGGCGGTCGCCGAACAATGATCGACCGCGGCGGATTCGCCGATAATCAGTCCCACGCCGCCTGCCGCCCGCCGTGCATAATATTCGGCAAGCTCGGGCAGAGGGATGCCGTCGCGCGTAAAGCCGCGTTGCATCCCGGGCATCACGAAGCGGTTCGGCAGCACCAACTGGCCGATCCGAAGAGGCGCGAAGAGGCCGGAAAGATCGGTCGGGCTTGGCATCGGGAAGAATTAGGCTTGCCCGGCAAGGGGAGGGGGCAGTGGGCGCCGATAGCTCAGATCGCTTGGATCCCGCCGGCCACGGCTCGCGTCCCAGGCTTCGCCCAGCCAACCCGAACGCGGCAGCTCGAACGCGCAGTCCATGGCGAGTCGACGGACCGTAATCGCCCATTTGCCGTCGCGTCGCTCCAATTTGTCCAGATAGCGCCCGAAACCGGCGCCCAGATGCTCGCCGCCAGGTTGTACGACGTAGAAATAGACGTAGCTCTCCGCATGCGCGGTATCGCCCTCTATTTCGCAATTATGGCTGGTGATGCCATGATGCGTGGCGACGAAGCTCGCCTCGATTTCGATCGCGAACGACACGAACGCTTCGACATCCCCGATGAACGGCCCGTGCTCGTCGATCGCATCGGGGTGATAGGCGTTACGGATCAATTCGGCATCCAGCCGATCGAGCCCGCGACCATAGGCGTTGATGCAGTCGAGAATATCCTGGCGGTCACGCAGATGGCGAACGTCGCGCAATACGGATTTGAACTGCTCTTCGCTCACGGCCATGCTGATATTCTCCGCCCGTCGATAAGATGCGCACATGTCGAAATCGGCGCGTCATGAAAGGGGTGGAGGCTAGGGCACGAGTTAGTACCGGGACTTGCGTAGCGCCGCACAGAAGAGTTGCGCGAGCGCGCAATCGGCACGGGAAAGCACTTGCCTCCCGGGTTTCCCAGCTTCAATCTGTGGAGTCAAAGGGAAAAAATCCCGATCGGTGACAACAACGGGCTCCAGATCACGGGCGTACAGGGCGGAGGATTGGCATGAGCGACATCCAGACAGCGGAGGTGGCGACACTCAATCCGCGCGAGCGAACGAGCCAGTTCAGTTCGATCATCTCGGAGGGCTTTTCGTCGCGCTGGTCGGTCGAGCAGATTGGCGGCGTCGCGCAGCGGACGGCCCGCATCAGTTGGGCGCGTGCCGATGGCGTGAGCATCACCCGATCACAGATGACGCCGCTTCGCCTCGTGAATCATTGCCCCGCCTGGCATCGCTCGCGAAAGCTCTACATCTCGACGGCCGATCAGATCACGGCGGTAACGGTGCCGGGCGCGCCAACGGTTTATGTCTATCCCGGCGATTTCATCATCCTGCCGTCCGACATGCCGACCGAATGGGCCGTCACCAAGGATTATGACCATTCGTGCCTTGTCATCGACGAGGAGATTTTTCGCGCGCACGTACCTGGCATTCATGAACTCATCGCGCGACCGCTGGCCTTCGACTTCAGCCTGAAATCGATCATGCGCGACATGATAGATTCGGCATGGGCAATGTCTTGCGCGGGAATGTTCGACACCGCCGGTCCGCGACTAGCGCGCTCCTTCCTCGAACTGCTCTCGATCGCCACGCTGACGCGCAATTCCGCGCCGGAGGATGAAGAACGCACCCTCTATAAGGCGCTGGAAGCACGCCGGATACAGGTGAAGAACTTCATCGAGAAGCATTACCACGAGCCGGAGCTTTCGGTCGGCAAGATCGCGCGCGGTCTGCGGCTTAGTCCACGCTACGTGCAGCTCGCCTTTGCGCAAGAAGACCTGACGCCATCCCAATATATGCGAGAGGTACGGTTGAATGCGTCCGCGCGGCTGTTGAGCGACGAGCGGCAGGATCGCAAATCGATCACCGAAATCTGCTTCGACTGCGGCTTCAACAGTTCCTCCCATTTCTCGACGCAGTTCCGGCGTCATTTCGGCATGTCCCCGCGTCGCTATCGATCCGAGGCACGCGGTTTCGCCAAATCCTCCTGATCGCTCGACGGTGCGGCTGGCGCGCCCTGGGATATCCTTCAGCAATGATGGGTTGGGTCGTGTCGCAGGGCGGTCGCGGCACGGCTGGAGGGCCTGTGGAACTGCTGGCCGCGCGATATTCGGCCCTTCGTGTTCGCGAAAGAAGCGAGTTCGCGCGGAAGGAAGATCGGTCTGGGCGATCGATTACGGTCAGGACAACTTCGGCAGATACCTGCCGCACCCAGAACAGCAGGGGGAGAAACCATGATCGTCCGGACCACGCGCGCCCATAGGCAGTTAAGGTTAGGACTGTGCGGCACCAGTGCCTGCATCGTTGCGCTGGTGCTTGGTAGCGCTGCCCACGCGCAGCAACCGGACACGGCGCCGACCGAGGGTGCGGCGCCCGTCGCTGACAGGCAGGCCGGTCAACCCGCCCAGGGACTCGGTGAAATCGTCGTTACCGCAAGCAAGCGCTCGGAGAATCTGCAGCGCACGCCAATCTCGGTCACGGCGCTCTCCGCGGACACGCTGGCTACCCGCGGCGTCGTGGACCCCGGCCAACTTGCCGGTCTCGCGCCCGCTGTGCAGTTCCAGCCGAGCTTCCTGCTGCTCACCTATATTCGCGGCGTCGGCAATTATTCGTCGCAGCCGGCGGTGGATCAGTCCATCGCCTATAATGTCGACGGCATCTATCTTGATCGGCCCTATTCCATGCCGAATCTGCTGTTCGATCTCGAGCGGATCGAACTGTTGCGCGGGCCGCAGGGTACGCTCCAGGGGCGCAATTCGACCGGCGGATCGGTCAACCTCGTTACGGCCCGCCCTACCATGGACTTTTCCGCGCGAGTCAATGCCACGGCCGGCAATTACGGAACGATCAACTCCGAAGGCATGATCAATCTGCCGCTTGCGGACAATGTCGCGCTCCGCGTGTCGGTCGCCCAGAACCATCATGGCGCCTATTTTGACAACGGCTTTGGTGATCTGGATGCGCAGGGCATCCGCGCGCGCCTGCTCGCAAAGCCCACATCGCGGCTCGAGATCCTCGTGACGGCCGAATATACCCGTCAGAAGGAGAATGGGCCGACCGACTCCCCATGCCCACCGGGCAGCATCGATGTCGCCTGCGAGGGCGTGCGTTGGGACCCCTTTGCCGGCACCGCCGGGCAGGGCACCGATCCGATCAACAATATTGACGAGCCGCAAATTCTGAAGGCGAAAAACCGGGCAATCTACGCAGAGGTGAATTACGATCTGGATTTCGCTACCTTGACATGGGTGCCGAACTACCGCTTCGAAACCTACCGCAGCAACCAGGCCTATTCGCATTTCTTCGGATATGCGCCCGCCGTTCGCGACAGCATGCATTCGCAGGAGATTCGCGTTGCTTCGAAGGCAAGCTCCAGGATCATGTGGGTAGCAGGATTCTATTATGGTCGGCAGCATTCCCGAGAGCAAAATTATTTTCTGACAGGCGAGGGAGACTATATCACCGTCGAACAACCCGGTTTCGATACGATCGGCCATGTCTATTTCAAGAATGACGTGGACAGCTACACCTATCGTTCGACATCGGTTTTTGGCCAGGTGACAGTGCCTCTATTATTCGATGGCTTTCGTGTGACGGCGGGTGGCCGCTATACTTGGGACCATAAGTCGCTGTCGGGCCACACCAGCCTGGTGCTTCCCGGGCCGACGCTGACGACCGTGGAGGTCGGCGCTACACAGGCGCTACATCGCTTCACCTACAAGGCCGGTGTCGAATATGATTTCGCTCCGCAGGTCATGGGCTACGCGAATATCAGCACCGGCTTCAAGGCGGGCGGCGTGAACGGTGTGCCGCAGGGCTCCGGCTTCCCGGCGACCTTTGGGCCGGAGAAGAATACCGCCTACCAAGCCGGTATCAAGAGCCGCTTCCTCGACAACCGCCTCCAGGTCAACGCCGAAGCCTTTTATTATGATTATCGTGGTTATCAGACGAGCGCATTCGGCACGACGCCGGAGGGCATCACGATCGGCCTCAACGTCAATTCGCAAAAGGCCCGCATGTATGGCGGGGAAATCGAAAGCACCTTCCTCGTGACGCCCATCGACCGTATCGACGCAAGTGTCGCGTTACTCAGCGCGCGGTATAAGGAGTTCTTCATTCCTTCGACGGGCGTAAACCTGAGCGGCCAGCGCATGCAGAATGCGCCCGGCCATACCTTAACTTTCGACTATACGCATACCTTCGAGTTCGCGAACGGCGCGAACATTCAGGCGCACGCCAACGCGCATTATGAAGGGAGCCAGTATGTCGATTATCGGCTGTCTCCCGGCTCCTTCGTGAAGGGATATTGGCGTGAGAATGCCGATATCACCTATCATGCACCGGGAGACCAGTGGACGTTGGGCTTCTTCATCAGCAATATCTCCAACGACGGGTCGGCAAGCACGGCAGTAGGCGGCCTCGGGCCGTATGAGTTGGCGGTGCCCTATCCGCCGCGGACGTTCGGCTTCCGCGCCGGCGCCAAATTCTAGGCGCCGGAGGATGAGCGGCATGAACCCGAATGACGATGGCCGATCCGTCACCTGCGACCTGCTGATCGTGGGGAGCGGCGCCGCCGCGATGACCGCTGCGCTTACCGCCTCGAGCGCCGGACTGAAGGTCCTGATGGTCGAGAAGGAGGACCAGTTCGGCGGCGCCTCGGCGCGATCGGGCGGCTGTCTTTGGGTGCCCAATACGACGCACGCAAGGAAGGCCGGCGTGCCGGACAGCCGCGACGACGCGATCCGTTTCCTTGAGAATGAGTCAGGCAATCGGTTCAATCGGCGCAATGTCGAGGCGTTCGTCGACACAGGGCCGAAAATGGTCGACTTCGTCGAGGCGAACAGCCCGGTTCGCTTCGGTTTCCTGACGGGGTATCCGGATTATCATTGCGATACGCCGGGTGGCTCGACGCGCGGACGTGGGCTTTACCCTCATAATTGGGATGCCAAACCCTTGGGAAAAGAGCTGGCGCGCCTGCGTCCGGCGTTGAGGACAGGCACCTTCCTCGGCATGCAGGTCGGTGTGAACGAGGTCGGCTATTACATGACCGCCGGCCGCAAGATCGGTTCGGCGCTCTATGTCGCTGGCTGCATCGCGAAGCGCGTGCGCGACCAGTTCAGGGCGGGGCGAACGATGCGGCTGGCTCTCGGCAACGCGCTGGTGGGCGGTCTTGCCTCCGCTATACTCACCAATGGCGGCGAGATATGGACGCATACGCCCGCGCGGCGGCTCACGACGGATCGAGGCCGGGTGACGGGGGCGGAGGTGGATACCCCAAACGGGCGAGTCACTATCACCGCCCGGCGTGGCGTGATCCTGGGTACGGGCGGCTTCCCGCATGATGCGAAACGACGCTCCGACCTGTTCCCCGCAGGCGCGACCGCGCCCGAAGTATGGGGCATGTTGCCCTACGGCAATTCGGGAGACGGCATCCGCATGGGCGAGGCGGTGGGCGGTCGATTCGACGCTGATGTGAAATCTCCAATCGCGCTTACGCCCATCACGCGGCTTCATTCGGGCGAGGGGGTTCTCGAGACGATGCCGTGCTTCTTCAACCGCGGTATGCCAGGCATCATCATGGTGACGCGTGACGGCAAGCGCTTCGCCAATGAGGGGCGCTCCTACCACGATGTGAGCGCGGCGTTGCTCGCCAAGGAAGGGCATGATGGCGAGGCAGTGGCATGGATGATCTTCGATCATCGCTATCTGCGGCGGTATGGGAACGGGCCGGTCTATCCCGTGCCTATGCCCTATCGGCATTTCCTTCGGAACGGCTATCTCAAGACAGGCCGCACGGTGCGCGCGCTCGCTGAAGCCGTCGGTATCGATGCGGATGGGCTTGAGGCATCGGTCGCGCGCTATAACGAGTTCGCGCGGAAGGGGTGCGATCCGGATTTCGGGCGCGGGACGAACGCCTTCGATATCGCTAATGGCGATCCGGAGCATAAGCCCAATCCGTGCGTCGGCCCGCTCGACCAAGGGCCATTTTACGCGATCCGCACTTTCGCGGGATGCGTCGGTACATTCGCGGGCCTGCAGGCGGACGAACATGCCCGCGTGCTTGATAACGATGGCGCGGCGATCCCCGGCCTATACGTGGTGGGGAACGACATGCTGAGCGTCACCGGCGGAGATTATGTAGCGGGCGGCTGCACGCTCGGCCCCGGCATGACCTTCGGTTACATTGCTGCGAGACATGCCATGAGTCTGATGCCCACAGCGGAGTCCGTGGCATGATCCGCCGCCGGATCAGCTCGCTCGCGCTGCTCGGCATACTGGCATTGGGCGCGGCTCCGCCGCCGGCCAATTATACCGGAGTCGATCAGGCGATGCTCGCGGCGGAGCAGAACGGCGCCGATTGGCCGGCTTATGGTCGTACCTTTAGTGAAAATCACTACAGCCCGCTTACGCAGATCACGCGCGCCAATGTCGGCGCGTTGGGCCTTGTCTGGTCTTTCCCGCTCGATACCTCGCTGCGCGCCGATTCACAGCCGTTGGAGGCGAACGGGGTGATCTATGCCGCCAGCGGCCTGAGTGTCGTGCAGGCGATCGACGCGGTCAGCGGCAAGCTGCTGTGGCGATATGATCCCGATGTGGCGGCCGTGGGCGGTGGCAAATTGCTATCTGGCTGGGGTATTCGGGGGCTCGCGCTCTGGAAGGGTAAGGTGATTGTCGGCACGCAGGATGGCCGGCTGATCGGAATCGATGCGCACACCGGAAAGCCAGTTTGGAGCACGCAGACGCTCGACAAGACGGTCGATGCACTCGGCGAGGCGACCATTACCGGCGCGCCGCGTGTCTTTAATGGCAAGGTGATCATCGGCTTCGGCGGGGCCGAACGCTGGGCACGCGGCGCCGTCTCCTGCTTCGATGCGGAGACAGGTAAGTTCCTCTGGCGCTTCTACACAGTGCCGGGCGATCCCGCGAAAGGCTTCGAAAGCCCGGCAATGGCGATGGCGGCGAAGACCTGGACCGGCGAATGGTGGAAATATGGTGGCGGCGGAACTGTCTGGAATGCCATGACATATGACCCTGAGTTCAACCGGATTTACATCGGCACCGGCAATGGCGGCCCATGGAATGGTAAGATTCGCAATCCCGGCCATGGCGACAACCTCTTTCTTGCCTCGATCGTCGCGCTCGATGCGAATACGGGCAAATATGTCTGGCATTATCAGGAGAACCCGGACGAGGTGTGGGACTATAATTCCACGATGGATATCGAGCTTGCGACGCTCACCATCGATGGCCATCCACGCAAGGTATTGATGCAGGCGCCGAAGAACGGTTTCTATTATGTGATTGACCGCGAGAACGGCAAGCTGATCTCCGCGGGGAAGATCGGTAAGGTCAGTTGGGCAAAGGGCATCGACCTCAAGACCGGGCGGCCAATCGAAAACCCGGGCATCCGCTACGAAAACGGGCCGGTCCTGCAATGGCCAGGCACCTACGGCACGCATAACTGGCAGCCGATGGCGTTCAGCCCACAGACCGGGCTCGCCTACATTCCGACGATCCATCAAGCCGACATTTATTCGGACGAAGGGGTCGGGCCGGACTGGCGGCCGATAAAGCATGCCTGGAACACCGGGCAGGGCGATCCCGGCACGCTGAAATCACCCATCGACGAGTTTTCGAGCAAGCTGCAGGGTTGGGACCCTGTCACGCAGAAGGCGGTCTGGCAGGTACCGACGCCTGGCATCATCAACGGCGGCGCGATGGCGACGGGCGGCGGCTTGGTTTTCCAGGGCCATATCGACGGAACGTTCAACGCCTATGACGCCACGAACGGCGCATTGCTGTGGCACTTCCCCGCCGGCGTGTCCGTCCTTGGCGCGCCCATCAGCTATCGGGTCAAGGGGCGGCAATATGTGACCGTCATGGCGGGGCCGCCAAGCGGCTCGCCGTCGGCCACCCTGCCGATGCAAGCCAAATTCGGTTGGCAATATCGCGAGCATCCGCGCATGCTGCTTACCTTCGCGCTCGGCGGCACGGCCAAGCTCCCGGCGATGCCCCCGCCGGAGGTGGCGCAGCCGCTCAAATCCGATGCTTTGCGGGTCGATCCGGCGCTCGCGGCCAAGGGCGGCGCGCTGTTCAACAATCAGTGCATGACTTGCCATGGCGTCGGCGCGATTGCATCGGGTGGCGCCCCGGATCTACGCGCGTCGCCGGTGCCGCTCGATGCACCAACATTTGCCGCGATCGTCCATGATGGCGTGCTGCGCGAACAGGGCATGCCCGCCTTTCCGGAACTCGGCACCGTCGATCTGGAAGCGATCCGTCATTATATCCGTCAACAGGCCGAGGGTGCCGAGTCCCTTACCCACGCGCACGGCCCTTGATCCCTGGGGGGCACTCCTTATCCGCTACGATCGAAAGATTGGGCACTTCCGACATTCCTCACCAGACGGGGTAGCGCCACGCCGAGGGCGGCGGCACGGTAGAGGTAACTCGCCAGCAAGGCGGTCCACACGCCGGCTTCGCCTTGCCCGCGCAGCAGCGCGTCGGTGGCCAGATAGAGGGCCAATGCAACGACGGCCGCGTTGCGCAGGGCAGGGCCGCGCGTCGCGCCGATGAAAATGCCGTCGAGCAGCCAGCTCGGCATCCCCAGGAGCGGCACCAGCGCGCAATAGGGCAGCATCGCCACGGCTTGCGCCTGCACCGCCGGATCGCGCGTAATGAGCGTGATCAGCCACGACCCGCTCGCGGCGATGGCGGCGGCGAATAGCAATCCCGCCGCCAGCGAGAATTCGCCGGTCAGCCGCGCGGCCCGCAGCACGCCCTCACGCGATCCTGCCCCGATCGCGGCGCCAACCCGCGCTTCGGCGGTGAACGCGAAACCGTCTAGCACAAAGGCGCTTATGCTGACGAACTGCATCAGCACATGATTGGCGGCGAGCGGCACCGTGCCGAGCCGCGCGCCGGCACGCGCGAACCAGGTGAACAGCAGCAGCAACGCCACTGTACGGATCATGATATCGGTGTTGACCGACAGCAGGCGTCGGAACGCGCCGGGCGCGAACAGCGTATGCCGGTCGACGCGCCACCAGCCTTGCCCAAGCACATGCCGCGCCGCCCAGAGGCCGCTCGCCAGCGCGATCCATTCGGCGATCGACGTGCCGATGCCCGCACCCCATGGACCGAGCCTGAAGCCGCCCACGAGCAGTATGTCGAGAATGATATTGATGCCGTTGAACGCCACCTGGCAGACCAGCGCCAATCGCGTCCGCCCGAGGCCGAGCAGCCATCCATTGAGAACATAGAAACCCAGTGCGGCGGGCGCGCCCAGAAAGCGGGCTCTTGTGAAGCTATGCGCAGCCTCCGCCGCCGTCGCTGGAACATGCATGAGTTCCAGCGCCAGCGGCACGATCGCGGGCGACAGCAGGAGCAGCGTTGCACCCAAGCCGAGCCCGAGCAGCAACGCGCGCAACAGCAACGCACGCAGTTCTTCGCCGTTTCCGGCGCCGAGAGCCTGCGCGGTGAGGCCGGTCACGCCCATCCGCAAGAAGCCGAAGGTCCAGAAGATCAGGTTGACCGTAGTGACACCCAGTGCCACCCCTGCCAGCATTGCGGCGTCGCCGGTACGCCCGATGACTGTCGCATCGACCAGGCCGGCCAGCGGCACCAGCGTCTGACCCAGGATGATCGGCCACGCCTGGGCGAAGACATTGCGACGAGTCAGCTTACTCATGGTCCGCGAAATCACACCGATCGGACGATTGCGCTACTCCCGATCCACCAGGTCTCGCGGATATTCGGCGTACAGGGGCTTCATTGAAGGAGCGAACCCGAATTGGTCAGCGGGGGAATTCGGCGCCGGCCGGCGCGGCTTGGGGGCCGAGGAGGCGGAGCGCCAGCACGGCGAGCACATAGGCGGTGAAGATCACGCCCGCCATGGGCAGCGCGGTTCCGTCATGCAGCCAGCCCGCGATCGTGGCGCCCAGCGCGCCCGCGCCGAACTGGAGAAAGCCGACGAGCGCCGAGATCGAGCCGGCGCGGTGGATGTCTTGCGCCATCGCTCCCGCCAACGCATTGGGCTGGGTAAAGCCGATCATCGCGACCATGAAGAACAGCGGCGTCGTGATGCCCCACAGGCCGCCGAAGCCCGTCGCCGCGTCGATAAGCAGCACGGTGGAGGCGAGCAGGCTGCCCAGCGTCGCACCACGCAGGATGCGATCGTAGCTGAAGTGCGCGAGCAGCCGGCGGTTCAGGTAATTGGTGGTGATAAGTCCGGTGCCGTTGATCGCGATCACCCAGCCATAGGTCTGCGGCGAGAGGTGGAAGGCCGTGACCAGCACGTCGGGAGAGGTCGCAAGGTAGGTCAGCAATCCCATATGCGCGAGGCCGGCGGTGAGCGCATAGGCCATCACGCTCCGTTCGGTGAGCAATATTCGATAGGCGGCGAAGGGGGATTCACTGCGCGCATGCGCGGCGGTTTCGGCCGATCGCGTCTCCTCCAGACGGAAGAAGCAGGCGAGCGCGAGGAGGATACCGAACCCGGTGAGAATCCAGAAGAGCGCGCGCCAGCTCGCAACCAGCAGCACCCAACTGCCCAGCAACGGCGCGAGGATTGGCGCGAGACTCATCACCAGCAGGAGCATGGAGAAGACGTGCGCGCTCTCCTGCGGGGGAAAACGATCGCGGACCAGCGCGCGCGATACGACGAGCCCAGCGCAACCGCCGAGTGCCTGAAGCAGACGGGCGGCGATCAGCATCTCGACCGAGTTCGACAGAGCGGCGCCGGCGCTGGCGATGACGTAGACGGCGATGCCGGCGAGCAGCGGGATGCGGCGGCCGATCCGGTCGGAAAGCGGGCCGTGAATCAATTGGCCGAGACACAGGCCCGCGAAGAAGGCCGCGACCGTCAGTGATCCCTCGGCCGGCTGCGCGCCGAGATCGCGCGCCATGGTCGGGAGCGCGGGCAGGTACATGTCGATCGATAGCGGCGCGAGGGCGCTGAGCCCTGCCAGCACCAGGAGCAACAGGAGGGGGATGTGCGTGGCGGTCGATCGATTCATCGACACCGCTTAGAAGGGTGCAAGCTTGCCTGACAAGCACCGATGGCGGCGGCGATCGGTCGTCGGCTGTAGCGTCCGCTCAGGATGACAGGATCGCGGCAGGCACGTCGGGCCACAGATAGGCCGTCAGCCCGCATCCGATCGCGACGATGACGGTCACGGCGGCAAGAACGCGCACCCAGCGCCTGCGCGGGGCGCTCTCTTCGCTTTCCGCTTCCTCCTCCGCGAGTGGCGGCTGCGCGGACACACCGGCATCGCCCGTCCAATCGTCGGCTGGCGCGATCGCCAGCGACCGGACATCGTTTTGGCCCTGACCACCCGTCAAGGCATGCTTTTCGATGGCGATCGCCGCTCTCTGGCGTCCGATAAAGCCGGGAAGCGTCGCTTCATCGGCCACGCGCGGCATAGGGGCGTTCGTCAGCGTCGCCGCCAAATCCTCCATTTCGGCATCGATGTCGAGCAAGGTGTCGAGCGCCTGCATCGCGGTGCGACGGTTCGATTTATAGAGGGCGAGTTGAAGACGAAGCAGCGTCAATTGGCTCGCCCGCGTGAGTTCCAACCCGGTTCGAAGCGCCTGCATGCCGTCGACCGCCTTCGGATCGATCGATCCTCCGGTCGGCGAGGCTGGGGGCGGGTTGTTCACGGCGTCTTCCTTGCTCACATCGCCGGGCGAGTAGAGGCCACGCCCTTTTGAATGTGAACCGCAATCTGTTCATCCGTTGGAAGATCGCGCCATGCCGAGCCCGCCGCCGTTCCGAGCCGGCGCCGCGTTTCTGCCGTGTCCGGCGGTGCGCGGCGCCCGATCCAACATTCCGGCGGTCAGCCGTTTTCGGCGCTGGGATGATAACGCTTGACGAGATGAAGCGTGTTCTTGTCGGTGTGGTGCATTTCCTCGCCGGTGGCGGCGAGTTTCAAGACCAGATCAGACGTGTAGCTGAAGGTGCCGTCGTCATTGATCGTGAAGTCGCTTTTGAAATCGCGGATTTCGGCGCGTTCCAGCAGATATTTGTTCTGCAGCACGCCATAATGCGGCTCGCCCGGCCGCGCGTCGAACCTCAGGACCTTGTCGTGCGGCTTGGCGCTGCTGCCCGCGAGGATCGCGATGCCGCGCCCGAACACCACCGTGCGCATCAACTCGCCATGCGCCTTGTCCCACAACAGGAAGCCAACTTCGTCGTGAAACGGGTCCATCGCCTCCTCGCCATGGCGCCACGCGGTCATGCCGTAGTGAAGGCCCCATAAGACCTGCTGCCCATTTTCCTGAACCGGAATCGGCTTGAACCAGGCCTTTTCGAAATAAGTCGTCTCGGCCGTCCAATCGTCCTTATTGTGGTACGAAAGATCGACCCCCGCATTGCCTTCCCATTCTCCGACCAGCGGGGTTAGCGGGCCAAGCTTGCGTGAATAGGCAATTTCGTCCGGCATAGTGACCTCCTCCTTCATGGTTGAGAATGCCACGCTAACGCTTCCGCTGGCGTAATGACTAATGAAGCCTTTCGATGTCGATGATTGAAGCAGGCTATGAGGATGCTCCGCTTTCGGGGGATTTTGATAGCGACGCGTCGTTGCCCTCTTTCTGTCTTCCGCCTGCTTGGCAACCCCAGGGCGTCGTTCGTCGTTAGGGTATCGCAATGAGCAGGACCGACCCTTCGCCTGAGGAGACCCGCTGGCCGGATGGCACGATCTTCACCGTCGGCCATTCGACGCTCCCGATCGAGCGCTTCATCGCCTTGCTCGCCACCTATGCGATCGAGCAGGTGGCGGATATCCGCACGGTGCCGCGATCGCGGCATAATCCGCAATTCAATGGGGATGCGCTCGAACAGAGCCTCGCTGCGGCCGGCATCGCCTATGTGGTGATACCGGCGCTCGGCGGCCTGCGGCATCCGCGCCCCGACTCGCCCAATGGCGGTTGGCGGAACAAGAGCTTTCGCGGCTATGCCGATCATATGCAGACCGCCGCTTTTCAGGCGGCGGTCGCCGATCTGATCCAAATGGGGCGGATGAGGCGCACGGCAATCATGTGCGCCGAAGCGGTGCCGTGGCGCTGCCACCGTTCGCTGGTGGCCGACGCGCTCGTCGTGCGCGGAGTGCCTGCGGTCGAGATACTGACGGAAACGAACTGGCGGATGCACGCCCTCACGCCCTTCGCGCGGATCGTCGATGGCGCCATCACCTATCCGCCGGCCCAGGGAGAGTTGCTGTAAGGGCCTGACGTCGCGCGCCAATCCCCACGTGCGCCCGAATCCCGTTCCGGGCGTTTACGCCGAATGGGATGGCGCGGGAGGATGCATGACCCAACCCCAGTTGCTTGCGTTCGGCATTATCGCGGGGATGATGCTGCTCTTCATCTGGGGCCGGTTGCGATACGATCTCGTGGCGATGCTTGCCTTGCTCGTTTCGGTGGCGACGGGCACCGTGCCCGCCGACAAGGCCTTTTCGGGCTTCAGCGACGATATCGTCATCATCGTCGCCAGCGCGCTGGTGGTGAGCGCCGCCGTCGCGCGGTCGGGCGTGATAGAGGCGCTGATTACCCGGATCGCCGGCCATATCACGCGCGTGCGCTGGCAGCTAACAATCCTTGTCTCGTCCGTGACGATCCTGTCGGCGCTGGTGAAGAATATCGGCGCACTGGCGATATTGATGCCGTCGGCGATCCGCATGGCGAAGAAGTCGGAGAGTTCGCCCTCCGTCTTCCTGATGCCGATGTCGTTCGGCTCGCTGCTGGGTGGGCTCATCACGCTGGTCGGCACGTCGCCGAACATCATTGTGTCGCGGGTGCGCGAGCAGATGACGGGCGAGCCCTTCGGCATGTTCGATTATACGCCGGTCGGCCTCGGCCTTGCGATCCTCGGCATCGTCTTCCTGCGTTTCGGCTATCGCCTGCTGCCGCGCGACCGGCGGGCCACGCCGACGATGGACGAGGCGCTAGACATCAAGGACTATACAACCGAGGCAACTATCGTGTCCGGCTCCGCGGCGGCTGGCGTGACGGTGGGCGATTTTCTGGCGGATCATGAGGATGTCGAACTGACCGGCATTCTGGCGGGGGGCGCGGATCGCCGGCCCGCCCGGGCGGATATGCCGCTTCAGGAGGGCGACGTGCTGCTGATGAAGGGCGAACCCGACGCGCTGGAACGCGCCATCGCGTCGAGCCGGCTCGAACTCGCCGGGCAGGATCGGAAGGCGGTCACCGAAACGGCGGCGGAGGATATCGGCGTGATCGAGGCGGTCGTCACCACGCGATCGATCCTTGTCGGGCGAACGGCGGGGCGGATGGCGTTGCACGAACGCTATGGCGTCAATCTGCTCGCCATCTCGCGCGCCGGCCAGCAACTCACCAAGGGACTGCGCGATGAGATATTGCGCGCGGGCGACGTGATCGTCCTCCAGGGGCCGCTGGAGATATTGCCCGAACAGCTTACCCAATTGGGCTGCCTGCCGCTTGCCGAGCGAACGCTGCGGCTAGGGGGCACGCGGCAGCGGCTGCTGCCGATCGCGATCCTGGCGCTGGCGATGGGGCTCACCGCCTTCGGGGTGCTCAGCGTCACCATCGCCTTTTTCGCCGCGGCGGTTCTGGTGATGCTGACGGGCGCGCTGCCGCCGCGCGAAGCCTATGACCATGTCGAATGGCCGATCCTCGTCATGCTGGGCGCTCTCATCCCGGTAAGCGAGGCGCTGCAAACCACCGGTGGGACGACACTGATCGCGAACTGGCTGTCGTCCACCGCCGCCTCGCTGCCGCCATGGGGCGCGGTCGCGCTGATCCTGGCGGCGGCGATGGCGGTGACGCCGTTCCTCAACAATGCCGCGACCGTGCTGGTGATGGCGCCGATCGCGGCGTCCTTCGCCCACGGCATCCATCTGCGGCCCGATGCCTTCCTGATGGCGGTCGCGGTGGGGGCGGGCTGCGATTTCCTGACGCCGATCGGGCATCAGTGCAACACGCTGGTGATGGGGCCGGGCGGCTATCGCTTCGGCGATTATGCGCGGCTGGGGGCGCCGCTCTCGCTGCTCGTCCTGATCGCCGGCGTGCCGCTCATCCTGTTCTTCTGGCCGGTGCGCTAAGCCTTACCGCGCCGCTTCCTCCAGCAACAGCCGCGTGAGCCCCTCGGGATCGTCCATCATCACCACATGGCCGGTGGGGACGGTGTGCACGCGCCATGCCGGGTCCTCGCGCACCTCCTCGTGGAATTTGGTGAAGACCGTCGGCGCGTCGCGCGTTGCATAGACATAGGTGCGGTTGCGCACCTTGCGCTCCTCCCCGGTCAGCCGCACCGGTTGGGTAAGCGTCAGCAGTGGATGCCGGTTGAGCCGGCGCGGCGACGCGCCGGGCGGTCCTGAAAAGGGGGCGATCATCCCCGGGCAGTCACGCTGCGCATCGATATAATGGCGGCGCGCGGCGTCGTCCGCGATGTCCCAAAGCGCCTGGCCGTCCTTCGGCAGGAAGGCATCGAGATAGAAGAGCGTGCGGATGCGCTCGCCCACGGCGGCCGCCACCCCGGTAATCACCATGCCGCCATAGGAATGGCCGCACAGAATGATATCGGACAGATCTTCATAATCGATCATGTTGACGACATCGCGGACATGCAGCGCAAGGTCGATCGAGGGGGAGGCCAGATGATCGCGCTCGCCGAGCCCCGTCAGCGTCGGCACATAGACGTCATGCCCCGCCGCGCGCAGTGCGCGGGCGATCGCCTTATAGCCCCACCCGCCGCTCCAGGCGCCGTGCACCAGAACATATGTCGCCATTCCCGCTCCTCCCTTTCATTAGGGGGAGTAGCGTGGCGAGCGGGGCCGGGAAAGCCTTTATCCGGCCGTCAGTCGTCGCGTTCGAGCTTGGTGATGTTGCCGGTATGGGGATCGACGTGGAAGTCGAAGCGCTGCCCGTCTTTCACGGCCTCGCCCTCCCAATGATGGTCGTCGGCCTCCAGCTTCATCACCTGATAGCCTTGCTCCTTCAATATCTGGGTCACCTGCGCGCGGTCCAGCCAGTCGCGGCCGGGCCGGTCGGCGAGTACGGGCGTCGCCATGAGGGCAAGGACGGTCGAGGCAAGCAAAATGCGGCGCATGGCTATGTCTCCAACAGGGGAAGTCCCTTCAACGGGAAAGCGCGGGCTTGGTTCAATCGATGTACTTGCCCGCCATCTTCATTTGTTCGTCCGACCCAATTTGCCTTCTTCCTGGACACCTCCGTGGCACGTGACTTCGTTCTCCACATCGCCTTCGGACGTGTTCACGCCCTCCAGTTCGTCGGGGTCCTCGCCGGTTGCGAAACTGCCCCTGGACTGGCCGATCCCCGGATTGCGATCGAGGTCGTTGGGAAAGGGGCTCTTGGCCTTCGGATGTTTGATCGTGTTCATGGCAGTGTCCAAAAATCATTTGCGGGAGGAGGGGCGGCCTTTCGACCGGGTCGCCACCCTGCCGCCCAGCGCGCTGGGCTGATCGGAATCGCGCGTCGTCTCGGTCTGGCTGTCGTCGCCTGTCAAGGCGGGTGGCGCGCCGGGCGCGTCGCGATCGAGGCGGACGGGCTCTTCGTGGCGCTCCTGTCCGCGCCCGGGCACCATGCCGGGCTTGCTGCCCTGGTGCATCCGTCGGTCGTCCCGTGGGCGGTTTTCATGTCGGTCTGGCGTTCTGGCCATGGTCCTGTCCTTCCTCCCCCTTCAACGCATCGGCGCCGCCAAGGGTGCGAGGCGATCGGTCAGGCCGTTAGCAGCGCACGCTCGATGTCGGGCACCGTATGATCGGTCAGGTCCTTTGGAATTTCGCCGGTCAGCCGCGCCACGACCTCCTTGTGATAATGTTTGCGCAACTCGCCGAGCGTGCGGGGCGGGGCGACGACGATCAGATGTTCAAAATCGCCGGCGAGCGCGCTCCGCCGGAGTGCGTCAGCGGTATCGGCGGCAAAGCGATCCTCCGCCTGCTGATGATAATCGGCCTCGCCGACAGTGGCGCTCTGGATTCCCGGAATCGAGGGGGCGCGGCCCTTGGCGTCGGTCTTCCGATCGCGATCGGGGGCGTCGGACTGTTCGGTGCCGCGCACCAGCTTCAGGTCCAGCACCTCCGCATCGCCCTGATTCCGGAGCAGCAGCGCCTTCTGTCCGTCCGCGACCAGCACGAACCCGTTATGTGGCACCTTCATGACGTCCTCCGCTATTCGTTGCTCCTCAACGCAACGAAGGGGGAGTTGTTGCCGCGAAGGCGCGCGGATCAGGCGCGCTCGGGAAGCGGGGGCAGGTCGTCGTCGCCGCCGATCGCCTGCTCGCCACCCGCGCCGGTATCGAGGCGGAGCACGTTGTGGCCGATCTTGGTCAACAGCCGGTCCAGCTCGGCGCGCTCGCCTTCGTCGAGGCCGGCGAGCAGGCGTTCATGAAAGTCCGCCCGCTGTTCGCGGACCTGTTCGTAACGCTCCATGCCGGCGGGCGTGCAGAAGAGGACGGGCACGTTGCTGCTCGGGCCGATCGTCCGATCGGTCAGCCCCTGCTTTTCCAGGCGTATGGCGGCGCGGCTCACCTCCGCGCGATCGGAAAGCGTGCTTTCCGCTATCTCGCGCACCGAACTCGGCCCATGGGCGGCAAGACGGCTGAGAACGCGCCATTCGGCATAATTCATCGCGAAGCCGGCGTTGAGTTGGCGATTTGTCACCCGGTCCATCACCTTGCCGATCAGGGCGACACGAAAGGTCGGGAAAGCCAGCCCGACGGGTGTCCAGCGCATCAGTTCGGGCATCGCATCAGCCCTCTGCCATTCCATGTCATGTCTCGATCGTCTCCCGCTTCGTCTTCGCCGCGTCGGCCTTCGCTATCATGGCCTGTCCCACCCATTCGCTCCCTTGCGCGGCTCCCTGTCTTGAGCTAGCAAAATCGCTGAATGATCATTGAACAGGGATCATTCAACAATAGTTGAATAATGCAACATCGGGGCAGGGGACGCCCCGCGCAGTAGCCTCCAGGGAGGAGCATCATGAATCGCTACAGGACCAGTGCAGGCGGAATCCATCTTGGCGTAAGCGCGATGGCGCTGATCGTCGGCCTTGTCGCCTTGCCCGCTTCGGCGCTGGCGCAGGATGAGGCGGCGGCGGCCGCCACGGACAACGGCTCGCAGCCGGCTGAGATCATCGTCACGGGATCGCGCATCGCCCGTTCGGGCTTCACCACGCCGACGCCCGTCACCGTCATCGGCGACGAGCAGATTGCGCGGCAGGGCGCCGCCAATATCGCGCAGGTGCTGAACGAGATCCCCGCTTTCCGCGCGCAGAGCACGCCCGCCACGTCGGCGATCTTCGTCAGCAATCTCGGCGCCTCCACCGCCGATCTTCGCGGCCTGGGGGGCAACCGCACGCTCGTGCTGGTCGACGGGCGGCGCGTCGTTGCCTCGACCGTCTCGGGCGGCTCGTTCACGCCGGCCAACACGGTTGACCTCAATCTCATTCCCTCGACATTGATCGAGCGCGTCGAAACGGTGACGGGCGGTGCTTCGGCGGTCTACGGCTCGGATGCCGTCGCCGGCGTCGTCAACATCATCATCAACCGCAACCTGGAAGGGCTGCGCGGCACGATCCAGAACGGCGTGACCGGCGAAGGCGACGATCAGGAATTTCTCGCTTCGCTCGCTTACGGCACGCATTTTTCGGAGGACCGGGGCCGGTTCGTGATAGGCGCCGAATATGTCAACAACAAGGGGGCGGGCGACTGCTACAGCCGCGACTGGTGCGCGGAAAACTACAATACCATCAACAATCCCTTCAAAACGGGCAGCACCACCGAGCGTGTCTTCGCGGGGCAGCCGGCGACCTTGATCGTGCCGAATGTCCGCACGGCGACATCGTCGATCAACGGCATCATTCAAAGCGGACCGCTGCGGGGCACCGAATTCCGCCCCGACGGCACGACCTTCCAGCATGATTATGGCCAATATGCCGGTGTCGGCATCTTCCAGGGCGGCGGCGGCGATTCCGTCCTGCCCTTCTATCAATTCTTCCCGCTTTCGACGCCCAGCGAGCGGATCAACGTCTTTTCCAATCTCGATTATGACGTGACGGATAATCTGCGCCTCTTCGTGCAGGGATCCTATGGGCGCGTCAAAGGCCATGTGCTGGGCGCGAGCCGTCGTGACGTTGGTCCCGGTGCCTATGTCATCCAGCGCGACAATGCCTTCCTCCCCGCGGAAGTCGGCACGGCGATGGACGAGGCGGGTATCACGAGCTTCAATTTCGGTCGCATCTGGAACGATATCGGCCCGCAGCTTGGCGTGGTGAAGCGCGAGACGTACCGCGCCGTCGGCGGCTTCGACTGGTCGATCGGCGGGAGCTGGAAGCTCGACGGCTATTATCAATATGGCCAGACGGACTATAAGCAGCGTGGCTACAACACGACGGTCAATTCGCGCATGAAGTTCGCGGTGGATGCCGTGGAGGCGCCCGACGGATCGATCGTGTGCCGCGCCGTCCTCCTGAACAATCCGGCGGCGGCCGGATGCCAGCCGCTCAATCCCTTCGGCAGCGGCGCCGGCTCGCCCGAGGCGTTCGACTATGTGACCGCGACGTCGCGGCAGGACACCACGCTCAAACAGCATGTCGCGGCGCTGACGCTGCGCGGCAACATCGTCGATCTGTGGGCCGGCCCGCTCGGCTTCGCGGGTGGGGTGGAGTATCGCAAGGAAGAGGTGACGGGGACCACCGATCCGATTTCCGCCGCGAACGATTTCCACACCAGCCCCGGCGGCGGCATCGTCGGCGGCAAGGCCAGCCTGAACGTCAAGGAAGGCTTCCTCGAAGTCAATCTGCCGCTGGCGCGCGACCTGCCCTTCGCGCGCAGCGCCGAACTCAGCGGCGCGCTGCGCGTGACCGATTATAGCAACAGCGGCCAGGTCGAAACCTGGAAGGTTGGCGTGGATTGGGAGCCGATCAAGGGCCTGCGCTTCCGTGGCACGCGCTCGCGTGACATTCGTGCGCCGAACATCTTCGAACTGTATGGTGCGCCGCAAAGCTCCTTCCAGTCGGTACAGGACGGCCGGACGGGCACACAGTTCCTGGTGCCCACTCTGCTCGGCGGCAATCCTGACCTGAAGCCCGAAATCGCCGATACGTGGACGGCGGGCGTGATCGTCTCGCCCGATTTCGGCTCGGCGGGATCGCTGCGCATGTCGGCGGACTGGTTCGACATCTCGCTCGACGGCGCGATCTCGACACTGGGCGGGCAGGTGATCGTCGATCGCTGCAACGCCGGCAACCTGGCGCTGTGCGCGCTCGTCGATCGCGCGGGTGGCGATCCCAACGGCGCCATCACGCAGATTCGCAATTACAATCTCAACCTCAACACGCTCATCACGCGCGGCTGGGATATCGAGGCGCAGTATATGCTGCCGCTCTCCAGCATCTCGTCGTCATGGAAGGGACGGATGACGTTCCGGGTGCTGGGCACCTTCGTGAAGGACTTCATCACGATCGACTCGGCCGGCGTGTCGACCGATCGCGCGGGCATGAACGGCTCCGCCGTGTCGCAGCCGTCGGGCCTGCCCGATTATACGATCAACGCCTATGTCACCTACGACAACGATCCCTTCTCGGCGCAGCTCCAGCTTCGCTACATCTCCAGCGGCGTCTACAACGTCTCGAACGTCGGCCCCGGCCAGGATGGCTATGATCCGCTGAAGCCGAACAGCATCAGCGACAACAGCGTAGGCGGCGTCGCCTATGTGAACCTGAATGCGCAATATACGGTGTGGGAAGATGGCGACCGCAGCGTCCAGATGTTCGGCGTCATCAACAATCTGTTCGACAAGGACCCGCCGAACAACCTGCCGTCGAGCTACGGCCCGACCAACAATGTCCTCTACGACGTCCTCGGACGCAGCTATCGCGTAGGCGTCCGCTTCGCGCTCTGAGGCTTTCTCCGCCCCGCGCCATCATCTGGCGCGGGGCATCGAGTCCGGAAACTTTCCGCCCCGTCTATTTGGCGGAAACCTGCGTGATGTAGGTGGCCAATTCGGCGATCTCTTCGTCGGTGAGCTGTCCACCGAAGGCCGGCATCGCGCCCTGGCCGTTGGTCACGCGATTGATGATGAAGTCCTTGTTCAGATTGGCGTCGCCATCGAACGATGGGCCGACGTGGCCGGTGGCGCCGGCGTCGGCGAGCGAATGGCAACTGCCGCACGACCAGTTGTTGAACAATTCGCGCCCCTTGGCGAGGCTCGCGTCATCGGCCTTGGCGGGCGCCGCTTTGGCGCCGGTGCCGGCGGGCGCGGCGGCAGGCGCGCCAAACGCTGTCGATGCAAGGGCGATCCCCAGCGCTGACAATCCCAGTTTTGCGGTCTTCGCCACGGCACATGCCGACATCGCGGCTCCTCCTTCTTGCATCTCACATGTGGAACGGCCGGGTATCGGCGTCTTCGCGCGCAAGCTATTCCGGATCGCGACAGAGTCAATCAGCGTAGCGGTTCGATGCGGACGACGGCCCTCAGCCTTCGCGATGGTGAACTCGGTGCTCTTCTAGAGAATATTATTATGTAGCAATGGCTTGCTGGATATTTCCTGCATTGCGCAGGCGTGCCCCTGATTCGCGGCGCTGCAAGATAATGTGAAAGCTAAACGCTGCGAAGCGAGCCGTCAGGGCGAGCCGGCTCCCCATGAATGGCTTCAAACCTTGCTCTCGCCAAGTGGCCGGCAAGTGAGGAGTATGCGGCGCTCATACCCGCTGCGGTTCGACCCCATAGGGCGGCGAGAGGGCCGGCAGACGAAATTTTTCTGCCCCAATATCAGACAAAGTCAACAGTAGGAGTTGTCACCCCCTCAAAAGGTCGGCTAGGCTGATTGGTGCCGGCGATCCGTTGCGCGACCGGCCTACAAGGATAATTGGGGGGAGCTTAGGAGTGTATAATCTGCCGCGCGCGCTGTCGGGACGGCGCCGCTTTGTTGGTGGCGTCGCCTTTCGGCTGACGGTTGCAAGCTTCACATTGGCTCTCGGCGCCTGCGCGCATGTATCGGCCCCCAAGGCGGCATTCGACTATGTGGGCTGGGATTCCTACCTGGGCGGTGGCGAGGCGTCGCAATATTCGGCGTTGGACCAGATCAACCGATCGAACGTCGGCAAGCTTGAGGTCGCCTGGACCTATCCGGCGGGCGAAGGCCAGCCGCCGCGCTTCAATCCGCTGGTGGCGAACGGCGTCATGTATGTCCTTGCGCACGGCAACATGCTCGTCGCGCTCGACGCCGCCACCGGCAGGGAAATCTGGCGACGCCCCAATGAGGGCCGCGTCGGCAATCGCGGTATGAATTACTGGCAGAGCACCGATGGCAAGGACCGCCGGCTGCTGTTCATCAATGACGGCATGCTGCGCGAGATATCGGCCGATACGGGCGAGCCGATCGCCGCGTTCGGCGAAGGCGGGCATGTCGACCTGCGCGTGGGCCTCGACGGCGACATCAGCAAGGTCCGCCCGCTCCAGACCGACAATCCCGGCCGCATCTACGAGAATCTGATCATCGTCTCGCTGCCGGCGGGCGCCTATGACTATGCGTCGTCGCCTGGCGATATCCATGCCTATGACGTGCGGACGGGCAAGCTGGTGTGGGTTTTCCACGTCGTCCCGCATGTCGGCGACGTGGGATCGGAAACCTGGCCCGAGGGCGAGCGGGAGAAATATGGCGGCGTCCACAACTGGTCGGGATCGACGATCGATACCGAACTCGGGATCATCTATCTCCCGATGGGGACGGCGCGGTACGATTTTTATGGCGGCAACCGGCCGGGCCATAATCTGTTCGCGAATAGCATCCTCGCGCTCGACGCGCGCACCGGCAAGCGGCTCTGGCACTATCAGATCGTCCACCATGACCTATGGGACTATGATCTTTCGGTCGCGCCCAAGCTTCTGACGATAAGGCGCAACGGGCAGGATATTCCCGCGCTGGTGGAGCCCACCAAGCACGGTTTCCTCTTCGTGCTCGATCGGCGGACCGGCAAGCCGATCTGGCCGGTCGAGGAGCGGCCGGTGCCCGCGTCCGACGTGCCGGGCGAGAAAGCGTCGCCGACGCAGCCTTTCCCGACATGGCCGCCGCCCTTCGCGCGCCAGTCCTTCACCGAAGCCGACATCAACCCCTATATTCCCGAGAAGGACAAGGAAAAGGTCCGCGAAATCCTGCGGACCTCCCGCAACGAGGGGCTGTTCACGCCGCCCAGCCTGCGCGGCACGATCGAGTTGCCGGGGCATAATGGTGGGGCCGACTGGGGCAGCACGGCGGTCGATCCGGCGCGCAAAAGGGTGTTCGTCGTCTCCAAGCAGATGCCGACGCTCATCAAGCTGATGCCCGACAAGCGCGAGAAGGCGCTTGCCGAAATGCCGAATGCGGGCGGCGACGTCCGGCCCTATCGCGCGCCCGTCAACTTCCTGATGCAAAGCAACAGCCTCTCGGCGCTCGGCCCGCCATGGTCGACGATCACCGCCTATGACATGAATGACGGCCATATCCTCTGGCAGGTGCCCGACGGCGATGTCGCCTCGCTGGCGAAGCAGGGGATCACCGGCACGGGTAGCCATGCGCCGCGTGGCGGGCCGGTGGCCACGGGCGGCGGGCTCCTGTTTATCGCCACCGCATCCGATCGCAAGCTGCGCGCGCGCAATAGCGACGATGGCTCGGTGCTCTGGGAATATGACTTGCCGGCGGCGTCCGAGGGCGTGCCGGCGGTCTATGAGGTGGGGGGACGCGAGTTCGTCGTCATCCCGGTGGGCGGTTATGGCTTGTTCTCGGACGGGTTCGGCATGCCCAAGCCGGGGCCCAATCAATATATGGCCTTCGCGCTGCCTTCAGGCACGGAAAAAGGGGGAGAGCGGTGATTAAAATGCGTAATCTGGCGCTCGGCGCCGCGGCGGCGTGGCTGTCGCTCGGCATGGCGTCGGCCTTTGCCCAGCAGGCGAAGGCGCCGCCGGCGGACCTCACCGTCCTGCCCCCGGTGCCCACCAATTATCAGCCCGGGAAGACATCCTGGGGCGAGCCGGACCTGCGTGGCAAATGGCCGATCGACTTTCTCAACGGCACGCCGCTACAGCGCGATCCCAAATATGGCGACCGCGTTTTCATGAATGACGAGGAATATGCCGAGCGCACCAAGGTCGCCGACGCCCGGCAATCGCGATATGAAAAGGAAGGCGAAAGCAACAAGATCGGCATCGGCCACTGGGCGGAGGCGGGCGTCGCCAATCGTCGCACCTCGCTGCTCGTGAGCCCCGCCAATGGCCGCCTGCCCGCGATGACCGCCGAGGGCAAACGCCGCGCCGCGCTGATGCGGTCGAGCTGGCGCAAGGGGCAGACGTTCGATTGGGTGACCGATTTCGATACGTGGGATCGCTGCATCACGCGCGGCCTGCCGGCATCGATGTTCCCGTTCCAGTATAATAACGGCATCCGCATCTTCCAGTCGCCGGCGATCGTGGCGGTGAAGATGGAGATGATCCACGAAACCCGCATCATCCCGACCGATGGCAGGACGCAGATTCCCAATCAGATTCGCAACTGGCTGGGCGAGAGCCGGGGGCATTGGGAAGGCAATACGCTGGTGGTGGAAACCACGCACTTTCGGCCCGGCCCCTCGGCCACCAATATCGGCACCACTGGTTCGCCACCCGAAAATGACACGCCGATCAGCGAGCAGGCGCGCATGACGGAACGCTTCACGATGACCGGGCCCGACTCGATCGTCTATGAAGTGACCTACAATGATCCAGTCGTCTTCACGGCGCCCTGGACGGCGCGGCTCGATTGGAAGCGCAACGATAAATATGAATCGTTCGAATATGCCTGCCACGAAGGCGACGTGCAGATTCGCAACTATATCACCGCATCGCGCGCCGAACGCGCCAGGCAGCAGGAGGGCAAATGATGACCGTTCGTCGCACCGCGCTCCGCGTCGCCTTTGCCTCCTCGATGCTCGCGCTCGCGTCGGCGGGGCATGCCGCCCTTGAAAAGCCCGTGCAGACCAAAGCGGGCCTCGTCCGGGGTATTTCGGGCAAGGTGAAGGGCGTTACGGCCTTCAAGGGCATTCCTTTCGCGCCGCCGCCGGTGGGGAATCTGCGCTGGAAACCGCCGCAGCCGATGGCGCCGTGGAGCGGCGTGCGCCCCGCCAATGCCTATGGCAAGGCCTGCATGCAGCCGCCGGGCAAGGGGCGCGTGAACGTGTCGGTGGACCTGCCCGATTCTCCCGGCATGTCGGAGGATTGCCTCTATCTCAACGTCTGGACCGCCGCCAGGGCAGCGGGCGAGAAGCGCCCGGTGATGGTATGGATTTATGGCGGCGCCTATTCGGAGGGCGCGGGATCGAGCCCCTTCAGCGAGGGTGATGCACTGGCCGCGAAAGGGGTCGTGCTCGTCACGTTCAACTATCGCCTCGGCTCGCTCGGCTTCCTCGCGCATCCCGAACTGACGGCCGAATCCGCGCATCATGCGTCGGGCAATTACGCGCTGATGGATGCGATCGCCGCGCTCAAATGGGTAAAGGCGAATATCGCTGCGTTCGGCGGGGATCCGGACAATGTCACCATCTTCGGCGAATCCGCCGGCGCCTGCATGTCGGCGGCGCTAGTCGGCTCGCCCGAGGCGAAGGGCCTGTTCCATCGCGCGATATCCGAAAGCGGATCGTGGATGGGGCTCGGCATTACGAAGATGATCCCGCGCGCGACGGCTGAGGCCGACGCGGTCAAGGCCGCGCAGAAGATCGGCCTGAACTCGCTCGCGCAGCTACGCGCGCTGTCGGCGCAGGATGCCCTCGACAAGCTGCCCCGCCAGGGCATGATCGTCGACGGCTGGATCATCCCGGAGGACCTCGCCGTCACCTTCGCCGATGGCCGGCAGAATGCGGTGGACATCCTTGTCGGATCGAATGCCGAGGAAGGCTCCTTCTCCGCGGGCTTCGGGCCGCCGATGACGGCCGCCGCCTGGCGCGAGGGCGCGTCGAAGCGGTGGGGTGATCTGGCGGCGCTGGGGCTTGCCGCCTATCCCGCCAAGACCGATGCGGAGGCGCAGGCGGTCGCTACCGTTCCCTTCTCCGACGGGTTGGGCTGGCTGATGCGTTTCTATGCCGACAGCCAGGCGAAGACCGGCCGCAAGGTGTGGTTCTATCATTTCACCCACCGCCCGCCTTATGAGCCGGGCAAGCGCAATCTGGGGGCGGCGCATACCGCCGAGATTCCCTATGTCTTCAACAATCTCGCCGCGCCGCGCACCTTCCCTGACGGCAGCTCGCCGAGGTTGGCGAGCGCTGACCCGCGCGAGCAGGCCTTCGCCGATCAGGTATCGTCTTACTGGGTGAACTTTGCGCGCACGGGCGATCCGAATGGTCCGGGCCTGCCCGCCTGGCCGTCGGTCAATAAGCTGGGGCCGACCGAGGCGATGCTGCTCGATGCGGGCAGTTCGGGGCGCGGGTCCTGGCTGAATGCGTCGAAGGTCGACTTTTACAAGAAGCTGTACATACGCGACGTCGGGCCCGCCGATTGATCGGGCAGGCGACCGACGCGACAAACGAGAGCGGCGAAGCATTTCTGCTTCGCCGCTTATTTTTTTGCGGCTTTGCGACGTCTATTCGTACAGGCCGAGCGTGAAGCCGATGAGGCGGCCGCAGAAGATGACGCCGATCCAGAGGAGCAGCGACAAGGCGCCGGCGACCTTCCCGGTCAGCGGAATGGCGCAGTCCGAATCCCAATTGCTGACGCTCCGCCAGGTGAAGAGGTGGAACACCGCCATGTTCAGGCCGGCGAGGACGAGGAGGCCCATCTTCCACAGAAAATAGGGGTTCTGCATGTAACCGGTCGCCTTGCTCATGAACAGCAAGGTGCCCGAAATCGCCGCGATCACGAACGCGCCCCACGTCCAGGGCAGCGTGTCGCGCGACATCGTCGTCACCGCGTAATTGTTCGATGCCACGCCAAGCAGGCGCAGGTCCATCACCGCGATTGAGCCGACGACGGTGACGATCGCGATCACATGTATCGATTCGATCGTTGGAAAAGCCCAGGGCGAGGCGGCCACGAAGGCGCCTATCGGCGAGCTTTCCAGCGCCCGCCATATCGTTTCGAGAGTCATCGCTTTCCCCTAAACCGGCGCGTAGGCGATCCAGCGGCCGGCCACCATGATCGCGCACCACAGAAGAATGATCCCCACCGCGCCGAGGCGTATGGTGAGGCGTCCGTCGTGCGTCACTTCCCATTGAGCCATGTTTCGGCGCGCGATCGCCTGAAACCAGAGGCTCAACACTATTGCGGCTATCACCAGCACCATCTTTATCCAGAAGACCGGATTGATCAGTTCGCGCACCGGCTCGCCGATGATCATCGTGATGCCCGTCAGGATGAGCACCAGCAGCGCCCACCAGATCCAGGGCAGATAGCGGCGGACCGTCTGCGCCATGGTCCGGCTCCTGCCTGTCAGCCCCAGGACGCGCAGATTGATCATCAGCACCGAACCGAACGCCATGGCGATGGCGAGAATATGCAGCGTCTGGGCTATCGGGATCACCCAGAAATGGGTGCCAATCGACAGACTCAGCGGCAGGTTCGAAATCCAGATCGCAAGATCGACGAGCGGCGTCGTGCGCAGCCATTCGGTCAATGCGTATAACAGATCGCCAAGTGACGACATCAAAGTGCGGCTCCCTTGCATTCATGGAAGAGGCGGCTCACCGGTCCATCGGGCCGATTCGGCCTCAGGCCTCGCAGACGGCCGGCAACAGGTCGATTCAAGGCGGTTTTCACACTGGCATCCCCCCGGAGCGCGCGGCTCTCGGGCCCCGCTTCATTGTCGAAACTAACCAACACGTGATTCCGGACATTGTCAACATGGGCAATGCTCATTAGTGCAGAGGGCGAACGGCACCGGGAGAGGCGAATGCGCTGGGCCCGGTCCGAACTATATGGGGGGTGTTCTGTCATGCGCGTCACTAATGGTCTTGGTTTGGCTGCCATTATCGCTTTCGTGGCGGTGGCCGGGGCGGACGCGCGCACACCGATCCCCGCAGGCGACTGGCGGACGATCAATCGAGATCTCGCCGCGACGCGCTATTCCCCGCTGGACCAGATCAACCGATCGAACGTTTCGAACCTCAAAGTCGCCTGGACCTATCCCATACGGGCGTACAATACCGCAGTGCCGCTGGTGATCGGCGGCGTGATGTATTTTCCCGCCGGAAATCGGATCGTCGCGCTCGATGCCGATACGGGCAAGGAACTGTGGGTCCATACCGAGCCCGCCCCGAAGAAGCCGGGCCACGGCATTTCGATTCGCGGTGTGGGCTATTGGCCGGGCGATGCGCATATGCCGGCACGCATATTGGTGATGATCGGCTCGCGCATGCTCGCGCTCGATGCGGCGAAGGGCACCGTCGTCGGCCAATTCGGCAAGGACGGCTATATCGACGTCGGCGTCCCTTATGGCGGCGCGCCCACCATTTCGGGCGACGTCGTGGTCATCGGCGCGGCCACGCTGGAAAATCCGATCGGCGTGCCGGGCAATCCGCGCGCCTTCGACGTGCGCACCGGCAAGAAGCTCTGGGAGTTTCAGACGGTGCCGCGCAAGGGCGAGAAATTCAACGAGACGTGGGGCGACGGGTGGAAGGGCCGGTCGGGCACCAACATGTGGGCCTTCTCCGCCCCGGTGGATGAGGAGCGCGGCCTCGTCTACCTGCCGATCAGCTCGCCCTCGCCCAATTATTGGGGCGGCAGCCGCCCGGGCGCGAACCTGTTCGGCAACTCGATCGTCGCGGTCGATCTCAAGACCGGCAAATATCGCTGGCACTTCCAGACGGTGCATCACGATATCTGGGATTCGGACGTGCCGAGCGCGGGCGCGCTGATCGACGTCACGGTTGATGGCAAGGAGCATCCGGCGCTCGCCCATGTCGGCAAGACCAGCTATTTCTTCGTCTTCGATCGCAAGACGGGCAAGCCGCTCTTCGACGTGGAGGAACGGCCGGTGCCGAAGGGCGACGTACCCGGCGAATATTATTCGCCGACGGAGCCGTTCCCGGTCAAGCCGGCGCCCTTGAGCCGGGTTTCGGTCACCAAGGCCGATATCGTCACGGCGGCGGATACCACGCCCGAACATGCGGCGGCCTGCATGGCGCTGTGGGAGAAGAGCGGCGGTTTCTACAATGCCGGGCCGTTCACGCCCTTCCTGTTCCACAAGGACGGAACGCCGCCGCGATCGACCATCCAGGTGCCCGGTGGCATTGGCGGCGTGAACTGGGGCGGCCCCGCCGCCGATCCCACCACCGGCTGGGTCTATGTCAACGCGCATGACACGTCGCTGGTCGGCTGGGTCGAGAAGGTGGACCCCAATATTCATTACAGCTTCGATGCCGACGATACCGATCAGCCTTATGATCGCGCCAGCGTCGACGGAAAGGGGCCTTTCTTCTCCTTCTCGGCGCCGCTCAGCGGCCAATATGATAAATCGGGCAAGCCGGTCGGCACGAGCGCGCCCTGCTACAAGCCGCCCTGGGCCCGGCTGACCGCCGTCGACGCGAATACGGGCGAGATCAAATGGGCGGTGCCGCTGGGCATCTATGACGAACTGCCCGAAGGCAAGCAGTTGCTTGGCAATTCGGGCAGCGCCGGCCCGTCGGTCACTGCCGGCGGCCTCGTCTTCATCGGCGCCACCAACGACAAGCGGTTTCGCGCATTCGATTCAAGGACGGGCAAGGAGTTATGGGAAGCGAAGCTTGGCAACAGCGCCAACGCCAATCCGATCAGTTACGAGGGGCGCAGTGGCAAGCAATATATCGCGATAAACGCGGGCGGCGTCATCATGGCCTATTCGCTGTGAAGCGCCCCCTGCTTTTGAGAGGAAAGGAGAGGGGATGAGCAGGATATTGGGGTTTGCCGCCGCGGTGGCATTGGTATTTGCCGGTGGGGCGGCGTCGGCTGCATCGCCGGCGCGTCTGGGCGGCAAGCCGAACCTGAACGGCATCTGGCAGACGATGAACAGCGCCAACTGGAATCTGGAGCCGCACGATGCCGGGCCGTCGCTGGTCGCGCCGGAGCAACTGGGCGCGATCGGGGCGAGCCCGCCGGGGCTGGGCGTGGTCGAGGGCGGATCGATCCCCTACAAGCCCGAAGCGCTGGCGCAGCGCGACAAGAACCGCAAGAGCGCGCCGAAGGCGGACCCGGAGGCGGCCTGCTACCTGCCGGGCATTCCGCGCGCGAACTATATGAGCTACCCGTTCCAGATCGTGCAGGGCGACAATGGCGACATTTTGGTCGCCTATGAATATGCGTCTGCGAACCGCGTCATCCACATGCAGAAGGTTGAGGTGCCGCCGATCGATACCTGGATGGGCACCTCTTATGGCGAGTGGGACGGCGATACGCTGAAGGTCGTGACGCTCGCGCAGAACGGGATGACGTGGCTCGATCGTTCGGGCAATTATCTCTCGCCCACCGCGACCGTGACGGAGCGCTTCACGCTCAAGGACCCCGATCACATCCTCTACGAGGCGACGATCGACGATCCGGCGCTTTATACGAAGCCGTGGAAGATTTCGATGCCGCTCTACCGGCGGACCGAGCCGAACGCGCAGCTCCTCGATTTCCGCTGCGTGCCCTTCTCGGAAACGCTGCTCTACGGCGACCTGCTGAAGGACAAGGACAAATATCCGAGGAAGTGAGCGGCGACGGTGCCGCTGGATGATTTCGCGAGACGGAAGAAGGAGTTTCCACAGTGCGTATGAAGAGTTGGCGTGCCCTGATGATCGGGGCGTTGGTGATGGCGGGAGGGGCCGGCACGGCCGACGCCCATCACTCTTTCGCGGCGGAGTTCGATCAGAACCAGCCGATCAAGCTCGAAGGCAAGGTTATCAAGTTCGAATGGGTGAATCCGCATAGCTGGATTCATATCGACGTGGTGAACCCGAAGACCGGCAAGCATGAGGAATGGCGCGTCGAGGGTGGTGCGCCGAGTGCGCTGCTGCGGCGCGGCTGGAACCGCAATTCGTTGCCGCCGGGGACGAAGATCACGGTGCAGGCGTTCCGCGCCCGCGACGGGGACACCCGCGCCAGCGCCGCCGAGATCAGCTTCCCCGACGGCCGCGAGCTTTCGCTCGGCAATCCCAACACCGAAGCCGCCGAAGCCGCCGCCAAGCGCGCCAAACGCGACTGAACCAAGGAAAAAGGGAGCCGGCATGGGCCGGCTCCCTTTTTATTTATCGGGACATCATCCCCAGCGCGAGATTTCCGGGCCGGGCAGATAGCGGGTCGCGCTGCCCCAGCCTTTCGCCAATGCGCGCTGCACGGCCGGGCGGGCCTCCATGCGCTCGCAGAACCCCGGCAGGTTGGGCGCCACCTCGTCGAGCAGTCCCGGCGCCAGTGCCGGCACCTCGCGCACGATTGCGAAGACATCGATATCGGCGATCGAATAGGCCGGGAGGAACCAGTCGCGCTCGCCCAGCAATGTGCCGAGCTTGCGCAGCCCGGGTTCGAGGCGGTTGCTAAGGCCGGTTATGTCCTGCCCCGATGCGCTGGCATTTTCCCACGCACGGCGCCGTTCGACCGGTTCGATGTCGCCATAGTCGCCGGCGGGCACCGGATGGGCCGCCACCGCCAGCGCCGAGACGAACGGCGCGATCGTGCCGGCGACGGTCTGCCCGATCGCCTGCGCCTGATAATATTCGTAGGGATCGGCCGGCGCGAGCGGCGGCTCGGCATAAGCCTGCGCGAGATATTCGAGGATGAAGAAGGAGCTTGTCAGCATGGCGTCGCCGTCGACAAGCACCGGCCCGTCGCCTTCCACCCGGATCGCCTGCGTCGCCTCGCCCGGAAAATCGGGCACAACGCGTTCGACCGGCCTCTCGTCGATCCAGCGGCTTTCGTAGGAAAGGCCGAGTTCCTCGAGCGCGATCAGCGGCTTCAGCGCATAGAGCGTCGGTTCGGCGTGATAGAGGAGGATCATGCTGTGGCTCCGGCGGGCTTGCGGTCGAGCAGCTTGAGGCGCGCGCCGCGATCGGTGCGCGATTTGGCGAAGGTGGTAATCACCGCGGGTCGCTCCCGGATCGTGCGCAGCCATTCCATCAGCGCGGGTGTCTGCTCGTCATTGCAGGCCTCGGGCAGGAAGTGCGGCAGGCCGTAGCAGCTATTGAACGCGTTGATATCGGCCAGCGAATAATCCTCGCCGGCAAGATAGCGGCTCATGCCCAGATGGCGCTCCATCAGCGCGACCGAATAATGCAGCCGGCGGCGGGATTCCGCCAGCTCCTCTTCGCTGAACTCGTTGTAGATCGCCTTGCGCCACGCCGTCCGCCGCGTCTCCAGCGGGATGCGCTCGATCGCTTCGGCGAGGACCTTCGGGTCCTTCTGCCGGACCGAGGGGCCGACGCCGATGTTCCAGCCGATCATGCTGAGCGACGGCCCCATATAGCTGTCGATGAAGCGCATCCACATGCGCATCCGGTGCCGCCCCACCGCGTCGGCGGGGCGCAGCGCCGGGCCGGCGAAAGTGGCGTCGATATATTCCATCATCGGCGTCGATTCGGTGAGCACCCGGTCGCCATGCTGGAGCGTCGGGATCGTGCCGGCGGGATTGATCGCCAGATAATCGGGCCTGTGATGATCGAAGGACAGCATGTCGAGATAGACGCTGCCATAAGACACGCCCTTCTCCTCGGCGGTCAGCATCGGCTTGCCCGAATTGGCGTTGGGCTCCCAATGATAGATGGTTATCGGCGGTGCGGTCATGTGAACATCCGTGGATAGCAGCGTGGGCCTTGGGTCCGCCTAGCGCATGCCAGCGCGGAAATATCGGACAAAATCATATTATCTGATCGTCGCCATCAGCCTGCGGTGATAACCCGCCCCACGGGCGACCCGCCTCGGCCGTCATCTGCCCCGACGAGTCTACGATCGGGTATTTCTAAATCCGACAACGCGACCATCCGGCTCGGTCAATGGCTTGCGCTCCGAAGCCGGATAGAAGGAAGCCTGACGTTTCGGCATGTCTGCGGGGCCTCGTGGCGGCCGCAGGCATGTGTCGAGGCGTGGGGCGCTTGGTGATGATTGGGGAGGTATCTGTGGCTGTTCCGGGCTTTTGCCGGAACCCGCCGCCGCGCACCTTCCCGTCGCCATGCAGGACATAACAACCGGCGAAGCCGGGTGGAGGAGGCACAAATGGTTCATCCAAAAGGGAAGCCCGCGCGCCGCACGATGCGGGCGGCATTGCTTTCGATTTCGGGCTTGGCGTTCGTTTCCGGGCTGGCCGCGCCGGTCTTTGCGCAGAACGTGAATGGCGGCTCGTCCGCGCTGGACGCCGATAATGTAATCGTCGTCACCGCGCAGATGCGTGAGCAGAATCTGCAGGACATCCCGCTGTCGATCACGGCGGTCACGGGCGACATGCTCGAAGCGCGCAGCCAGACCAACCTGACCGACATTTCGGATCAGGCGCCGAACGTGCTGCTGCAGCAGAATCCCTCGGGCTCGGGCAATTCGATGCGCGCCTTCATCCGCGGTGTCGGCCAGTCTGACCAGAGCCCCTCGGTGGAGCCGGGTGTCGGCATCTACATCGACGACATCTATTTCGGCACCGTCACCGCTTCGGCCTTCGATCTGGTCGATCTCGATCGTGTCGAGGTGCTGCGTGGCCCGCAGGGCACCCTGGCGGGGATGAACTCGCAGGGCGGCGCCATCAAGCTCTATTCGAAGAAGCCGACCGGTGAAGGCGGCTTCATCGAGGCTTCGATCGGCTCCATGAACCGCCGCGATATCAAGGCGAGCGCCGATTTCACCGTCGTTCCCGACGCGCTGTTCGCCCGCATCACCGGCGTGTCGCGCAATCGCGACGGCTATGTGAAGCGGCTCGATTATGCCTGTGTCAATCCCAACGATCCCGACGTGATCTCGGGTGCGATTCCGCGTCTCGCACCGACCGGCGACTGCAAGCTGGGCGAGTTGGGCGACCAGAGCATGTACGCACTGCGCGGTGCATTGCGCTACGCCCCGACGGGCAGCCCGCTCGAAATCAACCTGATCGGCGACTATACCCGTGACAAATCGGCGACGCAGGCGTCGGTGCTGATCGCCAGCGCCGAATATTCGGGCCGCCAGAATATCAGCATACCCTATCAGGGTGTCGCCTTCGACAATCGTTTCGTGACCTACGGCCAGTATCGCCGTCCGGACGCGGTCATCAACGATCCCTACGTCTCCTATGCGAACTTCTACGATCCGGGCGTCACCTATATGGCGGCGGACACGACCGGGCCGGGCGGCGCGGCGGGTGCGCCCAACGGGCCGTTTATCGCCCCGTCGGCCAGCCAGCTTGAGGGCTGGGGCGTTTCCGGCACGATCGATTACAAGCTCGGCGACAATCTCGCGCTGAAATCGATCACCGGCTATCGCCATTATAACAGTCTCAGCGGGTCGGATAACGACAACTCGCCGGTCGTCTTCATCCAGGACGAGACGACCTTCACGCACAAGCAGTTCAGCCAGGAAGTGCGCCTGACCGGCAATCTGCTGGACAACAGCATCCACTTCACGATCGGCGGCATCTATTATGACGACAGCACGCGCTACCTTTCGCGCATCCACACGCCCTTTTCGGGCTTCGGCCCGCCGGACAAGCCGACCTTCTCGTTCCTGAACGACGATACGTCAGACCTCACCTCCTATGCCGGCTTCGGCAATGTGGCGTGGGATGTCACCGACAAGCTGACCTTCGAGGGCGGCATCCGCGCCACGCATGAGAAGAAGGTGTACACCTTCGGTCGCCTCAATCCGGACGGGCGGAGCGACTATCTGCCGCTCAGCAACCCGGATAACCCGCTGACCGGGCAGGTCGGTGTCTACAAGGGCACGATCGTCGATTATCGGGCGGTTGCGTCGTACAAATTCACGCGCGACATCATGGCCTATTTCCAGTTCGCGACGGGCTTCAAGGGCGGCGGCATCTCGCCGCGTCCGTACAGCTACTATCAGATCCGCCCATTCGGCCCGGAAAAGCTGCGTTCCTATGAAATCGGCTTCAAGACCGATCTGTTCGATCATCTGGTGCGGCTCAACGGCGCCGTCTTCCACATGGATTATATCGGCTATCAGGGCATTCCGCAGGTCTGCATCGGCCTCGACGGGCAGCAGTTGCCGGTCGACAAGGGCGGCGTCCCCGGCCTGTGCGGCCAGTATCTGAACCTCGCCAACGCCAAGGTGAACGGCTTCGAACTCGAAGGCACGATCCGGCCGACCGAGGGTTTCACGATCGACGGGTCGCTCAGCCTCACCGATTTCAAGTTCGGCAAGCCCAATTACAACACCACGTCGGTGGTCGAGGGGGCAAGCCGGCCCGGCATCGGCGAGTGGAAGTGGAGCATCGGCGGCCAGTATAAGTTCGATGTGGGCAACCTCGGCACGCTGACGCCGCGCGTCGACGTCAACTATACGCCGGGTTATTGCGGCAACTTCGCGTGCGACCCGATCGCCACCGTCCAAAGCCACACGCTCGTCAATGCCCGGTTGACCTTCCGGACCCTCGACGAGGATTGGTCGGTGGCGCTGGAAGCGACGAACCTGTTCGATAAATTCTATTATATGAACAAGTTCACCAACACCTTCTACGCCACCGGCCAGCCCGGCCGGCCGCGTGAGGTGGCGCTGACGGTGCGTCGCAACTTCTGATACCGATCCGGGGAGGGCGTCGATCGGCGTCCTCCCCGGACCTGACAGAGAGAGGTCCGGATCGGCTCGACACGACAGCCCGGGCGCTAGGAGAGAGGCGAAATGTCATTGTCGCGCATGAAATATATGCTGGCCGTCGCGCTGGTGCTGCCGGCCTATGCTGCCCGTGCCGAACCGCCGCGCCCCTCGCTGGAGCAGCGGGTGCAGGCGCTGGAGGACGAGAAGGAGATTCGTGAGCTGCTCGTCTCCTACGGCGAATATCTCGATGCCCGCGATTATAAGAGCTATGCCTCGCTGTTCGCGAGTGACGGGGTATGGACCGGTGGCTTCGGCAGCGCGGTCGGCCCGGCCGCGATCGAGAAGATGCTCGAAAAGAATCTCGGGAAGCCCGAGCCGGGCTTCATCAACAAGAGCAATTTCCACCTGATGACGACGATGGTCGTCCATGTCGACGGCGACAAGGCGACCGCTCGTTCGCGCTACACCTTCTTCACCGCCTCGCCCGACAATAAGCCGGTGCCGCTGCTTGCGGGCCGCTATTTTGACGAACTGGTGCGCGAAAACGGCAAATGGCGGATCAAGCATCGCACCACGCACGGTGTGATCCCCTATCGCAACGGCAATGATCCCAACCGTCCCCCGCCCCCGCCGGGGCTGAGCGGCGCGCTCAAGCACTGACGCGAGCGCGATCGCCACACCGCCCTGTCGCCCGCGACCGTCATTCTGGCGAAAGCCGGAATCCATGGAAGCGGGGCGACCGACAAGGAAGCGAGCCGAGTCCGTGAACCCCGGCTTTCGCCGGGTGGCGGGGAGGGAGGCCGGCCGCCGCCTGCTTGCGCGCAAGGAAATTCGGAACCAACCCTCCAAACTTCACCGTCATTCCCGCGCAGGCGGGAATCCATAGACGTCGCGTTCCATTCTCTTGGTGAGACGGTGCGTATGGATTCCCGCCTTCGCGGGAATGACAAAAAAGGAAAGGCGGCCACGCCTGAAGAACCTCGCCGATCATCCTCTCTCCGTCATCCCGGCCTTCGCCGGAGTGACGGAGAGAGGGGCGGCCCCTCGGGCTTACAAATACCCGGAAATCGCCCCTAACGGTGGGGCGACATGCCGAAGGGAAGTTCCGACGTGAAGGCTTCCACGCGCTGCAATTTGCCGTTGGCGAAGCGGAACAGCTCGACCACCTGGAGTGTGCGCGGATAGCCGGCGGCGGCGGTGGGCTTCTGCCCCGTGGCGGCGAAATCCTCGAACGTCGAGACGGCAACCAGCCCGCGCGCCTCGTCCACCGCCAGGACCTGGCGGTCGCGCACTCTGTCGAGTGATCCGAGCGCGCCCGTCGTGAACGGCTGGGCGCAGGGCGAAAGCGTTTGCCCGTTCACCACCCAGTTGCACTTTTCCGCCAGATCGGCCGGCGGGGCGGCGTCATGCCGGTTCACCGCATCGTAGAAACGTTCGACGGCGGTCAGCATCGCGTTGCGCGGCATCCGGCTGGCCTTGGCCAACGTCGGGAAGGAGAGCGTCGAGGGCGGCGTCCAGGGCGGCCCATATTCGCTGCGGTGGATCAGCGCGTCGATACCGCCGATCCGGTCGCCGCTCGCGGTGACGGTGATCGCCGCCCACGCCGGCTGGCCATGCTCCTCGATGCCGCCGATCCACACCGCCTTGCCGGTCTGGCTGTCGGCGATGACGAGTGGTTGCTTGTCCCGCGCGGTGACGGTGCCCCAGATTCCCTCGCCGACCTGCAGGCCGACGCTGTTCTCGGCATAACCGACCTCTTTCGCCCAGGGCAGTGCCTGCCATTCGCGCGAGACATAGGCGTCCATCACCTGCCCGGCGAGGCCCGAGAGGCAGGCGTCGTTGCAAGCCGCCGGGTCGGGCTCATGGCTCGGCGGCGTGGCCGCGGGGCCGGCCCAGGGATTGTGCATGAAATAGGGCACATAGGTGAAGACCGCCTCGATCCGATGGATCTTCCCGTCCTTGATGCGGAACGCTTCGAGCAGGGTGATCGAGTTGGGCCATTTCAGCGCGGTCTTCATCTCGCGCCCGTCGGTCAGCTTGTAATGATCGAATTCGTTCGCATGATCGAAGAAGCCGCTGGCGACGACGACGCCGCGTTCGACATCGACCAGCGGGAAGCGCCGCTCGCGCACGCGCTTGTTGATGAGGTAGATGCCCAGCTTGAACTGCGCCTCGCAGCCTTGCGCGATCGCGGCGGCATTGCCGCTGCTCGCGCTGCCGCTCGTCGTGCTGATGCCGTTCTCCAGCCGGCCGCAATCCTCGTCGAACGGTGCGAAGACCTGTCCGTCATTCCGCTCGACCGTGTTGAAATAGCTGTCGGCGATCGCGATCAGCCGCGCGCGTGAGCGGCGCTGCTCGGGCGGCAGGATTTCCTGGAAGGCGGGATCGTGCTCCAGTTTCGTCACATCGCCGAACGGCGCGGGCAGGGCGGTCTTGCGATGGACAACCGTCTCGATCTCGTCGATCCGCCCGTTGCGCAGGTGGAGGCGCAGCGCGAAGATCGCGGGCTTGCCATTCTCGCGCACCGAACCGAACCAGGCGGCGTTGCCCGTCTCGGGATCGGCAAGTTCGAGGCCATGCGCGTCGACCGCTGTCACCGTGCCCCATAGCCCCTTGCCGAGCGGCAGGACAACGTCATTCTCGGTGAACATCACGTCATGGGCGAGCGGCAGCACGCTGGGCGTGCGCGCCGCCAGCGCGGCCATATAGGCGTGGAGCGAGCCGATCAGGCAGTCCCGGTCGCAGGAGCGATCGGGCGCGGCGCTGATCTCCCCCGGGGCCTGCGCGGCGGCGGGGGTGGAGACGGCGGCCAGTGCCGCCAGCGGAAGGAGGATTCGACCGATTTTCATCGTTGTTTCACCGCACTCATGAAATTGGGTTGCCAGTCTTCCTGCGCACGGGCGATCAGATAGCCGTGGATCGCCTCCGCCTGTTCCTTGGTCAGCTCGTTGCCGAAGCTGGGCATGCCGAGCGCGGCCCGCTTGCCCTTGAGGACGATGTCGAGGAACTCGGCATGCGTCGCCGCGCTCAGATGCCGCAGGTCCTTGACGCCGCCCATCGCATTGGGGCCGTGGCAGGTCTGGCAGTTGCGCGCGTAGAGCGCTTCGCCTTCCTTGCGGACCTCGGGCGCGATCTTGGTGGTGGGCGGCGCGGGAATGGCGCTCGACGGCGGCGCCGGCGGCAACTCGACGCCTTTGGCGTCCAGCGCGAACACCAGCAGCCGCGCCGGCGCATAGGTGAAGGGCGATCCGTCGGGATTGGTCAGCTTCGAGACGATCGCGCTGTTCCAGCCGGCATTCACCGCGATATATTGCTTGCCGTTCACCATATAGGTGATCGGTCCGCTGACCGGCACGCTGCCGACCGGCATCTCCCATAGCTTTTGGCCATTATCGGCACGGTAAAGCGCGAAGGTCTTGTTGATCGTGCCTTCCGCCAGCAGGTTGCCGGCGGTCACCATCGTGCCGCCATTGCCGGCGTGCGGATAGGGAATGCGGAAAGCTTCCTTCTGCGTCACCGGGTTCCAGGCGAGCATATAGCCCTTCTCGCGATCGGCGGCTTCCTTCGCCAGCTTCTTGCGCAGTTCGGGATAGTTGCCGACGCCCGCGTTGAGCGTGGTCTTGCCGAGCTCGAACTTGAAATCCTCGTCCCTGGCGACTGATTCGACGGCATAGCCTTCCATCACCGGGATGTAGACGAGCCCGGTCAGCGGGCTGAACGACATCGGATTCCAGTTATGGCCGCCGCCATAGCCGGGGGTGAGGAGGTGCGGCTTCTCCCGCGGAAAGGCGTCGGGATAGATTACCGGCCGCCCCGTCTTCATGTCGATGTGCGAGGCCCAGGTGTTGGGGATATAGTTGTTCGCCGAGATCAGCTTTCCGTTCGTCCGGTCGACGACATAGAAGAAGCCGTTCTTGGGCGCATGCATGATGACCTGGCGCGGCTTGCCGCCGATCGTGATGTCGGCGGTGATCAGCGGGCTGGTGCAGTCATAATCCCACTCTTCGGCGGGGATTTCCTGATAGTGCCAGCGATATTCGCCCGTGCGACTGTCGACCGCGACGATCGAGCAGAGGAACAGATTGTCCCCGCCGCCGGGACTGCGGAATTTGGACGGGTGCGGCGATCCGTTGCCAGTGCCGAAATAGACCATGTGCAGCTTGGGATCATAGGCGATGCCGTCCCAGTTATTGCCGCCGCCGCCCATCTTCCACCATTCGCCGGTCCAGGTCTTCGCGGCCATCGGCATCACCGAATCCGACGCGTCGCCCTCGGGCATCTTGGCGGGATCGCCGGGCACGATGTAGAATTTCCACACCTGCTTGCCGGTTTCGGCGTCATAGGCGGACATGTAGCCGCGCGCGCCGAAATCGCCGCCCGAATTGCCGATGACGACATTGCCATCGGCCACGCGCGGCGCGCCGGTGATCGTGATCGGCTGGCCCTTGTCGACGGTGTTGGTGGACCACACGACATGCCCGTCGCGCGCATCGAGCGCGATCAGCCGCCCGTCGAGCGCGGCGACATAGATTTTGCCGTTCCACGCCGCCACGCCCCGGCTTACCGGCCCGCAGCAGGTGATCCGGGAATATTCGGTCGGCACCTTGGGATCGTAGGTCCACAGCACCTTGCCGTTCGTCGCGTCATAGGCGGTGACGATGCTCCAGGCCGAGACGTTGTAGAGCACGCCGTCTATCTCGAGCGGGGTGGCCTCGACGCCGCGATAGGTGCCGAGATCGGCATACCAGGCAAGGCCGAGGCGCGAGGCGTTGGTGTCGTTGATCTGGGTGAGCGGGCTGAAACGTTGCTCGCCCCACGTCCGGCCGTGCGACATCCAGTTGCCGACATTGCCCGGCGCATCGGCGGCGAGCAGGCGTTCCTGCGTCACCATCGCGGGCCCGCTCGGCGGCTGGGGCGTCGCCGTCTGGCCGGCGCCGTCCCCCTGCGTCACCGCGGCGGCGCAGGCGGCGAGGAGCGCGCCGGAGCCGAGCACGGCCAGCAGGCTGCGGATCGGCGCGTTGCGGGTGTGACGTAATAGTCCGGGCATCAGTGTCTCTCGTTACGCTACCGTTGTGCTTCCGGCGCGTGGAGAGGCGCGAACAGTGTTTCTGCCCCCATTTTCATCTCCCCCCGCCGCCGGCCTGGCCGCTTGTCGCCGGAACCTGCCTTTTCATGCAAGGCCGGCGCGGCATATCTTCGTTGTCCCGCGCATGGCGCGGGCACGAAGCTGGCCTAAATTCCCTTCATTTCTTATCCAAAGCGACAAGGGCAGGCATTGACCGACATGGCTGAAAGACTTGCCGCTGCTGGAAACGGGCGGCTGTTTCGGGTCCGATAAAAGGCAACTTTGCCGGTTGAGTCAATTCAAGGTTCCAAGTCGGGCCAGCCATGGGGCTTTTCACGCGCCGGTCGCCGCTTATTATGGCGCTTGCCAAAAAACAGGGAGGGGGCGATGCGAGGCTGTCTGGCCATCCGTGGCATGAAGCGTGCGGCTGGCATGTCGGCGATGGTTGCCGCGGCGATGCTGCCGGTCGGTTGCGCCACCGCGAAATCCACGGCGGCGCCTCAGGATATCCGCATCGCCGGCAGCCGGGTTTTTCCCGAAAGCATCACCTCGGATGCCGCCGGGAATATCTATACCGGCAGCACCGGCGGAACGATCTATCGTGCGACGCCGGGCGCGAAGGAAGCGGTCGCCTGGATCGTGCCGAGCGCCGCGAATGGGCTTAAATCGCTGTTCGGCGTCTTTGCCGACGATGCGCGGGGGCTGCTCTGGGCCTGCTCCAACCCCAATCTTTTCAAGCAGCCGCGCGAGGAGGGGGTATCGTCGCTGAAGGCGTTCGATCTCGCGACGGGCGCGCTCAAGGCGAGCTACGATTTTCCGGCGGGCCCCGCCGCGTGCAACGACATCGCGATCGCGCGCGACGGCACCACCTACGCGACTGAGACGGCGGGCGGACGCATCTTCCGCCTCGCGCCCGGCGCCAGTGCGCTGACGCTTTTCGCCAGCGGGAAGGACCTTGTCGGCGTCGACGGCATCGCGATCGCCGACGACGGAACGATCTACATCAACAATGTCCGCCAGAATCTGCTCCAGCGGGTCGATCGAAAGGCGGACGGGAGCTATGCGGGGCTGACGACGCTGCAAGCGTCGCTGGCGCTCGGCGGGCCCGACGGGCTGCGCGCGATCGGCGGCAACCGCTTCCTCCAGGCGGAGAATATGGCGGGGCGCGTCGCGCTGGTCACGATCGATGGGGACCGCGCGACGATCGTGCCGATCCGCACCGGCCTCAATTCCGCGGCCGTTACCCGCGTCGGCGACACCGCTTATGCCCCCGATGGCAAGATCCAGTATCTGATCGATCCCAAGCTGAAGGGGCAGGACCCCGATCCCTTCCTGATACACGCCTTTCCTATTCCGGAGCAGCCATGAGACGCACCCTCCTTGTCGCGCTTGCCCTGGCCTTGACGGCGGGCACCCAGGCCGAGGCCGCTGGCCCGGCGGCGGGCGACACCCGGTTGAATGCCGAGATCGACGCGCTCACGCTGCGTGTCGAGAAGCTGGAAGGGGCGCGGGCGGTCAGGAAGCTGCAGCGTGCCTTCGGCTATTATGTCGATCGCGGCCTGTGGCAGGATGCGGCCGATCTGTTCGCCGATAATGGCACGATCGAGATCGGCCTCGACGGCGTCTATGCCGGCAAGGCGCGGATCAGGGAGTATCTTGAGCGGCTGCATGGCGGGCAGGACGGCCTGATCTACGGCCAGCTCAACGAATGGGTGACGTTGCAGCCGGCGATCTTCGTGGCGAACGACGGCAGGAGCGCCACCGCGCGCTGGCGCGACCTCGGCATGCTGGGCCAGTATAAGAAACATGCCGAATGGCGCGACGGCATTTACGAGAACAGCTATGTGAAGGAAGGCGGGGTCTGGAAGATCAAGTCGCTCCACCTCTATGTCAATTTCGTCGCGCCCTATGAGGAGGGCTGGGCCCGCCTCAAGCCGGGCGAGGGGCTGGTGCGTAGCCAGGCTTCGAAGGATTTCCCGCCCGATCGCGGACCCACCAAAACCTATCAGCCCTTCCCCCACACGCAGATTCCGCCCTTCCAGGCGCCCAATCCCGTGACCGGCAAGCCGGTGAAAGGAGCCCTGTGATGCGCGCCAGCCGGAAAATGCTGCACCTTTGCTGCGCGGCAGGCATCGGGCTCGTTCCCCTGCTCGCCCCCGCCCCCGTGCTCGCGGCGGACTCGCTCGAAGCGCGCGTCGCCGCCTATCGCGAGCGCGTCGCCCGCCTCGAGGATCAGGACGCGGTCGAGAATCTCCAGGCCATGTATGGCTATTATTTCGACAAGGGCCTGTGGGATCAGGTGGCCGACCTGTTCACCCGCAACGGCAGTTTCGAATATGGCCAGCGCGGCGTCTATGTCGGCCAGGATCATATCCGCCGCGCGCTGCTGCTGTTCGGCCCGCAAGGGCTCGCGCCGGGCTATCTGAACAATCATATGCAGCTTCAGTCGGTAATCATTGTCGCGCCGGACGGGCGCACGGCCACCGCACGCTGGCAGGGCATGGTGCAGCTTTCCAGGCCCGGCGCGAACGGCATCTGGGGCGTCGGCATCTATGAGAACGAATATGCCAAGGACGGCGGCGTCTGGAAGATTTCCAAACTGCATTTCTACATGACCGGCCTCACCGATTACGACAAGGGCTGGGCCAAGTCGCAGATTCCGATGCAGGGGGAGAGCGCGCTGTTCCCGCCCGACAGGCCGCCGACCGAAGTCTATCGCGCGCTGCCCGGCGCCTACATTCCGCCGTTCAGCTTCAAGCATCCGGTGACGGGCAAGTCGCTCAAGGACATTCCCGAGCCGCCGGACTCTGTGTTGGGACGGAAATGATGACGATGAAGAAGCTCTCCACGGCGTCGCTCGCCATGATCCTCGTCGCGGGTGCCGCGCCGGCTCTCGCCCAGCAATCGGCGGCCGAGCGGCTCGACGCGCTCGACAAGCGCATCACGCGGCTGGAAGACCTGAACCAGATCGAGCGCGTTCAGCGCACCTACGGCTATTTCGTCGACAAGGGCCAGTGGACGCAGTTGTCGGAGCTGTTTTCCGACAATGCGACGCTGGAGATCGGCGGCAAGGGGCTCTTCCTCGGCAAGGCGAGGGTGCTCGAATATATGCACAAGGCCTTCGGCCCCGATGGGGCGAAGGAGGGCATGATCGCCAATCACATGCAGTTCCAGTCGATCCCCGACGTCTCGCCCGACGGCAAGACGGGCTGGATCCGCTCGCGCGCTTATGTGATGAGCCTCGGCGGCTGGGGACTTCCGCTCTATGAAAATCAATATGTGAAGGAAAATGGCGTCTGGAAGATCAGCCGCCTGTCCGGCCCCTTCACGATGTACAGCAGTTGGGAAGGCTGGGCGAAATTCGCGCTGAACAACACCTGGCCCGACAAGTTCGAGCCGGCGCCCGATCTGCCGCCGTCGACGGTCTATCTCACCTACCCGGCTTATTATATCGTGCCGTTCCATTACCCTAATCCCGTGACCGGCAAGCCTTTCCTGCCCGATCATGGCGAGGTCGGCGCCTATGCCGCGCCGCCGGGAACGAAGGTGCAGGAAGATTCGCTCAAGGTCGGCCGCCTCGCCAACGGCACCCAACCGATCGCCGAGCCACCGAGGCAGTGATGGAGTGAGGCGGGTGTCGCCATCGCGGCTAGGCTACTCTCCTCTGTCATTCCCGCGTAGGCGGGATGACGGCGAAATGGGAAGGGGATTAAACGTAGGTCGTCGCACTCAGCCAGGCACATAACCCGTCATTCCGGCGAAGGCCGAAATCCATGGACCCCGGCTTTCGCCGGGGTGACGGAGAGGGGCGGAACGGGCGCCAACCCTAGCGAGCGTCCAGCCCCTGCTCATGGAGGTAGCGCGAGAGGAGGTCCGCGACCTTCGCGTTGTTGAGGTCGGCGAAGGGAATATGCGTGTTGCCGCGCAAGCCCGCCTTGGGAAGGTCCAGGATCTCCGCGTGCCCGCCGCGCGCGTTCACCAGATCGACGAATTGCTGGCAGAGCTTGCGCATCGCGGTCCAGTTCTTCGACTTGTCGATATTGTCGCCCCAGACGAACTGCATCGGCACCTTCGTCAGCTTGTCGAATTCGGCGCTCGACACATAGACCGGGCCGAAAACGCCCGGCTTGATTTGCGGCCCTTCGCCTTCGGGGAAGACATAGCCGGGATTTTCATAGGCGACGATCGCCTTGACGTTGGAGGATTTCAGGGCGGTCAGCAGCGCGCGGAAGCCACCCGCCGAATTGGTGACGAGCACCGTCGGACCGATCCGATCGACGGCCGCCGCCGCCGCGTCGGTTTCGAGCTGCGCGTTGCGGACGGTGTCGAACTCGGCGTAGCGGGCGCGCACCGCCTGGTTCCACGCCTCGGGATCGTCCTTTGGAAACTGGACGCCGTCGAACCACCGCTTGTAGCTGCTGCCCATCCGCCAGGCGAGGAAGCTCGATTGATCGCGCCCCATCCAGGGTTTGTACGTATATTCGTCGCAGCCCCAATTGGCGCGGCCGACGCGGGGGCCGTCCCACAGATAGACCGGATAGCCGCGCCGCAGGAACATGCTCTGGAAGCCCTCGCCGCCGTCCCAGCGGCGCTGCCACACCGCCGCGCTGGAGCTATGCCAGAGAAATAGCGAAACCGCGCGCGGGTGGACCGGAATTTCATATTCGACATAGCCATGATCGCAGGAGAGCGACGCTTTGTCCGGATCGCCGAGAACGCGCCCGCCCGCCTCGAACGCCCCCTGGCGCGCAATCATGATCGGCGGTTGGTCCGCCGCCTGAACCGCCGACATCGCGGTGCACGCCAGGGCGAGCGCGGCCAGCGCGTCCCCGAAAGCCCTCTTGCTCACTGCCGTTTTGCCCATGATCTCCCTCCTGTATATGCTCGATACGGCGCCGGGGCCGGAAAGCCCGCATGGCGGTGCATGCGAACTTCCGGCCCCTTTGGCGCGGCCGATGCGATCAGAAATTCTTGCTGATCGTCAGATACCATTGGCGAGGCGCGCCGACCTGCCCCTGGACCTGTGCATCGCCCGAGTCCTGATAGACGAAATAATTGTGATAATAGACCTTGCTGAAAAGGTTCGTCGCGCCAAGCGCAACCGAGAAGCCTTCGTCCGGTATCGCGTAGGTGATCCGGGCGTTGACCAGTGAATAGGCCGCCTGGTTATAGGCGATCGTATTTTGACTGGTGGCGGTGCTGCTCTGCCAGGACCAGTCGACGCGCGGCGTGATCGTGCCATCCAGAGGCGCGCCTTGGATTTCGTACTGGATGCCGGCATTGGCCTGCCAGAACGGCTCGTTCTGGCGCCGGTTGACCGGACGCAGCTTCAGTTCGGGCGCGGTGAATTTGTGGTAGCCCAGCGCGCCATTGATCATCAGCCCGTCGATCGGCTCCGCCGTCGCCTCGAGTTCGAAGCCCCAGATCTTCGCGGGCGTATTCTGATAGAAGGTCCGGAAGATGCAGGTGACGCCGACGCCCGCCGCCGGGTTTGTCGGCCCGTCGACCGCCGCGTCATAGGGGCGGCAGGTCGTCGATCCGTCGGGGCCGTTGGGCAGCGGCACCACCGTGCTGCTTCCCGGCGTCGGTTGGCCGTCGGTCAGCAGCGTCTCGTTGCCGCCGATCCCCTGCGGGCGGTTCTTGAAGTCGGTGTAGAAGAGCGCGCCGTTGAGGCGGAGCCGGCGATTGAACAGATCGAGCTTCGTGCCCAGTTCGTAGGCGATGTCCTCATTCCCGTCGAACTGCGCCACCTGCGACGGCTGCTGCGGCCGGGGGTTGAAACCCGGGATCGTATAGCCTGTCGCCGCCGAGGCATAGAGCAGGATATCGTCCGTGAGTTCGTAATTGATGCCCGCCTTCCAGCTCAGCCGCTGGTCCTTGGGCGTGACGTTGAAGCGGATATCGCCCGCCGCCGGCGCGGTCGGCGTGCTGGTGTCGAGCAGGTTGGTCAGCTTCGCGACCTTCTTGTCGTCCGAATAGCGCAGGCCGCCGGTGAAGCTCAGCCTGTCGCCGAACGGCCGTATCGTCGCATTGGCATAGACCGCCTTACTCGTCGGATCGAAGGTGTTGTATAGGATACGGAAAGAACTGTTGCGCGGTGAGTCGACAATCGCATGCTGCGTGCCTTGCGCGTCGAAGTAGAAAGCGCCGGCGACCCAGTCGATCCAGTCCATCTTGCCCGACAGGCGCACCTCGCCGGTCGCATATTTGTTCGAGACGTCGTTGACGGTCATCTCCGTCATCAGCGGCGTGCCGTCCTTCGAGTAAAGATGCGTCTCGTTCAGCACGCGATAGCCGACGATCGCGGTAAGATCGATCTGGCTGGTCAGGTTGACGACGACCTTGGCCGACACGCCCCAATTGGTGAGCTTGCCATGCGGATCGAGATGCGCGCCGCCGCGATTGGGGCGGCCGTTATAATAAGGAATACCCGGTATGACGGTGCCCGACCCGATCGGATCGTAGAAGGATTCATAGGTCGAATAGGGATTTCCCGTCAGGAAACGTTCGTCATAAGCGACGCCGAAATGGCTGAAGATGTTCTTCGTGACGGTGTTGGCGAGTGCCGGATTGATTGCGACCGTGGTGTCGGCCGGGTTCTCGGACGTATCGCGGGTATAGTCGCCGGTCAGCGTCACGCGGACATTGCTCGCTGGTTCCCAGGCGAAGCTGCCGCGAACGGCGCGGACATCCTCGCCGCCGAGATGGCCGATCGTGCAATCGCTCACGGCATTGTTCGGCGTGCCGATCTTGATGCCCTGCGAGGCGGGTATCGTTCCCGCCAGTTCGGGCGTGCCGCGCCGCGTCATCTCGCACGCGAAATCGAGGATTTTCTGATAGCCGGTGCGCTTCTTGAAGGCGCCTGACGCCATGAAGGCCAGATTGTCGCCAAGCGGCATGTTGAAGCCGGCGCGCACGTCGGTGCGGTTATAGGCGCCCGTGGTGAGCTGGATGTAGGACGACGCCTCGTCGAAACGCGGCTGCTTCGAAACGATATTGACCGCGCCCGCGAGCGCGTTCCGCCCGAAGAGCGTGCCCTGCGGGCCGCGCAGGACTTCGACATGATCGATATCGAGCAGGTCGAAGTTCGAGCCGAGCAGGATCGGATAATAGATATCGTCGATATAATAAGCGACCGCCGGATCGTTGCCGAGATTGGTGTCGCTCTGGCCGATGCCGCGAATGAAGGCCGAAACGCCGGGGCCGAACGCGCCCTGGGTGCGGCGGAACTGCGTGTTGGGCACCACCGATGTCAGATCGGACACCTCCTGCAGGCCGCGCTCCTCCAGATTCTTGGACGTGACGGCGGTGATCGCGATCGGTGTGTCCTGAAGGTTGGTCGAAACGCGCGTCGCGGTGACGACGATGTCCTCGATGCCGCCCGGATTGCTCGCCGGTGCGGTATTCTGCGCCTGAGCAAGCGCCGGCGCGCCGAGACACAGCATCAGGCCGATCGCGCCGAGGCTCGCCATGTTGTTCCGGGCGCGGCGTGTGCCGGCGCCAGATAGAGTCTCACTTCGCATCATGCATCCTCCCCCTTATTAGGTGCCCCCGCCCATGCCGGGGGTGAGCTTCGCTTCCTGAATGGCGCACCGCCCCCGCCGAGACATGGGAACGGGGGCTGCGCCGCCAATTATCAGACGGATTCTTTTTGCGCCGCCGTTGCCTCTTCGGGCATCGGATATTCCGCCGCGTTGGCGACGACGCCTTCGCGTTTCGAAAAATCCATTCGTGGCGGGGCGAAAACGTCGATCAGCCAGCCGGGCTCGTCGCCGATATTGCGGCTGGTGTGGATCGTCGTCGGCGTAATCACGACCATCGAGGGGCTTTGCAGCTCGATATGCTGATCCTCACGCCAGTCGGCCATGTCGGGCGTCCAGGGATAGCGCAGGTGGTGGACATAGCTGCCGCTGACGGTCAGCGATCCCTGTTCGAAATCGGCATGCGAATGCGGTGTCAGCTTGCTCGTGTCGCGCGGTTCGTCGCGCACCGTCGTGATGTTGACCATCAGGCTGCGCGATCGGAACACGCGCATGTTGCTGCCCTCGTGCACATAATCGGCCAGCCTGTAGTTACGCAGGCGATAGCCGCCCGCCGGCTCGGGCCAGGGGACGATCGGCGCGACGGTCGGGTTCGGCCGCGCATAGGCGTCGGCATTGCCGGCGCGCGCGGCAAGGTCCGCCGCCGCGCTGCTGAACATGCGCACCACCTGCCCGGCGGCAAGCGCGGTGACGGTGCTGGCGCCGGGCGGAACGATGGTGAGGCTGTCGGGCGCGGCTTCGATGCGTTCGCCCTGCGCTTCGATCGCGACGGCGGGGCCGGTCGTCAGCACCATATATTCGTCGGGATTGTCCGCGCGCGAGAGGACGGCGCCGGCCTCCACCTCGCTAAGGACGATCACGAAATTCGCGCCGCGGCAGATCCACGCTTTCGTACCCGGATCGAGATCGGTCAGCGGCGGCTCGGCATAGGGGCGGACCCAGCTTGCCGGCTGCGCGGGTTCCTTGCCCGTCGTCACCGCTTGACCCCCAGCAGCCGGGCGGCGTTGTCGCCGGTGAGACGGCGGATTTCCTCGTCGTCATAGCCCATCTCGATGCACAGGCGGATGACGGCGCGGAAGCCGGTGACGGGCGTCGGATTGTCGATCTGGCCGAGGTCGGAGCCGAGGATCGTCTGATGCGTGCCGCCCGCCTCGATCATCGCGTGCAACTCTTCGGCGGTCCACCGCTGGAAGCGTGATTCCTCGATGAACAGGCACAGCGAATGCTCGACGAAGGAGCCGCCTTCGGTCAGCTCGGTGATATCGGGCAAGGTGGCGTCGATCGTATAGGTGGGGTGCTGCACGACACGGCGCGTCACCCCGCGCGCCTTGGCTTCCTCGAACAGCGGCCAGATTTCGGAAATGTGCAGATGGCCGGCGGACAACACCGCATCGAACTCGGCGATCTGATCAAGGATTTCCTTTACCTCGTCCTTCAGCCTGCCGTTTTCGTCGACGACGGTCAGCATCTTGGCGGGGCGCATCGGCACCTTGGTCTTCAGCAGGTGCCCGCGATTGTGGCGGATATGGTTGGCGGCGGAAAAGGTGGGCATCCACACCAGCCGCGCGCCCAATTTCAGGCCATGATCCACCGCATAAGGATTGAGCCCGCCCGACGTATCGTTCAGCGGCACGCCCGAAAGCAGTTCGACATTATACTGGCCGAAATGGACCTTGAGCAACTCGGTGATCGGCGTGACCGAATAGAAATGATCCTTGAACAGAAGCGCCGACAAGCCGGCCTCGGAGGCTTCCTTCATCGCCTCGATATGGTCGATGCAGCGCGGCATGACCGATGGCCCGCTATGACAATGCATATCGATCGCGCCACGTAGCAGCGCGTCCACCCGCTGCTCGACATCCTCCGCGGCATCTCTTTTACTCGACGTTACCATTTCCACTCATCTCCCAATGCTGGCCGCCATTCTGGGCGGGAGGCGGCTCGTAGGTGAAGCGGGCAGTTGCCGCTTTCCGTCTCTCGGAGAGTTCCGCCATGCGGAAAGATGGACCTGCTGATTTGAAGAAGGCGGTAGCAGGCGACATCAGTTCGAGTGTCGAGAATTTGGCCCGCGATGGCGGGCGCCAGCGGGGATGCGATGCCGGGCGCGAAGACGATTATTTCCTGTGCCGTGACGGGCAATCTCGTGCGCCCCGATCAGCATCCGGCGCTGCCGGTCACGCCCGCCGAGATCGCGCGGGCGGCGATTGACGCGGGCCGCGCCGGCGCGGCCATCGCCCATATCCATGTGCGCGAGCCCGATACCGGCAAGCCGTCGATGCGGATCGAGCTGTTTCGCGAGGTGGTGGATCGTATCCGCGATTCGGGCGCCGATATCCTCATCAACCTGACGACGGGGGAGGGGGGGCGTTTCGCGCCGTCGGAGGACGATCCCCGCCTTGCCGGGCCGGGCACCACTCTGCTGCCTCCGCTGCGCCGGGTGGAGCATGTCGTGGAGTTGAAGCCCGACCTCTGCTCGCTCGATTTCAACACGATGAACTCGGGTGGGCAGGTGGTGATCAATACCCCCGTGAACGTCCGCAAGATGGCGGCGGCGATCGTCGCGGCGGGGGTGAAGCCCGAGCTTGAAGTGTTCGATACGGGCGATATCCATATGGCGGGCGACATGATCGCCGAGGGACTGCTGCCCGGCCGCCCCTTCTTTCAGATCGTCACCGGCGTCCGCTATGGCTGCGCCTCGACCGCCGAGACGGTCGCCTACATGAAGTCGATCCTGCCGGCCGGCGCGCTCTGGTCGGCCTTCGGCATCGGCCGGCACGAATATCCGATGCTGGCCGCCGCCAAAGTGCTCGGTGGTCATGTCCGCGTGGGGATGGAGGACAATATCTATATCCGCCATGGCGAGCTGGTGCGCGACAATGCCCAGCTTGTCGAACGGGCGGTGGCGCTGCTGGACATTCTTGGCGCGGAACCCGCCAGCGCTTCCGAAGCGCGCGACATTCTGGGGATTTAAGGACGAATATGCTGGAACGGGACGAGATCGAGGCGGTTGTCGAGCAGCTTGAGGAGGCCGCCCGCGCGCGTGTCGCGATGCGCCCGCCCAGTGTGCTTCATCCCGGCCTTCCGCTGGACGACGCCTATGCGATCCAGGATGCGTGGACGACGCGGCGCATCGCTGCCGGGCGCAGGCCGGTCGGCTACAAGCTTGGGCTGACCACGCCCGGCACGCAGCGGGCGCTCGGCGTCGATCGTCCGATCTACGGCATCCTGTTCGCGGACATGGCGGTTCCCAATCGCGGCGATCTGCCGTTGAAAGAGCTGATCGCGCCGCGCGTCGAGCCCGAACTGGCCTTCGTCATGCGCGCGCCGCTCGCCGGCGAATGCACCGCGGCCGAGGCGCTGGAAGCGGTGGAGCTGGCCGCGCCCGCGCTGGAGATCATCGATAATCGCGTGATCCCGATCGATACCGACACGGCAAAGCCCCGCACCGCGCTCGACATCGTCGCCGACGCCGGTGGCGCGGCCGGCTTCGTGATCGCCGACAGGCGCTTCAATCCGCGCAATGTCGTGCTGGCTGATATCGAGGTGGTCCTGACCAGCGCGGATGGGCGCGAGATGGGGCGCTTCAGCGATGTCTTCGGCAGCCCGGAAAATGCGCTGGTGGAGCTTGCGCGCGAGCTGGCCCGGCACGGGCGCGCGCTGGCTGCGGGCGATATCGTCCTTACCGGCTCGCCGCTGAAGCCCGCTTCGATCGCGGCGGGGAGCAAGGTGACGGCCGATTTCGGCGCGTTGGGCACGATCGAACTGACGGCAAAATGAAAGGCCTCGCAAACAATGCGGGGTGGAGGGGATGACGATGAGAAAAATGGCGAGGGCGGCATGGGGCATGTTGGCGGCATTGGCGATCCTTCTTCCGGGGCAGCAGGCCATGGCGGCTGAACAGGCCCCGGCCCCGCGGGCGCATGCCGGCCCGTACCGGATTGGCATCATCACCTATGCCAATTTCGGCCTCGAAAAGATCGTGAAGCGTGCGCTCGCGCAGCGCGGCTACAAGGAGGGCGTCAACGTCGTCTACGAATCGCGTGCGGGCCTCCGCGACAAGGAAGCAACCAAACGCTACGCCAGGGAAATCGTCGCCTGGAAGCCCGATCTCATCATCTCGCTGATGACGAACGCGCATGTCGCGGTGCAGGAGGCGACAAAGGACACGCATACGCCGGTGGTCTTCTGGTCGGCCGATCCGCTGGAGACGGGGATCATCAAGAGCTATCGCAAGCCGGGCACCAATTTTACCGGCTTTTCCTACGAGCCCTTCACGCAGGACCTGGAAGTCCGGCTGCTCAAGCTGGCGATTCCCGGCATCAAATGTATCGGCCACCTCTATAACCACACCTATGCGCCCGCGCCCGGCACCGTCCGTAATCTGGTGCGCGCGGGGCAGTTGATGGGCGTGCCGATCAAGCTGCATGAGGTCCTCGACGAAAGCCGGATCGAGGAGCAGATCGCGGCGATCAGCGCCGAAGGCTGCGGCGGCTTCGTCGTCGGCCCGCACGAGATGCTGAACCGCAACGGCCAGAAGATCGGCCAGCTCGCGCTCAAATATCATCTTGCGGCGGTAAGCATCCAGACGTCGGTGACGGAAGGCGGCGGCCTCGCCGCTTATTCCCCGCCGTTCGAGCAGGGCTGGACCGCGATGGCCGACGTGATCGACCGCATCCTGAAAGGCGCGGACCCGGCGACGATTCCGATTGCACGCCGCTTCAAGAGCCCGCTGCTGCTCAATCTCAAGGCCGCGCGCGAACTGGGCCTGAAACTGCCCCCCGAACTGATCGACGAGGCGGACGACGTGATCGAGTGACTCGGCCGGCGCGCGCGCCCGAAGCCTTGGCCGTGACACATTCCGCGCGGTGGAACCTTCGGGCGCCGGCCTTGCCTTTCGCATCGCGGCGAACGCATCGTGCGGGCGAATGACGATCCGCGCAGTCGGACATGGATGGAGAGGCACCTTATGAAGGTCATCAGCCGCGCGAGCGTGCCCGATGAAGAGCGCTGGCGGATCTACAACAAGATCGCCGGCAAGATACTGCCTCTCATCGTTCTCGGCTATACGATCGCCAGCATCGATCGGATGAACGTCGCCTTCGCGAAGCTTCAGATGAGCGCCGATATCGGGCTCAGCGAAACGATGTACGGGTTCGGCGCGGGCATCTTCTTCGTCGGCTATTGCCTGTTCGAAATCCCCAGCAACATGATCCTCCACAAGGTCGGCGCGCGGATGTGGCTCGCCCGGATCATGATCATGTGGGGCGTGCTCTCGGCGGGGATGATGTTCGTCCAGACGCCCTCGCAATTCTATGTGCTGCGCTTCCTGCTCGGTATTACGGAAGCTGGCTTCTATCCCGGCGCGCTCCTGTTTCTCACTTATTGGTTCCCGCGTTATGCGCGGGGGCAGGCCGTCTCCATCATGCTGCTGGGCACCAGCCTTGCCGCGATCGTCGGCGGGCCGCTGGCGGGCGGGATCATGGGCTTCATGGACGATCTTGCGGGCCTGCGCGGCTGGCAATGGCTGTTCCTGGTCGAAGGTGTGCCCGCCACCCTGCTCGGCATCGTCGTGCTGATCGTGCTGCGCAACGGGCCGCACGATGCCGGCTGGCTGAACGCGGGCGAGAAGGAGATCGTGACCGCCGATCTTTCCGCCGAGGCCGAGGCGCAGGCGCAACAGGGCACGGGCCGACATCGCTTTGCCGACGCCTTCCGCAACCCCAACATCTGGTGTCTGGTGCTCGCGAATTTCTGCAATCTCTGCACGCTGTACGGCATTCAGTTCTGGCTTCCCACGATCATCCAGCGGGTGAGCCAGACGGCGGTTTTCGCGACCGGCCTGATCGCCGCCGGCCTGGCCATCCTCCCCTGCGCCGTGCTGATCCTCAACGCGCGCCATTCGGACAGGACGGGCGAGCGTCGCTGGCACGCGGCGGGCGGCTTCCTACTCTCGCTGGTCGGCCTCACGATCGCCGGAAGCTTCAGCGAGAACCCCTATCTGGTGCTGTCGGGCCTCGTCCTCGGCCAGTGCGGCGTTGCCGCTGCCTCGGCGACGATTTTCGCGCTGCCCGCCACCTTCGTGCTTGGCGCGGCGGCGGCGGCCGGCTTTGCCTTCATCACCACGATCGGCAATTTCGCGGGCTATGCCAGCCCCTATCTGATCGGCGTGTTGCGCGATGCGACGGGCGGATTCAGCGCGGCCTTTTACGGGCTGGCGATGGTGGCGTTCATCGGCGCGCTCTTCATTCTCGCGACCCCCGCGCTTCGCCGGCCGGCGGATGCGAAGGGCAAGGTGCGCCAGCCCGCCGCCGATCTCGCCGGTTCCTGAGCGGCGTGGCGGAGGGAGGAATGCCACGGGCGGCACGCCGCCGCTTTTGCGGCGGCCTGCTTGCATCGGGCGCCGGCATCGCGTTCGTACCGCCGCTCCGGGCCGCCGCGCCCGCCACGCCCGAGCAGCGCCTCGGTCGCTTGCTCGCGGGGATCGAGCGGGCGGAAGCCTTCCGCGCCGCCAAGACATTGCAGAACAGCTTCGCCCAATATCTCCACCATGGCCTGTGGGACGAGGCGGGTCGCCTGTTCGCCGCCGATGGCCTGATCGAATGGGACGGCGCGATCCGCGTCGGGCCTGACGCCATCGCCAGCCATTTGCGCGGGACGATCGGCGGCGGGCGCGACGGTCTGCCGGCGGGCGCGGTCCACACGCAATTGCTGATGACGCCCGTCGTCACCCTCTCGCCCAGCGGGAAGCAGGCGCGCGGGCGCTGGTATGAAGTGCGGATGGCGAGCGGGCCGGTGGCATGGGCCGCGAGCCTGCTCACCGCCGATTATGCGCGCGACGGCGACCGGTGGAAGATCGCCCGGCTCGTCAATCATCCCATCTTTGTCGGTTCCTATGCTGCGGGTTGGCGCAACGTATCGGATGACGTGCCGGTCGTTCCCTACGCCTACACGCCGGAAAGCGCCGGCCGGCCCGAGTGTGACGGCGACGGAGAGCCCCAGCCGCTTTCGCGTCTTGCCGAGGCGTGGCGGCGGATCGATGCGCTCGCGGCCGAGGATGCGGTACGCAATCTCCAGAACGCCTATGGCTATTATGTCGATCGCAAGATGTGGGATGACGTGGCCGATCTCTTCGCGGCCGATGGCGCGCTGACGATCGAAGGGGACGGCCGCTTCGAAGGCAAGGACAGGATACGCCGGGCGCTCGAAAGGGAAGGGCCGGCCGGGCTGCGCCATGGCGAGCTTAACGATCACCCCCAGCTCAATATGGTGGTGACGGTCGCGCCGTCGGGCCGCGAGGCGCGGGCACGGGGACTCGATCTCGGCATGATCGGGCATAATGGTGGCGACGCCTTCTGGACGCTGGCGACGTTCGACAATCGCTTCGTCTGGCGCGACGGTGCATGGATGATCGCGGAGATGCGGCTCTATCCCGAGCGGAAGGCCGATTATTACAAAGGCTGGCCCCCGCAGGCGGTGGCCGTCCGGCGCATCGCGGCTTTCCCGCCCAATCCGGCGTCGGGCGAGGCGGTGCGATATCCGGCGGGGCTGGAGCCCGTCGCCAACCCGATGGAGACGGCGCCCGCGTCGCCGGCCGGGGGTGACGTGGCCGAGGCGGAGAGGGCATTGGCCCGCGCGGCGGCGTTCGATGCGATCGAAAACATCTCAAGCGCGATCGGCAACTATCTCAACGATTGGCAATGGTATGCGCTGAGCCGCCTGTTCACGAAGGATGGATGGCGCAAATCGCCCTCGGCCGGCTATTATCGGGGACGCGACCGGATCTGGCGAATGCAGGTGGCGCGCAACGGGCCGCTGCGTCTGCCCCGCCGCTTTCTGCCCATGCATTCGCGCATCCAGCCGGTGATCCATATCTCTGTCGACGGCCGCACCGCGAAGCTCAGAACACGCCTGCTCCAGTTCAACACCGCCCGCGACGGCGAAGGTTCGATGAGCGCGGGCATGTATGAAGACCGGCTCGCGATCGAGGACCGCCTGTGGAAATTCACCCTCGACGACATCAATCATATCTGGCGTTCGCCCACCTATAGCAAAGGCTGGGCGCGCGTGCCCGAAGGATCGGGGGAGAGCCTGTCCCGATCGCCGGCGAAGCTGATCGAGGCGATGCCGCCGGACCGGCCGATCGAGGGGCCGGCTTTCCCGTCCTTCCCCGATATCGGCCGAATGTGGTTCCATTATCGTAATCCGGTGAGCGGCAGGGCGCCGCCCGACCTGTTGCCCGATTGACGCCCTCTACAAGGCGGCGAGATAGCCGCCGTCGAGCGCGATCGTCGAACCGTTGACATAGGCGCCCGCGCGCGAGGCGAGGAAGACCGCCAGTCCCTCCATATCCTCGGGCGTGCCGGGGCGGCCCGCCGGAATATAGGTCGCCACGCTCTTCTTCACCGCGTCCGACGTCGTGTCGGTCAGCCGCGATTGGAAAGGCCCCGGCGCGATGGCGTTGACGCGGATATGTTCGGGGCCGAAACGCTTGGCGAGCGAACGGGTGAGATGATGCACCGCCGCCTTCGACGCGCCATAGGGATGCGCTTCCCAATTCGGGATATGCTGCCCGCCGATCGATCCCAGATTGATGATGCGGGCGGGCGATTCCGCGCTCGCCGCCGCATGGAGTTGCGGCAGGAGCTGCTGCGTCAGGTAGAAGATCGACCGCAGGTTCACCGCCATCACCATGTCCCAGGCCTCCATCGGCAAATCCTCGATCTTGCCGCGGGCATTGGCGCCGGCATTGTTGACGAGGATGTCGAGCCGCTGCTCGCGCTCGGCGAAGGCTGCTGCCAGTCGCGCGGGCCCGTCCTCCTCAGCGAGATCGGCGCAGAGACCGTGACATTCGCCCAGGTCGGAAAGTTCGGCGGCGGTCGCGTCGCTGCGGGCCTGGTCGCGCGAGGCGATATAGGTTCGTACCCCCCGGCGCACGAAGCCCCGCGCGATCATCAGCCCGATGCCGCTCGTGCCCCCCGTGACCAGCGCCACCTTGCCGCTGATGTCGAACAGCTCGTCAACGCTCATCCACTCTCTCCTTCGTCGCGATGGCCTGAAGCGGGCACTGTTGCATCGCCGCCCCTACATCAAACCGTTGGAAGATAGTTTCCGCTAGACGGAACACGCGAGCGCCAGTTTGATGTATAAAGCCCGGCAGAAGCCACCCGGCACATGAGGCCGAACGAGAGCATAGGAAGCAGGAGAATGTTCGAGGAAGCTCTGATAGGCGAATCGCTGTCCGCCAAAAGCGAGGCCCGGCGCGATTCGATCCGGTCGGTCGAACGCGCGATCGATCTGTTGCAGGCGCTGAACCGCCGCTCGATTTCGACGCTGCACGATCTCCATCTCGAAACGGGCCTGCCCAAGCCGTCGATCGTCCGGCTGCTGCGGACGCTGGAGGCCAAGGGGATGGTCGCGCAATCGTCGAGCTACGGCACCTATCAATTGCTCAGCCATGTCAAGACGTTGAGCTGCGGCTTCCACCGCGAGCCGCTGATTATCGAGGTGGCCGACGAGATATTGATCGAATTCACCAAGGAAGAAGGCTGGCCGCTCGCCATCGCCCTGTTCGACGTCGATGCGATGATCGTCCGGGCGAGCACGATCCCTTATACGTCGCTGTCACTGCTGCATTCGTCGCTCAACATGCGGCTGAGCATGACGAGCCGGGCGCTCGGCCGCTGCTATCTCGCCCATTGTTCGGCGAACGAGCGCAAGATGATCCTCGAAATCATCAAGCAGAGCGGTAATGAGGAGGATCGCAACTCGCTCGACCGGCAGAAATTCTCGCGCCTGCTCAAGATGGTGCGCGAGCAGGGTTATGCGTTGCGCGATCCGACGATCGAGCCCCGTTCGTCGACGATGGCGGTGCCGGTGATGAGCGGCGATCGCGTGATCGCGTCGCTGGGCCTCACCTGGATCAGCGTCGCGATGAGCGAGAAGCGCGCGATCGAACTTTATTATCCCAAGCTGGTCGAAACCGCGCGGCGCATATCCAAGGCGCTGGACGAGCGGCTTGAGCGCTCGGGCGGGAAGCTGTCGGCGTCGCCGTTCCAGGGATTGAAGCACCGCTATTTGCAGGCTCTACCCTATCATTGAGGCCGGCGGCCGGCGGGGCGCAGCAACTCGCCGGTATAGGCCTCCTTGGTGAGCGCGAGCGGCCGATCGCCGGGAAGGCGCAACAGCGCGGTCTGCGTGAAGACTATGGGGGGCTGCGCGATCGGGCTGGTTTCCAGAATCTGCCGGCGGAAATTCAGCGTCCGTATCGCGCGTCCAAAGGGCGTATCGCTTTGCGCCAGCGTCGCCTGCATCGGCGCGGGCAGGCGCTGGGGCACATACCAGAGGTCGGCCCGCGACAGCGCTTTGCCGGCGCAATCGAGCGCGACCGTGCGGCGCACGATAGTTTCCCCGGGCCGGAGCTGAAGGCGCGCACGCAACGCCGCATCGCCCCGGACCGTCTCAACGGCAAGCTTGACCGCGCGAACCGAGCCCGGAGGCACGGCGCGATGGGTCGCGCACCATCCGTCCAGCGCCGCCGTCGCCGATTCACCGCCGATCAGCGCCGCCCGCAGTGCCGAAAGATCCTGCGCAAGGCCGCGCTCCTGCCCCGCCGGCTGGGCCTCCCGCGCCTGCAAAGGCCAGCCGGACAGTAGCATGAACAAGGCCATACAGGCGTCTGGACGACGGAGGCGGCGTATGTTCATGGCAAGCACTCGCAACGGGGGAACGCATTGGGCCTATTGGTTGATTTCGGGTTCCACAAGGCTGGCGAGTTTGCGCAGTGATTCCTGCCAGCCGAGATAGCAGGCTTCGGGTGGGATCATGTCGGGAATGCCCTTTTGCTCGATATTGAGGCTCGTGCCGACCGAGACGGCCTCCAACGTTACCGTCACCGTCATCTCTCCGGGCATGTTGGGATCGTCAAACCCGTCCGTATAGACGAGCTTCTCGCCGGGTATGAGTTCGATATAGGTGCCACCGAAGGAATGGCTGCTCCCCGTCGTGAAGTTGCGGAAGGACATTCTGTGCTTTCCGCCTTCTCTCGCGTCGAGTTCGTGGACGGTGCAGACGAAGCCGAAAGGCGGCAGCCAGCTTGCGATGGCGTCGGGCTCGATAAAGGCGCGATAGACCTTCTCGGGGCGGGTCGCGAGAACGCGATGCAGTCGAACGGTGCTTGGCATGATTGACTCCTCTCCTTCGGGTTTCAGTCGGGCTGTCGGCTTTCGTCCGGCCTGAACAGCAGTTCGAGATAGCGGCGAAGATGGTCGATGCTGTCGGCCGCCGCCGCTGCGCCGCCCTTGGCCTTGGCCAGGATGAAGGCACCCTGCAGCACCGCCTGCATGTGCAGGGCGAGCGATTGGGCGGTCCAGTCGGGCGATAGTCCGCGGCTGTCGATGGCGGCCTGGATATCGGCTTCCAGCGTCGCGGCATGGCCGCTGATGCTGCGGTCGCACGCATACCGGATGGCGGGGACGGTTTCATACGCCTCCTGCACCATCGTGCCGACGAGGCAGGTGAACCCGGCTACATCACCTTTCAGAAGCGCCCTGCGAAAATCGACATAGCCCAGCACGCGATCGAGCGGATCGGCAGGGTCATGGTAGGGTGCGGCCGCAAAGAGCGCGCCGGTCATCTGCGACCAATGGTCCGCCGCCGCGACGGCCAGATCGTCCTTGCTCCTGAAATGATGGAAGAACGCCCCCTTGGTCACGCCGGCGGCCGCGCACAGCTCGTCGACGGTGGTGGCCGAATAGCCCTTGGTGCGAATGACCGTCAGCGCCGCATCGAGCAGCTTCGATCGTGCATCCTTTCTTCCCGCCCTAGGCATAGGACCTCCTCTTTCGACTCGAAACATACCAACCAGTCGGTATGTTGGCAAGGGCGAGGGGGCTCTCGCAGCAATGCGCCATCCACAAACCCCCTTCGCCGTCACCCCGACGAAAGTCGGGGCCCATGGACTCGGCCCGCTTCTTCATGGATCGACTCGCTGCCCATCGGTTCCGGCTTTCGCCGGAATGACGGCTGGGGCTCTGGGGCACATCGGGGCGAGGCGAGGGCGACGCTTTTCCCGCAAGCCAACTGCCGCCTTCAGACGCCACCAGTCAGCGGCATCTCGCCGCTTACGGATTCACCACGTCGAATTGTCGATCGATGCCGATCGCCTTCACGAAGGCCGGGTCGTGGCTGACGACCATCAACGCGCCGTCGAACCCGCGTAGCGCCTCCTCCAGCAATTCCACGGTGTCGAGGTCGAGATGGTTGGTCGGCTCGTCCAGCAGCAGGAGCCAGGGCGGGCGCTCGCCCGCGAGTGTGCAGGCAAGGCCGGCGCGCAGGCGTTCGCCGCCGGATAGCGTGCCGGCCGGTTGCTCCGCATCGCGGTTGCGGAAGGCGAAGCGCGCGCAGGCGGCATAGGCGTCCTCGGCGCCGAGCGACGGGTTGAGGCGACGGAAATTCGCCACGATGGTGGCGCTGCGATCGAGGAGGGAGACATGCTGGTCGAGCATCGCGACCCGCGAAAGCGTCCGGCGTACGGTGCCGCCGGTCGGTTCGATCAGGCCGGCGGCGGCCTTCAGGAGCGTGCTCTTGCCCGCGCCGTTGGGGCCGGCGATCGCGACCCGTTCGGGTCCGTGAAGGTCGATCATCCAGGGGCCGAGGCGGCGCGCGCCGAAATCGACCCTGACCTTGTCCATCGTCAGCACCCGTGTGCCAGAGGGCAGGCCGCTCGGCCGCAGCGAAAGGGCAAGCGGTGTCAGCACTTCTACTCTTGCCCGGGCTTCCTCGGCTCGCGCCGTCGCTTCCTCTATCTGGCGTGCGCCCAGACGATGCGCGCGCCCGCTGCTGTTCTCGGCGCGCTCCGCCTGCGCATCGAGGAGTATCTTCGGCTCCGATCGTTTCGCGGCGAACGCCCGCCCGGCCTTGTCGCGGCGTTCCCTGGCTTCGCGCTGGCGCTGGGCGGAGCGCCGCGCGTCACGCAGGCCGGCGTGCGATCGTTCCAGTTCGGCCGACGCCCTGTCGCGTTCGGCATCGCGCAGCGCGGCAAAGGCCGACCACCCGCCGCCGACGATACGAATGCCGATCGGCGTAAGCTCGACGATCCGGTTCATTTTTTCGAGCAGCGCGCGGTCATGACTGGCGACGAGCACCCCGCCACGCCAGTCGCCGATCAGGGCATCGATCGCGGCGCGGCCGGCCGCGTCGAGATTGTTGGTGGGCTCGTCCAGCAACAGAAGGTCCGGCGCGTCGATCAGCAGGCGGGCGATGCCGACGCGGGTGCGTTCCCCGCCCGATAGCGATCCTGTCGTGCGGTCGAGGTCCAGCCCAACGAGGCCCACCTCAACAAGCGCGGCCTCGATCCGGGACTCGAGCGTCCAGTCGGCCGCGTCGAGATCGTCGGCGCTGCCGTCGCCTGCCAGAATGCGCCGAAGAACCGCCAGACCAGTCTCGACGCCGAGCGCATCCGCCAGCGTCATGTCCCGGGGCCAGTCCTGCGCGAGCAGGCCGACCGAGCCCGATCGCCGGACGGCGCCCGCCGCGGCTTCGCCCTCGCCGGCGATGATATGAAGCAGCGTCGACTTGCCCGAGCCGTTGCGGCCGACCAGCCCGACGCGTTCCGCGCCTATCGACAGGGTGAGCCCCTCGAAGAGGAGCCGGCGTTCAGGCGTGCGGGCCGAAACCGAATCGAGTGTCAGAAGAGCGGACATGGGAACTCGCGCGATCGGATGGGGCAGGACGGGTTGCGTCATTCATCCGGTCGTTCACGGCTCCACTCCTCTGGCTGGCTGCGAACACAGTAGGGCCAGCGCGCGATCGCCGCAAGCGAGGGGCACGATGGTCCAAGCGCGCTTTGTGGCGGAGCAATCAAAACTTTATTGGATTCTCTATTAAATTGATAGAGTAATTGGCGGGTGCAGAGAGGAGCGCCGCTTGATAGATGGCGCAGCGACAGAAAGTGTCGGATTGGCTATCCACACCGGGAACATTATTCCCGATTTGGCCCGCGGCTTTTGAAGGGAAGCAGCTTGCTCCGCGTCACCAACGGCTAAAGCGCACGAAGGTCCGGCAACGCATCCGGGCGTCGTGTTCCCGCTAATGCGAGGAGTGACGATGCTAAGACGTCCCGACACCGATCCGGCCTGAAGGCCGCACGTTCCATCCGAAAAGTTTCATGCCCGCGTGCCCGGTGCGCGCGGAGGATCGCGGCCTCGTGCCCGAGACATTCAGAAAGACCCAGGAAAACGATGAGAATTAGTCACAAGGGGTATTCCGACCACGCCGGCGTCACCTTTACCGCGGCGGCCGTCTTCGCGCTGGTGGCCGGCGGCCCGGCCTTTGCGGCCGAAGACGGGGCGGCGCCGGCACTCGCTTCATTGTCGGCGGCCAGCGCCGATGCGGCGGACGAAGCGCCCGAGATATTCGTCACCGCGCGCCGCCGTGAGGAACGCGCGCAGGACGTGCCGATCGCGCTCAACGTCGTCGGGCAGGAGGCGCTGGAGACGACGGGCAATTTCACCCTGGGCCAGGTGCAGCAACTCGTTCCCACGCTACAGGTCTTCAGCTTCAATCCTCGTAATACCAACATCAATATTCGCGGCTTCGGCAGCAATGTCGCGCTGACCACCGACGGTATCGAGAATGGCGTCGGCTTCTATGTCGATCAGGTCTATTACGGCCGGGTCGGCGCGTCGCAATTCGATCTTGTCGATCTCGACCGGATCGAGGTGCTGCGCGGTCCGCAAGGCACGCTGTTCGGCAAGAACACGACCGCCGGCGCGATTAACATCTCGTCGCGTCTGCCCAGCTTCACGCCGGAATTTTCGGGCGAGGCGACGCTTGGCGATCATGGCTATCACCAGGTACGCGGTTCGGTGTCGGCGCCGCTGATCGCGGACAAGCTGGCCTTCCGCCTGAGCGTTGCCGACACGCATCGCGACGGGTTTCTCTACAATGTCGCGACGGGCAGGCACGCGCAGGATTATGACAATTTCACTATCCGCGGCCAGCTTCTCGCCAAGCCGACCGATACGCTTACGGTTCGGCTGATCGCCGATTTTTCGCGCCAGCGGCTCAATTGCTGCATCGGCGTCGCGGCGAATGTCTTCTCTTCTTATGAGAACGGTTCCAGAATTCCCAACAATTACGAGGACCGGATCGCGCGCGCGGGCTACACGCCGCTGCCGGTCGATCCCTTCGCGCGGCGCGTGGATGCGGACAGCCCGTTCCAGGCCGACATGTACGCCTACGGCTTTTCGGGCCAGGTGGACTGGGATCTCGGCTCGGCCGCGCTGACGTCGATCACCGCTTATCGCCATTGGCATTGGGACCCGGCGAACGACGGCGATTCCACCGGCCTGCCGGTCATCACGCTGGCGCAGCTCAACAATCGCCAGAGCCAGTTCAGCCAGGAATTGCGGCTTGCCTCCACCGGATCGAACCGCATCGATTATGTCGCCGGGCTCTATTATTTCTGGCAGATCATTCGGGGCAACGGCGAAACCGGCTACGGTTCGGCCGCGCCGGACTGGTTCCTGCCCACCACGCCCCTGGCGATTTCGACGGCGGCGCTGAGCGGCTTCCATGCGTCGTCCCGATCGACCCCGCAGACGAAAAGCTATGCCGCCTTCGCGCAGGGCACCTGGCATGTCACCGACACGATCAGCCTCACCGGCGGCCTGCGTTTCACCCATGAGGATAAGCATGGCATCTTCCGACAGGTCCAGGACGGCGGCGCCGATCTTGCCACGCTCTCGCCCGGCGATGCCGCCATCGCGCAGGCGATCCGCGACAATTTCAACCCCAATCTCGATTTCTCGGCCGCGCGGCACGACGACAGCCTTTCGGGCTCGTTGAACCTGTCGTGGCAGGTGACGCCCGACCTGCTCGCCTACGCTACCTATTCGCGCGGTAACAAATCGGGCGGACTGAACCTGACAGCGATTCCCGTCGGCGTGCCGACGACGGTGCTTCCCGAGAAGGTCGATAATTATGAGATCGGACTGAAGAGCGCCTGGTTCGGTCGCACGGTGATCCTGAACCTGTCGGGTTATTGGACGAATGTGAAGGATTATCAGACCGCGCTCACCGAGCAATTGCCGACCACCGTCACCTATGTCCAATATATCGCCAACATACCCAAGGCGCGCTCGCGCGGGTTCGAGGTCGATACGAGCTGGTCGCCGACGCGGCTCATCAGCCTCTCGGCATCGGCGGCCTATACCGACGCGCGCTACATCACCTATCCGAACGGCCCCGCGCCGGTGGAGACGGGCCTGCCCGTCGCCGATCTGTCGGGCCGTCCGCTCGCGGGCGTTCCCAAATTCACCTACACGCTCGGCGCGGATGCGGCGCAGCCCATAGGCTCTCTCGAACTGTACGGCCATGCCGACTGGTCGCATCGCTCCTCCTTCTACACGGCGGTCAGCGACTCGCGCTATTCGCTGATCCCCGCCTACGGCCTCGCCAATCTGCGCGTCGGCATGCGGACGCAGGATCGGCGATGGGACCTGTCGGTCTGGAGCCGCAACCTCTTCGACAAGGATTATTTTCTCACCCTCATGCCCGGCAACACCGGCCTCGTCACCGCGCTGGTAGGCGAACCGCGCACCGTCGGCGTGACCCTGCGCACCAGGCTGTAGGAGGTCGATTTGGCGACGACATTCCCTTCAGGCGTTTCGCTCCCGGCTGATGAGGCCGGCGGCGTGCCCACCGGCGGCACGCGGCTTCCCTCCGGCCGCCTGCTCGCTTTCTCGACGATCGCGCTGCCCGTCTATGCCGCGCAAATGCCGCTCGCCGTCTATCTGCCGGCGATCTACGCGCAGCATTATGGCATCCCGCTCGCCCTGCTGGGGACGATCTTCCTGATCGAACGGCTGTGGGGCACGCTTGCCGATCCGATCATCGGCACGCTGAGCGATCGCACGCGCAACCGTTTCGGCCGGCGGCGGACGTGGATCGCGGCGGGCGGGATCGTGTTCGGCCTGTCGGGCGCGCTGCTCTTCTTTCCGCAGGCCGAGGTGACGCCGCTTTATCTCGGCCTCACCCTCTTCGCTTTCTATTTCGGCTGGTCGATGATCCAGATCCCCTATCTCGCCTGGAGCGGCGAGATTTCGGGTGAATATCATGAGCGGACCCGCGTCGCGACCTATCAGACGGTGGTCGGCTCGGCCTCGCTGCTGATCGTCCTCCTGCTGCCGACGATCGTCGATCAACTGCGTCCCGACGATGCCGCGCTCAAGCTGGGGGCGATGGGCGCGATGATCCTGCTGACGCTTGTGCCGGCGCTTCTCCTGGCGCTCCGCGCCTTTCCCGAGCCGGCGCTGCCCGCCACACCCGCCCGCCGCCTGTCCACGCTCGCGACCGCGCGGCTCGTGCTCGGCAACCGGCTGCTGCTTCGCGTGCTGGCGTCCGATTTCGCGGTGACGCTGGGCCAGAGCATACGCGGCGCGCTCTTCGTCTTCTTCGTCAGCCTGTACATGGGGCTGCCGCAATGGGCGAGCGGGCTGTTCCTGCTCCAGTTCGTGTTCGGCATCGCCGCCGGCCCGATCTGGATGCGCATCGCGCGCCGCTTCGGCAAGCACCGTACCGCCGTCGCGGGCGAGCTGGTGCAGGTCGCGATCAATCTCGGCCTGTTGCTGGTAGTGCCGGGCGAGTTGCCGCTGCTGCTCGCGCTCTCGATCGCACAGGGGCTGGCGCAAGGCTCGGGCAATCTCATGCTCCGCTCGATGGTCGCGGACATCGCCGATCGGCACCGGCTGGATACGGGCGAGGATCGCGCCGCGCTGTTCTTCTCGGTGTTCAGCATCTCGATGAAGGGCGCGGCGGCCGCAGCGATCGGGATCGCCCTGCCGCTCGTCGCCTGGGCCGGCTTCGATCCGTCGGCCATGCGGAACAGCCCGGAGGCGCTGCACGCGCTGCTGCTCGTCTTCGCGCTGGGCCCCGCTCTGTCGCACCTCGTTTCGGCGGCCCTGGTCCACGGCTTTCCGCTCGACGAAGCCGCCCACGCCGAAATCCGCCGCGCGCTCGATGCGCGCGATGCCTCGCTTGCCCCCTGACGTACGAAAGGATTGACCCCATGACATTACAGATCGTTCGTAACGAACCCGCACCGGACCTGTTCGAGATCACGCCGCTTCAGCCGAGCCTCGGCGCGGAAATCGGCGGGATCGATCTTCGCCGGCCGCTCGATCCCGATACGCGGGCGGCGCTCACGGCCGCGCTGCTGCGCTACCGCGTGCTGTTCTTCCGCGATCAGGACCTGACCCGCGAGGAGCATATCGCGTTCGGCGCCGCCTTCGGCGACCTCGAAGTGCATCCCGTCTTTTCGCATCCCGATCATCCCGAGATATTGCCGCTGATATCGGAGGAGTTCCGGGGCAAGTATCGCCAGTCGACCGACAGCAACTGGCACGCCGACACCACCTTCCGCGAAACGCCTTCGGCCGCCTCGATCCTGCGCGCGCGCATCTCGCCGCCGCTGGGCGGGGACACGGTGTTCGCCAATGCGGTCGCGGCCTATGATGCGCTGCCCGAGGAGGTGAAGGCGCGGATCGATGGGCTCACCGCGATCCACGATCCCAGCGTCTTTCTCCAGTTCCTCGATACCGAGGAAAAGCGCCGCGCGATCCTCGATCAATATCCCGAGGTGGAGCATCCCGTCGTCCGCATCCACCCCGAGACGGGCGAGAAGGTACTCTACGTCAATTCGGTGTTCACCCGCCGCATCGTCGGGCTCGATCCCGAGGAGGGCAGGGCGCTGCTCGCGCTTCTCCTCGATCAGGTGAAGCGCCCCGAATTTCAGGTGCGCTGGAGCTGGCGCCCCAACTCGATCGCCTTCTGGGACAACCGCGCGACCCAGCATTACGCCGTCCCCGATTATGCCGAGCAACGCCACATGGAGCGTGTGACGATCGTCGGCGATCGGCCGGTCGGCCCTTCCGTCCACTGATGCCCCCTGTCGAAACGAGGAGACCTGCCATGACTGCCCTTCAGCAACGCTTCGTGAATGCCCACGATCCGGAAAGCCCGCTCGATATCGCCCCCGTCGGCGGCCGTATCGGCGCGGAGATCCGGGGCGTCGCGCTCGCGGATGATCTTGACGATGTCACGCTTGCGGCGATCCGGACCGCGCTCGCCCGCCACAAGGTGATCTTCTTCCGTCACCAGCACCGGCTGGACGATACCGGGCAGGAGGCGTTCGCCGCCCGCCTCGGCGAGCCGGTGAAGCATCCCACCGTGCCCGTCGCCGCGGGATCGCGCTTCCTGCTCGAACTCGATTCGAGGGAAGGCTATGCCGCGTCGAGCTGGCATACCGACGTGACGTTCGTGCCGGCCTATCCCGAAGCATCGATCCTGCGCGCGATCGATGTGCCGGCGGCGGGCGGCGACACGCTCTGGGCGAACACCGCGACGGCTTATGAGGACCTGCCGCCGCCGCTGAAGGCGCTCGTCGACGGCCTGAAGGCGGTGCACACCAATCTCTACGATTATGCCGCACTCTTCTCCGACGCCGATCAGAAGCGGCTGGAGGAGCATCGCTCCGTCTTCGCCTCGACCGTTTACGAGACGGAGCATCCGGTCGTTCACGTCCATCCCGAGACGGGCGAGCGCAACCTGCTCGTCGGCCATTTCGTGAAGAAGTTCGTCGGCCTCAACGGCACCGATTCGCAGCACCTGCTGAACTTGCTGCAAGAGCACATCACCAGGCCCGAGAACACGGTGCGCTGGCGCTGGCGCAAGGGCGATGTCGCCATCTGGGACAATCGCGCCACCCAGCATCGCGCTATCGCCGATTTCGGCCTGCAGCACCGGCATCTGCGCCGCGCGACGATCCACGGCACGGTGCCGATCGGCATCGATGGGCAGCCGAGCCGGGCGATCAAGCCGGAAACGCCGCTCGCCAGGGCCGCCTGAACCCTTCCCGCCTGGGGGCGTCCCTGTGGGACGCCCCGCTTCTTCATCGAGGAACGACCATGACCGACGCTGCCGCCCCTCGCCCCAACATCCTGCTCATCGTCGTCGACGATATGGGATTTTCCGATCTCGGCGCTTTCGGCGCGGAGATTGCCACGCCGCATCTGGATGCGCTCGCTCATGGTGGCGTGCGCCTCACCGATTTCCATTCCGCCCCCGCCTGCTCGCCGACGCGGGCGATGCTGCTTACCGGCACCGACCATCATCTTGCCGGCATAGGCTCAATGCTTGAGGTGGTGCGGCCCGATTTCGAAGGCGCGCCCGGGTACGAAGGCTATCTGAACGATCGTGTCGTCACCTTCGTCGAACTGCTGCGCGACGCCGGCTATCGCACCTTGATGTCCGGCAAATGGCATCTCGGCCAGACGCCGGGCAGCACGCCCGGGGCACGCGGCTTCGAGCGCAGCTTCGCCCTGCTGCCCGGCGGCGCGGATCATTTCGGCGGCGGCCCGATCGACAAGGTCGCCTCGCGCGGGCCGATCTATCAGGAGGACGGAGCGTTCGTCACCGATCTGCCGTCCGATTTCTATTCGTCCGATTATTTCACCAGCCGCCTGCTCGATTATCTCGATGAAGGCGAGGCGGCGGGCGATCGTCGGCCCTTCTTCGCCTATCTTCCCTTTTCCGCGCCGCATTGGCCGCTTCAGGCCCCTGATGCCGATATCGCCCGCTATAAGGGTGTCTATGACGACGGGCCGGACAAGCTGCGCGAGCGTCGCCTCGCGCGCCTTGCCGAGCTGGGGCTGGTTTCGCCCGATACGGTGCCGCATCCGGTGGTCGCCGACACGCCCGAATGGGAGGCGCTCTCGCCCGAGGAACGGGCCGCCTCGGCGCGCAGCATGGAAGTCTATGCCGCGATGGTCGATCGGATCGATCAGAATGTCGGCCGTCTCGTCGAGCATCTGAAACGGAGCGGGCGCTTTGACGATACGGTGATCGTCTTTCTCTCCGACAACGGCGCGGAGGGCGCCATCGTCGAGGCGATGCCGATCATGGGGCCGGTGTTCGAGAAGCTCGTCGCCCAATTCTGCGACAACAGCCTCGACAATATGGGCAAGCCCGGCTCCTACATCTGGTATGGCCCGCGCTGGGCGCAGGCGGCGACTGCGCCGTCGCGTCTGGTCAAGACCTATACGACCGAGGGCGGCATCCGCGTGCCCGCCTTCGTCCACTGGGCGGGCAAGCGGGCGGGCGAGATCGGCGCCGTCTTCTCGACCGCGATGGACATCGCCCCCACCTTCCTCGAACTCGCCGGCGTGAAGCATCCGGGCACCTGGTATAAAGGGCGCGAGATATTCGAGCAGCGCGGCCGTTCGCTCCTGCCATGGTTCGAGGGCCGCACGCTGCGCATCCATCCCGAAGGGACAAGCACCGGCTGGGAATTGTTCGGCCGCAGGGCGATCCGCAAGGACGACTGGAAGGCCGTCTATGTTCCGGATGCGGAGGGGGCGTCGCGTTGGCAGCTTTACGATCTCTCGCGCGATCGCGGGGAGGTGGAGGACCTTGCCGACGCTCAACCCGAAAAGCTCGCCGAGCTGCTGGCGCTCTGGCGACGCTATGTGGAGGAGACGGGCGTGATCGAAACCCCGCTCAGCATATTCGACGCGGACACCTCCGCCTTCGAAGGCGGCTGGTCGGCCCACGCGCACGAACCCGAGCGCGAACCTGCTGAATGAGGGGAAGACCTGACTTGCGGCGTTCCGGCAGGCGAGGATAGATTCGCCGCCGCGCCGCGAGGCTGGTCGAGGACTGCCGCGCCGGCCCTGACGGCACGGGAGGCTTCATGTCCGGCTTCGATATATTGACCGAAAGGCTGGGCATCCGCCTGCCGATCATCCAGGCGCCGATGGCGGGCACGTCTTCGCCGGCTTTGGCCGCGGCGGTGAGCGCGGCGGGCGGGCTCGGGTCGCTGGGCGTCGCCGCCGCCGGTGCGGAGGGCGCGGCGCGGATGATCGCGGAGACGAGGGCGCGCAGCGACGGGCCGCTCAACGTCAATGTCTTCTGCCACCGCCCCGGAATCGCCGATCCCGCCGTGGAGGCTGCTTGGATCGCGCGGTTCACGCCTGAGTTCGAGCGGCTGGGCGCCGCGCCGCCGCAGCGCCTGACCGCGATCTACAAGTCTTTCCTTGAAGACGACGCCATGCTGCGTCTCCTGCTGGAGGCGCGCCCCGCCGTCGTCAGCTTCCATTTCGGCCTGCCTTCCGAAGCCGCCATCTCCGCGCTGCGCGGCGCGGGCATCACGCTGTTCGGCAGCGCCACCTGTCTCGCCGAGGCGAGGGCGCTCGCGCGCGCCGGTGTCGACATGATCGTGGCGCAGGGATGGGAGGCCGGCGGCCATCGCGGCATGTTCGATCCCGCCGCGCCCGACGACAGGCTGGGCGTGCTGCCGCTCACGCGATTGCTGGCGCGCGAGAGCGGTCTGCCGGTGATCGCGGCGGGCGGGATCATGGACGGCGCCGGCATCGCCGCCGCGCTGCGTCTCGGTGCGGTGGCCGCCCAGCTCGGCACCGCGTTCGTCGGATGCGACGAGAGTCTCGCCGACGACGGCTATCGTGCGGCGCTGGCAAGCGATGCGGCGCATCATACCGTAATGACCAAGGCGATTTCGGGCCGCCCGGCGCGCTGCCTTGCCAATCGTTTCACGGCGCTGGCGGCCACCGTACCCGATGCGGCCATGCCCGCTTATCCGATGGCCTATGATCTTGGAAAGGCGTTGAACGCCGCCGGCAAGGCGCGGGGCGAAACCGGCTTTGGCGCACAATGGGCCGGTCAGGGCGCGCCGCTGAGCCGCCCGATGCCCGCCGCCGCCGTTGTCAGGACGCTCGCCGGGGAACTCGCCGCCGCCCATCATGGCTGATCGCGCGTGCCTGCCCGGTCATTCCCACGTCAGGATGATTCTTCCGTTCGCGGGAATGTGGTAATCGATGCGGTCGGCGGTTGCGGCTTTGGGGCGCAGCATGTCGCCGCCCGTGGTTGCGACCCTGGTGCTGGTGAGCTTGCGGCGTTTCAGGCGAACGAGGCTCAGCGAAGCGGTGCAGGTTTCGCCTCCGTCGACCAGCAGTGTCAGCGCGCGATCGCCCATGTGCTCCATCGTGCGCACGAAATGGTCGCAATAGATACGGAAGGGCGCGCCCTCGACGGGGTGGAAGGCGCGCGTCGCGAAGATGAAGGCCGCGCCCGCGCCGTAAATCTCCTGGCCGACCTGCCCCGCCGGCTGCCCGTTGGGATAAAGGTCCTCCAGCGGGAAGCAGAGTGTGCGGTCGATATAGCCGTTGCCCTCCCGCTGTTTGGGCGAGAGCACTTCGGGCGGCAGCGCGTCGGGATAATAATACCAGGCGCGGTCGAGGGTGTATCGGCAGAATTCCGCGATCAGCATCCTCGCCGCCGGTTCGAGATCGGGACCGCTGTCGTCGAGATAGCATTCGAACGCCGCATAGGAATCGAAGCATTCGTAGATCGCCATATAGGCCGCGTCGTGCAGGCAGGTGACGCCCAGGAAGGTGCGATAATGCTCCGCCAGCCCGATCTGGCTCTCCCATATCTCGCAATTGTGGAAGAAGCTGCCGAGATAGACGTAGCTCTGCTCAAGATAGACCTGCCTGCCGGTGATCCGCCACAGCCGCATGCACGCCGCCGCGCCCCAGGCTGTCAGGTTCGCCTGATAGTTGATGTTGAAGCGCAAGCCGATCGCCGCGTCGATCGCCGCCCGTGCCTCGTCGAGAAACCGCTTGTCGCCCGTGAGTTCGAATGCCTGGAGCATCACCCACGCATAGACGCCGCCCACGTCGGTCTGCCCGCGCCCGTCGGCGGCGGTGTCGGTGATGACCGAAAAGTCGGTGATCTTATATTGGATCGGCCATTTATAGTTGAAATGGCGCGCCGCCTTGATCCCGTAGTCGATCGACTTGAGAAAGAGCGCCCGCGCTTCCTCATCGCCGTCGAGCGCGAGATGCCCGAGGTTGAGGAGCGGGTGGTAGAGATACCAGCTGTCGACCGCGTCGGCATCCTTGTCGTCGCCGACATTGGGCAGATAGCGCCGCAGCGTCTTGAGTTTGGGGTCGTAGAACTTGCCGAGCCCCGCCTTGAATTCGGCTTCCAGCGGGTGCGGCTTGCCGCACCATCTGCCCCAGTCGTGGATCGCCGAGATCAGCGACATCTGCACCATGACGTCCGGATATTCGCTCGCCGTATAGGGGTGGACGTACCGGTGTCCGTAATGCCGGATCGTCGCGGCGGGCGCGTGATCGAGGTCGTGCAGCGTCCGTTCCGCGCGGCCGATCCAGTCGCGATAGTCGGTAGGCGGCAGGTCGAGCATCTTGTACGCGACGCCCAGCATCTGGAGAAACTGCCGCGCCGATTCGCGTTCATGCGGTGGCGCGTCATGCCGGAAGACGAGGATCGCATCGGAAAGCGTCATCGGCACGCCGGCGGGCATCGGCGCCTTCTCGGGCGCCTCCTTCTGGGACGCGGTCGGCAGCAGATAGCCCAACTCCGGCCAGGTGCCGCCGACGACGCCGTCCGGTATCGTTCCCGTTGCCCGGAAATAGTCGTTCATCGCGGTCAAATTCTGGAAATACAGGATATTGCCGAATGCGGGTTCCTCGACGCGGAAATAGACGATCCCCACGTTGAGGCCGCGCTGGCCCGCCTCGATACAGCCCGACGTGGCGAGGGGATCCCCCCTGCCGTCCAGCGGATAGAGATCGCGCGGCAGGAACGGCATCAGCATCGGCGCCGCCGGCGTGAAATCGACCGTCATCCGCAAATGTTCGAGCGCGTCGCCGCTCGTGCGGAAGACGATGCGATGCTCCCCAAGCACGCTGGTGACACGCAGCCGGGCCGTCTCGCCCTCTTTGGCGTCCTCCTTTTCGCAGGTGAAATCGCTCGTCAGATGGGCGGCGCGCAGGGCAAGGCCCCCCGCATTCTCGCGCCGGATATGCGCCCATAACGAGTCGCCCCGGACGAGCAGTTCGACCGAAAGCGCCCCGATCGTGAAGGCGGTGATCGGTTTCGGCCCCCCTTTTCGAAAGGCCTGTCGCATTGTGAGAACATAAGGGCTGACGCCCGGCACCTGGGAGTCCAACACAAGCGCCGCCATGCCTTTATCCTGTCCTTGGGCGAAGCATTCTCTCCCGCGCTCAACCCTCGTTCGCGGCCGAGATTCCTGCGGACTCACGCCGCTTTTCAGGCGAGGACAGGCCAGCACCGTCAGGACGGGGCGGGACGATGCTGGCCGATCATGGCAGAACAGCCCGCCATAGGACTGCGCGGCCTGCCTCCTTCAGGCGCTTTCGCCGCGCGGCGCTTTGGAGGCCGCCATAGTCTTGGCTTCCTCCATATCCGCCGCGCCGCCAAGATCCTCGTCGGTGGTCTTGCCCGCGCCGGGGCCGGCGCCAAGGTCGGCCCCGGTCGTCGGGCTGCTGGCGGGATCGGATTGCAGGCGTGCGCGCATGTCGGCGCTGGTCGCCTGCTGCGCATCGGAAAGCTCGACGCTGGCCATGCCGTCGCCGCCGTCGACGGGCAGATTGTCCGCGACGGCGTCGATCCGTTCCCATTGCTCGCCGCTGTTCCATGGCCCTTCCGCGTCGCCTTCGCCTTGTGACGTGTTGACGTAGATGTCGGCATAGGCGGCCAGCCCGGGCAGCTTGCCCGGAGGGAAATTGTCCTGAATCGAATAGAGCGCCTTCTCGAAGCTTTTCTGGTGGGATACCTCGCGCGTCATCAGAAAACCCAAAGCATCCTTGATGCCGGGATCGTCGGTGACGTTGATGAGCCGCTCATAGATGATCTTTGCCCGGCTCTCGGCGGCGATGTTGGATCTGAGGTCGCAGGTCGGATCGCCGCGGCTGTCGATATAAGCGGCCGTCCAGGGCGCGCCCGAACTGTTGGTGAGGGCGGGCCCGCCGCCATACAGAACCGACTGGGTGTGGCTGTCGCCGCCGGCGTTCACTGCCATGTAAAGCTCCGCCTCGTTCATCGACGCTTCGGCAAGTTCCGCCTTGATGCCCTTGTTCAGCATCGCGACGATTGATCCGATGACTTCCAGATGACTCAATTCTTCCGTTGCGATGTCATGCAGCATGTCCTTCCGTCCCGGATCGTCTTCCGCCAATGCTTGCGTGAAATAGCGCATCGCCGCCGCCAGCTCGCCGTCAGGCCCGCCGAATTGTTCGAGCAGAAGCGAACCCAGCGCGGGGTTGGGCTCCGATACGCGAACGGTATATTGAAGACGTTTGTTGTGCATGAACATGGCGCTCTCTCCTCTTTGCACGCATAACAAATCGCCTCTCGCAAAGTTCACATAATATATTGAAGGCACTTCTTCTTAGATGCTGGGCATTTTCGTGACGCACATAAAATAACTTCGAATATTATATAGATGATCTTCTTGATTATATTGTTCGGTGGACGTTCGGATGCGCAGCCCGCTGAAGGGCTTGCCCTCATGCGCCGCCGTCGAAGACCATCTCGGGCGAGCGCATTCTGCGCGCGCGTCGCGCTCGCTTCAGCCTCGCGCGCAGACGCGCGTCGCGCAGGAACAGCGAGGGGATTTCGGTCATCGCGCGCAAGCCCGCGACGGTCGAAAGGTTGCGAACCGTCCGGCGCGTTTGATGCAGGACCTGCTGGATCATTTCGCGCCGGTCGATCTCCCCTTCCTCGCAGACGGTGCCGAGCCGATGGAGCGCATAAAGGCCGAGCAACCCCGCGAGCAGGAAATAGAAATCCCAATGCGACAGGCGCAGCGGCGCAAGGAGGATGATGCCTTCTGGCCCCGTCCAGCGCAGCAGCAGTTCCAGCCGGCGGGCGCCGAAGAAATCGGCGAGGATGCCGCCGAGGATCGGCGCGATGCCCGCCGCCACCGACGTCACCAGCGCGTTGGTGGCGACATAGGCTGTCGCGGCGCCCTTCGGCGATAATTTCAGCGCGATATTGGTCGATCCCAGCGTGACCCCGGCTACCGACGCGCCCATGAACAGATGCAGCAGCACCAGATAGGCCGACGCCACGTCGCGATGGCTGATCTGCGAGGCGCCGATCATGCCGACGATGCACAATATGTAGGTTGGCGCCGCCACCAGCAGCACCGACTTGTTCGTGAACCGATCGCTGAGGACGCCCCAGGAGCGGAGCGCGACGAGGTTGGCGATCTGGCTGACGACGCTCAGGATCATCACGAACGTCATCGTGAAGCCCAGTTGGCGGACGAGGAACACGGTGAAGAAGGGCGTCGCGAGATTGATCGCGAATTGCCAGCTTGCCAGAAAGCCCACGAGCCGCCGGAAATTGTGATCGGCGAACGGCTCGCGCAGCAGCGAACGCAGGTTGAGGTCCTCGGGCGCGCGCATCGCCATCATCGGCTCGGGTATGCGCGCGACGATGGCGGCGCTGATGAGCCCCGCGACGCAGCCGGCGGCATAGAGGCCGGCAAAGGCGATCGCGCGCCAGTGCGAGCCGACCGGCGTGCGATCGACCAGTAGCGCCGCGGCAAGCCCCGCGACAAGGCTGACGCCGGTTGCATAGGCCGTCCTGCGTGCGAAAATATGGCCCAGCCGCTCTTCGGGCGCGAGATCGCGCAGCCATGCGTTCCAGGCGCATCCGCCGAACGCGCCCAGTCCGCACAGGATGAATTGCGCGACAAGGACGATGCCCAGAGCAGCGGGCTTCGGAAGAAAGGCGGCTACGCCCATGACCGCGAGCATGGCCCGCCCGACGATGCTGGAAAGCACCGCCACCCGTTTGCGGGCACGGCCATGTTCGATCAGCAGAATCGCGGGGCCTTGCAGCAATTGGCTGAGGAAGGGGGCGCTTGCCAGGATGCCGATCATCAGGTTCGATGCGCCGAGGTACAGCGCGAACACGGTCAGGATCACGCCGCTGGTGAGCGCGGTCGTGGCGCTCGAATAAGCGGCCTCGACGATCAGGCGCCGTAGCCCCGTTTCGCGTTCGACATCGCTGATTTCGGCTTGCGGCGCGAGCGACATGCGGCTCCTCCTGCATTCTTTTACAAAGCCATGAGCGCCCGGCCGGCGCCCGTCCTCCTGGCCGGCACGCGCCGGAACAACGCGCCCCTCCCGCGATTTGGTCCACGAAACATCCCCGTGCCGGAGGCTTTGGATGGCGATCGAATGCCAGCGGCGCGGCCATGGCGCGCTCCGGCGATGAATCTGCCCGGCCCGTCTTTCGTCACGTCCGATCGCGCTTTCGAGGATCGGCATCCGCATGTCCGCCGTCGATGGCGGGTTTCCGGATTGTGGCGCTATGCGGGGCCGGGCCTTCTGGTTTCCGTGGGTTATATGGATCCGGGGAACTGGGCCACCGGCATAGAGGCGGGGTCCCGCTATGGGTTCGCCTTGCTCTTCGTGGTGGTTGCCTCCGGGCTGGCGGCGATGCTTCTCCAGTGGCTGAGCATGCGGCTGGGCGTCGTCACCGGCAAAAGCCTCGCCCACCTGACGCGCGAGCGCTATGGTGCCGCATCGGCGTGGATATTGTGGCCGATCGCCGAAATCGCGATCATCGCGACCGATGTTGCGGAAGTGCTGGGCAGCGCGCTGGCGCTGAAGCTGCTGTTCGGGCTGCCATTGTGGATCGGCGTCCTGGTGACGGCCTGCGATACGCTGTTCGTGCTCGCGCTGGTCGCGAGAGGCGTCTGGAAGGTCGAGACGATCATCCTCGGTCTGGTCGCGATCATCACCACCTGTTTTGCGATCCAGCTCTGCCTCTTGCGGCCGGATATCGGCGGGATCGTCCATGGGCTGCTGCCATCGGCGATACTGGTCGATCCCGAGGCGCTCTATATCGCGACCGGCATCGTCGGCGCGACGGTCATGCCGCACAATCTCTATCTTCATTCGGCCATCGTGCCGTCCCGTTCCGGCAGCGGCAGCGACGCAAAAAGGCGTGCGATCCGGTTCGCCACCATCGACATCCTTGTATCGCTCACGCTCGCCACCGTCGTGAACGGCGCGATCGTGGCGCTGGCGGCCACCGTGTTCCACGCATCGAGCCATGCGATCACCGGACTGGCCGATGCGTATCAGCTCCTGACACCGATGACGGGTGCGGCGCTGGCATCGGTGCTTTTCGGTGTCGCGCTGTTGGCGTCCGGACAAAGCGCCACCTTCACGGGCACGATCGCCAGCCAGGTGCTGCTCGAAGGCTTTACCGATCTCAAGATACCCGCATGGCAGCGTCGGGCGATCACCCGCGCCCTTGCGCTGTTGCCCGCGCTGGCGGGCGTCGTGATAGGGGGCGATCATTCGATCGGCATGCTCCTCGTGCTGACGCAGGTCATTCTCGCGGCGGGGCTGCCCTTCACCGTCTTTCCCTTGATCCGCCTGACGAGCGATGCCCGCATCATGGGCGATCATGCCACGCGCCGGGTGCCGCGCTGCATCGCCTGGCTCCTGCTTGCCGCGATCACCATGGCCGACATCTGGCTGGTCGTCGGCTTCCTGACCTGAAAGCACAGGCGATGCAGCGCGCCGCCGGGTGCATCCGAAATGAGTCTCGCGCGTTGGGCGCCAGGCAATGTGGAAGGTCATGCGGGTGAGGTCGCCACGCTATGGAGTGTTTCGGACCCACGCTTCGCAGACCGCTCATCCCGGTTTGCGCGGCGTTGCTGATGCTCCCGGCGTGCCAGCGTGAGGAACGCGGGCCGCGCACCGACCCCGCCGCCGAGGCGTCGGCGCCCGCCGACATACCCGCACTCATCGTCCGCTATGGCGGCGACGCCTGGCAGATTGGGGAGGGCCAGCGGCTGTTCCGCTGGATGAACTGCACCGGCTGCCACGGTAATGGCGGCGGCGGGATGGGGCCGTCGCTGATGGACGACGAGTGGCGTTACGGCTCCAGCATGGCCGATATCGTCCGGACGATCGACTGGGGCCGCCCCAACGGCATGCCCGCCTTCCACGACAAGCTGACGGGCCAGCAGATGTGGCAGCTCGCCGCTTATGTGCGGTCGCTGAGCGGCCTCGCGCGCAAGGATGCGGTGCCGAGCCGGGCCGACACGCTCGCCCCGTCGGTGCCGCTGACGCAGGTCCGGCCGCTGGACTCCCCGCCTGCCGAGGCGCCGCCGCAATGAGGCGGCTCATGCCCCTTCTCGCGCTCGCCGCTTCGGGGTGCGCCGGCGTCCAGTCGATGACCGGCGGCGCGGGGCTCGGCAGCCGCCAGTTCAACACGCTGATGCTCGCCTTCCTGATCGTCACCGGCCTCGCCTATCTTTTCGTGCTCCTGTTCCTCGGCGGCGCCTTCGTCCGCAGACGCCGGGAGAATGTAGGAAATTTCATGCGGCCGCTGCTGATCGGCTGGACGGCGTTTATCCTGGTCGGAATCGCCCTCCTGACTCTCCTGAGCTTCCTCGACGATCGCCAGTCGGCGCTGGCGGGAACGGGCCAGCCGCCGCTGAAGATCGAGATCACGGCGAACCAATGGTGGTGGCAAGTCACCTATCAGGACCCGATGGCGTCGCGGACGCTCATCACCGCGAACGAACTTCATCTGCCGGTGGGTCGGCCGGTCGAGATCACGCTGAAGGCCAGCGATGTCATCCACAGCTTCTGGGTCCCCGGTCTGGCTGGCAAGCAGGATCTGATCCCCGGCCGCACCAACCATATCCGGCTCCTGCCCCGCCGCATCGGCCTGCTGCGCGGCCAATGCGCCGAATTTTGTGGGATGCAGCATGCCCATATGGCGCTGGACGTGATCGTCGAGCCCCCGGCGCGCTTCGCCGCCTGGTATGCGGCGCAACTGCGACCCGCAAGCCGGCCGGCGACCGCGCTGGCCCAGGCGGGGCAGGCCTGGTTCCTGTCGCATCAATGCGTGACATGCCACAGCATCGCCGGCACCACCGCCGGCGGGCGCACCGGGCCGGACCTCACCCATGTCGCCAGCCGCCGCACGATCGCCGCCGGTACGTTGCCGATGAATCCCGGCAGTCTCGCGGGGTGGATAGCCAATCCGCAAGGCCCCAAGCCGGGCAATCACATGCCGACCATCGCGATGAGCGGCGCCGAGCTGAGTGCCGTCGTCGCCTATCTGGGATCGCTCGAATGACCCGGCCCGAAGATTTGCCGCGCGACGGCCCCGCGCTTCAGGGCGAGGAATTGCATCGCCGGCTGTCGGTCACCTGGGGCCGCGCACCGGGCCTTTGGGGCTGGTTGACGACGGTCGACCACAAGGAAGTCGCGCGCCGCTATCTCATCACCGCGCTCGCCTTCTTCTCGTTCGGTGGCGTGCTGGCGTTGATGATGCGCGTCCAGCTCGCGACGCCCGAAAGCGGCCTGATCGATCCCGATCGCTATAATCAGATATTCTCGATGCATGGCACGACGATGATGTTCCTCTTCGCCGTGCCGGTGATGGAGGCGATGGCGATCTATCTCGTGCCGCTGATGGTCGGCACGCGCGCGATCGCCTTCCCGCGCCTCAACGCCTTCAGCTACTGGCTCTATCTGGCGGGCGGGGTGATGATCTGGATCGCCTTCATCCTCAATGTGGGGCCGGAGGCGGGCTGGTTCACCTATGTGCCACTGGCCGGCCCCGAATATTCGCCGGGCAAGCGCACCGATTTCTGGGCACAGATGGTTACCTTCACCGAGGTCGCGGCGCTCGCCGTCGCGGTCGAGTTGGTCGCAACGATCGTCAAGCAGCGCGCTCCGGGCATGTCGCTCGATCGTATGCCACTGTTCGTCTGGTCGATCCTCGTCACCGCGCTGATGGTGATCTTCTCGATGCCGGCGGTGGCGCTCGCCTCGGGCATGCTGATTTCGGACAGGCTGGTCGCCACCCATTTCTTCAATGCGGCGGAGGGCGGCAGCGCGCTGCTCTGGCAGCACCTCTTCTGGTTCTTCGGCCATCCCGAAGTCTACATCATCTTCCTGCCGGGCCTGGGCTTCGTCAGCCAGATCACCGAGACCTTCTGCCGCCGCCGCGTCTTCGCTTATCCCGCGATGGTCGCCGCGCTACTGCTCACCGGCCTGCTCGCCTTCGGGCTGTGGGTGCATCACATGTTCGCGACGGGGCTGCCGCGTCTCGGCTATGCCTTCTACACCGCCGCCAGCATGGCGATCGCGCTGCCCAGCGGCGTGCAGATCTTCTGCTGGATCGCCACCATGTGGGAAAGCCGGCCACGGCTGGAGGTACCGATGCTCTATGTCATTGGTTTCATCGTCACCTTCGTCATCGGCGGCATCACCGGCGTGATGGTGGCCAGCGTGCCACTCGATCTCGAACTGCACGACACCTATTTCGTCGTCGCTCATTTCCATTACACGCTGATCGGCGGGGCGGTCTTCCCACTGTTGGGCGCGCTCACCTACTGGTTTCCCAAGATGACCGGCCGGATGATGGGCAAGCGGATGGGCCTGACCGGCTTCGCGCTTGTCTTTCTCGGCTTCCATCTCACTTTCATGCCGATGCATTTCGTCGGCATGATGGGCATGCCGCGTCGAGTCTACACCTATCCGGCCTCAATGGGATGGGAGGGGCTCAATCGCCTCTCGACCGTGGGCGCCTTCGTTCTCGCCATCGGACTTCTGGTTTTCGCAGGCAATCTGGCCCTGTCGTTGCGTCGGGGTCGGCTGGCGGGTCCAAATCCCTGGAACGCCGCTTCGCTCGAATGGGCGCCTGCCTCCCCGCCGCCGCCCTATAATTTCGCGCATATACCCGTGGTCGGCGGTCACACGCCGCTGTGGGACGATCATGGACGGCTCACCTATATGTCAGGGCTGCGCGTCGATGATCGCGAGTTATTGCTGACCACCGCGATCGACGCCACGCCCGATTTGCGCGAGCCTTCGCCCACGCCCACCATCTGGCCCCTGCTCGCCGCGCTGGCGACGACGGGCCTGTTCATCTGGTCGATCTTCGATCCATGGGCGGTGGTCTGGGGTTCGATTCCGGTCGCAATCACGCTGACGCTCTGGTTCTGGCCCAAGAGCCGCGAACCGGCGACCGAGCCGGTGATCGAATGAGCAAGCCTTCGTCCTTCGCTGGCGATCTCAGTGGGCTGCCGACCCACGCTTTCGGCGCGCGCAGCCTCACCTGGTGGGGCGTGATCGCCTATATGCTGATCGAAGGCACCGCCTTCGCGCTGGCCGGCGCGTCCTATCTGTTCCTCATGAGCCAGGAGCAGAATTGGCCCCCCGCGCGCCTGCCGGACCTTCTGGCCGGCACGCTATTCACCGTCGTCATCCTGCTCAGCGAGTTACCCAATATCATCCTGAAAAAGGCTGCCGAAAAGGAAGATTTGGCGCAGGTCCGTCGTTGGCTGATCATTCTCGATCTAATCGGATTGCTGCTGCTCGTCATTCGCGGCTTCGAATTCCAGATGATCAACGTGCGCTGGAACGACAATGCCTATGGATCGATCGCCTGGGCGCTGCTGCTGCTCCACACCGTCCATATATTAACCGACTGGGTCGATTCGGCCGTGCTTACCGCGCTGATGTTCACGCCGCATGGCAAAGGGCGGCGCTTCGTTGATGTCAGCGAGGACTGTCTCTATTGGCGCTTCGTCTGGCTCACTTGGCTGCCCATCTATTTGCTCCTCTATTGGGCGCCGCGGGTCGCATGAGCATCGTCACGCGCCTTTTCGCACCGCTTGCGCCCTGGTCCGGCCTCCTACTCGGCGGCATCGGCTGGACGGCGAGCACAGAGATCGGATCGGCGCGGATCACCGGCCATTGCCAGTCGACCTCGCCGGTCCTGCTCCTCCTCATCAGCTTGGTCGGCCTTGCCGTCGCGCTAGCCGGAGGGTGGCTGTCCTATCGGGCGTGGCGTACCGCGCCGGGACGGACCCGGCAGTTGATCGGCCTCTTCTCACTGATTGTCGCCGGTGGCCTGATCGTCGCAATCCTGTTCCATATTCTCGCGGCGCTCCTGATTCCGCGCTGCTTCGCATGATGCGCCTTGTCCGCTTCTTCCCCGCGCTTCTGCTGCTCGCCCCCGCTGCCGCCTGGGCGCATGCCGGCCATCCGCATCCCGAGCCACCCGGCTGGTCATTCGAGCCGTGGGCGATCGTTCCGCTCTTTCTCGCGCTTGTCGCTTATCTGATCGGGCTGGCGCGGCTCTGGAACCGGGCGGGGAGTTCGCGGCCGGTTGTGCGGCGAAACGCGATGCTCTTCCTGCTCGGCTGGTTTATGCTGGCGGGCGCAATTGCTTCACCGCTGCACGAAGCGGGCGGCCGGTCCTTCACAATGCACATGATCGAGCATGAACTAATCATGATGGTCGCCGCGCCACTGCTGGCGCTGTCGAGACCATTGGGCGTGATGATCTGGGCGCTGCCGTTGCGCGCGCGCGTGGCGGCAGGCGGGCTGGGGCGAGTGAGGGCGATCGTGCCCTTGTGGCGATGGATGATCGCACCCGTGCCGGCGACCGTGCTGCAGGGTATCGTCATCTGGGCATGGCACGCGCCGCCGCTGTTCAGTGCGGCGTTGCGGGACGAGGGCTGGCACATCGTCCAGCATCTCTGCTTTCTGATCAGCGCCTTGCTCTTCTGGTGGGCGATGGCGTTCGGACCTGGCGGCGCGCGCGGTATCGGTCTGTCGGCGCTCTGCCTGTTCGTCACTTCGCTCATCGGCGGCGCGCTCGGCGCGCTGATGACCTTCTCGGCAAGCCCCTGGTACGCCGATTATGCCGCGATGGGGATGACGCCTTACGGCCTCAGCCCCGAACAAGATCAGCAACTCGCCGGTCTTATCATGTGGATACCCGGCGGGATGATCCATGCCGGCGTCGCGCTGATGATGCTGATGCGCTGGTTCGCGGGGGGTGCGCGAGCGCGAAGTGACGCATGGCCGGTCCAATAGGCAGATCGCCTATGAGCTCGGCGTCAGCGAAGTGAGGGTCGAGAACCTTTCATGCCGGCAGATGGGTTAGACTCTCCAAAACGCCCGATGCGCCTTGTTCAGGCTGCGGCGTGGACAGCTCTGCTTTTGCCCGCATGGATCGGCGCCGTCTTGCCGGTTGTCCGATCGAGTCCGAGGGCCACTAGGGTATCGAGAAGCGTCGCACCGGCGACGAACGCGGTCGCGCCCCACACCGCCTTGTTACGCGGTGAATGACGTGCGGCGAGGGCGAGAGCGCCGAGGTCCAGGCCATCACCGGTTACGCGGTTCCAGACGCGGATTCCATGCGCCGGGCTCTGCAGCAGGCCGACGCCCGCTGCGATCTCGCGCCAGCCGAATGCCCTGACGACGCCTTCATGGCCGTCGGCTTTCAACGCGCGCGTTATTTGGCGCGATGCCACAAGCTCGGTGATGCCTAGTGCGATCGAAAAGACGCCCAGGCCCAGGCCGATCTTTGTAAAAGTCGTGCCCGGATCGCGAATTTCTGCGCGTGGCGGATTCGACCGGGCCCTGTCGGTCACGTCGCCGCGAGGCGGAGCGCCGTAAATTGCGGCGTCGCGTTCAATTGCGGCGTCGCGTTCAAGCGCCTCCCGAGTCGATGGCACATCGTTTGAGCGGGTCGACTGTGTCATTGTCGCTCTCCTATAGCTGGCGCTATCAACCCGGAGCGACGCCAAGCCGTTCCCGTCGTTACGGGGCCTGATGCTTGTCGAGGAACTGCCCGCAGGCATTCGCACTTGCCTCAGCCGGCACTTCGTTTTGCGTCCGCGCGCCGGAAGATGACAATCGCGGATCGTCGTCTATGATCATGATAACCGCCTTCAGGGGAAGAGATCAGGCCGAGTATGACGCGGGCTCCCAAATCAGCGCCCACCACGAAAACCTCCTCGGATACTGAAGACGCTCGCATCGGCCGGGCGTTCCCGTCTCATCGGCGGCTTCAGCGTTCGCCGGGCTTCGTCGAGGAAGTGTTTGATATCATTCGCGCCGATATCATGTCGTTGCGTATACCGCCCGATTCCCGTATCTCGATCGACCAACTCGCACGGGAGTTGGGCGTGTCTCAGACGCCTATTCGTGAAGCGCTGAGTATGCTGGAAGCGATAGGCCTGGTCGCGCGTCGCCATTATGTTGGCTATTGGAGCGCGCCGCAGCTTACCCGCAAGCAGATCGACGACCTGTACGAGGTACGCCTGCTGCTTGAGCCTTATGCAGCACGGCTGGCGGCACATCGGATGACCGATGCACAGCTAGCCCGGATCGCCAGCGCGATCGATACGATGGACCCAGGCAAGATCACCATTTCATACGACCAGTTCGCTGACTGCGATGCCGAGCTTCACGACATGATCGCGGCGGGCAGCGGCAATACGATCATTCAGGAGTCGCTCGCGCGATTGCACTCGCACCTGCACATCTTTCGCCTGCGATCGAACAACAAGGTAGCCTCGGAGGCTAATCTGGAACATGTCGCGTTGCTCGATGCTTTGGTCAAGCGTGATGGTGATGCTGCGGAGATAGCGATGCGCCACCATATTGAGCGTTCGTACGCCCGACTGACGAGCGACCCGCAGCACTGATCACCATCATCCGTGTGGTATCCTTCGATCAGGCTTGACTCACATTCGCCCTTCAATATCATATAGGAAATAGGATAAGCGGCGGAGGGATCTAGTGGATCGTGCTTCCTTGATTGAGGGGGAGTCTGGCCAGGCAATTCGCTGGAAAGGCGGGTTGGTGCAGGTCGCGGTCCATAGTCGAGTCAACAATTCGTTGCTCCGCGCCAAGGAATTGGGGCCGCTGTTGCTCATCCAGATGCGCTGCGGATCAGTTACTATCTCGCGGCCGCAAAGCGGCCTGCCGCTGGGTAATACCCATATGTCGACCTTCATGCTGCTGCTGTCGGGCCGGGCGACATTGGCGCATTATGGCCATGTGATCGAACTGATGCCGGGCGACATGACACTTTACGATCATAGCGCCGTCTATTCGCTGCATTTCGACAGGCCCACGCAGGTTATCATGATCCGGGTAAGCACCCGAATGATCCGGGAGCTGTTTGCGACACCCGATTATCTTTACGGCCAGCGCATCGCGGGCGATGTGGGGCTTACCTCCACCGCGCTGGCGATGGCAGTGGATCTGGTGCGGAAGATGGAAGGGGACCTCAGCCTCCATTTTCAGGAACGCGCCGCGCGCCATCTGCTGGACGTGCTCGCGACCTCTTATGCCGAAGCGCTCGATCAACTGTCGTCAGGCTCCTCGTTGATGGCCGGACGCTTCTGGAAGGTCCGGCTTTTCATTGAAGAGAATCTGCGCGATCCGACGCTCAGTCCATCCACCGTGGCGGAGCGCCTGAAACTCTCTGACCGCTATCTGCGGATGATCTTCGCCATCAGCGATGAATCCCCTTCGGCCTACATATTGCGACGGCGGCTGGAGGAATGTGCGCGCCAACTGGCCGACGAGCAGTGGCGCGGGCGATCGATCACAGACATTGCGTTCAGTTGGGGTTTCAACAGCGCGCCGCACTTCACCCGCACGTTTCGCCAGCGTTTTTCTGTCTCGCCAAGCGAGTATCGCCGAAAGCAGCAGGCAAGTCAGTCCGCAGCGACGGGTAAGAAGCGCGAACTGACCTGTGCCTGATCCGTCAGCTCCGCCGGAGCCGACGCCGGGAAATCAGAATTTTTTGGATATCTTGAGATACCATTCGCGCGGCGCGCTCGGCTGGCCTTCCGTGCTGGCGAAGCCGATATTGTTGTAGATGAAAAAATTCCTGTAATAGAATTTATCGAATAGGTTGGTCGCGCCCAGCGATATGCTGAGATCATATTTGTCATTACGATAGGTGAGGCGAGCATTGAACACTGAATAGGCACTCTGGAAGAAGGCCGGATCGACCGCATCGAACGGAATGCTGCCTGTGTAAAACCAGTCGAGGCGCGGTGTGATCGAACCATCCAGCGCCGGGGCGGCGACTTCATACTGGATACCTGCGCTGGCGGTCCATTCCGGGATGCCGATGCCGACGGCGGTCAGGCGATGGGTAAGCCGGCCCGGCACCTTCAGGTCCGCTGAGGTGAATCGCGTATAGCCAATCGATCCGTTGACCATCAGCCCGTCGATGGGCAGTGCCTCGAGTTCAAGTTCAAACCCTTTGGCCTTGCCCGGCGTATTGACGAAGAAAGTACGACCGATGCACTGGACGCCCACGCCGGCGGCCGCCTCGGCCGGGGTCTGTGCACGGCAGGTCGTAACGCCTTGCCCGTTCGCCGCATCGGGAATCACCACCTGCGTGCCTGCAACCGGCACGCCGTCGGCACCCAGTTGCGCCTCCTGGCCGCCGACCGAGGTGATACGCGTATAGTAATCGGTATAGAAGACGTCGGCATTCAGCCGTAGGCGCCGGTCGAACAGGGTAGTCTTGACGCCGAGCTCATAGGCGCGCGTGCGATCGCCGGGATATTGCACCGTCTGCGTCGGCTGCAGGGGGCGCCCGTTGAAGCCGGGCGCCTGCGCACCGGTTGCGGCTGAGACATAGACCATCGTTTGATCGGTAAGATGGTAGTTGAGGCCTGCCTTCCAGTCGAAGCGGCTCTCCTTGGGAGTTACGCTGAAGGTGAGATTCTGAGCAAAACTCGGATTAGTGGGATCACGGTCGTCGAGGTTCGAATAATTGACGACCTTCTTATCATGCGAATAGCGGCCACCTAGGACGATCTCTAGCCGGTCCAGCGGGCGGATGGTGGCATTCGCGAAAACCGCCTTGCTGGTAGGCTTGTAGGTTGTGTTCTGATATTTGAGGAAACCGTTCCATGGCGAGTAAGTGACGGCGCGATTGCGGCCGTCGGCATGGAAAAGAAACGCCCCGGCGACCCAGTCGATCCAGCCATGGCGGCCCGATAATCGGGCCTCGGCATTGTAGAAGCTGTCGGTGATCGTCGCGAGCGTATGCTCCTGCACCAAAGGCGAGCCATCAGTGTCGAAAGCGTGGGTGTCTTTGAAATCGCGATAGCCGACGATGCCGGTGAATGTGATATCGGATCCCAGATCGACCGCGAGCTTACCCGAAACGCCCCAGTTCACGACGTCGATATTAGGACTGTAGCAGACCCCGCCATGCGAGGGGTTTCCGTTATAGAAGGTGCTGCCGGTAATGATGGTGCCGGCGCCAATCGGATCGCAATAGCTCGCATAGGTAGAAAAGCGGTTTCCGGTAAGGAAACGGTCATCATAGGCGACACCGAGCGCTGCGGGTTGACCGCTCCAGGACGCCCGCGTTGCCGCGCGCGTGGCATTCACCGTGATCAGCGTATCGGCGACATTGTCCGATTTGTCCTCGATATAATCGCCGGAAATCGTGAGCCTTATGCCATCGGTTGGTTTGAAGAGCAGCGATCCCCGCAGTGCGCGCACATTCTCGCCGCCGAGAGTGCCGACCTTGCAATCGGTAGGCTGGTTGTTCGGAAAGCGCGCGAGGATCTGGTCGCTATAGGGTATGCTGCCGGCAAGCTCGGGCGTACCGTTCACCTCCATCTGGCAGCGAAAATCGAGCCGATCGACATAGCCGTCGCGCCGCTTCGAGAGCATTGACACGGAGAGGCCCAGCCTGTCCTCGATCAGCGGCACATCGAAGCCCGCGCGGAAATCGCGGCGGTCATAGGCGCCGACCGTGGTCTCGATATAGGCTGACGCATTGTGCAGGCTGGGTTGTTTACTGACCAGGTTGACGGCACCGGCCAAGGCGTTCCGGCCGAACAATGTACCCTGCGGTCCGCGCAGCACCTCAACATGATCAAGGTCCAGCAGATCGAAATTGGCGCCGAGCAGCAGCGGATAATAGACATCGTCGATATAGAAGGAGACCGCCGACTCGCCTGCGAGGCTGGTATCGCGCGAGCCGATCCCCCGTATGTACGTGGTGATGCCGGGGCCGAAGGCGCCCTGCGCCCTGGCAAAGGTCGCGTTCGGCACGATCTGGGATATTTCGGCGGCGGACTGAATGCCGCGTGCTGCCAGCGTGTCCGATGTCACCGCAGTGATGGCGAGCGGTGTATCCTGCACATTGGTTGGCTGGCGTGTCGCCGTGACGACGATATCCTCGATGCCGCCCATGTCGTAGGAAGAAGCATCCCGTGCGGCGGAAGCGCCCTGTTCCTGCGCCCATGCCGGGCTTGCGGCGCCGACCAGCGCGATTATCGACACGGCTGCCAAAGCACTTTTCCTGTCGGCGAACAACTTCATAACCCCTCCTCCAGTCGGCGGTTTCTATGCCGTTGGTCGGGAAATTAATGCTTGAAGGGTGCCCAACTTATCCGCACCGGAAGTTTGCGTTACTTGGTGGGGTATGCCGTTCATCGGAATATTGACCGGTGGGGCGAAGACGAGCAGTTTGCCCTGCAACAATATGTCCGGCGCCTTGCAGGCGATTGTCGCTTCATTGCGCCGCCTCCCGGCAGGCGCCGATCAGATCCGAGGGGATGATGATGAAAATCACCGGATGCAAGGTCTGCGCCGTGTCCGTCAATTTCGAGGGCGTGATGCCCGGCACGCATATCGTCCTGCGCCTGAAGACCGATTCAGGACTGGAAGGAATCAGCTATGTCAGCCGCGTGAATCCGCGCACGGCGAAGCCACTGGCCCTTCTTATCGAGGCGATGGTCGAGAGCCTGGTCGGCCAGGCGACAGAGACCGAAACAGTCTATTCTCATCTATTCCGGCCCTCGCTCGGCGCGCCGGTCAGCGGCCTCGAATTACGGGCGGCCAGCGCGATCGACGTTGCCCTTTGGGATTTGAAGGGGAAGGCGGTGGAACTGCCCTTGTGGAAACTGATGGGCGGCTATCGCGACCGCATTCCCATATCGGCGAACTGGCGACTGACGCCCGGCCCGCCACCCGATATTATCGCGAGTCATCTGGAGAACGTCCTCAGCCGTGGCTTTCGCGCGGTCAAATGCCCCATCGGCTTTGCCCCGCTCAAGAGCGCGATCGAGCATGTTCGCTTCATTCGCGCCTGCGTCGGGCCGGACGTAAAAATAATCGTGGACGGGAATTTCCAATGGTCGGTGAAGGACGCCCTGTATTTCGCAAGCGAAACTGAGGAGACGGACCTTTACTGGATCGAGGACCCAGTCGCATGTCAGGACTATGCAGGAATGGCGCAGGTGACGGCGATGGCGAGGCAGCGCATCTGCGCCGGGGAGGTTTTCCAGCGGCCGCATGAATTTCAGTGGCTCATGGAAAGACGTGCCTGCGACTTCGTCATGATCGATCAGGATCTTGGTCTGACCGGCTTCCTTAAGGTCGCGCATATGGCGGAGATTCACGGCCTATCGGTTGTCAATCATCTGGCGCCGGAGACGCTCTCCCATGTCCTCGCAGCCATTCCGAACGGCCTGATTGTCGGACTGGTGCCATGGGGGCAGCCGCTGTTTACCGAACCGATGCACGTAGAGAATGGCGAACTGCGAATGCCCGAGGGACCGGGTCTCGGCCTGACGCTGAACGAGGACGTTCTCTTGCGCTGCCAACTGGAATGATGCGCGCCGGCGCGCTTACCAAGCCTTAGAGAGGCCGTCGCCCGGCCGCCCAGGCGATGCCGCGCTGTATCAGTTCCTTGTAGACGGGCAGGTCCCATGGCCCGCGATGATCCGGCTGATCGGGCATATGGCTGAAGGGCTTGTCGTAGGGGCGGTTTGCATGACCCAGTGCCAGATACAGCACACCGCCTTCACCAACCCTGCGACGGTACATGAGCGGACGGTCCTCCACCTCTAGCACGCGGCCGCCGAACGCTTCGCCTCCCCATCGTGTATGGAGCAGGACCTCGATGTCGTCGGTCATAGTTTCGATGCAATATAGTTCATCATCGATATCGAAAGGCGCGATGCCTTGCAGTAACGGATCGTTGGGTTTCGTTATCTGCACTGGGAAGCGCTGATAGGGCGGATGCGTGACGAAGCGCGTTCCCAGAACGTGCGGCATGACGCGATTGTCCAACACCGAGTTGCTGGCGTGCAGCGCGAACCAACGGCCGCCTTCCTCGAGATAATGCCGGATCGCGCTAGAGGCGGCTTCGGAGACGGGGACTTGCGAGGTGTAGCTGACCAGCAGGTTTCCCCCGAGGATGGCGGTGCTGTCTTCATAGGTCTGGAAACAGTCCGCCCGGATATTTCCGGCGTCGTACAGCGCCTGCGCCAGGCGCAATCGCGCGAAATCGAAATCATGGTTGCGATGGGGGCTGCCGCAGATGAGGTTCGCGATGAGGGGAGCGAGCATGATCAGCGCACGCGACGAAATTTCTGGATCTGGTGATCGAGACATTCCTTACGCGCAATACGGTTGAAACCCGCACCGAAGGAGGTTGAGACTTCCGCGACATAGAGGCTGCCCTTGGAATCGATCGCCAAGGCGTGCGGCGCGATGAAATTGCCTGGAGCCGACCGGTTCTCACTGTCCGCCCCCCAGCGCGCCACGACATTCCCCTTCGGACTGAACACCGATACGCGGCCGGGCAGGTCGCCCCCGGCAAATCCGCGCGTGAAAGACCCCTGGCCCGGCTCCAGCGGCCGCCACAATTCGGAAACATAGACCAAACCGTCTCTGTCGACCACCACGTCGGTAGGCCTCAGTACGTCGGTCCACATCGTGACGAACTTTCCGGACCGGTCGAAAATCTGTAGCCGATCATTCTCCCGGTCGCAGACGATGACATTCTCGCGATTGTCGAGTGCGATCCCATGGGGAAGATGAAATTCTCCTGGGCCTGTGCCCACGTCGCCCCAACTGTTGAGCAGATCGCCGCTTGGCGAGAAATGGTGGATGCGGGCATTGCCGTATCCGTCCGCGACGAAGAGTTCACCATTCGCCGCTACGCATACGTTGCAGCAGCAATTGAACGGGCCGGAGGATCGTTCCACAAATTCATTATGGTGGATGCGGGCCTTTCGTCCCCTGATCGAGCCATAGCCCGTATCGGTGACCTGCCCCGGCGTGCCGAGCATCCACTTAAAGTTTCCGTCGAGATCGAAGACGCGGATGACGCTGTCTTGATCGTCGGTGCAATAGACGACGTCGTTCTGGATGGTGATGCCGTGCGCCCGGTTGAAAACGCCATCACCCCATTTTTTGATGAAGGTTCCATCTTCTTCATAAACCATCACCCGCTCGCCCTTACGGGTATGGAGATAAACCCGATCCTGGGAGTCGCACGCGACACCCGCAACGTCCTCATGGCTATACTCGTCGCCGGGGGGACATTTCTCCCAGCCGGGGACAAGCTCGAACCGAATCGCTGTGGCCGACATCCGCTGCTCCCTGAAAATGGCCGGCTCGGCCGATCCGAACCTCTGCCACGCGCGGCAGGGCATCACTTGACCCTGCCGGAAATTGATGCTGCTCGGCCCGGCACGTCGAAGCTGTGCTCGGCCCCGATCGACTCAGAAGAACTGGCCGATAATCACGCGGTGCTCGACCTCCGGCACGCCGACGAAGAACGGACCGGCGAGCGCGCGCCACTGTTTGAACCCTTCCGATTGGCGGAATCGTACCATGTGGTGTTCGACGCTTGTCCACTGAACGCGCAGCCGATAGCGCGCGGGATCCTCGATCACGCGCTCCAGCGACATGGCATGACATCCTTCGGCGGCGCGCAGGACCGGCGCAGCCCGTGCCACCGCGGTCTCGAATGCCGCCGCATTGGCTGGGTCTATGGTGATATGGGCGATTTCCATAATCATGATGCGCTATTTCCCGCTGACGGCCGCGCCTTGTGCTGCGGCTGTTCGGCAGCGACTTGCCCCAGGCGGAAAATTGCCATGATCTTCAAGGCGCTTACTTAACCGCCCCACGTTCGCCGGCGTTCAGGTGGATTCGAGGAACTTCTTTGTCGCTGGATCGCGGATCCCGCCGAACCATCTATCGAGTGCGACCGTAAGAAGAGGGTAGGGTTTGGCCGCCTCGAAGAGGGTGAGGGAAGATCGGAGCTTCATTGCGTCGATCGAACCGAATACCGTCACGGCATCTCTGGTCGCCAAATCCTGCAAGGCGGCTACACATTCGAGATAGCGCGGCCCCAGCACGGGATGATCGAGGTAGGCGCGCGCCTCTTCGATTGACCGGATTGCAAAATGCCGCGCGGTCGAACTGCGCCCGAGTCCGGCGAGTTGCGGGAAGATGAACCACATCCAATGCGAGCGCTTGGCGCCCCGGCGTATCTCATCGAGCGCAGTCGCATAGGCGATCGTCTGCGCCTCGACGAAGCGATCGAGCGAGTCGGGAGTGGACCTCATAGGATGCTCCGTGCGGATAGATAGACTCGGATAGTGGCGCGTGGCGCTTCTTGCGAGCTATGATGGTTCCTATTATGTTCCAACTGGAATGATTTACAACGCCATTTGCAGTAGTGGCTAGGCCGAGCTGTTCGGTACGCCTATCCTGGCCGGCCTTGGGCAGACACCGGATATCATCGATGCAGCCGAAGAAGCGGCGTTGATCGCGAAGATCGACGCCGCGGCGCCGATGCCGTTCCGTTTCCATGGCTGGACAGGCAAGCGGCTCACCCGTTCCTATGGCTGGATCTATGATTTCGGGACCGGCGCATTCGCCCCGACCGAACCCATTCCTGACTGGCTGCAAGCGCCGAAAATTCGCGCTGCCGACTTCGCCGGCCTTTCGCCCGCTGAAATCGTGCAGGCGCTCATCATCCGCTACGATCCGGGTGCCGGCATCGGCTGGCATAAGGACCGGCCCGTCTTCGAACATGTGATCGGCATTTCGCTCGGCGCGTCGGCGACGTTACGCCTGCGGCGGCGCCTCGCGGGAAAGTTCGAGCGGACGAGCGCAGCCCTTGCCCCCGCGGTGCCTATCATCTCACCGGCGACGCGCGTCACGAATGGGAGCACAGCATCGCTGCCATTGACGAGACGCGCTGGTCGATCACCTTCCGGAGCTTTTCGGACAAAGGTCGCGCGGCCCCGGCGCGGGCCTGAACGGTGCCGAACAATTTCATCGCATCGCGCGCGGCTGGTTCGGAATCGGAAGAGAGCCGCATCAACTTTCCCAACGCGTTGGCGTAAGGCGAACCGGAATGGAGGGGGCGATCGATTGCCAGCCATGCATCTTGATGACGCCATCGCTCTCCTTCGCCGCATGCCCGTCGGCGAGGCTCCAACTGATATGAAAATGGCTGCTGTCGCCGCGCTCGGTGGTTCCGCCGATCTGTACGACGAGCGCCTGAACGCCGGAGCCATCGTCAGCTTCGCCGACGATCTCCCCTGCGGTGGCGGTGGGGAGGGGCGTACTGTTGTCGGTTCCGGAGTGGAGCGTCACATGGTCGGCGATGATGCGCGGATAGCGCGGGGGAAAGCGCATAAGCAGCACTTCACGGTCTTGGGTGTCGAGTTTCCAGCCTGCTATTGTCATCGCCCTACAGCCTTCGTGCATTCTTTTGACTGGATCAACGCGTGACGCAGCCGATGGTAGCCCGCCAATGTTCGGAACGATTTCCGTTTCCTTGCGCGTGCGATTGCAACGGCGTAGCTCGGCGGAAGAAGCAGCCCTGAAAGACTATGCCATGTCTTTTCCCGCCGATCCGCGCCTACCGTCCTTCTCGTCGGCGCCTCGCGCGGAATTGGCGCGGCCATGGCTGCCGAGTTTCTGAACAAGGGCTGGAACGTGATTGGCAGTATCAGGCCCGGCTCCCGGACCACGCTGCACGAACTGGCCGAGCAACATGAAGGCCTCGTAGAAATCGAACATCTCGATATCAACGAGCAGGAGCAGATCGTGGCATTGCGCCGCCGCCTTGGCGATCGAACGCTCGACATGCTGTTCGTCAATGCCGGCACCACGACCCGGGATGAACATGTACAGATCGGGGATGTGAGCACCGAAGAGTTCATGCGTGTGATGATGACGAACGCGCTAAGCCCGATGCGCGTCATCGAGGCGCTTCAGGATCTCGTCCCCGAAGGCGGGCTGATTGGTGCGATGTCCTCCGGGCAGGGGAGCATCACCAATAATGAGAGGGGAATGCGGGAGATCTACCGAAGCAGCAAGGCGGCGCTCAACATGCTCATGCGGAGCTTCGCCGCACGCGAAGCCGAGCCATCACGCGCGATGGTGTTGATGGCGCCGGGATGGATCAGGACCGATCTGGGCGGTCCGGACGCCCCGTTCAGCCTTGAGGAAACGGTGCCAGACCTGATTGATGTCCTGCTCTCGAAGCGTGCGGCTTCCGGCCTCCAATATCTCGACCGTTTCGGGCAGACCGTACCTTGGTGAGCAGGCTGTCGGATAGGCGAACAGCAATGGTGCTTTTGGCCAATGAGCTTCTCACAATCCTGTTCGACCCTGCCGAAGCCGCGCTCCGTTCAGTCGGTGATTGCCTGATAGACCATCGTTTGGAACTCGCTCAAAAACTGGCTGTCATAGGGCCACTTCTGCGCCATCACGATCGCGACAATATCTTCCTTGGGATCGACCATGAAGCTGGTAGTGGCGGCGCCGTCCCAGCCAAATGTGCCCGGTGAGACGAGGTTGCCGACGGCTGGGGCGTTAAGCGTCACCGCAAAGCCAAGGCCAAAGCCCATGCCGGGCTTGCCCGTAGCAGCGAGATCGCCAACTTGCGCAGGAAGATTGTTCTGCGTCATCAACTCCACGGTCTTTTTGCTGAGGATGCGCACGCCGTCCAGTTCGCCGCCATTCAGCAGCATCTGCGAAAAGCGCGCATAATCCATTGCGGTGCTGGACAGACCCTCGGTTCCAAACGGACGCGTGGCGAAGCGGTCATAGGTTTCGGGACGCATGTCGAGCCCCGGATTCTGCGGGTCCGGCCAACTGATGGCGCCGTCATATTGCGCGATCCGGTTCGCCTTTGCGGCCGACACGCCATAGGACGTGTCGTCCATTCCCAACGGGTGGAACAAGCGCTCCTCAAGGAACTTATCGAGGGGCATTCCCGAGAAGCGCTCCACCAGATATGCCAGAACGTCGACGCTCTTGCCATACAGCCAACGCTCGCCCGGCTGGTAGGCAAGCGGACATTTTGCAAGCAGGGCAATTTCCTGGTGCAGCGATTCGAGCTTCGTGAACGTGATTCCTTGCTCAAGATAGCAGCGCTCAACGGGCGTCCTGATGCCGGCATTGGCCAGGCCCGATGTGTGGCGCATCGCATCCTGGATCGTCGGCTTCCGCTTGGCGTCCGCCAGAATCATCGCGCCTGTACCGTCGGTGCCCGCAAATACTTTAATGTTCTTGAAAATCGGAATGTATTTTTCGAGAGGATCGTTAAGCTGAAACTTCCCTTCTTCGTACAGCATCATCAGCGCTACGCTGACCACCGGCTTGGTCATCGAATAGATGCGAAAGATGTCGTCCGGTTTCATTGGCCGCCGCGCCGCACGATCGGACATCCCGATGGCCTTGTAATGGGCGACACGCCCATGACGTGCGATCAGGACGACGGCGCCTGGGATCCGGCCGTCGCGGTAAGCCGCGTCCAGCACGGCGTCGAGACGCGCGAGCCGCTCTTGCGACAGCCCCACTTCCGATGGCTGCACCGGCGGCAGGCGCGCCCCCATTGCCGGGAGGGCCGACGACAAGAACGCGGCAAAGGAAGCGGCATAAGCGAGGCGACGATGCAGCATTTCTATGCTCCTTCTTCGTAATATCGCGGACGGGTTTAGCCGGGATCGGCACCAGTAAAGCCTGGCTGACGCCGATCCCGGCTAAAGCAAGAAGGTGCTCAGAAAGATTTGCTGACAGTCAGATACCATTGGCGCGGCGCAGCGGGCTGGGCCTGTTCGTAGGGTGCACCCAATGCCTGCGAGTCGAATACGTTGAGATAATAGGTCTTGTTGAACAGGTTGGTCGCACCAGCGGAGACGGAGAAGTCATATTCTTCGTTCTCGTAGGTGAGCCGCGCGTTGAAGATCGAGCGGCCCCGCATGAGATAATTGAGTGCCGTCGAGGACGTTGAGAAGACCTGGCTCGATTCGTAGATCCAATCGAGACGAGGCGTCAGCGTTCCGTCCAGCGGCGTCACGGGAATAGTGTACTGAACGCCTGCGTTGGCGGTCCAGTAGGGATTGTCTTGGCGGCGATTGGCCGCCCGCGCGGAAATGTCGCCAGCCTTCAGCTTCGACCAGCCGACCGAGCCGTTGATGAGCAGGCCGTCGATCGGGTTGATCGTATATTCGGCTTCGAACCCGCGCACCGTGGCCGGTTGATTGCGCGGGTAAGTGCGCGCGCTGCACAGGACACCGGTATTTGTCGGCAGGATCGCGCCGCATTGGGTTGATCCGGGCGGACCCTCGGGTAGCGGCTCCAGCGTGCGATTGCCGGGTACCGGATTCCCGTCGGGGCCGAGCAACGCTTCCGCCCCCCGAATCGTCGTCGGGCGATTTTTGAAGTCGGTATAGAAGGCGGCAACATTGAGTCGCACGCGCCTGTCAAACAAGTCGAGCTTTGCTCCCAATTCATAGGCGATGTCTTCATTGCCATCGATCTGATAGATTTGTGTCTTTTGCGTCGGGCGAGAATTAAAGCCAGGAAGGGAGTTGCCCGACGCGGCAGATACATAGAATAACGCGTGGGGCGTCGCCTGATAATTTATACCCGCCTTCCAGTCGACTCGCTTCTGGGAAGGCGTAATCGAGAAGACGGTATCCCGGGCAGCATCCGGCGTCGTGTCGACCAGGTTCGAGAAGTTAACCACCTTCTTGTCGTCCGAATAGCGCGCGCCGACGTTGAACCCGAGCTTCTCACCGAACGGTCTGACCGTGGCGTTGGCGAACACGGCCTTGCTGGTCGGATCGAATGTCGAGTTGATCGTCCTCTGTTGTCCGCTCGAGGGCGAGATGAACAAGCCCCTCTGCCTGCCGTCAGCCTTGAAATAGAAGGCGCCCACAACCCAGTCGACGAAATCCGACTTGCCGGACAGACGGGCTTCCGCGGTCCAGTAGCTTTCGGTGTTCGTGTTCAGACGCTGCGTAAGGTTGAGCGGCGATCCGTCGTCATCATAGGTCTGGGTTGAATCAAGTTCGCGATGCGAGACAACCGCCAGCAGGTTCACGTCGGGCGTGATGTCCCAACTCACCTTTCCGCTGACGCCCCAATTTGTGAGGTCGGTGAATGGCTCGAACCGGGAACCTCCGCGAACCGACGTGCCGTTGACCTGGAACCCGTTGTAGAATGTGTTGCCGGGGATCACCGTACCTGCTGCGATTGGGTCGTTATAGGTCGCATATGTGGCGAAGGGGGTGCCAGTGAGGAAACGCTCGTCATATGCAGCCCCAAAGAAGGCTGCGGCCGAATTGGCGTTCGCGGTGACGGCGTTGCTGTGGATGCTGACGATGCTGTCGGCCGCATTCTCGCTGTTGTCGCGGATGTAATCCGCGCTGACCGTGATCCGCACATTGTCGGCGGCCTTCCAGAGCAAGGTCCCCCGATAGGCCTGCACGTCCTCGCCGCCGAGATGCCCGATTGTGCAATTGTTCTGCGACCGCAATTTGTTCAGGTCGGAATAAGGGAGGCTGCCGGCCAGTGCGGGCGTACCCCGGCGATTCATCTCGCAGGTGAAATCGAGAATCCGCTGATAGCCAGTGCGCTTCTTGGAAAGCCCCGATAGGGATACGGCGAGTGAATCGCTGAGCGGCAGGTTCACGCTGGCCCTGATCTCCCGCCGGTCGAAATTGCCGGCGGTCAGTTGAATATGCGCCGACGCCTCTGTGGTGGAAGGCTGCTTGCTGACGATATTGACGGCGCCCGCCAGGGAGTTGCGTCCGAACAATGTTCCTTGAGGGCCGCGCAGCACCTCGATGCGGTCAATCTCGAGCAGATCGAAATTCGACCCCAGAAGAAGCGGATAATAAACATCGTCGAGATAGAAGGCGACCGCCGGCTCAACCGCGAGGCTGGTGTCCAACTGGCCGACACCACGGATAAAGGCAGAGACGCCCGGGCCGTAGGCGCCCTGCGTCTTACGGAACTGGGTGTTGGGAACGACCGACGTGAGGTCGTCAACGGCAGTTATACCCTTCGCCTCGATCGCCTCGGATGTCACCGCGGTGATCGCGAGCGGTGTGTCCTGAAGGTTGGTCGCCTGTCTTGTTGCGGTGACGACGATATCCTGAAGGCCCGTGTTCGGCGCTGGGGGGCGGTTCGACGTTGCGGCTGCGCCTTGCGCCCAGGCGGGCGCCGAGGACAGCATTAATGGAACGGCCAATGAGGCCATGCTCATAAACGTCAGTCTTCTCATGTAGATTTCCTCCCCTGATCGTGCGTATTCTGCGCTGACGACATTGCTGACGGGCGATCTTGCTGCATATCCGGCCATAGTGATTGCGAACCGCGGGCTGAGTGGATGCGGCGTCGAGCGTAATCTTCTCTCCTCTCCCTTGCCCATTTCATGCGAAGTCCGCCTGTTGGCTGGTGCGCAATCGATGGAGCCGCCGCAGCAGGAGCCATTCACAAGCCAGCTTGCCCGACACCGCTGCCCGTCTGTCAAGCGGCTACCGGAAGCATTTCCGGAATGCAAGCATATTCAGTGCTAAACCTAGAACAATGGTGAATGAGGAGATTGTCTGCGCGATTGCGGCAGGCCTTTCGTCATTGGGTCCCTTACCCTGCGGTCAAGGGAACGCTTGAATCTCGGCGCCCTCAGGCGGCGCGGCAGCCATCAAACTTGGATATGAGCAGTAATGGTCTGTGGGGCGCTCCGGATCGGCGGTGGTCGAAGGCTCAGGTCGATGACGTCACCTATCAGAATCCAATGGCTTTTCAAAAAATGCGGGCTTAACATTTGGAAGATACAACGTCGTTGTGGAAATGGCCTCATAGACTAGTTGTATCGGTTATAGGTTTGGCGGAACTGCTGGATTACTATCCGATGTTCGAAGTTCCGGATCGCGGGATCAATCCTCCCGACGAGAGAGTAGAATAATGAATGCCCACCCATTTGAATCCCCCTCGGAAGCCCGTCTCAGCGCCTTCCGGAGCGGCGATCAAACAGCGGAAGAGATCGTAGCCGAAGTACTTGAACAGATTGCGAGCACGGCTTGGGTCAATGCCCTTGTGCAAGTCGTTCCCGAACGGGCATTGAGTGCCGCCCGACAACTTGACGAAAAGCGGCGGGAGGAGACCAGAAAAGTTGGTCCGCTTGCGGGCCTGCTCTTCGTCGTCAAGGATAATATCGACGCCCGAGGGTGGCCCACCACGGCCTGCACACCGGCTCTGGCAAATAACGTTGCGGCAAGTGATGCCGAGACCGTGGCTCGCTTGCGACAGGCCGATGCGATCCTGTTGGGAAAGTCGGTCATGCACGAGTTGGCGATGGGCGGGACCAGCAACAATCCGCACTGCCCGCCGGTACGTAACCCGCACATGCCTGACAGGATCGCCGGCGGCAGCAGCGGCGGTACGGCGGCTGCGATCGCGGCAGGGTGGTGCGATTTCGGTCTCGGCAGCGATACCGGAGGGTCCATCCCGATTCCATCGGCTCTATGCGGGGTGGCGGGCCTGCGTCCCAGCGTTGGCCGCTATTCGAACGGTGGGTTGCTGATGGCGCACAAGTCGAGAGACGTAATCGGTCCCATGGCGCCGACGGCTTTCCTCCTTCGGATGATAGATTCGGTTCTATGCGTTGAGCCGCCGAGTCCCATGTCGGCCGATCTGCGTCTCGGCTTGCCACGGGATTATTTCTGGAATGGCGCCGACAGGTCCGTCCGAGATGTGCTTGAGGGCACTATCGAAAGATTGCGGGGCAAAGGGGTAAGTTTCGTCGATCTCGATCTACCCGATCTTGAAGCCCTCAACAGCGCAGCTTCGGTGGCCTTTCGATCCGAACCCTCGTTCGATCTCGCTGAGAGTTTGGCGGCGCTTCCTGACCCAATATCAATCGACATCCTAATAAAGGCAACTCAATCCGAGACGATAGCAGCGATGCTGAAGGAGATTGTGAGCGACCGTGGTCTACGCTCCCTCGTGGATGAGGCGCTGGCCCTGCATCGTCCACGCCTCCGCAACCTGCTGCATCGGTCGCTCGATGATAGCGGATTGGATGCGCTGGTGGTTCCCGCGATCCCCTTGGCTGCGGTGCCCATTGGTCAAGAAGAGGAAATTAGCATCAATGCGGTTTCCCGTCCGTTCTTCAGCTACACGCATTCGACGCTGGTCGCGGCGAACGCCGGCGTTCCGTTTCTTACGATTCCGGGTGGAGCAACCCCCGACGGTCTACCGGTCGGTCTCGGCTTCATCGGCCGTCATGGTGCGGACGCACATCTCCTGGCCATCGGCGCAGCCTGCGAACGACTGCTGACCTGACGCTTCAACGCTTGGTGTTCGGATCGAATTTGAGCATTTCGGGGCTGCGCAGCGCCGGGTCCCAATGCTCGGCGATTTTGCCGTCTTCGACGCGGAAGAGATCGAACCAGGTCGTGAAATAGCGACCGGTCCCATCCGTTTCCTCGCGACGGAAAGCGAGCATCACCAGATCGCGTTCGGCGATGATGTCGATCAGCGGCAGGATGATTGTCGGTTCGACCGCCCGTGCCGGTCGTGAGCCCCGGATGAAACCGGCGAGCGCATCCCGACCGGAGACGACGTTTGGATTGTGCTGAATATAACCGGGGGTGAAATAGCGTTCGACGAGTTCGGCATGGCCGCCGATCACGACATGGCGGTACGCGTCGTAAACCAGCCGCTTGTTCGCAGCGAGCACTGGGTCGTTGCTGGCGAGCAGGTGCTCCTGCGCTTCGGCGCTGATTACGATCTCCGAGGGTGTGTTGTTCATCTCCATCATGCCTCTCCGGAATGGTGCGCCGGCGGCGCCGCGATGCCGCGTATCAGATCGGCCGCCTTTTCGGCCACCATGATCACCGGCAGATTGGTATTGCCACCTGGTAGCGTCGGAAAAACCGACGCATCGACCACGCGCAGCCGGCCGACGCTGCGTACGCGCAGCGCACCATCCACCACGCTGTCGGGATCGGCGCCCATGCGACATGTGCAGGAGGGGTGATAAGCTGTCGCGGCCGTCTCCCGGACATAGGCAAGGATCTCGTCATCGTCTTGCGGTTCGAGAGCGGGACGCGTCATCGGCCCGATCACCTCGGCGAGATGCGGCTGGCGCAACAAGGCGCGCAGCACATGATAGCCGCGTACCATCTCGTCGCGATCATAGGGGTCGGAAAGCAGATTATACTGGATTGTCGGAGGGGCAGAAGGATCAGCGCTCTTGAGGGAGACATGGCCCCGGCTCCGCGGATAATTCAGCGACCACATGGCACTCAGCGCCGCACCGCGCGGCGGCCACAGCCCGGGGAACCACAGGTGCGTATCCATGGCGAGCGGCACCAGCAGGAAGTGCAGATCGACCTCGGACGAGCCAGACCTCGTGGCGACGTTCGCGGAAATGGCGAGTGGCGGCGCGCCCATGATGCCGCCGCCGCCCACCATCCAGCGCAGGACGGCGCGCGCGGCGCGGTCGAAACGAAGCTCGCGCTCGAAGCCCCAACGCGGATCGAGCTCGAATTCCATGCCGGCGCCGGGATGATCGGTTAGATTCGCGCCGACCTCGCGGCAATCCGCCGCCACCGGCAGCCCAAGCGCGCGCAAATGTTCGGCGGGTCCGATCCCGGACAGCATCAATAGCTGCGGCGAGTTGATCGCGCCACCGCACAATATGACTTCGCGGACGGCGTGCACGGTTCGCTCTTGGCCATCCGCACGATAGATGACACCCGTTGCGACGCCATCGCTCAGCATTATGCGCTGCACTTCCGCGCCCGTGCGTATTCGTAGATTGGGGCGTTTGCGCACCGGCCGCAGATAGGCTGCCGAGGCGCTCGCCCGGCGTCCGGCCGCGACGGTGAAGTCGGGCATGCCGAAGCCGTCGGTGTTCGGCCCGTTGAAATCCTGAGTAAGCGGATAGCCGCTCGCTGCGGCCGCCCGTTGCGCGCGCGCCATCAACGGGCTGGGGGCAGGGTGGGGCGACACCGCGAGCGGACCGCTACCCCCATGCAAGGCGCTCTCTCCACGCCAATGCCGTTCCAGGCGCTTGAAATAGGGAAGGACGTCGGCCCACCCCCAGCCGGCAAGGCCCTGCGCGGCCCATCCGTCATAATCGCGCGCGTGGCCACGGATGGCCATCATACCGTTCAGCGACGACGTGCCGCCCAGCATCTTGCCGCGCGCTACGGGAAGGCGGCGTCCGCCGAGTTCGGGTTCCGGCTCCGACTGAAAGCCCCAGGTGATTGCAGGGTTCGACCACAGTTTCGATACGGCCAAGGGTAGGGCGACATCGATCCGGCGATCGGAGCCACCCGCTTCGAGCAGCAACACCCGCATATTCGGGGCCTCGCTGAGCCGGTTGGCGAGCACGCAGCCGGCCGATCCTGCTCCAACTATCACATAGTCGCAGACTTCTGCGGTCATACTACCTTCCAGAAGCGGAATAGCGAGCCGGTCGGGTTACGCCGTCCCACGCCCACGAAAATGCTATGGTTCATCCATGCGTAGGGGCCGGCAGGCGCCTCGAACCGAGGGGTCATTCGCATATAATAATCATGCGGGTCGACCTCCTCGCCCGCCATCAGCCGGCGGATCACGTCGGGCTTGGCATGGCGGACACCGGCGCTGCGCTTGAGGATGACGGCGCCGTCGTCGGTACGCAGCAGATATTGGGATTCGAAGCGCCCGCCACCGTCGGTTCGGACCAAGGGAAAATCGCCGCCGCTGCCTTCCACGAGCGTGCCTTTGAGCCCCGGCCCGGAAAAAGTGCCGCCCTGGACCAGGACCGCGCCGCGCGTATAGCCTTCGGCAAGATGAATGTGCATGCGCGCGCCGAGCGCCATGCGGATCTCCAGCGCGAATTCGAGCTGCATCACACTATCTCCGCGATGGTGTAGCGGTCGCTGCCCGACGGCCGTTCGGCCACATAGGCGCGGGTAGAAAGAGGCGCGTGAGGGCCTGCCTCGTCGACTTCGAACACGATCGTCATGCGCGTGCCGGTAAAGGGGCCCTCCTGCGTGCGATAGCCTGTGCCGATGATCCGCAAGATGGCGCCGTCGGCGGTTTGGACGAGGAAATTCGCCTCGAGCACGCCAATGCCATCGGGTCGGCGCAGCAGCGTCTCGCCGCCGCCTATCACGGTCCCCTCAAGGCCTTCGCCATGAAGTCTGCCATCGCATGCAGCATGGTATTCGCGCACGCCTCCGGTCGCGAGCGTGCCGACGACGATGGGCGTCGTAACCGCGACTTCCAGCAAGAACCGTTCGGCTAGCGCGGGCGTTGGGGCGTCATCCGGATCCACCATGTCAGTAGGCCAATGTCACGGACTTGAGTTCGGTATAAGCTTCCACGCCGGCTCTCCCATTTTCGCGGCCGAAACCGGATTGCTTCATGCCCCCGACCGGCATGGCGAAATCGTTCCCGCCAAACGCATTCACGCGCACCGTACCCGCTTTCAACCGTTGGATCAGGCCATGCGCAGTGGCGAGATCGCGCGTCCAGATATAGGCGGCCAGCCCATAGGTGGTGGCGTTGGCGAGTTCGGCAATTTCATCCAGATCGCACGTTTCAAACGGCAGCACGCTCAGAACCGGGCCGAATATCTCTTCGGTCGCAGCGGGGCTGCCGGTGTCTAGATCACAGAGCACGGTTGGCGCGATATAATAGCCATGAGTCATGCCGCCGCTGCCGCCGCCGAGGATTGTGGCGCCGGCGTCGCGTGCCTCGTCGATGAAGGCGGTCACCTTGGCGAGGTGCTGTTGCGACGTGACGGGGCCGATCTGCGTCGTGGGATCGAGGGGGACGCCAATCCGCATGGCCGCGCCGTGGGCGTGCACCTTGGCGACTAGTTCGTCCGCAATCGATCGATGGACGAACAGCCGCGATCCTGCCGAGCAGGTCTGTCCGGTATTGAGAAAGATGCCGATGGCGATCGCGCGCGCGGCGGCGTCGAGGTCGGCGTCCGGGAGCACCACGACCGGCGATTTGCCGCCGAGTTCCACCGTCACCCGCTTCATTGTCGCCGCGGTTTCAGCAACGATGAAGCGTCCGGTTGCAGTCGAACCGGTGAAAGATATCTTGGCAATATCGGGATGGCGCACGAGGGCGGCGCCTACGACCGGCCCCGTTCCGGTGACGATATTGATCATCCCGGGCGGGAAACCGACGTCGCCGATCAACTCTCCGAGCCGGAGCGTCGCGAGCGACGTCTGCTCGGCCGGTTTCAGCACCACGGCGCATCCCGCCGCGATCGCGGGCGCGATCTTGCTGGCGGCGCCCATCAGCGGATAATTCCAAGGCACAATCTGCCCGGCAACGCCCACCGGCTCGCGCACGGTATAGGCGTGCCAGCCACCAGGTGCGGACATCTCCATCGTCTCGCCGCCGATCTTGCCCGCCCAGCCGGCGAAATAGCGGAGCGCCGCCGCCGCCCCGGGGACATCGATCCGGCGCGCATTGGCGATCGGCTTGCCGACGTCGAGCGTCTCGAGCTGCGCCAGCTCTTCGGCATGCGCCTCGACCGCGTCGGCAAGCGCCCACAGCTTTGCCCCGCGTTCGGCCGGGCGCCAGCCTGCGGCTGCGCTCCGCATCGCCTTGTGCGCAGCGGCAACGGCGGCGTCGACATCTTCAACGGTGCCGCCCGGGATAGCGCCGACCGGCTCGGCGGTCGCCGGATCGATTACCGGCAACGGTTCGCCACGACTCTCGACCCACTCGCCCCCAATCAGTAAACGATGGGGACGGGCGGCAAATTCCTGCGCAGGGTTCATGCCGGCTAGACTTCGCGATAGTGGAACGGGGCGACAAACGGTTCGGGGAAGCTTTCATAATCGATCGTCGGCGGCCGGTCGGGCTTCAGTCCGTCGATGGAGCGCAGCAGCTTGACGCCGCCCTTGTTCCAACCCCGATCATATTCGACATAGATGTTCATGTAGCCGTGCAGCCTGGCGATCCGCCATTGGCCGTCGATCCTGACATAGTGGTTTTCATAGGTTGCCTCGCCCCAGCGCGCCTCATTGCCGATCGAGCCGACCATCATGAAGGAACGCCAGCGGCCTTGCGCCGTACCGGCCTCGACGTCGATGTGGATCACGGGCTGCAACTGCATGTGGTTGTAGAGCACGCCATGCCCGTAGCTCGGCAAGTGGTGCAGATATTCGCGCACGCGCTCGCGCCCGACATAGACGCCGCGGCCGGCAAGCTCCAGCGTCCCGTCTTCGGCAAAGAGCGCCGCCGCTTCGTCCCACAGGCCTTTGTCGACATAATAGCCGTAGGCCGCCTGCAGATTGGCGATGCCGACCCAATCCTCGGCACGCTGCGCCCGTAACGCGAGCCGTTCCTGCTCGGCCTGGAGCCGGGCGAGCTCGGCCCTTAATTCGGCGATGTCGTCGCTCATTGTTCTACCTCTTTTCAGCATCGGCCGCGCGATCTTCGTTCGCGCGGCGGATCAGATAATGACGGATATTCTCCACCTCGGCAGCGCTGAGCTTGCCGGTGAAGCGGGGCATGCCTTCGTTGACGAGTACGCCGCCAAGCACGATTTCCTGAAAGCCGGGGCCAGCCAGAAAGCCCGTCTTGCGCAGGTCGGGATAGGCGCCGGCGCTGACTGCGCCACTGCCGTGGCAACGCAGGCAGTAGCGGCCATAGAGGCGATCGCCCGCGTCCGCGCTTGCCCTGCTGCCTTCGATTGGCGGTGGATCGAGAGGAGGATTGGGCCGTGGCGGATCGGCGGGCAGCGCCGCTTTCCCGTCGAGCCGGAAGACGAGAAGCCGGTTGGGTCCCACGGCGTTGCCGGCTTTCAGCGCCATGATGCCGCCGGTGAGCGGCCAGCCGCCGCCCCAGCCCGCCATAACCGCGATATATTGCACGCCGTCCAGCCGATAGGTGATCGGCGGCGCGACGATGCCCGTATGCGCGTCGAACGACCAGAGCGGTTTGCCATTGCGCTCGTCATAGGCGACGAGCTTGCGTTCGGCATTGCCCTGGAAGATCAGCCCGCCGCCAGTCGCCAGAATCCCGCCGTTGAACGGTGCGGCCATTTCGCGTTTCCAAGCTGCGCGCTGCTTCACCGGATCCCAGGCGATAAGCCAAGCGTGCATGTCGGCATAGAGTGCTTGCCATGCCGCCTTGCTCATCGCGCCGCCGCCGCTGATCGCCACGCCCGAACTGTAAGCGCCATGCACGATCGGCTCGTCGGCCGCTGCGTAGGGCATGGCCACGTCCTGCGCGGGAATGTAGACGAGCTTCGTTTTGGGCGAGAAAGCCATCGGCGGCCAATTGTGCCCACCTCCCGAACTTGGACGCTGAACATGTGCCTGGCCTGTCGCGTAAAAGCGGGCGGCGGGGTCGATCGTCGGCCGCCCGCTGGCGGAATCAATCGATTTGGCCCAATTCTGCGGGACATAGGGTGCCGCCGAGATGAACGCACCGGTCGCGCGATCCAGCACGTAGAAGAAACCGTTCTTCGGCGCCTGCATCAGCACCTTGCGGGTGCGGCCGCCAATGTCGAGATCGGCCAGGATGATGTTCTGGCTCGCGGTATAATCCCAGCTTTCGCCCGGCGTTTCCTGAAAATGCCAAACATATTCCCCCGTCTCGGGCCGCAGCGCCACGATCGAGGATAGGAACAGGTTGTCGCCTTTGCCGTTGCTGCGGCGACCATAGTTCCAGGGCGATCCGTTGCCGGTGCCGATATAGAGCAGATCGAGTTCGGGGTCGTAGACGATCGCGTCCCACACCGTTCCGCCGCCGCCCCATTTCCACCACTCGCCCGCCCAACTGTGCCGTATCTTCGCAAGCGCACCGTCAGACGCGGCATTGTCCCGCATGCCCGGCTTGCCCGGCACGGTGTAGAAACGCCAGACCAGCTTTCCCGTGGCGGCCTCATAGGCGCCGACATAGCCGCGCGCGCCGAATTCGGCGCCGCCATTGCCGATGATGACCAGGTCTTTCGCGACGCGCGGGGCACCGGTGATCGAATAATTCTCCACAAGCGGATTGTCGGCGTCGATCGTCTGGGTCTGCCACAGCATGTGGCCGTCCCTGGCATCGAGCGCGATCAGCCGTCCATCGAGCGCGCCGAGGAAGACACGCCCGTTCGCGACCGCGACCCCACGCGACACGGGGCCGCAGCAGGAGCGCGCCGAAGCCGCCCGCACCTCCGGATCGAACCGCCAAAGCAGCGTGCCGTTTCGTGCATCGACGGCGCGCACCACATCATAGGCGCTGATCGTGTACAGCACGCCGCCGACCATGATCGGCGTCGCTTCCTGGCCGCGATCGGTTGCCAGATCGAGCGACCAGGCGAGGCCGAGTCTGCGGATCGTCGCGCGACTGATCTGGTCGAGCGGCGAATAGCCTGTCGCCTGTTCGGTGTTGCCATGGAGCGGCCATTCTGCGGTGGCGCCGTGCACCGACCCGCCCGCGACGTTCGGGCTGAGGAGGGTTGAGAGGGCGACAAGGGCCGTGAAAGTGCGGGAAACGGTGTAGGACACCTGCCTACCGCTAGCGGGAGAGAGGCTGCCGCTCTTGCATCATAGCGCCCTCGATGGGCCTGTCAGCGCCCTGGAGGGCGAAGCCCGCGCCTTGCGATATTCGCGCGGCGTGGTTCCGAAGCGTTCGCGAAAGAGACGGCTGAAATGATGCGAATCATTGAAGCCCCAGCCGAGCGCGATCTCGGTGATCGTCCGCTCGGCGAGGGCGGGGTCGCCGAGATCGATATGGCAGCGATCAAGCCGCCGGTTCCAGATCAGCCGGGCCAGCGTCGCGTCCTGACCGAGAAACAGCTTGTGCAGATAGCGCTTGGAGCAGAGGAGGCTTCGCGCGATCCGATCGATGTCGAGATCGGGATCGGCCAGATGGCGATCGACATAAGCGAGAACACGCGCCCGCCGGGCATCGCCAAGAGCATCCTCGCCGCTGCCATGCTTGGCGAGAAGCGTCATCTCGGCCAGTTCGCGCAGGACATTGCCGAGCATCTGCGCGCTGCCTTCATTGAGCGAACGGACCTGCCCGATCGCGGCGACGAGACTGAGGTGGAGGATATGATCCGCACCTTCGCCGCTGGCATAGCGCTGCATCATGTGGCGCACCCAGCGCTGCGCCGCCTGCGCGCGCCCCAGCGGCAGCGTCAGCGTGGTCTGGCGCGAAAAGCCATCGGACGTGATCCGGAACGGCTGGCCCTTGTCATAAGCGCACCATTCGCCCGCCAACAACGTGACCGACCGGGTGCCCTGTTCGACGAGACAACTGCCCTCCTCCTGAAACAGGAGCTTGATCGCGGGAGTCACGGCATGCAGCCGGGCGCTGGTTTCGTCGGCGATGACGTGGCCGCCCAGCGTGACCGAACAGATCCTCGCCCCACCGACATCGGCGCCCCGGATCGACGCTTCGTGGCCGTCGTCGCGCAGGCGGGCAGCGGCATTGCCGATGAAAGCGGCAAGCTGCCGGCTTCGTTCCGCGACATTGGGCGCGCGGGTCGAGAAATCGACGGTGTGCATGCCGTGCATGGCTTTGTCCTCCCCGTTGCCACTGTGTGGCGACTAGGCGGGTAATACAAGCGGGTCGTCCCTCGGCGGCGCCGGGGTGAACGGACGCGGCTCGTCCGCCGCCCATGGCGATCGGGTGCGATAGGGCACGAAATGGAACACCGCCTCCACCGCGGCGATGCGGTCGTCCTGAATCCGGAACGCTTCGAGGAAGGCGAAGCTGTGCGGGCGCAGGAAAAAGCCGGCGCGGCGCTCGCCATTGGTAAGCTGATAATCCTTGAGCCTGCCGTCATGATCGATGAACCCGCCGGCGAGCACGACGCCCTGTTGCTCATCCACCAGCGGATAGCGGCGCGCGCGAATCCAGTTGTCGAAACGGTAATAGCCGAGACGGAACTGCTCCTCGCACCCCAGACGCGCGATCGGCGCGATATCGGGACGCACGTTGCTGGTGGTCTGGACCCCGTTTTCCCGGCGCTGGCAGTCGGGCGCAAAGACGGTGTGGATCGTTCCGTCATTCCGCTCAAGCGTGTCGAAATAGCCATTGGCCAGCGTCAGCATGCGCGCCCGCCCGACGCGCGCGGCGGAGGAGAGCGGAGCACTGAATTCGGGCCGAGGCTGAAGATCGGTGGAGAGGAACGGCACGCCGCAATCGTGCGGGCGGGCGACGAGCAGCTCGAACTCGCGGATGGCATCGTCCGACACCGCTATGCGGGCGACGTAGAGCGCGTGGTCGCCACTCTCGTCCAAGACACCGAAGCGCGCGGCCTGCCCCGTCTCCGGATCGGCGAGCGACAGCATCGTCGGGCCGATGCCGGTGATCGTGCCCCACGCGCCGTCGCCGATCGGCATTTCGACGCAATTTTCCGAAAAGCGGGCGGATGGATGCCACCGGAGCCGTGAAGCGTCATTCCGGTCGAGCGCCTCGTCGATCCCGTCGAGCAACCGCAAGAATTGTCGATACTCAGCCATGTCCTTCCTCCTGCGATCGGGTTGGCATCGAAAAATGACGGCGCGTCGCCAGCAACAGCACGGTCTGGACGAGCATGGGCAAAGCGAGCGCCGACAGGATGATCGTCGGCGGTATTTTCGCGGCGAGCGCGAGGCCGCCGGCGAGCGGCGCGGCGATCGCGCCGATCCTCGCGATCGCCGTCGCGGTGCCTGCGCTGGTGGCGCGCAGATGCTCGGGATAAAGGGCCGATGCCGCGCCAATCAGGATAAGCTGATTTCCCGCCACGCCGAAGCCGACCAAGAAGATCAGCACGCTCCACACCAGCACGGCGCCTGGCACGACGAGCAGCAGCAGCAGTCCTGCCGCCGCCATGACGTAGCCGGCGACGAGCGCCGCGATGAGATGGCCGCGATCGATGTAGAGCGCCGCGACGATGCTGCCGACGATACCGCCGATCTGGATCGTGACGGTCCCCCGCAGCGCTTCCGCCTCGGGCCAGCCGGCGACGATCAGCAGCATCGGGAGCCAGCTCACCATCAGGTAAAGCGTGAAAGAGCCCATGATGTACACGACCCACAAGACGAGCGTCCGCACGCGCAATGCGGGGGCGAGCAGCGTCGCGAATGCGAAACGCCGCGTCTCGGTGCGGGGCGGCAGGCTGAGGCGGCGTGGATCGAAGGCGGGGTCGATCCGCCGGGTGAGCCGGGCGAGGCGATCGGGATCGCCGCGCGCGATCGAACAGGAAAGCGATTCGGGCACCGCTATCAGCAGCAGCACGGCCATCGCCATCGCGAACAGGCCCCCCGCGACGAAGATGCCGTGCCAGCCGAACGCGGCGATCAGATTGGGCGCGACGAGGCCGGCGAGCGAGGCGCCCAGCGCCATGTTGCAGCCCATCGCCATCATCATCAGGAAGCGGCGTCGAGGGGGCGAAAAATCCGTCAGAAGCGCGAGTGCGTTGATGTTCGCGGCCCCGATGCCGAGCCCGGTGAGAAGCCGCAGCAGGGCGACTTCGGCGGGGGTGGACGCCAGCGCCGTCGCGAGGCAACTCGCCCCCGCGACGAGCAGCGACGTCCACATCAGGCGCTTGCGCCCGTGCGAATCGCCGATCATCCCGAAGATCGCCGCGCCCGCGCCCATACCGATGAGGCTGATCGACAGCGCCCAGCTCAATTCCTCGGGCGCGATTCCCCAGTCCCGAGACAAGGCCGGGATCGCCAGCGCGAGCGCCTGCAGATCGAAGCCGTCGACCAGCATGATCGCCGACGTCGCCGCCAGCACGAGCCACTGGAGGCCACCGATCGGGCGCGCCTCCAGCCATTGTTCGACGGTCAGGCGTCCGGCCGCCGCCGTGGATATTGTCTCCATGACGGCACCATGGCCGGGTTCGTGCCGCGCTGTCACCCGCCTTAGAACTTCTTCTTCAAGGACAAGGCCCATTCGCGCGGACGGCCCGGCTGGGCGGTGGCGAAGCCCGCGCTGCCGCTGTTGTCGAACGCGGTCAGGTAATAATATTTGTCGAACAGGTTGGTCACTTCGCCTGAAATCTCCAGGTCGCCCTCCGCATTGCGCCATGTCAGGCGCGCATTGGCGAGGGTGTAGCCATCGATCCGCTCGAACGGCGAGTTCGTCGGATTGGAATAGATGGTGCTCTGGTAGGAAGCGTCAAACCGGGGCGTTAAAGAACCGCCGTCGCCAAGCCCGATTTCATACTGGACGCCGATGCTCCATTTCCATTTCGGCGTGTAGGGCGTGACGTCGTCGAGTTGCGGGCCAGCCGGGTTGGAGGGACCGCCGGCCGCCGGATTGATGCGCGTATATTTGAAATCGACATAGCTCACCGCGCCATCGATCGCGAGGCCGGGGATCGGGCGCAGCGACGTTTCGACTTCGATGCCCTTGATGTGGGCGTCGCCCGCATTGGCAATGGCCGAGCAGGGGCCGGCATCATCGTCGGTGGTGGTGGGATCGCTGAAGCCGGGACAGGTCGGCACGAGATTGAGCTGAACGCCCTTATAGTCCGAATAGAAGGCGGCGACGTTGATGCGCGCCCGCCGATCGAACAGGTCGGTCTTGAGGCCCACCTCATAGGATGTCACCGTTTCGGGCGAGAAGGGGACGACCTGGAAGGCGGTAAACGGCCGCGGATTGACGCCGCCGCCCTTGAAGCCGGTCGCCACCTGCCCGTAGCCCATGACGCCGGGCGTGAACTGATATTGCAGGCTCGCCCGGTAATCGACGCGATTGCCGTTATAGATGCCGGTCCTGCCGTCGATCGGGTTGCCGGCGGGATTCAGGAAGGGGTTCAGCGTTCCGTCGCGATTGATGCGGCGGAACAGATAATCCTTATGCTCCTCGGTATAACGCAGGCCGCCGATCAGCTTCAGCTTGTCGGTCGCATTGAGGATGATCTGGCCGAACGCCGCCTTGGTGTCGGCATTGACGGGATCGTCCTGCTCGAACTGGAGCGGGAAGGGCGTGTAGCGGAAATCCGCTTCAAGCCCGTTGATCGTCCGCTGATCGAGATAGAAGCCGCCGATCGTATATTCGACCAGATTGTTCGCGCCCAGCGAGCCGTTGACTCGCACTTCCTGGCTGAAGGACCAGAAGCGGATATCGGCGGACTGCTGATCGATGGGCAGCGGCGAAAGATCGAGGTCCGCCGCCGAGCGTGAGTGATATTGCCGGTAGGCGGTGATCGAGACGATCTCCAGCCGATCGGAAGGCTTCCAGTTGATCTGGCCGGAAACGCCCCACCCCTGAAAATCCACGTGCGGCCGATAACGCGATTCGACGAGCGGATAGCCGGGCGCGACCGGGCCCGTCCAGGTGCCGGCGGGTGAAAAAGCATTGGAATAATTGCAGAATTTTCCACAAATGAAATTGGCGGGGTCCACGGCCGGCGCGGTGGTCCGCGCCCACGGCTGTTGCGTGTTCGAATAGGTGAGGACTTCGCCGGCAGACGTCCGCTTGTCGCTGGTATAGTCGGCGATCAGATTGATTTCGATCGGGCCGCCGTCGTCGAACCGCAACTGGCCACGCAGTGCCTGCGTATCGACACCGCCGTCGCGGCCGAACACGCAATTGGATGAGGCCGGCAGTTCGCGCGCCACGCCGCCGACCGCCGGATTCCTTGCGCTGCCGGCCGGGTTCACGCAGCCATAATCAAGCCGCTTCACATAGCCGTCCTGCTTCTTCGCGACGCCCGAGATGCGCCCGAACAGCGAATCGGTAAGCGCGAAATTGGCGCTGCCGCGCAGGTCGAGCCGATCGCGGCTGCCATAGGTCGCCTGAAGAAAGCCGCTGCTCTCGCCGGTCGGTTTCTTCGAATAGAGCTTGATCGCGCCGCCGATCGAGTTGCGCCCGGCCAGCGTGCCTTGCGGCCCGCGCAATATCTCGACGCGATCGAGATCGAGCAGGTCGAGCACCGAGCCCGTCAGCGTCGCATAATAGACGTCGTCGACATAGAGGCCGACCCCCGGCTCGACCGCGGGACTAGGATCGAACTGGCCGATGCCACGGATGTTCGCGCCGAGCGACGGGCCGAAGGCGGCGCTCTGCGATTTCAGCGTCACCGACGGCGCCTGATTGGCCACCTCGGCGATGTTGGTCTGGCTGCGCGCCTCCAGCATGTCCGAATTGACCGCGGTGATCGCGATCGGCGTGTCCTGCAAATTCTGCGCGCGGAACTGGGCGGTGACGACGATGTCCTCGACCCCGCCGGAATTGCCGGCATCGTCCGCCGTCTGTGCCGCCGCCGCCGAGGCCCAGCCCAGCGCGGCGAGCGACGTCGCCATCATCCAGCACGGCATAGTCATCCGTCGCCGATTGCGTTTACCCATTGTCTTCCCCTTCTTTTGGCGCGTCTCACCAGGCTGGGTTGTGCTGCGGCCCGGCTCGTTCGCTCATCTGTTCGTTGAAGATCGTGCGCCGGACGAAGCGCCAGCCTTCGGCGGGCGTGCGCCGGATCTCGTCCTCATAATGTCCGTAGGCGCCGACATAGGGCCAGCGCAGCCGGTTATCGTTGTTGAGCTCGAACCAGTAAGCGATGCTCTTTGCGGCGTCGCCCTGGATGTCGACCAGTTTGTTGGTCACGAAATGGCGCAAGCGGGCGGGATGAAGCGGCGCATCGGCCTCTTCGAAACGGCCGAAGAAGGCGCGCATATTGCGGACCTCGGCCCGGATGGCCTCGCGCCCTTCGACGACACCGCCGACCCAGTCGAGCACGCCGTCCTCGGCGAACAGCGATGCGACGGTATCGGCATCCTGCCAGTTGAGGGCAAAGATGTAACGCGCATGCAGATCATCGATCGCCAACCGGTCCGCTGCGATCCTTGCCGGATCCGCGATGACTTCGACCTGCGCTTGCGTCATTCTCTCCGCAACCTCGCCCCGAGGATTTCTATCCTCGCCGCAATAGCGCCGCCCTCTGCCGCCTACTTGTCTGTCGGTGCACGCGAGGCGGCTCGCAGCGCTTGGGGGGTATCAGGTGCGGGCGGGCTTCAGCGGAGGGGTCGGCGTCAGGTGGCGTAGGTGGCCCGCTGACTATCCAGCATCCGGCGCAACGCAGCCCATTCGCGCGCGATGACGCGCTCCCCGCCCTCGAAGGCGCGCGCCATCGCGCGGCAATCCTCCTCGCCGGGATAAACCAGTTCCCGCTTCGGATCGACGCATTGCGAGAGCGAGGCCACCTGCATGCGACATGCGCGCTCGAGATAATAGAGGCGGGAAAAGGCTTCGGCGACCGTGGGGCCGATGACCAGCGGACCATGGTTGCGCAGCATCAATATGTCGCCCGCGCCGAGCGTCGCGGGCAGCGCCGCCCGCTTCTCGGCCGTATCGAATATGCCGGTATAATCGAGGTAGGCGACCTTGCCGTAGAAACGCAGCGCGTGCTGGCTGAGAGGCAATAGCCCGTCGCGGTAATTGGCGACCGCGATGGTCGCCTCGGTATGGGCGTGCATCACGCAGGCGGCGGCAGGCGTGCCCATGTGAAGCGCGCTGTGAATGCAAAATCCCCCGCGGCTGATGCCAAGGCCGGTGGGATCGGAAAGGACGTTGCCGTCCACGTCGCACTTCACCATCAGCGACGCGCGGGCTTCGCCGAACAGGTGGCCGTAAGGCAGTTGCAGAAAATGGCCTTCCTCATCGGGCACGCGGATCGAAATATGCGTGTGGATGAGATCGGTCATGCCCAGCCAGTCGAGCAGGCGATAGGCGATGGCAAGATCGACCCGCGCCGTCCATTCGGCGGCCGAGCATTCCGGGGAGGGGCCGGCGACGCCCGAATCCATGATGTTGTCGGTCACAGCTCGGGCTCCGCGCCCGCCAGGGTCCGCTTGAGGATCGCCATCGCCTGCAATGCCTTGGGAAGGCCGGCGTAGGGAATCGTCTGCAGAACGATTTCCTTTAACTCCTCCGGCGTGAAACCGAGCTGGTGTGCATGCTTGAAATGCAACGCCACCCCATGCGCGCCCACCGCGATCAGGATCGAAAGGCATATGAGTTCGCGATCGCGCAAGGGCAGGCCCGGGCGGGACCAGATCGTGCCGAAATTGGTTTCGGTCACGATATGCCAGAGGTCCTCGTCGAGGGCGCGCACGCCCTCATTCCGGCCCCAGCCGAGCTGATCGAGCACCGCGAGGCCGGCCGCCTGCCGATCGTCGTTGGACCCGGTCATCAGAAGTTGACCTGGCCCCGGACGCCCCAGGTGCGGGGCGGGAGCAAACGCGCGCCGAAGGCCTGGTTGACCGCGTAGCTGGTGCTCATCGTCGTCGCGGTGATGGTGGTGACGTCGGTCAGGTTGTCGACATAGGCCTTGATCGAAAAGGCGTCGTCCGGCGCCACATAGCCGAAGCTGAGATTCACGCGCGCGGTCGCGTTGGCGATGCCCTCCGGCAGGTACGACACGTCGGTCTGATACTCGCCCTCATAGCGAACATTGGCTTCGCCTATCAGGCGGCCGCCACGATCGCCGATCGGGAATGTCTGCTCGATATTGCCGACCAAGGTCCAGGTTGGCGAACGCAAAGTGGTCTGGTGCGAGCAATTGACCGCCGAGTTGGGCGGTGATCCCGCCGAAACGACGCAACTTGTCCGCGCCGCGGGCGGCGCAGCCAGCGTGAGATAGGTGAAATCGCCATATCTGGAGTGCAGATACTGCGCCTGGAAGCTTAGCCGCGTGGTCGGCGTGAGGAGCAACTGGCTGTCGAGATCGAGGCCGTAAGCGTGGCTTTTCGCGGCATTCTCGGTCACGAGCGTGGCGGCCCCGTTGACCAGCTTGACGAAGCTGACCTGCTGGTCCGTGTAGTCGAGGTAGAATGCCTCCAGATTCAGTTGCAGCTTATTGTCGAAGAAACGGTTCTTCGAGCCCACGACATAGGATGTAACCTTCTCGGGCTCATAGGTGGTGAAACCTGGCGGGCCGTAATAGAAGCCGCCCGCCTTGAAGCCCGTGCTGACGTTCGCGTAGAGCAGGCTGCGCGGCGCGGCGTCGAATTCCACGCCCGCTTTCCAGTTCACCTTGTTCCAATCGCGCGAACCGATCACCGAATTGATCGGGGCGCCGGTCGGAAACGGCGGGATCACCGGATCGGGGCCATTGGCAAGGATACGATAGCGGTTGCTGTTCGAATTCTTCTTTTCGTAGGTATAGCGTGCGCCGCCAACGATCCGGAACGTGTCGGTCAGGCCAAAGGTCAGCTGGCTGAACAGAGCGCCGGTCCAGCCCGACAGATTGGTCCACTGATCGCTGTAATTATGGCTGGTCGCGCTCTCGCCATTGGCGCGGGCGTGCATGGCGGTATCCAGATAATAACCGCCGAAGACGTAGCCGAAGCGCTGGCCGGCCGGCGACGCCAGCCGTAGCTCGATCGATTTCTGCGTCGGCTTCTGATGTTCGATGAGCTGCCAGCTCGTCGCGGTGCTGCTGTAGCGTACATCCGACTTGCGATAGCCGCCGACCAGCGAGACGATACCGATGCCGGTCGTCCAGTCGACATTGAGCCCGACGCCATAATAATCGCTGTCGAGATAGGGATGGCGCGTCTGCACCGCGATCCCGGCCGAAGTATAATAGTCCGGCAGGTCGCCAACATCGGTATAGGGGTCCTCGACGAAGCAGCTCGTGCCGGAGCGGCCAAGCGCCGAGCAGGCTTTGCGCAATGTCGCGCCGGGGCCTTTTCCGCCCTCATGCGCCCAATCGGCCGTAACCAGGATCGAGAGGTCATTTGACGGCTGGAACAGCACGGAGCCGCGCACCGCGTTCACATCCTCGTCGTCGGTGCCGAGGCTCATATAGCCGTCATGCTTGGCGTGCTGGCCCGCGATGCGGATCGCGACCCGGTCCGACAATGGTATGTTGAGCGCCGCATTCGCGTCAAAATGCGAATAATCGCCCAGGGTGATGCCGGCCGTTCCGCCGAGGCGGAAGTTCGGTCGGGCGGGAATGATGTTGATCGCGCCGCCTGTCGCATTGCGACCATAGAGCGTGCCTTGCGGCCCCTTGAGCAGTTCGACCCGATCCAGATCGTAGAAAAGGCCGCGAAAGGTGGTCGGCGTGGCAAGATAGACGCCGTTGATGTTCACCGCGATCGAGGGATCGGAGAAGGCGTTGCCGCTGAGATTGCTGACGGAGCGGACGGTGAACGTGGTGTAGGGGCCGCCGCTTGGCTGAATCTCGATGCCGGCGGTTTGGCGGGCGAGCGCGTCGATATTGTTGACGCCGGCGTCACGCAGTGCGTCGCCGGAGACGGCGACGATCGACAGTGCCGCCTTCTGCGCGCTTTCGGACCGCCGCTGTGCGGTGACGACGATGTCTGCCAAACCCTGATCGGCCGGCGCAGCGGCCGCCGTTTCCTGCGCGAAGACCGGTGTCGCCCCGGCAATCGTCAGCGCTACCAGCGAAGTACGAATTACAATCCTGTCCATGCCACTAATCCCCCGAGGACTCTTTTGGTTTTGGGGGAAAGTAAAATCGGCGTGATGGGCGGTCTGTCCTTCGGCTAGAGGACAATCGGACGCCGTTGCGCTTTTCCCGCGCAGGGGGCCGAAAGAGCGGCTTGCGGCCTGTGATCGGCCGGAAGGGGCGTGCTCAGTGGCTGACGAGGGAGCAGAGCTGATAGGGGCTGGTCACGTTCAGGCGGTGATAGGCGCGCTGGCGATAGGTCAGCACCGAGCTTTTGGCGATGCCGAGATCGAGCGCGGTCGCCTCCACCGTCATGCCGAGCGCGGCGCGCGCGCAAACCTCGCGCTCGCGCGCCGTCAGCGCCGGATAACGCGCGCCGAAGCGGTCCTTCAACTGCTCGATGCTCAGTTGCCGCACCGTCTCTGGCTTGTTGCGGTTGAGAGGGAGCATCGGCAGCGTGAGACAGGCGAGATTGACCAGCGCGGTCAGCTCCTGCTCCGAGAAATAGCCGTTTGACTGGTGGCGGGCGACATTCATCGCCCGCCAGGCATCGGCGCCGCGTTGCACGATCGATACGCGCTCGATGATGCCCCCTTCTTCAAAGAAACGGCGTCGGAAGCCCGCCGAAGGGATGTCGGACGGCAGGATACGCTGAAACACGGTGTCGCTGCATTCGGACGCCGCACGATAGGCGTCATACACCGGATCCAATGGCAGATAGGATTTGTTGTAGAGCGGCAGCAGCTCAACCAGCCAAGGCTCGCACGAATAATATTGGAGGTTGTTGTCAAGCCGTCCGGTCGCCTCGAACAGATAGATGCGCCGGGCGCCGCCGGTAACGCTCAGGATCGATTCGCGCACCGTCGATCCGAACTCTTCGGTGCCGATGGCGGCGAGCAGGCGCTCGTAAACCGGGCCGATCGCGCGCGTTGCGCGCCAATCGGTGATTTGCCGAATTGTGGTCAACTCTCCCTGGCCTCCGTCACGACGCGGCTGTCCGCACGAATCCTAGCATGGTTCGAGGCGGCGATCACAAGTAAAGCGGATGCCGCGAGCGCCGCGGGCAGCGCGAACAACGACATCACCGTCTCCTCGGCAATGCCCGAACTGAGCGCGATGCCAACCAGGATCGGCGCGACGACCGTGCCGATGCGGCCGACGCTCTTGGTCACGCCGATGCCAAGCGCGCGCGTTTCGGGTGGATAATAGCTCGCCAGCACGACATTCACCCCACCATAGGCGCCGAGCGCGAAGAAGCCGCAGACGATCAGCAGGCCCAGCAGCACCGCCGACGAAGCCGTGCCCAGCACTTGCCCGATGACGAACAGCAGCAGGGCCGCCACCCCCAGGAAAAGCACGAGTATGCGCGTGGCGCCGAAACGATCGATCAGCAGACCGACGCCGAGCGCAGCGATGATCCCGCCGAACGAGAATATCGAGATGGCCAGAGCCGCGAAGGACGGATCGTGGCCCAGTTGCACGAGCATGATCGGCAGCCAGGAGTTAAGGCAATAGCTGAGCGTCAGCATGGAGATGAAGAGCGCCCACAACGCCAAGGTGCCGATCCGGTAAGGGCCGGCGAGCAGCGAAAGCACGTCGCCGATCATGCCGCGCGGCGGCCCTTGCTCGCCCTCTTGCCCGATCGATAACTCGCGAAGCCAGCGCCACGCGATAGCTGCGCTCAGCACGCATAAGCCGCCCACCGCGACCATCGCCGCGCGCCATCCGCCAAGGTGGAGGAAGATGCCCGAAAGCAGGCCTGCGGCGGTCGAGCCCAGGGCATAGCCGGTGAACAGCACGGTGATGGCGAGGCCACGGCGATGCGGTGGCGCCGCGGAGGTCACCATCGCCAGGCAACTGGGCAACGAACCGCCGAGGAAGAAGCCGGTCACCAGCCGCAGCAGCAAGAGTTGTCCGGCCGTATCGGCTATCGCGCCGAGCCCCTGGAACAGGCCGGAGCCGACGAGCGTGCCGATAACGACGATGCGGTGTCCCGTCCGGTTGGCGACAAGCGGGAACAGGACCAGGCCGAAGCACTGCCCCAGGAGGCTGGCCGAGAAGATCGGGCCAAGCGCGGCGTTGGTGAGCGCGAGCGTGCGCGCAATGTCGGGCGCAAGCGGCCCCATGATCGAGAAGACCACGCCATCGAGCAGATAGGCCAGCGAACAGATGCCGATCACGATCGCATCGGCCCGCATGCGCGGATCGTCCCTGGATTCTGTCATGTCGCATCTCTCCCGGTGGCGGTTTGTCGCACGCCGGGCGCGGACGCCTTGTCCTCTCAAGAAGGGACAAAATGCCTGTCCCGCATCGAGAGGACAGACGCTGCCGCCGGAACCCGCCATCGCTTGGGCCGAAGCGGAGGAATGGAAATGCTCGACGGCAACAAGGTTATTATCACGGTCGCGCTGAACGGCGGGATGCAGCAGGATCGCGAAGGCGCGATCATTCCCAAGCAGCCGGCCGAAATAGGCGAGGCGGCGGCGCGGTGCCACGAAGCGGGCGCCGCGGTGGTGCACGTCCATGCGCGCGATCCGGAAGGCAAGAATAGCGGCGATCCAGCTATCTATTCGGCGATCATCCAGGAAATACGCAAGCGTTCGCCGATCCTGATCCAGACGACGAACGGCATTGGTGTGCGGCGCGATCCCAAGACTGGCCGGCTTTACTGGCCCGACGATACGGAACGGCTGGGCCTGCTCGATATCCAGCCGCAGCAGGATCTGTTCGGCATCGCCGCAGGGTCCGCCGATTTCTATAATCCGGAAGGGGGCTATCCCGGCGAAACGCCCTATGTGAACTCGCCTGAACTGCTCAAGAAAACGATCCAGGCCGTCTACGCGAAGGGGTCCGCGCTCGAATATGAGGTGATCGAGGCGAGTACGCTCCACCGGCTGATGCGTTATGCCAATGAAGGCCTGTTCGATCGCGAACGGGACAATATGTGGCTGCTCCATGGCGGCGGCTTTGGCTCCACGCCGCCCGTGGCGCGCAACATCATCTTCTCGATCGACGAAGGGCTGCGCCTGTTCCCGCGCGCCATCTGGGGCGTGACCGGCACGGGACGCGACATGTTCAGGATGGTAACGCTCGGCCTGTCGATGGGGTGCGATCTGGTGCGTGTCGGCTTCGAGGACGGCATTCATCTGCCGGACGGCAGCGTCGGCCGCGACAATAGCGATATGGTCCGGGCTGCGGCCGAAATCGCCAAATTCTATGGCCTCGCGCCGGCCAGCGTAGCCGAAGCGCGCGCTCGGTTCCGCCTGCCGGAGTGAGCCGCTTGGGCCGGCGGCGGGCGCTCCTCATCCATGATCGCTTCCTCGTCGATCGCCTCGACGGGCTGGATATCGATGCCGACATAATCGGGCCTGACGCCCTGATGCGCGGCCTTCCCGGGGAGTTGGCGGAACAGGTGGAGGTGGTGGCATGCGGCGGCGACCTGCCGAACGCCGTCGTGGATGCGCTGCCGCGGCTGAAGCTCGTCGCCTGTTTCTCCACCGGCTATGCGGGGATCGACCTTAGACGGCTGCGCGCGCGGGGGATCGCACTGACGACGGGTTCCGGCATCAACGCCCACGACGTGGCCGATCATGCGATCGCGCTGTTTCTGGAGCTATGGCACGGCTTGCTCGCCGCCGACGGGCTTGTCCGCGCCGGCGCCTGGCGCGAGTCTGTTAGACCGCGTCGCTCATTACGGGGCCGTCGCGCAGGGGTCGTGGGATTCGGCCGGATCGGTCACGCCATCGCCACCCGCCTGGCTGCGCACGAGATGGAGGTGGCGTGGTGGGGGCCGCGCGACAAGCCGGATGCGATCTTCCCGCGCGCGGAAAGCCTCATCGCGCTTGCGGAACAGAGCGATGCCCTGTTCATCGCGAGCCGCGCGACGCCCGAAAGTGCCGGGCAGATCGACGCGGCGGTGCTGCACGCGCTTGGTCCGGACGCTATTCTTGTCAACGTCTCGCGCGGCTTCCTGATCGACGAGGAGGCCCTTCTCGCCGCGCTCCTCGCGGGCGCGATCGGCGGCGCCGCGCTTGACGTGTTCGTGAAGGAACCGCCCGAGGCCACGCGCTGGCGCGATCTGCCCAACGTGGTGCTGAGCCCGCATCTGGCGGGCTTCACGCACGAAGCCGGCGAGGATCTGGTCGGGCAACTCCGCGGCAATATCGAACGCTATTTTCTGGGCGGACCTCTCCTCACGCCCGTCGATGATCCGCTTTGATGACGGCAAGGAACCTCCATGACCGACTTCGACCCCGCCACCGGACTTGCACGCGGCAGTTTCGGCATCGGCACCTATCGAAAGATGAGGGGAAAAGCCTTTCCGGGGCTGGTGCAGCCCGACGGTACGCTATTCGATCTCTCCGGCCTCTATCCCGATACCCACGCCATATTCGAAGACTGGGAGGGCGCGCTTGACCGGCTGACCGATATCGCCGCGCGTGGCGGCGACACCGGCCTGCACTTCGCCGAGGTCGAGTGTCTGCCCGCGATCGCCCGCCCCAATCTGCTCGGGGCCGGCTCAAACTATCGGCAACATGTCGCCGAGATGATGACGCACAACAAGTTCAACCAGGAGCATCGAAAGCCCGGGGAGAGTGACGCCGATTTCTTCCAGCGTAATCTGGCCGAGGTCGATCGCCGCGCGCGCGAGGGCATGCCCTTCTTCTGGACGGGACTCCATTCCTCACTGAGCGGCGCCAATGACGATATCGAATTGCCGTTGATCGGCGAGCATCCCGATTGGGAGCTGGAATTCGGCGTGATTGTCGCCGGCACGGGACGCTATGTGCGCCCCGAGGAGGCAGATCGGCTGATCGCGGGTTATGTCATGGTCAACGATCTCGGCACGGTCGACGAGTTCCGCCGGGCGGACATCAAGTTCGGCTATGATTGGATCAGCAAGCATCAGCCGGGATTCAAGCCGTTCGGCCCTTTCATCGTGCCGAAACATTTCGTCAATCGCGACGAGGTGCGCATCAAGCTCAAGGTGAACGGCCAGTCGATGATGGATTGGCCGATCAGCGACATGATCTTCTCGCCCGAGCAGTTCCTGTCCTACGCGTCCGAACGCATCCGGCTGATGCCGGGCGATCTGCTCATCACCGGATCGCCGCCGGGCAATGCCGGGGTCAATGGCAATCGGTGGCTCCGTCCAGGGGATGTGGTCGAGAGCGAGATCACCTTTCTCGGCCGCCAACGCAACAAGGTGGTAGCCGAAGACGCAAACGGCCGTTCGCCTACATTCGGGCCCTTCCCGATCCAATGGTGAGGCACATCCTTGATCTCGCGAGGCCGCGCGCGTCATGACCATTGAACTCAACGCCACTCACGATCCGGCGCGCAGAAGCTGGGTTGAAAGCGCCAATGCGCCCGATACCGATTTCCCGATCCAGAATCTGCCCTTCGGTGTCTTTCGAGTGCAGGAAGGCGCTGGCCGAGGCGGTGTCGCACTGGGCGACATGATCATCGACCTTTCCCACCTCCTGTCGTTGGGGGGTCTGACGGGAGCCGCGGCCGAGGCGGCGCGCGCCGCGGCCGGACCGTCGCTTGCGCCGCTTCTCGCCTGCGCGCCGGCGTCGCTGAGCGCGCTGCGGGCGCAATTGTCCGACCTGTTCCGGATCGGCGGGGCGGGGGACCCGGCCGCGCTGGCCACGACCCTCGTGCCGATCGCGGGCGCCACGCTCCTCATGCCGCTGCGGCCCACGGCGTTCACCGATTTCTGTACCTCATACGATCATATTCGCCGCATGGGCGGCGCAACGCCCAAGCTTGCCGCTATGTCGTTGCCGGTCGCCTATAATGGGCGCGCAAGCTCGGTAAGGCCGAGCGGCACGCCGGTAATCCGCCCCACCGGCCAATATGAAAATCCGCCGTTCAGCAACAAGGTGCGGTTCGGTCCCGAGCCGATGCTCGATTTCGAGCTCGAATTCGGCGTATGGCTGCGCGGGGGCAATCTGCTTGGACGATCGATCAGCGTTGCGGATGCCGAAGATCTGATGTTCGGCTGCTGTCTGGTCAACGACTGGTCGGCGCGCGGCATCCAGTTTTTCGAATCGATCCTGGGCCCACATCTCGGCAAAAGCTTTCTGACGACGATTTCCCCCTGGATCATCACGATGGAGGCGCTCGCTCCCTTCCGCGTGGCGGCGCGTGGGCGAACGGGTGAGGAGCCGGCGGTGCCCGGCTATCTGCTCGACGAGAAGGATCAGGCGGCAGGCGGGATCAACGTCGAACTGGTCGCCGATCTTGGGACTGCCGCCGGCGTGTCGAAGCGCATTGTCGACACGAATCTGGCGGAGCTGTTCTGGACGCTCGCCCAGATGGTGGCGCATCAGGCCTCGAATGGCGCCCCGCTTGAGGCGGGGGACCTTGTCGCCACCGGCACCGTATCCGGCGCGGCGGAGAGTGCGCGCGCCTGCCTGGCCGAGATCACGATGCGCGGCGGTACGCCTATCGATTTACCCGACGGTACGCAGCGTAACTGGCTGGAGGATGGCGACACGCTCACGCTGCGCGGCCGGGCGATTGCGGAAGGCCATGTTGCGATCGGCTTCGGCGCATGTACCGGCATCATCTGCCCCGCGCAGTTGACGGCATGACGATCACCAATTTGCGGGGGATCGCAAGCCGTTCCCGTCCGGACTTGCGGCGAGCACCTCGTCATCGACATTCACTGACATCCCGGGCCCCTTGGTGTCCCCTGCCCGACCTGGCGGGGGACATCGTGAAAAGAGGAAGGGTCCAGTGGACGATCGGCCCGATCGTCATTGCATATAGGATCGTGCCGATTCCGACGGTGCCGCCGAACATCCACCCCAATGCGAGCACCGTAACTTCGATTCCCGTGCGCACGATCCGGATCGACCATCCGGTACGAGCCGCCAAGCCTGTCATCAGCCCGTCCCGAGGGCCGGGGCCGAGCCCCACGCCGATATAAGTGCTGGTGGCTACGCCATTCAGAAAAATGCCGATGGCCAGCATGGCACAGCGGATCGGTAGCGATCCGGCGGCTGGAATGAGCCAGAGCGCGGCATCGGCAGCAAGACCGATCACGATCATGTTGCTGATCGTCCCGATACCCGGTTTCTGGCGGAGGGGAATCCAGAGCATAAGGACGATCGCGCCGGTGATGATGACGACGGTGCCGAAACTGAGCGGGGTGCGATCGCCCACGCCCTGATGAAAAACATCCCAGGGATTCAGCCCGAGATCGGAGCGAACCATCATGGCCATGGACAAGCCGTAGAGGCAGAGCCCTGCGTAGAGCTGAGCGAGGCGACGGATCATCATGGCTGCTATCTAGAGCAATCGGCTGCGTGGTACAGACCTGCTCATCTCGGGTCTTCGGATACCGTGTCTGGTCGCTCGCCTTTCGGCTTTTGCTTCGACCTGCGCACAGTCCTTGATGTGATGCGTTTCTGCTCGGGCGTTCTGCCGTGCCAGCTTTCGAGAACCTTCGCCAATATTTCATCAAGGCTCTTGATTTCGGCCGGGGTCAGGCATCCGAACATCTCCTTTTCACGCGCGCGGAAGAAGGGGATCACTTTCTGGAAAAGCGCCTCGCCCTCCGGCGTGATCGTCAGGATCGTGTGGCGCCGATCGCTGCTGTCTTCCGCCGCCGTGACGATCCCGTTGCGTATCAGCTTGATCGCGCCGCGGCTGACGCTGTTCTTCGGCCGACCGGTCATCGCGCAGATGACGTTCGCGGTCATGGGGCCATAATCGTGCAGGTTGGCGAGGATCGCGAATTCATCCCGGAGCAGCCCGAACTCCTTTTGCAGCAAAGTCCAAATCTGGCCCGAGTAATAATTGCCGATCAGGATCATGCGGAAGCCGTACCAGTCGCCATGCTCGCCCAGGACGCGGCGGCGCAAATCCTCCGATATGTCGTCCAGAGCGCCCGTCGTGCCTTCACGCGCCATATCGTGCTTCTCCGCCCTTGTTGACAAAAAGTCCCAAGTGGGACCAATATCATGAAACTCGTGTCGGGGAGAGAGCAGTATGAGCGATCAGAGTGCGGATCAATCGCCAGAAAGGGCGGCGTTGATCCAGCGTCTGGACCTGTTCTGCCGCGCCCTGGCCGAACGGGATGCGTCGCGGCTTACGCTCGCCAAAGGGTTGCGCATTACCGAGAACGGTCAGACGCTTTCCTTCGGCGAAGGCTTGTGGGCTACGGCCGGCGGCCCCGTCGATCACATCCACGACTTCGCCGATCCGGCGACAGGGCAGGCTGGCACGATCGCGCGGGCGATCGAGAACGATCATCCGGTGGTTCTTTCGTTGCGGTTGCGGTTCGAGGGCGCCGCCATTCGCGAGATCGAGATGATCGTCGCGCGCCCGACCGAAATGCTCTTCGTGCCCGACAATGTGCCCATGCCGCGCGAACGTCTCCTCGTCGCGGTAGAGCCCGAAAAGCGTCGTAGCCGGGCCGAGCTGGTGGACATCGCCAACCGCTATTTCGAGGGATTGCGGAACAATGACGGCGCGAGGCTCCTCGTCGATGACCACTGCCAGCGCCATGAAAACGGCCTGCGCGCCACAAACAATCCCGACCGCGACGGCGCGATCTTCCACATGACCGTGCGTGAGCAGTTCGATACCGGCTTCGCGGCCATGATTACCAATGTGCGCGACTGCCGCCATCTGATCGTCGATGAGGAGGCGCAGCTCGTTTTCTCCTCGGTCATCTTCGAGCATGCGGCCGACGAACGGTTCATCACCTATCGTGACGGCAGCGTGCACGAAATCTCCGGCCTGTACGCGCAGCCCATGGGTTTCCTGATCGGCGAGCTGTTCAAGATCGTCGACGGGCGCATCCATGAGATCGAGGCGGTCCTGCTCACCATCCCCTTTGGAATGCCCAGCGGCTGGGCGCCCGCGGAAGGAGCGGCGCAATGACCGGGCGCGACATATTCGCGGGCGATCTCGCCGATCTCTACCTTGATGCTCTCGTGGCACGGGATCCGGGCCGGCTGCCGCTTTCGGCGAACGTACGCTTTTCCGAAAACGGACAATCCTTGCCGATCGACAGCGGCTTGTGGCGGACGGCGGGCGGCCCCATCACCTATCGCTTTCCCTTTGTGGACAGCGCGAGCGGCGCGGTCGGCCTGTTCGCCGTCCTTCCGGAGAATGGCCAGAAGACGATCCTCGCCGCGCGCATCGCCCTGGAGAACGGCCTTGTCACCGAGTTGGAGACGATCGTCGTCCGCCGGATGGGGGCCTTGTTCGCGCCCGACCGGCTTACCGAGCCACGCCCGCTCTTCCTGCAAGCCCTGCCCCCGGAAGAGCGCCTGTCGCGCGCGGACATGATCCGCGCCGCCGATCTCTATTTTGAGGGGATCGAGCGGGACGACGGGGCGATCATCCCCTTTTCGGCCGATTGTCATCGGGTCGAGAACGGCGTCCGCGTCACGGGCACGCACGATATCGACGAACGAACGATCTATACCGAGACGCTTGCCGGCCAGAACCCCGCGGACCAGATCAGCAGCGGCTTCTTCCATTACATCAAACGCATCCGGGATCGCCGCTACCCCATCGTCGATAGGGAGCGGGGGCTGGTCGCCGCGATCGTGATGTTCGATCATCCCGCCGACGATCTGGTGATAACGCGTCCCGACGGAAGCCAGCTCGCTATGCCGAAGGAGGCGCTGTCGCCGAGTTCGGCGTTGCTCTATTACCTCTTCAAGATCCGCGCAGGCGAAATAGCGGGCATCGAAGTCGCCTATATCATGTTGCCTTACCGCAGCCGCAGCGCGTGGCTGGCGGACGGGGAGGGTTGAGAGGGCCATGGATACGCCGGCTGAGCAGCATCTGCTGACCTTTATCGAATCCTACATCGCGGCATTGGCGGCGCATGACCCCTCCCGGCTCCCGCTCGCTTCGGGCGCGCGTTATACTGAAAACACCAACGAGATCGCGTTCGGGCAGGGGCTTTGGGGCACGTTCAGCGGACTGGGCGACTATGATATCCGCGTTGCCGATCCGGCGAGGAATGCGGTCTGCCTCCTCGCCAGCATCACCGAGCATGAGGCACCGGCGATATTCGCGCTGCGGCTCAGGATCGAGGCGGACCGCATCGTCGAAGCGGAGGCGCTGGTTGCACGCGGGCGCGCCGGCGCCGAAACGATGGGCGTGGCCGACCCCGTCTTCACGACGGAAGTGCCCCCCGAGCAGCGAACGCCGCAGGCGGACATGATCGCGCTGGTGGACCGCTATTTCGACGGGGTCGAGCAATCGGATGCGTTCGATCTGCGTTTCCATCCGGATTGCGTCCGGCGCGAAAATGGCAGCCAGTCGACCAGCATCCCCGATCGCACCGAGGATTTCGTGGCCGGGCGCTTCCATGGCTACGCCCTTGATATCCGTGCGCAATTCGCGACGCGCATGTGGAGCTTCATCGAGCGCGTCTCGCCGCGCCGCTACGTCATCGCCAATGAGCGGACGGGTGTCGTGGTCGGCTTTTTCGGGTTCCAGCACCCCGGCGCGATCACGCATTTTATCGCGCCGACCGGGGACAGGGTGCCGATGCCGCCCTATGCGCTGGCCCCTTCGACGTTCGAGATCGCCGAGATCTTCAAGTTCGAGGCCGGTGCGTTCCGGCGTATCGAGGCGATCGGCGTCATCCTGCCGTTCGGCCAGCATCCGGGCTGGCCCGCGCCGCAACATGGGCGCACCACTTGACAAGTCCCAATTGGGACAGTCCATTCTTCTTCGCCCGATCCAATGGGAGATCGCCATGGCCGCCGATGCGTCCGCGCTTGAGAAACTCGCCGAACTGTACCTCGATGCCCTCGTCGCACGCGATCCCGGCACGCTGCCGCTCCACAGCGACTTCCGGTTGACCGAAAATGGCCAGACGCTGGCGATCGGCGACGGGCTGTGGGGAACCGCGAGCGCACGCGGAAAATATCTGCATGTCGTGGCCGAACCGGAAACCGGCGCCGTCGTGCTGACCACGGTGCTGCGCGAAAACGATCTGCCGGTCATCGCCGGCATCCGGCTGGGCGTGCGAGACGGGCTGATCGCCGAGGCCGAGATGGTCGTGTCACGCTCGGACATCCTGTTCTACAAGGACGGGCCCGCCAACCTGGAAGCGATGGGCGCCCCCGCCGCGCTCTGGACCCAAATCGAGCCGGAGGCGGAGCGGGCCTCGCGCGAGGATCTGATCGCGGTCGCGGGCTCCTATTTCGATACGCTGGAGCGGAATGACGGACGCCATATCGCGCCGTTCGAGGATGGATGCCGGCGGCTCGACAACGGTGTCTTCGCGACGCAGGCGCCAGAATTCGACAAGCCGGGCGAACCCCCTTTCTACGCGCTTGGCCCGGCGGGGCAGTTTGCGCTCGGCTATTTCATCTTCGTGACGCGCATCCGCGAACGGCGTTACCCGCTGGTCGATGTCGCGCGTGGCGTGGTCGTGAGCTTTCCGTTCCTCGATCATGCCGGCACCATCCATGAAGCGCGGCTGACCGATGGCCGGACGGTGCCGATCGGCGTGCGACAGCCTTTCTCCTGGCAGATTTGCGAGATGTTCAAGATCCGGCGCGGCAGGATCGCGCAGATCGAGGTCGTGCTGAACATGGTGCCCTACGGCATGGGCTCGGGCTGGTGACACGCAGGGGGGCGAGGGCCGCTGGCCATCGACCTTTCTACGGCTGGAAGCTGGTGATCGCCTTGTGGCTGATCATGGCCGCCAACCTTGCCCTGCCGATGTATGGGCTGAGCTTCCTCAACGTCCATATGGCCGACGAATATCATTTCAGCCGCACCACGCTCGGCCTTGCTTATTCCATCTTCATGGTGATGACCGGCCTGCCCGGCCCGCTCGTCGCCAAGCTTATCGATCGGGTCGGCATCCGCTGGACGCTCGTGATCGGCAACCTCCTCCTGATCGGCGGCGCCGCGGCGATGGCCACCATCGTGGCGACGCCGCTGATGTTGTTTCTTGTCTGCGGGCTGGTCATCGGGGTTTCCGATGCAGTGGGCGGCCCCATTCCGGCGCAGGCGGCGATAACCTTCTGGTTCGTCAGGAAGCGGTCGCTGGCGCTCGCCCTGATCCTTTCGGGCGGCACGATCGGCAGCATGATCTGCGCCCCGATCCTCGAACATGCCATCGCCGTCACGCATCAGGACTGGCGCTTCGGCTGGTGGATCATCGCCGCCGGCGGGCTGGGCGCGGTCGTCGTCAGCCTGCTGTTCGTTCACGATCGTCCCGAGGATCTGGGGCAGGAGGCGGACGGGCAGCCGGTTTCCGCGACGGCCGTTGAGGAAGCACGCCCCGCCTCACGCGTCTACGTCACCGCCGAGAACTGGAAATTCGGCGAGGTTCTGCGATCACCCGCCTTCTGGCTGGTCATGGCCTGCGCGGCAGGCTTCAGCGCGGCGTTCGCCATCTTCCTGGGCGACGGCGTGTTGCAGATCCGGGATCTTGGCTATTCCACCGAAACGGCGGCCTATCTCCTTTCGGCGGCGGTGGCGATCGGCCTCGTCGCGCATATGCTGACCGGCATCCTGGGCGACCGCATCGACCCCAAATATCTCTGGGTGGTCGCGATCCTGTGTCAGGCCTCGGGGATCGGGCTGTTCGCGCATGCGAGCAATCCATGGCTGCTCTATGTGAGCATCACCTGCCTCGGTATCGGCGGATCGAGCTGCATGGTCTGCATGGTCACGATGCTCGGCAACTGGTTCGGGCCGGCGACCTATGCCTCGGTCTTCGGCCTTGCCTCCGCCGTACAATCGACATTGGGCGCCCTCGCGCCGGTGATCGCGGGCTACTGGTACGATCACACCGGCAGTTTCGCCGCCGTGTTCCACGTCAACGCGATCGCTTGCGCGGCCGGCGCGCTGATCCTTTTCTTCCTCCGTCCGCCCGCCAGACCGCGTGTGGCGCCGGCTTACGCTTAAGCCACATAATAGACCCATCTGATACCAAATCGCTTGACATTAGTCCCATATAAGACCAATTTTCCGGGCAGGGGAGATAGAGACGATCGAGTCCTCCCTGGCGGGCCGACAATGTCCCGCATGACATAGACCGAAAAAACATGGTCGCCCGCGACGCCCTGGTGCGTTTTCTTCGCATCACGGCCGCCGGCACCGGGAGAGGGGAAGATCATGGCCGCGATGAACAGCCGCGTTCGCCGTACATTCGCACTCTTGCTGCTGAGCGGAAGCATCCTGTCTTTCGCGGCGCATGCGCAGACGCCGGCAGGATCGCCTGACGGAACGGCGCCGGATCAAGGCGCCACCCCGCCCAAAGGCGGCCTCCAGGAGATTGTGGTGACGGCGCGGTTCCGAAGCGAGAATCTGCAGAAGACGCCGCTTGCTATCACGGCCGTCACCGGCGCGGATCTGGAATCGCGATCGGTCAGCGACGTGACGAGCCTGAGCGGACAGGCGCCCAACCTGACGATCAATCCGGGCGGCGCGGGGTTCGGCCCGGCGGCATTCGCAACCATCCGCGGGATCGGCCTCAGCGACTTCTCGCTCGCCTTCGAGCCCGGCGTCGCAATCTATGTGGATGACGTTTATGAAGCGCGGCCGATCGGCGCCGCGCTGGATCTGCTCGATCTGGATCGTGTCGAGGTGCTGCGCGGTCCGCAGGGCACGCTGTTCGGGCAGAACGCCATTGGCGGCGCGATCCGGCTCATCTCCGCCAAGCCGACGGGCGACGGCCATGGCTATGTCGAGGGATCGCTCGGCAATTTCAGCCGGCGCGACATTCGTGGCAGCTTCGACGTGACGCTGGTGCCCGATCGGCTCTTTGCGCGGTTCTCAGGCTCGTCGAAGATGCTGTCGGGCTATATGGATGTGCTCGACTTCGCGTGCGTTCATCCCGATCTTGCCGGGTCGATCCAGCCGACGACCAACAATTCGAGCTGCAAGGTGGATACGCAGGGCAACACCAACGTGCAGTCCGGGCGCGCGGCATTTCGTTTCATCGCCAACGACGCGCTCGAAATCAACCTGATCGCGGACTATCAGAACCAGCATCAGAAGCAGCCGGCCGACAAGCTGGCGATCATCGCCACCACCGGCGACGATGCCGGTTACACGCCGATCTGGAACGAGACCGTCGCCATTCCGACCTATGGCGTTCCCTATGACGACAGGTTCGTGACCGACAGCCCCTATACGACCTACAATAACTATCATTCCGCGATTACGGGGCTGGATTATCCGAACAAGAACAACATCGTCCAATGGGGCATCAGCGGCACGATTGACTGGAAGCTGGGCGATAATCTGGCCCTGAAATCGGTTACGGCCTACCGTCATTACAAGGCCGTATTCGGCGTCAATTCCAGCGGGTCGCCCGAGGCGATCAACATGACGATCGATAACGATCCCCATCGGCAGTTCAGCCAGGAGTTGACGTTGACGGGAACCAGCGGGCCGCTCGACTGGACGATAGGCGGTTATTATTACCATGGCCATGATGGGGATTATGGGAATGCCGAAGTCTATCCGCCGGATATCCTGGCCTTCTACTTCGATGACGAGCAGAAACAGACCAGTAAGGCCGCATTCGTCCATGGCGTATTCCACGCGACCGACAAGCTGAGCATAACCGGCGGCGTGCGCTATACCGACGAGGACAAATCGATCTCGATATTGCGGCAATCGCTCATCACCGGCGATCTGCTGTTTCCGGTCACGAAAATATCCGAAGGCGACAAGAAATGGTCGCCGATGGGCAATATCGCCTATCAGTGGACGCCCAACTTCATGACCTATGCCCAGATTTCCACGGGCTTTCGCGGGGGCGGCTTCAGCCCACGGCCGAATGACCAGACTCAGATCAAATCGTTCGGGCCGGAATCGCTCACGGCCTATGAAGCCGGCTTCAAATCCACGCTGTTCGATCGGCGCGTCCGCCTGAACGGCGCGCTGTTCTACTCCCGGTACAAGGGCATCCAGCTTCCTTCGCTCTATGTCGACAATAACGGCATCATCGCGACGGTGACGCAGAATGTGGGCAAGGCCCATATCGAAGGCGTCGAACTGGAGCTTCAGGCGCGCCCCGTCGAGGGGCTGACCTTCGACGCCAATTTCGGTTATCTCCATTATAAGAACGACGATCTCGGCGCGGCGGCGGGCATCGCCGGGGGGCCGACGCTCGATACCGTGCCGGCCCGCACGCCGAAGGTGACGGCAAGCGTCGGGACCCAATATGAATTCGTCGCGCCGGCCGGCTGGACGGTCACGCCCCGGCTGGACATGACCTATCAGTCGAAAGTCTATTATAACTCGGCCAATACAGCGACGGCGGCGCAGAAGGGTTATGCGCTGCTCAACGGCCGGATCACCTGGGTCGCGCCGGACCGCGACTGGTCGATCGCCGTGTTCGCCACCAATCTCACCAACAAGCTCTATACGACCGGCGCTCTCGATCTGGTGAGCGGCTTCGGCACGTTGGAGCAGAGCGTGGCGCCGCCCCGCCAATGGGGCGTGACCGTCCGCAAGAATTTCTAGGGCTGGCCCGGCGGCGGCAAGGCCGTCGCCGGGCGCCCGTCACCAACGCATTTACGGGAGATCCGCACCGATGACAGAAGGAGCCGTTCCGGCCGCCGAGCGCGCGCGCCTGATAGGGGTCATGGACCAGTATCTCGACGCGCTGGCGGCGCGGCGCCCGCAGGACCTGCGCCTGGCGCCGCACGTTCGGAACACGGAGAATACGCGCGCCTTGCCGGTTGGCACGGGCCTGTGGAGGACCGTCAGGGGGCGCCGCAAGGAAGGCCATTATTTCGTCGATACGGTGCGGAGCCAGATCGAGTTCTGGGGCGCCGTGACCGAACATGACAGGGACTCCCTCTTCGGCGTGCGTCTGCGGGCGGAGGGGAGGACGATTTCCGAGATCGAGACCATCGTCGTTCGCGGCAGCGGCGGCGATTTCTTCAATCCCGATGTCGTATGTGAGGAGAATAGCGGTTTCCACCGCATCCTTCCGCCCGAGGAGCGCGGTTCGCGCGAGGCGCTGGTCGCGATCGCGGATCGCTATTTCGATGCGATCGAACTGAGCGACGGCAGCCGCCTGCCGGTCGAGGGGGATTGCCGCAGGCTGGTCAACGGAACGCTCGACAGCGTGATGGACGCCGATCAGCTTGGCGAGAGCGACGCGCACCGTGCGCTTAGCGTCGCCGAGCAGATGGATGCGGGCCATTATGCGTATATCGAGGCGCTGCGCGACCGCCGCTATCCGATCGTCGATGAGGAACGCGGGATCGTCATCGCGCACCTGCTGTTCGATCATCCCGGCGATTTGCCGCGCGCCGACGGTGACGTCGTCTTTCCCGTTCCCAACACGATGATGGTGTTCGAGGCGTTCAAGATTTGCCGGGGCGTCCTTGAGGAGGTTTGGGCCATCGGCGGCGCACTGCCCTATGGCATCGATTCCGGCTGGCCTCGGTGACGAACATCGGCGGTACAGCGCGCAGGGAGTAAATAGTAGCATGATGGAGAATGAGCCCCGGCAGGCGGAGCGTTCGCGCCTGATCCACGTGATGGACGAGTATCTGGAAGCGCTGTTCGCGCGGGCACCGGGACGGATCAGGGTTGCGCCGCACTTTCGCTACACCGAGGACGGCCAGACCCTGCCGCTGGGCGCCGGCATCTGGCGCACCCTGCGCGGCCGCAGGGAGGGCGCACAATATTTCGTCGACCCCGATGCCGGGCAGGTGGAATTCTGGGGTCTGGCGGATGAAATGGGCGAGGCGGCGATCGTCTCGATCCGCCTCAAGGTGGAAGGGCGCGTTATCGCCGAGGCGGAAACGATCGTTACGCGCCCCGGCCCCTTTTTCGATCCGGCCGCCGTCTTCGCCGGGTCCACCGCCGCGTTCCACGCGCTGGTCGAGCCCGATGCCCGCGCGGGCCGGGAGGAACTGATCCGCGCCGCCGATATCTATTTCGACGCGATCGAGCTATCGGATGGCGCGCGGGTGCCGGTGCGGGGCGATTGCCGCAGGCTGGTGAACGGCGTCGTCGACAGCGCGGACGATCCATCGCTGGTGGAGCAGGGCGAGGAGCATCGCGCGCTGGATGTCGCACGCCAGATCACCGACGGCCATTATGGCTATATCGAGGCCTTGCGCGACCGCCGCTATCCCATCGTCGATATGGATCGGGGCCTTGTCGTCTGCCATCTCGTGTTCGATCATCCCGGCGATCTTCCCCGGGCCGGCGGCGATTTTCCGATCAAATCGCCGAGCAGCATGATCTTCACCGAGATATTCAGGGTGGTGGGCGGCCGGATCGAGGAAATCTGGGCGCTGGGCAGCAACGCCATCCCCTATGGCGGCGGCTCCGGCTGGTAGCGCACGACGATCGCAAGGAGGAGACTATGGCCGAGCTTGAACCGATCCGGCCGGTGCCGCCGATGGCCCGCGACATGGATCTGGAGAAGAACCGCCTGCCGTCGACGCAGGCGCTGGCGGGGGAGACGATCACGCTGCGCTACGACGATGGCGCGGCCGCGATCCTGCGATTGGGCGCCGAACGCGTGGCCTGGTCCATCGAGGAAGAGAAGGGCACGCAAAGCGGCGAGGACCCCTATGATGCGGTCGAGCTTCGGCCGGGCATATTCTTCCTTCACTTCGCCTCGTCCGATAAGGCGATCGGCATCAGCCACGTCATCGACCGACCGGCGGGACGCGCGGTCGTCGCGTGGGACGAAGCAGGCGGCAATCTGCTCCGCCGCCATATCCGCACAGCCCGCATCGGCGGGCATGACGGCCCCTATACGCCGATCCCGGAATCGCGCGAACTGATCGGCCGGCGCGCCTATTGCGAGTATAGCGAGGAGGCGGCGCTCGAACATGTCTATGTCAACTCGGCGGCGATCCTCTGGCAATGGCTGCTGCTGCCGGACGATCCGCGCTTCCAGCCGCTCAAGACGGAGGTCGGCATAGAGGCGGTCAGCATGCGCAAGGTGCGGGATGATCTGTTCCTGCTCACGTTGAACGACGGCGGGCCGGTCGGGCTCACGGTGCTCATGGATTTTGCGCAGAAAAGGAATGTCGGCATGCTGTTCGGGCGAACCCCCGCGGGCCTGATTAGCCGCCCTGTCGGCGCCAAGATCGTGCTGCTCAATCAGATGTCCTATCCTGCCGGATACGAACCTGGATAATGTCGGAAGCATAACAGACGCAGACCAATAGGCCCGAGGGCATGGCGATCGACCGGGTTGCGGTCGTGGCCAATGGCGGCGCAACCGGTTAAGGTCGCCGTGGAGAAACATGCCTATGGTGAAGCCGCAACGACCGATCGACTACACCGGCCCCATCGTTCGGGCTCGGCTTCGGGCCAGTGCGCGGCCGGTGTTCCTCGCGCTGGTTTGCGCCGCCGGTCTCTCGGTGAGCGATCATGCCTCCGCCCGCGACTATGCATCGCGCGCCATCGGCGGCTGGATGGTGTCGGCAAGCAAGGACGGAAAGGGCTGCTTCCTGACCCGGACCTATGAGCGTCCCGGGGGCACGACCCTACTCCTCGGTCTGGATATCGACGGTACAAACCGTCTTTCGGTTCTTAACGCCAACTGGTCGATCAAGCCCAAGGATCGGCTGAAGCTGAATTTCCGCCTCTCGAACAGCAGCTATCCCGCGCATTTTGCGGTCGGCATGGTATCGGAGGGCAAACAGGGATTTGTCACGAGCTTCGGAGCGAAATTCCCGTCCTACTTCGCGGCGTCCAAGGCTCTTCACATCTCGCGCGGCGATGTGCCCGTCGAGCGGCTGGACCTCGATGGGAGCAGCGCCGCGGTTGCCGAACTGAGAAATTGCGTCGAAGATCAGCGCGTAAAGCCTGCGGCCGCAAGAGGCGAGGGGCAGCGCCTCGACCATATACCCAAGGATCCGTTCGGACCCGCCCAGAAGCGGAAATCCGGGAGGTAGCGAGCGTCGGCCCGCCCTCCGATTGACGCGTCCGAGCGGGCTCAAGGGGACAGGCGCAGATATGCCGTCACCTTCACCGCTGCCATCATCTGGTGGTTATGAGTTCGGATACTGGTCACATAGACCCAATGGCATTCTGCATGCCCATATCGCTAGGCAGTGACCAGTGACGCAAATCAAGTCAACCCGCTAGGAAATCCTGCACTCTCTTGATCAACCGACATATCTCTGTTTAGGCGAGTCGATGCATATGAGGTTGTAGCTTGGTTCCTGCCACTCGGAAATTTGACGCGGCAAGCGATGGCAATCCGGATCTGGCGAGAAACGTGCGTCGCCCGCTACAGGAGCGCAGCCTTCAAACATATAACAGAATTATGACCACAGCGCTCGAAATGTTGCGTGAGCAGGATTTCGACGTGATTTCGGTTCGTGAGCTCGTCGATCGAGCCGGATGCTCTGTTGGATCCTTTTATCATCGCTTTGCAACTAAAGAGGGGCTTTTCGACGCCCTGATCGAGTTGATGCTCGCTCGGCGTGGAGAGGCGATCGACATCATGTTCGAGAACACGCCCACCGCAAAGCTGGCCGAAGCGATCGTCCGTGGAGCTCTGGCGAATTATCGTGCCCATGCAAATTTGCTCCGCTCGGGCATTCGATATCATCTGCAAGGCAGGGATAGCTGGCGGCCGATAAGCCGGTTTGGCCGAGAGGTGACGCAACGCTATATCCAGCGTATCGAACTTGAAGGAGAAAGAAAATTATCTCCAGATGAGATTAAGAGGATCGAGTTTGTCTTTATTTGGCTGCATGGTCATTTAACAAATAGTATAGCTTACACTTATCATCTCTATGATTTCAGCGATGATTTTTTTGAAGAGCAAACCGTGAATAATTTTGTGCTCTCCATAAATAAGGCGGTTCGTTCATAATATAGCTGAAATCGCGGGATCGGCGGCCATGAGCATCTGAATGCTTGCGTCGGGGCGTCGTGCTGCAAGAAGCCGACCCGCCAACATCGGGGCGCATCGGCATGGATCGCTATGCCTGTTCCATATGGAGCGCTATAAGATTATGCCAAATCGCGCTTGGACATAAGCCAGGAACATGGCGAGGGGGAGATGGTGTCCGATTTGGCCAATCAAGTTTTGCCGGACATTTATGCCTGTTGCGAACAGGAAGGGCGATGGCAGCAGGCCCTTGATCGTATTCGGGACGGCCTGGGCGTGCGCAGTGCGGTGGTGCAGATTTTTCGGCGAGACGGCATGCGCCTGCGCGAGCTTTGGAATGCGCGGGACACCAGATCCTTGTCCCAGGCGGATTTGCATGATGCGGCCGTCAATAACGAGAGCAACCCACGGCTGGATCTGCGGCTTGCGCGGCCGCCCGTGAGCCAAATCATGCGCGACCAGGACCGGTTTGCCAGAAATTGTCCTCATTTGGCCCAACTCGAGCAGCGATTGGCGACCATCGGCCTTCGCGGAGGGACGGGCATCGGCTTCGAACTATCAGAGACACACTATTTCTCCATGATTCTGCATCGCTCGATTGATGACAGAAGCGATTTCGAAGTGCAGGACGAAATATTCCTGCGCCAATTGGCGCCACATCTGGAACAAGTCATGCGACTTGTCGACAAGTTACGCGAAGCGCGCAGGCGCGAGACATTGTTCAGTTCGGTTATCGATCGCCTCCATACGGGCGTGATATTGTGCGATTCCGGCGGGCGGATCGTCTGGCGCAATCATAGGGCGGCGACGATGATTGAACAGTCTCCGCACGTCGCGATCGTGGATAATCGTGTATGCGCCGGCACGTTCGCGGACAATCAGGCGCTCGCCCGCCTGGTTGGAGTGGCCCGATCCGCCGCATCTGGAGAGCGCCGCTTCACGCTGGCGACAGTCGGCAAGGAGGGACCGGAGCCGATCCAACTGCTCGCGCTTGATACCGGTAGGGCCTGTCTGGATGAGGAACTGTCCGGCCCCGACATGAATCTGATCGCGCTCCTGCTGATGAAGCCAGGACGGCCGAGTGGCCTGTCCGAAGCGGCGGTCAGCGAATTGTTCGGCCTCACCCTCGCCGAAGCGCGGTTGGCGGTCGCCTTATGCGACGGAATATCGGTCGGCGATTATGCCGAGGCGCGTGGCCTGTCCGTGGGCACGGTGCGCGTCCAGCTCAAGCAGGCACTCGCCAAGACTGGCGCGCATCGCCAGGCGGAACTGGTGCGCCATCTGTACGGGTCGGTAGCCGCCCAGACGGTCGACAGCGTCCATTGATCCTCTGGCCGGCAGCGCGCCGGCTTCCTTCTTTGCTGAGTGAGGTCCGAGATATTCGGCCTCCTCTATTTTGGCCTCGCATATCCCAAACGGGAGATGAGCCGCGGGTGCGGCACGCGATAAGGCGAATAATCAAGACTGAAGCAAGGGACGATGATGCCGACAATGCCGCCGCTCCGGACACTCGCGCTGGCCATCGCGCTGGCGACAACCGCCATCAGTCCCGCGACCGCGCAGCAGATACTGCCGCCGCCCTTGGCCGGAGGGCCGCCGTCGGACGTGCCGGTTGCCCTTCAATTGGCCCGCTGGTCGATGCTCGATCCTGACATCAACACATTGACCTTCCATAATATGGACCAGCTATTCACGACCCGGACCGTCGCGCGCTCCGGCCCTGTCTGGCGCCTGCCACGCGCGGATCATGCCCTCGACTTCACTTATACGTACAAAGGCGTCACTTACACGCCCGAACAGTTCCTCGATCGCACCTACACCAATGCCTTGCTGGTGATGAAGGATGGCAAGATCGTCTCGGAAATTTATCGCAATAACACCAACGAACGCACCCGGTTCATGGGCTGGTCGATGACCAAGTCGTTCACCTCGGTATTGGTTGGCTGTGCGCTGGCCGAAGGGCGGATAAAGTCGCTCGACGACCAGATCGTCGCTTATCTGCCCGAATTGAAGGGGAGCGGCTATGACGGCGTGACGATCCGCCAGATTCTGGCCATGCGATCGGGCGTGGATTATGAAGAACGCTATGATTTCGATAAGCCCGGCGCGGCGGCACGAAATCATATCGCCGCCCTGATAAAAAACGCGGCGCGGTTTGCCGATGCGGCGCGCACGGTGAAGCGTCTCCACAAGCCCGGCGAGGTTTTCCAGTATAAGACGCTGGACACCGCTGTCCTCGGCTGGCTGATCGAACGGGTGAGCGGCGGCAGCACGATCTCCGCTTATATGGCGCAGCGGCTATGGGAGCCGCTCGGTGCTGAAGCCGACGGCTTCTTCATCATGGATGGGCCGCCCGGCGTGGGGCGCGAGTTCAACGGTGCCGGCTTCAACGCCACACTTCGGGATTATGCGCGGTTCGGGCTGATGATGTTGAATAATGGCCGCGCCAATGGCCACCAGATCGTCTCGCCCGAATGGGTAAGGGAATCGACCCGGCCGAGTGGCCCAAGCGATGCCGCGCGGGGCGGCTACGGCTTGCAGTGGTGGTTGCTGGGGGACAAGGGCGCCTATTCGGCGATCGGGCTTCAGGGTCAGTATATCTACGTCGATCCCGCCACGCGGACCGTGGTGGTCAAGCTCAGCTATTTTCCGCCGGCAGACGAAGCGGCCGGAGACGAGACGGCCGCATTCCTGGCCGCAGTCTCGGCGTGGAAGCCCGGCGGGGCGGCGGCATCCAGATAAATGACAGTCAGACAGGGGGAGTAAGCATGAACACGAAATTGCTGGCGGGTGTGGCGATCCTTTGTCTCCACCCGGGTATCGCTATGGCGCAGAACGCGTCGCAGCCGATCGCGTCCCCCGAAGCAGGCCTGGCCGACATCGTCGTAACCGCGCAGCGCCGCGTGGAGAATCTGCAAGATGTGCCGATCGCCGCGACGGCGCTCGATACGACGGAACTGGCCGCCAAGGGAGTAACCCGGCTGAACGATCTTCAGTCCGCGTCTCCATCGCTGTCGATCACCGATGCGGCGATCACCTCGGCGGTGAATATTCGCGGTATAGGCCTTGCCAGCAATTCACCCAATGTCACCGCCGGTGTCGCCACATATGTCGACGGCCTGTTTCAGCCGCCGATCGTGCAGGCGAACAGCTTCTATGATCTGGCGAGCGTTGAGGTGTTGCGCGGTCCCCAAGGCACGCTTGTGGGCTCGAACTCGACAGGGGGAGCGATTTTCATCAATTCGAAGAACCCCGATTTCGACGGCATCGGCGGCTATGGCGAGATCGGCGGCGGCAATAGGGGCAATTTCGAGGCGGAGGGCGCCCTGAACCTGCCGGCAAGCGATACGATCGCCTTTCGTGCGGCAGGCTTCTACCGACGCCATGACAGCTATTATACCGACGTCGGCCCCTATCATAATCATGCCGGGCGCCTCGACGAGAAAGGCGGCCGCGCCGGTCTGTTATGGCAGCCTGGCTCGTTCCGGGCGCTTCTCAAGGTCCAGTTGAACGACCGCGAGACAGGAGGCTATGCCTATCGTCCGATACCCGGGACATCGTTCGCGCCCTATCGTGTCGGGGATATCCGAACGCTCAGTTACGACACGCCGACGAAAATTCGCGAACGCGCGCTCATCGTCAGCCTCGAATTGCGTCAGGAGTTCGACAGCGGCGTCGTCTTGCGCTCCCTGACGGGATATCAGCACAAGCGCATCAACGGGCTAGTCGATATCGATGCATCGCAGGCCCCCGTCTCCGCAGGCGGCCAGATCGCCCAGGATTATTTTGCGGGCGAACGCCAGTGGAGCGAAGAAATCAACCTCATCTCGCCCACCGGCGGCGTGTTCGACTGGATTCTCGGCGCCTATTTCCAGCGGAACGATATCAAGGTGCGCATTTATCAGGACCAGGCAGGCTTTCCGACGGATATCCGGCCCGACAATGAACGCACGACGACGGGCATCTTTGCCCAAGGCAATTACAAGCTGCTGCCCGATCTGGAGTTCCAACTCGGCGCACGCTATTCGCATTACAAGGCAACCGGCACTGGCGATATCCGCATCGGCGCGGGCATACCGGGCTTTCCCGTCGGCGGTCTGCCGGTGAGCGATCTGTCCGGGTCACACAAGGACGGGCGGGTGACGGGGAAAGCCGCGCTTAACTGGACGGTCGATCCCGATAACCTGCTCTATATTTTCGCCGCGCGTGGCTACAAGCCGGGGGGATTCAATTCGCGGACGTCCGAATTCGCACCCGAAACGGTGTGGAACTATGAATTGGGATGGAAGGCCAGCCTGTTCGGCCGGCATTTGCGCACGCAGATCGATGCCTTCTACAACCATTATTCGGACTTCCAGTTCGAGGTGGTCGAGCCAAGCACCGGCTTCAGCGGCGTGGAGAATATTTCCCGCGGAACGATCAAGGGCATCGAGGCGCAGGTACAGGGGAAATTCGGTGGCCTGGGTTTCGATGCCGGGCTTTCCTACGTCGATTCCCACCTCTCCGGCCTTACCTTCGTCAATACGCGGTTGATCCCGTCAGGCTCACTAGGGCCTCAATGTCCGCCCGGTATTCCCTCCAATCCGCCCGCTTGTTTCGATTACAATCCGGCGATCGTCACCACCGATGGCGGCCCCAACCTCTATTCGCCCAAGTGGACCTATAATGCCGGTCTTGAATATGAATTTCTATTGGGCGACCAGATGACGATTACGCCACGGGTAAACTATGCCTATGTCGGGCCACGGTTCACTTACCTGGCCTATTCGCCCGTGTCGGACAGGATAGACGGATATGGATTGTTATCGGCGCTCGTCACGCTGCGTAAAGGGAATTGGCATTTGGAACTCTACGGCAATAATCTTACGAACAAGCGCTACGTATCGGGACAATATGAGCTTAACGAATTCTATGGGGCGCCCCGGGAGTATGGCATTCGGGCCGGGGTCAGATTTTAGCTGACCGCGGCCGTCATTCGGGGACCCTTCATCCAGCCATGGCGGATATTATGAAATGCGGCGTTTCGCGCCAGCCCCATATCTTTGGCGAAGGCCCACTTAGCGGTGCGAGTTGGCCGCTGCGTTTTTCGCGGTCACCATCAGCACAGCCATGGTCAACACCTTTACGCCGGTTTCTATCGCCGGTTTCGGCGCCGGCGCAAAATAGGGCGAGTGATTAACCGGTAGAGGAACGCCACGCGCCTTATAATCCGCGATCGTCTTCGCATCGTAGCCACCGATTGCAAAGAATACCGACGGTACTCCGGCATCGATGAATTGCGAGAAATCCTCGCTTGGGGCACCGCCCGGAGCGGAGGACGGCACGAACGTTACTCCGTTCCCCAGCGCCTGCTTGAGCAGCAAATTCGCGCGGGCGGCGAGGGCGCTGTCGTTTCGGACGGCCGATGTGCCGGAAAGATGATGTATTTCGGGTGGCGGAGCCCCCGCCATCGAGGCGCTGGCATTAGCCGTGCGCTCAACCCCCTTGAGCAGAAGCTCACGCACCTCGGGTGTGAACGAACGCAACGAAAGCTTGAGATCGGCTTCATCCGGAATGATATTGCCTGCGCTGCCGGCGTGGAAGCTGCCGACGGTGATTACGCCAAATGCGTTCGCATCCTTTTCCCGGCTGATGATGGTCTGCACATCGCTGACAAAATGAGCGGCGATCGTGATCGGGTCGATTGTCGCACTGGGCATCGATCCATGCCCGCCCCGTCCCTTGAAGGTGATCTCCAGAGCATCGGAAGCGGAGGACACGATGCCGTCCTTGATTACGACGGTGCCGACCGGCCCCGGACCCACATGGGCGGCAAAGCCGTAATCGGGTTTGGGAAAGCGGGTGAACAGCCCATCGGCGATCATCGCCTTGGCCCCACTTACCGTTTCTTCGGCCGGCTGGCCGATGAACATCAATGTACCGCTCCAGCGATTCTTCATCGCAAGCAGTGCTTTCGCCGTACCGACCCACCAGGCCATATGCACATCATGCCCGCAACTATGGGCAATATAGCTCGATTTGCCATCGACGATCTGCTTGTACTTGCTTGCGTAGGGAAGGCCGGTTTTTTCCTCCATCGGCAGTCCGTCCAATTCGGTACGTACCAGAATGGTGGGGCCAGGCCCGTTGTGAAAAATCGCAACTATACCGGTGCCACCCACCTTTTCGGTGACGGCAAAACCCAGTTTGCGCATCTGCGCGGCCAACAGCGCCGCGGTGCGCGTCTCCTGGAAACCTACCTCCGGATGGGCGTGTATATCTTCATACAATTTTTCGAGTTGGGGATAATCTTCATCGAGAACGCTTTCGATATCGTGGCGGATCGCCGCGACGTCGAGTTCGTCGGCGTGAACAGGAGAAGAATATTGAATGACTATGCTTAGGAGGCAAACGGAGAGAAAGAGCTTCACGTTACATTCCCTTGGAAACGCGTGATAACATAGCCGCGATACTTTATACAGTAACGCGCGGGGCCGGTATTCGGAGGTCATCAGATTCGAGCGCTCTCCAAAAGAAGGCGCTCGTCTCTCCCGGGATCTTGGACGACACGGCACTGCCGATCGAACAGCATCGTCTCACGTTCGCTGGTACGATAGGGAGGCCAGGGGAGCGCCGCGGTATTCGGATGTCCATGGCGAGCGAATCCAACCCATGCGTCGCTTACCCGTTCGGACAGCGCAAAGGCATCTGGGCCGCCGCCGTTGAGGCCGCGATCTTCAAGCACGTTCCTGAAAGCCAATGGCACTTCCAATCCGTGGGGCGCCTTCATTCGGCCGCCGAATACCGGCGTCTGCCAGTCGACACGATACATGAAGGTTGGCGCGGTGCCGAGTGCGTTCCGGGCCTCCGCGATCCGGATCGAATTCACGCGCGTTGGCCAATCGGCGGTTATGAGCGTGTACAGATCCCAAGGGGAGAAGGCTGGATATATGCGCCGATAGCCGGTCACGATTTCGTGGGTCTTGGCGCCCAAAAATGGGGCCAGGCGATTCGGGAGGACGGCCTGCTTCATCGTATCGGCATTTGGCTCCCACATGAGCGTAAACGCTGCCATTTCTTCACGGGTGCTGCCGATGATGAGGGGAACATGAGACGACAGGGCGAGCGATTGCGATGAAATAGGATGATTCTGAATGAGAACGCCATCGACCACTGGTGAGAAGCGCGCGGGAAAACCCCATCGTTGGCGCGGCGGCGCCGTCCAAACGGCCTGATACGCCCTCATCAGATCATCCAGCGGCACGGCTTGCAAGGCATCGATGTCGTTCTTTCCGATGCCGAGCTGCTTCAGCAGTCGATATGTTGTCTCTGTCGCCTCTTCGCGTGTGAGCAGCCGCGGATTCTGCCCGCTCTCCACAATGGCTTTGTGGAATAGCCCTTTCGCGGAGGGCATCGACATCAATGTGCAGATCTTCTGCCCACCACCCGAATAACCGAACAGCGTGACGTTCTCGGGATCGCCGCCAAATCGGGCGATATTTTCACGAATCCAGGTCAACGCCAATATGATGTCCTGCATACCGACATTGCCCGAACCAGCGAAATCAGCCCCTCCGATGTCATCAAGGAAGGTATAGCCCAGGACATTGAGACGATGGTTGCAACTCACCACCACCACGTCCCCATGTTGAGCCAGATTGCCGCCATCATGCACAGCCCGTGAGGCGGACCCAGAGACAAAGCCGCCGCCATGTAGCCACAGCATGACGGGGCGCTTGCGGGCTTCTCCTGTTTCCGGTGTCCAGACATTGAGGACCAGGCAATCCTCGCTGCGTATGGTTTGCAGAGAGACATCGCTCTCGATGAGTTCGTAAGGATTACTGCCCGCCGACTGGCGCGCCGATCGTCCTCCTTGCGGAGCATCGGCCCCCCAGCCGAGCGTGTCGAGAACACCTGTCCATGGCTGCGCCGGGCGTGGCGGACGGAAACGGCCTTTGCCTCCCGTCGGCGCACCGTAAGGAATACCGCGAAAAACGTGAATTCCATCGATTAGAAGGCCGCGGACCTTTCCCTGTGAGGTTTCCACCGGGCGGCCAAGAATCCGGGGCTGCCGTTCTGCACGTGCGCTCTCCGGTAAAAGGCCAAGGGCAGCGGAGAGCGCGACGGCGCCTGCCGAATGTGTGATAAAGGCGCGGCGCCCGATTGATCCGGATGCGGCGTTTGACATGCCTCTCTCCCTTTCATGGGGTTCTATTTTTGATTTGCGGGGATACGGGTAGCACCGGTGATGCCTCCACGTATGGAGATGATGCGGCCGTCCTTCAGGCCATAATAGACGGTGCCGCGAGTGATGATCATATCGCCCTTGTCGAGATGGCCGGATGGCATTTCTACTCCGTCACGCGTTGCGACGAGTTGCGTGCTAAGTTCTGCCGCCATAACGCCATGCTCATTATCGATGACGACAGTGGATGCGGTGACGGTTTCCTTCACTTTCGTCCGGATGTCGCGATAGAAATCGACGATCGCCTGCCGACCCTTGAGGATGCCGAAGAACGGCCCATGATCGAAAACAACGTTGTCATCATAGAATTGGGCGTAGCGATCATCCCCGCTATTGAAGCGGCTTAAGTAGATCTTATAGTTTTCATGCGTCATCTGGCCTTCCGCCGCCGATATCGGTTCGGCGGAGGCAGCCATGCCCGCCGCGAGCAGCATCAGGCTCGCTGCGTGCGTCATGCTCCTTATTCTCGCGCCCATTATCGCTTTCCTTTCAGGCAATGGGAGGCCCCCCCTCTTTTGCGAGGAGGGCGCCTCCCTTGGCGTCAATATTTGAAGCGCGCGCCTATCGTGAATGAGCGGCCGATCTGATCGAACAGGATGCCGTTCGTCGCGGAGGAGGCGCCGGGCGCAATGGGCGGATCCTTGTCGAACAAATTGTTGATGACAAGGTAGAGGTTCATCGATCCATTGCCAAAGGCGGGCACCGATTGGGATAAGGAAAGATTGGTGTAGAGCCGTGACGGCACGCTGTTGTCGTTGCTGGTAAGGGCATAGCCTTCGGCGCTGTTGAACGCCGCTTCATATCCTGCTTGATCCGGCCCGATCTGGAGGACGTCGTAGCGCCCCTTGCCGATGAAGCGATTCTGGATCGTGATGCTTGTACCGGCATTGCTGGTCCACGTCAGATAAGTCGTGGCCTGAAAATGAGGTACGCCGGGGCCCGCGCCGAAATTCGAGTTACCTGTCTGGCCGGCGAGATCGACTTTGCTGCCGGTGGCGGTGAAACTGGTCTCGAGACGATCAACATAGGTCGCCAGGCCCTTGAAACTGATCGACCCATTTGGAAGCGCGTGCCGGTAGTTGAGTTCGAAATCGACTCCGCGCGTCGTCAGCTTGTTCAGGTTGGCGAAGGTATCGGTAATCAGCGTGATCTGGTTGGCGCTGTTGCGCGTGACGCGCGCGCAATCGACCGCGGAACCAGCGGCGCAAAGTTGCAGGATGTTGGTCGCCCCTGTTTCGGCGATCACATCACGTACTTTGATGTCGTAATAGTCGACCGACAGAAAGAGACTGTCTGTCGCCGTGTTGAGCGGGTTAATCACGACGCCCGCCGTGGTCGTGTCGGCGATTTCCGGCCGCAGGGCGGGGTTCCCGCCGGAGAGCATCGGCACCAGAACCTGGGTGTTGGTGAGCGGATCGGTGACGGATACCTGGCCATCGACCTGCGGCGAGAACAGTTCGCTTGGATTGGGCGCGCGAATGTCGCGCGATCGTGTCGCGCGCAAGCGGAGGAAGCCGGCGGGTTCGTAGACGCCGCCTACCTTCCAGGTGGTGACGCTACCTGAGGTGGAATAATGGGTTCTACGCACCGCTCCGTTAAGGGATAGCGATTTGACGAACGGCAGATCGGAAAGAAGCGGCGCGTTGATCTCCCCGAACCCTTCCGTGACTTTGACGGTTCCGGCTACATTCGCGCCATTGAAGGTATAGAATGCGCCCGCCAACGACAGTGGGTCGGCCGTGGCTTCCAGCGAATCGCGCCGATGCTCGGCGCCTACCGCTATTGAAAGGGGGCCACCGGGTAGTTCGAACAGGTCACCACTGATATCCGCTGAAAAGACGTCCTGTTCGATAGTTTTGTTCTGGATCGCGGTGCCGGTCACGAAATCGGCGGCGGCCTGAGTGAAATTGCCGCGGCCGAGCGGATTATAGGGCACGCAGCCGTTGCCGGGATCACGACAGACGATCGTGCCATCAGGCAGGGATACCGCATCGATAGCCTGCAACAGGTTGGCGCGAATTATGTTGTTCGAAAGCTGCTGATTATATTTGGTCTGGCCGTGCTGATAGTAAGCGTTCCAGTGCCATCTATCGCCCAGATCGCCCCGGGCACCCCCGACGATACGGAAAGTGGAAGTCTTGGACCGGCCGAGCGCATTTCCGAGATCGTTGAATGATTTGCCAACGCTTATCGTACCGTCCGGGCCGATAACGGCTCGAACGGCATCGGGCAAATAGGGATTATCCCCCTTCAACGTCAGGCCGCCGCCCGTGAAGAGACTGAAGCGCCCCTGAGCGCCAACATTATGGCCCGTGGTGGAGCCATAAGATACGTCGACATAGGGCTGGAACGCGTCGCTTAGCGCAAATTCGGCATGCCCGTACAAGCTGTAGCGCTTATAGCGCGGCGCGATCAGAGGGCCCTTGAAGAAGGCGTTTTCGCCTGCACCGGTTCCTCCTTGCTGGAAAAAGCCGCGATACTGGCCCGGCACGAACGGCACCAGCGAGGTTCCATCGTCGCTGAATTGCTGGTCGTTCAACGGGCCGCCTACGATAAGGCCCTGTGGTGTCAGGAAACCGGTATGGCAGCCAGGCACAATAAGATTGGCGGGTTTGGTTGGATCAACGTTATTCTGTAGCTGGCAAGATTCGTTGCGGCTCCACTTTCGCGAATAATAATCGCCTTGTCCGCTATTCTGTTCATATTCGGCCGCTGCGACGATGCTGCCCCGCTCCTGCGCAAAGGATGCGCCGCCGGCCAATGACGCGAGAAAGACTTGATTGTCGCCGCGTTGCGCCACGCCCTTCTGGATCTGGCCACGTATGCCGCGAAGTTTGGTGTCGGTGACAAGGTTTATGACGCCGGCGACGGCGTCCGACCCGTAGGCCGCCGACGCGCCGCCCGTGACAATATCAGAACGGGCGATAATCGCGCTTGGTATGAGCGTGAGGTCGACAGTGCCGTCTGCGGTGCTCGGCACAAAACGGCGCCCGTCAACGAGAACGAGAGTTCTGGTTGCGCCAAGGCCTCGCAGATCGGCAATGCGCGAGCCGATATTTTCCGGGCTGAGCGCGACTGTCTGGCTTGGCGAGGCGTCGTTCAACAAGGCCGGCAATTGAAGGATGGCGTCACCGACGTTCGGGATACCGAGCGATTCTATTGTCGAAGCATCAAGAACGGTCGTCGGGGTTGGCAAGGAGGCGCCCGGCGCCAAGACGATGCGGGACCCGGTGACGACAATTTCATCAAGAGATTTTGCGCCTGGGTCATCGTTCTGCTGCGCCACCGCGACAGCGGAGGTCGAAGCAAAGGCAAGAAGTATAGCCATTCTTGCAATGCTTCTTACCGAAAATTGATTATTATAGATTTTGAAGTTGTTCATCTTCCTTCCCCTTTCACAAATTATCTTTTGATAAGCTTGGTATTTAATCACCATTTCCGATTTCAGACCCGTTGAAAGTCGATGCGAACGGATGAGCGGGCGAATGCCTCCCTTTTTGTCCTGTCTCTCGAAATCAGGAGACAGGACTAGTACATCATTCTATTAATATGCAATACCGATTCGCGAGTGGCCGAGGCTGTCTCGAAAACGAGGGGGGGAGATGTCTAAGTTCGTGCGCTTGGGTGCGCTGCTCTGCGTTTCGCTGGCAACGCTGAGCCCTGCTGCTGCGCGAACGGGTGCTGCTGAGGCTCGTGTCGCGCCGTTCAGGGTTCCCGTGCCGCGTTTTTCGAATCCTGTTCCGGTGACGCCGGAATCCTGGCCGTGGATTGCGGCCGATCGCACCTCCGAGCCGGTGGATTTGGCGGCGCACGGCTATGTCGAAGAGGAGTATCTGATTTCCGGCACGGCCAATGTTTACAATTGGCCGGCCGTCGGGCGGTTAACTTCATTCGCCCGAGGGCCTTATACCACCCGTATCGTGGTGCGACGTCCACGCGATCCCGCTAAATTTAGTGGGACAGCCATTGTCGAGCCGCTGAATCCATCCCTTAGATATGACCTGCCGATCATGTGGGGTGAGTCCTATGCCTATTTCATGAGGCACGGGGACGTTTGGGTCGGTGTCACCGTCAAACCCGTCGCGATCCAGACGCTGAAAGAGTTCGATGCGAAGCGTTATGCTTCGCTGGGATTTCCCAATCCCTTGCCGCCAGCACGGACCTGCAGTCAAAGTCAGCTTCCCATGCCTCGGGGAGGGCTGCCGGTCGAATCCTCCCCGGCAACCGAAAACGGACTGATATGGGACGTGCTCAGCCAGGTGGGCGCGTTGATGAAAGAGGGTGGGGCGGCTGGTCCGCTGCATGGATTGCCTGTGTCGCGTCTTTATATGACAGGTGACTCGCAATCTGGCGCGTTCGTTCTGACTTATGCCAATGCGATCCATAAATTCGCGCGTGATGCACATAACAAGCCGCTCTACGATGGCTATCTTGCGGCCGTGGCGACAGGTCCTGGCACGCCGATACATCAATGTGCCTCATCGATTCCCGCTAAAGACCCTCGATGGACCATCCAGCCCATCGGTGTGCCAGTCATCATCATGGTATCTGAAAGTGAAATTACCTCGCTTCGCCGACGTCCGGATGGCGATGCTTTTCCGGATCTGTTTCGAAGCTACGAAGTTGCCGGCGCGTCGCATGTTCACGAAGGGGGCGAGGCCGGAGAGCCGGCGCACAGCGATGCGGCGCGCACCAGCGCCGCGGCATTCGACAGCCCTGCCAATTGCGTCGAACGGGATATGCCCGGCAACGATGTCCCGCTTTCAGCCTTGCTGAATGGCGCCTTCCGTAATCTCGATCGCTGGTCGCGCGACGGTATCGCTCCGCCGCACGGGAAGCCGCTGGATGTTCGCGACCCAGGGGAGAAGGATGCGTCGGTCGCCGTCGATCGCTTTGGTAACGCCTTGGGAGGCGTTCGCATGCCGCAAATGGACGTGCCGTTGGCGCGTTATTACCATCGAATGACGGGCCCTGGCATTTGTGAACTCTGGGGATATCGTCGCCCATTCACCGCCGATGTTGTCGCGAAGCTCTATCCCGCACGTAGCGCTTATATCGACAAGATACGCGAAAGTGTCGGCCGGATGGTGGCTGAACATTGGATAGAGAAAGCTGATGGGGATCTTATCGTCGATAAGGCAATGAAAATTCGCTTTCCTTGAAAATTCCATTCTTTCGGCGAGCGCGAGCTATATTAGGGGAACATATATGAACGGCATGATCGTGCGCTTACTGTGTGTGGTCCGACCTGCAACGCCGGTTATCACCGCGCTTCTCCTGTCCGGAGTGGCCCAAGCCGCTTCCGACACGCATGACAGGTTGCCACCGTCCCCAGCAATCCAGGAATTGCGGCGCCATTTCAATGATGCCGGAATCAATGCCCTGACCTTTCATAGCATTGATTCGATCTTCGAAACCGTTCCCGTGAAGGCGGGCGGGACGGTCTGGCCCTTGGCGCGCGCCGAGACGCACCCCGATTTCACATATGATTTCGGAGGGAAAAGCCATGCGTTCGAAGAGATATTCGATAGGAATTATACCAATGCGCTGCTGATCATAAAGAATGATCGGATAGTTTTTGAGAGGTATAGGAACTATACGAAGCCATCCACGCATTTTCTCTCAATGTCTATGTCGAAGTCCCTGACGTCCATCCTGGTCGGGGCGGCGCTTGAGGATGGATATATCAAATCACTCGACGACCAGATCGTTGCCTATGTGCCCGCGCTGCGCGGTACGGCCTATGATGGTGTGACCATTCGCGACGCGCTGCTCATGAAAAGTGGCGTCGACCAGGAAGATAATTATCAACCAGAGCCGGGCAGCGAAATGGCAAAGCTGCGCGAGGATTCGATGATCCTGAATACGGTTCCGTCATTGAAGCAGGCTTTTCTTGTCAAGCGCGCGGACGAGCCAGGCAAGACATTCCGGTATCTGACCCTCAACACGGCTGTCCTTGGGCAGGTGATAGAAAAAGCGGTCGGCAAGCCGATCGCGCAATATATGAGCGAACGGATCTGGAAACCGTTGGGTGCGGAGGCAGATGCGTTCTGGATGGCCGACGGGCCGCCGGGCGTCGGCACGGCCATGAATGGCATGGGATATAACGCCACCATGCGCGACTATGCCCGCGTCGGACTGATGATGCTGCACGAGGGCAAGGCTAACGGACGGCGGATCATCCCGGCCGCATGGGTAAAGGAATCCACGGTTCCTGTCGGGCCCGAACCGGCATCGCCAAAGGAGGATCAGGGTTACCAGTATCAATGGTGGACCCTCGTCAATTCCAATGCTTATATGGCGATCGGCTTGCAGGGCCAGTTCATCTACATCGATCCGGATACGGCGACCGTAGTGGTCAAGCTGAGCTATTTCCCGCTCAGTAATTCGGACGCATATAAGGAAAGCGAAGCGTTTTTCCGCGCGGTCTCGGCGTGGAAGCCGAAATAGGCTTCGTTTGCGAGCCGGTGTTCGGGGAGATGCCGCACCATTCTCTGCTTGGTGATATCGGAAAACCTACGGGCGGTCCGCTCCTTGGTCGCCAGATGACTTCAGTTCCTTGCAGAAGGGTTTTGAAAGTGCGCTCATTTATTTTGCTTCCGCTGGTACTCGGGGCATCTGCCGCGGTCGCTGCGCCGTCTCCGACGATTCTCGACTATCGCCATCATATGTTCGAAGGGCCGATGATGAGCCTGGCCAATCGTACGATCGAGATGATGTTCGATACTGCGCGCGTGGATGCGGGAGCCCGGGCCGCCCCGCTGACCGGCCACAGCCTGCCGCCTGATTTTACCTATGATTTCGAGGGACGCACCCATCCGGCGGAGGATGTGCTGGAACGTACGGCGACCGACGCCCTGCTTATCATGAAGGACGGCCGCATCGTCTATGAGAAATATCTCAACCGGGCGGCGGCCGATACGCACTTCATCTCCTATTCCATGGCGAAAACCTTCAATTCCATAATGCTCGGCTTTGCCATCAGGGATGGGGCGGTACGATCCGTTGCCGACCCGTTAATCAAATATGTGCCAGAACTCAAGGGAAGCGCCTATGACGGAACGACACTGCGCGATCTGCTCCGCATGCGTTCCGGCACCGATTGGAACGATAACTTCTTCGTTCCGGGGCCAGCCAAGGATATCAACGAACAGGCGTTCATCCGCAATGAAGCGCGCTATGTTTCCGCGGCGGCTTGGCCGATGCGCAAGTCCCGACCAGGTACAGCATTCAATTATAATACCGTTGATGCGGCGCTCATTGGATTGGTGATAGAGCGCGCCACCGGCAAGCCGATCAGCCGATATATGAGCGAGCGTCTCTGGAGGCCGGCGGGCATGCAATCCTATGCCTTCTATGTGCTCGATGGTCCTCCGGGCGTCGGTCGGGAGTTCACCGGCGGAGGTTTCAACGCGGTTCTTCGGGATTATGGCCGGGTTGGGCAATTGATGCTGAATGAGGGAATGGCGAATGGCCAACGCTTGCTCGATCCTGCGTGGATTCGGGAATCTACGGCGGACAGCGATCCCGCCACGTCCGCGCGGCCTGGCCTGGGATATGGCTACTTCTGGTGGACGCTGAAAGGCACGCGTGCCTATGTGGCGATCGGCGGGGAGGGGCAATTCCTGTTTGTCGATCCGGACACTCGTACTGTGATAGTGAAGTTGAGCCATGCGGCTGTCGGGCCGGGGAGCGAAAAGATAACGGACGAGTCGCTGGCCTTTTTCCGGGCCGCTTCAGCCTGGAAGGCGGAAGGGGGACGTTGACGAAAGGCCCGTGTTCGTGCGGCTGCTACTAACGGTCCTACATCGGGGGGCACCCAGAACGTAGTCGGCCCCTTATCTGTTGGCCGAAAACATCTGATATGGGCGGAGGTTGGCGAACGCGCAAACGACGGTTTCACCCGAATCGGTATCCTCGGCCTCAAAGGTGTCGCCATCCGTGGCGAGGATGAACTTGGCCTTTGCCTTGGCAGTCGCGGGGCTGGCTTTGAGCGCGGCGAAGGCGGCAGGAACCTCGCCGGGCGGGGCAACGGCGATATGGATATTGTTGCGCTGCAAGACCGCGCCGGGAAGATCAGAGGCGTTGGTCGATCCGGCGCGCAGCCGCTTGATCGTGGTATCCTTGTTCCCGAACGCGGCGAGGAAGGCGAACGGGAACTCCTCCGCGTCAAAGGGACGTTCGGCGAGCGCGGATACGGCTTCTTCAATCTCAACGGCGTTCATTCGTCCCCCCGGCCTTTCGCGACTCGCCGTGCCGTCGCGCGAAAAGGCTCAACTCAGCTCCGGTCGTTCGCCGCATAGCCCATCGGCCAGCGGGAACAAAGGCGCACTGAGCCAACCGCCTGCGATCGGCATTGTAGTGCCTCCCCTCTTGCGAAGCAGGAAGGTTTGAAGCAGCCTGACTCTATAGCGGGCAGGCCCTCCGGTAAGGACGGTATGCCATGAACGACTCGAACTGAACGAAACGCGACACCGCGACGATAGCGGTGGAACCGGCGTAATCAGGCGTGATGCAAAAGCAACAGTGAGACAAAAACTGGTCCTTTTCGGGTAAGCGTCACGTTATACCGAATTTCCGCTATTGTCCGCCACAGTCCGCCGGGGTTCCCACACTTGGATGGAGCCACGCGACCGTCCCCGGACAGAATCTTGTCCGGGACGAATAGCTGTCCGATGCAGGTTCATAGGGGTGCTTACGAAACGATGACTTGAAGGACAACCCATGTTCAACGCGGAACGCATCATTCGACTGAGAACTGTTCTTGCTCGCACCGGCCTTTCCCGCTCGACGTTTTACCGCAAGATCGCGGACGGCACCTTTCCATCCCAAGTCAAGATCAGCGTGCACGGTGCTGACTGGCGCGAGTCCGCCATCAACCGATGGATCGCGGACCCCACTGGCTATCGGGAGGGCGGCTGAAACCTATAGTGCCTCGCCGATCAGGCCGCTTTCATCCTGCCGGTGGACTTGTCCTTGGCGGAGGCGCGTAGTTCGTCGAGATAGTCGCTCCACCATTGGTGCATCGCGACACGCTCCGTCCAATAGCCGCCCCGGTTGTAGGTGCCACGGATGCTGTTGGCGTCTGCATGGGCGAGGGAGCGCTCGATCGCATCCGCGCTCCACTTGCCGCTTTCGTTGAGCAGGGTTGACGCCGTGGTGCGCAAGCCATGCGGCGTCACTTCGCCAACGCCATAGCCCATGCGCCGGAACGCCTGATTGATCGTGTTCTCGCTCAGCGGTCGCTTGGACGTATGAAACGCCGGAAAGACATAACCCTCTGGCCCGGTGAGCGGGAATAGCTCGGCCAGATAGGCGAGCACTTGCCGGGAAAGCGGAATCTCATGAGGACGGCGCATCTTCATCCGCTCGGCCGGAATCTTCCATACCGCGCCGTCCAGGTCGAACTCCGCCCACTCCAACATTCGCAGCTCTCCCGGCCGTGACATGACGTGCGGTGAAATCGGCATGGCGAGGCGCGTGATGGCATGGCTCGAATAGGCGTCTATCGCTAAGAGAAGCTCCCCCAACTGCTCCGGCTCAATGATCGCGGCATGATGCGTGACCTTCGGCACAATGAGGGCGCCGCGCAGAATCGAGGTCGGATCGGTTCGCCCCGTCCGGTCGCCACGGCATAGCGGAACACGCGGCTCGCGAATGACCGGCACCGCCGCGCCGTTTCATGCTTGCCCCGCGCTTCGATGCGCTTGAGCGCGGCCAGCACGTCGATCGGCTTGAGGTCGGCAACCGGGCTGGCTGCGATCGGCGCCAACTGTTCCAGCAACCAGTTGGCCTTCGTCGTGGTCGTATCCGCCCAGCCTTCGGCAACCATCTTGTCGATATATTCCTTCGCGACATCCCCGAAGCTGTTGGCCGCATTGAACACTGCGACCAGCTTCTCCCGCTTGCGCTCGGCCAATGGATCGCTACCGGCCTCCAGCATCCTGCGCGCATCGTCGCGGCGCCGCCGCGCTTCGGCGAGGCCAACGTCGGGATAGCGGCCGAGGGCCAGGCGCTTCTGCTTGTCGGCATAATGATATTTGTAGCGCCAGAGCTTCGATCCGCTGGGGTGGACTTCGAGATACAAGCCTCGCTCGTCCGTGCATTGGTAGATCGCGTCTCTCGGGCGCAGGTCGCGGATTTGCAGTTCCTTGAGGGCCACGGGCGAATCTCCTCGACTGCCCGGAATTGCCTTGGCGATCCGCTATCGAGGCTATGGGGCCATCAAAATCTGCCGAGGGGCATTTCACCCCATCTATGGCACCTCATGGCCCCGGATCGTCTGAAATCGCATGAGACATTCCGGGAACGGTGAGGCTTAAAATGGCAGATTTCCGCCGTTTTGTTGAGCTGTATGGAATGTTTTGGGAAGAACAAATGGTGCCCAGAAGAGGACTCGAACCTCCACGACCTTGCGATCGCCAGCACCTGAAGCTGGTGCGTCTACCAATTCCGCCATCTGGGCACGGGGTAGGCGGCGCGCTTAGGGGAGTGGTGCGGTGCTTGTCAACTCGGCTTTCACCGGGCATGGGGCGGGCGTCAGGCACGTCGAGGGATTTTTTCGAATGGACCGGTTGGTGACGCTCTTCGGCGGCGGAGGCTTTCTCGGCCGTTATGTCGCGCAGGAGTTGCTACGGGGCGGCGCGCGCGTTCGCATTGCGGAGCGGGATCCGCGCGACGCCTGGTTCGTAAAGCCGCTGGGCGGCCTCGGCCAGACGCAGTTTGTCCATGCCGATATTACCCGGCCGGACAGCGCCGCGCGCGCCGTCGCCGGGTCGCATGCGGTCGTGAACCTCGTCGGCATTCTCAAGGGCGATTTCACCCGGGTGCATGAGAAGGGGGCCGAGAACGTCGCCGTTGCGGCGGCCGGCGCGGACGCGCAGGCGCTGGTGCAGGTTTCGGCGATCGGCGCCGACGAGCGTTCCGCTTCCGCTTATGGCCGCAGCAAGGCGCGGGGCGAAGCGGCGGTGCGCGGGACCTTTCCGGCGGCGACGATCATCCGCCCCTCGCTGCTGTTCGGCCCGGAAGATCGCTTCGTCAACCGGCTCGCGAACCTGATTCGGACTCTGCCTGTCGTGCCGGTCATCCGCCCCGAAATGCGCGTGCAGCCCGCTTATGTCGTCGATGTCGCGCGCGCGATCGCGGCGGCGGCGCTTGATCCCGAGGCGCATGGTGGCCGCACCTACGAACTGGGTGGACCCGAGATACTGACGATGCGCGCCCTTCATGCCTGGATCGCCGCAGAGACGGGGCGCGAACGCCCGCTTGTCGATCTGCCCGATTGTGCGGCGGCGTTTATCGCGCGATTCGGCTGGCTACCCGGTGCGCCGATGACGTGGGATCAATGGCAGATGCTTCAGGCGGACAATGTCGTCCACGAAGATATGCCCGGCTTCGGCGCGTTTGGCGTCGCGCCGGCCCCGCTGGCGGCGGTCGCGCCGACCTGGCTGTTCCGCTATCGCCGCTACGGCCGCTTCGCGACGCCGCGCACGACGGCCTGACGCGGTCCTTTCCCCGGTCGTTCCGGCAGGGGGCCGGAGCGCTCCTCCGTCGCTCGCTTTCCCGGAGAACGCCCCAGCCATGCACGCTTCGCTTCTGACGATCATCCTGCTCGGCATCGTCGAGGGGGTGACCGAGTTCATCCCCGTCTCCTCGACCGGCCATCTGATTCTCGCCGGCGAGCTGATGGGCGCGCGCACCAGCCTTTCAACCACCTTCGATATCGTCATCCAGCTTGGTGCGATCCTGGCGGTGGTGGTGCTCTATTTTCGCCGCTTCACCGCGGTCGCGGGCGGGCTCATCCGGCGAGAGGCGCATGCGATCGCCTTTACCCGCAATATCCTCCTCGGCGTGCTGCCGGCGTTGGTGATCGGGGCGCTCGCTTATTCGGCGATCAAGGCGATGCTGGAAACGCCGATCATCGTCGCGGTGGCGCTGATCGTCGGCGGCATCGCCATTCTGGTGATCGAGAGGGCGGTGAAGCCTGGCACGATCGACTCGGTGGAAGGGATGGGTGCACGCACCGCACTGGGCATCGGCATCATCCAGTGCCTGTCGATGATCCCCGGCGTCAGTCGCTCGGGCGCGACGATATTGGGCGGTCTCAGCCTGGGCGTCGATCGTCGGACCGCGGCCGAATACAGCTTTTTCCTCGCCATACCCGTCATGCTGGCGGCGAGCGCGAAGGAATTGTGGGAGACGCGCGACGCGCTCGGCGGGAGCGACTGGGGCGCGATCGGCATCGGCTTCGTCGTCTCTTTCCTCGTGGCGCTGGTGGTGATCCGTGCCTTCCTGGCGATCGTGACTCGGCATGGCTTCGCGCCCTTTGCCTGGTATCGCATTGTCGCTGGATCGATCGCCCTGGCGTGGCTTCTGCTCAGATAATACCGGATCGGACCTTGTTTGTGAGGGTGAATAGACCGGAAATCGCGCCCAAACCGGACTTTCGCCTTATTAGGTCAATAATCCTGTCCTAAATCGCGAATCTTGCGTGACTTCCGGCGAAAAATCGCTATGGGGGCGCGTGAGGAGAATGGCGGATGGCGGATAATCCCATGCAGGCTTTCGTGCGCGTCGGGCAGGACTATCCGGCCAAGCGTTCGGCCGAGGATCGTAATCGCGACTTCCTGGAGATCGCGCGGCGCTACGAAAACAAGAAGGCGCGCGAGCAATCGTCACGTTGCGCGCAGTGTGGCGTTCCTTATTGCGCGACCCATTGCCCACTCCACAATCATATTCCGGACTGGTTGCGGCTGACCGCCGAGGGGCGGCTGCGCGAAGCCTATGAGCTGTCGAACGCCACCTCGACTATGCCCGAGATATGCGGCCGTATCTGCCCGCAGGACCGGCTATGCGAAGGCAATTGCGTCATCGAGTTTTCGGGCCATGGCGCGGTGACGATCGGCGCGGTCGAGAAGTATATCACCGATACGGCATGGGACGAGGGTTGGGTCGAGCCGGTGCAGGTGCTGGCCGATCGCGGCCAGTCCGTGGGCGTGATCGGCGCTGGACCGGCGGGTCTCTCGGCGGCCGAGCGGCTGCGGAGCCGGGGCTATGAGGTGCATGTCTACGATCGGCACGATCGGCTGGGCGGGCTGCTCGTCTACGGCATTCCGAGCTTCAAGCTTGAAAAGAAGGTGATCGACCGTCGGGTCGAGCGGCTGCGCGAGGCGGGGATCGTCTTCCATACCGAGTTCGAGGTGGGACGCGACGCGACGCTTGACGAACTGCGCCAGCGGCATGACGCGCTGTTGATAGCCACGGGTGTCTACAAGCCGCGGGCGATCAAGGTGCCCGGCGTCGGCTTGCCCGGCGTGGTCGATGCGCTCGATTATCTCGTGATGTCCAACCGCAAGGGCTATGGCGACCCGGTGCCGCAGTTCGACGAGGGCGGCTTCGACGCGAAGGGCAAGAATGTCGTCGTCATCGGCGGCGGCGATACCGCCATGGACTGCGTGCGCACCGCGATCCGCCAGGGCGCGAAGTCGGTCAAGTGCCTCTATCGTCGCGACCGGGCGAACATGCCGGGCTCGCAGCGCGAGGTGGCCAATGCCGAGGAGGAAGGCGTCGAGTTCGTCTGGCTCTCCGCGCCCGAGGCGTTCGAGGGCAGCGGCGAAGGGCTGGGCCGGGTGAGCGCGGTTCGCGCCGCGCGCATGCGGCTTGGCGCGCCCGACGCTTCGGGCCGCCGCGCGCCGGAGCTGGAGCCCGACAGCGAGTTCCGGCTGGAGGCCGATCTCGTCATCAAGGCGCTCGGTTTCGATCCCGAGGACCTGCCCACCCTGTTCGGTGCGGAGGAATTGTCGGTGACGCGCTGGGGCACGCTCCGGATCGATCACAAGAGCATGCAGACCAATATGGAAGGCGTGTTCGCCGCCGGAGACATCGTGCGGGGTGCGAGCCTCGTCGTCTGGGCGATCCGCGATGGGATCGACGTGGCCGAGCGAATGCATGGCTGGCTGAAGGAGCGGCCGCCGGTTGCCGCCACCGCCGACGCGCGGGTGGCGGCGTGAGCCGGCGGGTCCTCTCCGCCGCGACCGCGTTCGCGCTGGCGCTGATGCCGCTTGGCGGGCAGGCCTTGGCGGCCGACGCGCCGGCGGCGAAGCCCCCCGCGCCGCCGCCGCTCGATCCCGCCGCGAAGAGCGGCGCGGAAGAGCTGCTGAAGCTGATGGGCTTCGAGAAGATGATGGAGGACGGCATGCGCGGCTCGCTGGGCGCCATGCGCTCGGGCGAGGTGATCGGTCGTCAGCTCGATTCGAACGCGCAGCTCCGCCTCGAACGCTCGAAGAATCCGCAGGCGTGGGACAAGGCCCTCCACAAGATCGGCGCGATGCAGGCCGATGCGGCGGAGGAGGAGATCAAGGCCACCATGCCCGAGATCAAGGCGATGGCGGTCGAGCTTTATGCCCGCAATTTCAGTGCGGAGGACCTGCAGGAGCTGACGAAGCTCTATCATACGCCGGTCGGCAAGAAGCTGCTCGACGAATTACCCAAGGTAATGGGCAATGTGATGGTGTTCGCGCAGGCGATGATGACCAAGCGTCTCGCTCCCCGGATGCGGCAGCTCCAGCCCGCCATCCAGGCCGAGCTTGAGCCGCTGTTGCCGAAGAAGAAGGAAGGCCGCTGATGCGCGCGCCGTCCGCCCTTTCATTGACCCAGCCGAACCGTTCGGATCGCAAGGGACCACGTTGATGACGCTTATTCCCTATTCCTGCACCGAGGCCGAGCGTGAGCGGATCGCCGCCGAGGGCATGTATCGTCCCGAATTCGAAGGCGATGCTTGCGGCGTCGGCCTTGTCGCCGCGACCGACGGCAAGGCGTCGCGCCGCGTCGTCACCGCCGCGATCGATGCGCTGAAGGCGGTCTGGCATCGCGGTGCGGTCGACGCGGACGGCAAGACGGGCGACGGCGCGGGCATCCATGTCGACCTCCCGGTGCGCTTCTTCGACGATTCGATCGAAGCGTCGGGGCATAAGCCGCGCCAGAACCGGCTCGCCGTCGGCATGATCTTCCTGCCGCGAACCGACCTTGCCGCGCAGGAATTGTGCCGCACGATCGTCGAGAGCGAGATCATCGATTTCGGCTACACCATCTACGGCTGGCGGCAGGTGCCCGTCGATGTCTCGGTGATCGGCGAGAAGGCGATGTCGCTGCGCCCCGAAATCGAGCAGATCATGATCGCCGGCCCCCTGCCGGGCGGCGAAGGCAATGACGCGGCCGAGGTCGCCGAGTTCGAAAAGCAACTCTACCTGATCCGCCGCCGGATCGAGCGCAAGGTGATCGAGGCCCAGATACAGGGCTTCTATATCTGCTCGCTCTCCTGCCGTTCAATCATCTACAAGGGGCTGTTTCTCGCCGAGGCGCTGTCGGTCTTCTATCCAGACCTCACCGACGAGCGTTTCGTCAGCCGGGTGGCGATCTTCCACCAGCGCTATTCGACGAACACCTTCCCGCAATGGTGGCTGGCGCAGCCGTTCCGTTGCCTCGCCCACAATGGCGAAATCAACACGATCCGCGGCAACAAGAACTGGATGAAGAGCCACGAGATCAAGATGGCGAGCCTCGCCTTCGGCGAGCATTCGGAAGAGATCAAGCCGCTGATCCCCGGCGGCGCGTCCGACACGGCGGCGCTGGACGCGGTGTTCGAGGCGATCTGCCGTTCGGGCCGCGACGCGCCGACCGCCAAGCTGATGCTCGTTCCCGAGGCGTGGCAGGAAGACAAGGCGATGCCGCAGGCGCATTGCGACATGTATGCTTATCTCGCCTCGGTGATGGAGCCGTGGGACGGGCCGGCCGCACTGGCGATGACCGACGGCCGCTGGGTGGTGGCGGGCGTCGATCGCAACGCGCTGCGTCCGCTGCGCACCACGCTGACGGCGGACAATCTGCTGATCGTCGGATCGGAGACGGGGATGGTCGTCGTCCCCGAATCCTCGATCGTCGCCAAAGGGCAAATGGGCCCGGGCGAGATGATCGCGATCGATCTGGAGGAGGGACGCCTCTACAATGATCGCGCCGTCAAGGATCGCATCGCCGCCGAGCAGCCTTATGGCGAATGGGTGAAGGGCTTCCGCACGATCGCCGACCTGCCTGAGGCGGAAGGGGATACGACGCCCCGTTACGATCGCGCCGAACTTATGCGCCGCCAGGTAGCGGCCGGCCAGAGCATCGAGGACGTCGAATTGATTCTCAGCCCGCTGGTCGAGGATGCCAAGGAGGCGGTCGGCTCGATGGGGGACGATACGCCGCTCGCGGTCATCTCGTCCAAGCCGCGGCTCATCAGCCATTTCTTCCGGCAGAATTTCAGCCAGGTGACGAATCCGCCGATCGATTCGCTGCGTGAGACGCATGTGATGAGTCTCAAGACGCGGTTCGGCAATCTCGCCAACATTCTGGATTGCGAAGGCACGCAGTCGAACGTGCTGGTGCTCGACTCGCCGGTGCTGACGAGCGCCGACTGGCACCGGCTGCGCGGGCATTTCGGGCCGCACGCCGCCTCGATCGACTGTACCTTCGCGGTCGGCGGTAGCACGGATGCGCTGCGCACCGCGATCGCCCATGTCCGCGCCGAGGCGGAAAAGGCTGTGCGCGAAGGCCACACCGAATTGTTCCTGACCGACGAGGATGTCGGGCCGGATCGTGTCGCCATTCCGATGGTGCTGGCGGCGGCCGCCGTTCACACGCATCTCGTCCGCAAGGGCCTGCGTTCCTATGCGTCGGTCAATGTGCGGTCGGCCGAATGCCTCGACACGCATTATTTCGCGGTGCTGATCGGCGTCGGCGCGACGACGGTGAACGCCTATCTGGCCGAAGCGACGATCGCGGATCGCCATGCGCGCGGGCTGTTCGGCGATCTGGGCTATGAGCAGTGCCTGAAAAATTACCGCAAGGCCGTCGACGACGGGCTGCTCAAGATCATGTCGAAGATGGGGATCGCGGTGATCTCCAGCTATCGCGGTGGCTATAATTTCGAGGCGGTGGGCCTCAGCCGCGCGCTGGTGAACGACATGTTTCCCGGCATGCCGGTGAAGATTTCGGGCGAAGGCTATGCCTCGCTCCAGCATAACGCGATCGTGCGGCACGAGGCGGCGTTCGACAGCGCGGTGACGATGCTGCCGATCGGCGGCTTCTATCGCCAGCGCGCGGGCGGCGAGGCGCATGCCTATTCGGCGCAGCTGATGCATCTGCTGCAAACGTCGGTGTCGACCGACAGCTTCTCTACCTATCTGCAATTTTCGCGCGGGGTGAAGGACCTGCCGCCCGTCTACCTGCGCGATCTGCTGGAGTTCAACTGGGCGCGCGAGGCGATCCCGATCGACACGGTCGAAGCGATCACCGAAATCCGCAAGCGGTTCGTGACGCCAGGCATGTCGCTGGGCGCGCTCAGCCCCGAGGCGCATGAAACGCTGGCGATCGCGATGAACCGGATCGGCGCCAAGGCCGTATCCGGGGAGGGTGGAGAGGACCGTAAGCGGTTCAAACCCTATGAAAATGGCGACAACGCCAATTCGGTCATCAAGCAGATCGCGTCGGGGCGTTTCGGCGTGACGGCGGAATATCTGAATGCCGCCGAGGAGATCGAGATCAAGGTGGCGCAGGGCGCGAAACCCGGCGAAGGCGGGCAGCTTCCCGGCTTCAAGGTGACGGTGGAAATCGCCAAGTTGCGTCATTCTACGCCCGGCGTGATGCTGATTTCGCCGCCACCGCATCACGATATCTATTCGATCGAGGACCTCGCGCAGCTTATTTACGATCTGAAGCAGATCAACACGCGCGCGCGGGTCTGCGTGAAGCTCGTCTCCTCGGCCGGCATCGGCACGGTGGCGGCGGGGGTCGCGAAGGCGCATGCCGACGTGATCCTGATCTCGGGCCATGTCGGCGGCACCGGCGCGTCGCCGCAGACATCGATCAAATATGCCGGCACGCCCTGGGAAATGGGGCTGACCGAAACCAATCAGGTGCTGACCCTGAACGGCTTGCGCCATCGGGTGAAGCTGCGCACCGACGGCGGGCTGAAGACGGGGCGCGACATCGTCATAGCCGCGATCCTCGGCGCGGAGGAGTTCGGCATCGGCACGCTCAGCCTCGTCGCGATGGGGTGCATCATGGTGCGCCAGTGCCATTCGAACACCTGCCCGGTCGGCGTCTGCACGCAGGACCCGAAGCTGCGCGAGAAGTTCGTCGGCACGCCGGAGAAGGTCATCAACCTGATGACCTTCATCGCCGAGGAGGTGCGCGAGATCCTGTCGAAGCTCGGGGTCCGCAGCCTCGACGAGGTGATCGGCCGCACCGAGTTGCTGCGCCAGGTCAGCCGCGGCGCCGAGCATCTCGACGATCTCGATCTCAACCCGATCCTCGCCAAGGTCGACGCGCCCGATCATATGCGCCGTTTCAACCTGGAGACGCCGCGCAACGAGGTGCCCGACAGCCTCGATGCGCAGATGATTCAGGATGCGCGCGCCGTGTTCGAACGCGGCGAGAAGATGCAGCTTACCTATACGGTGCGCAACACGCATCGCGCGGTGGGCACGCGCTTCTCGTCGGAAATCACGCGCACTTTCGGCATGTCGAAGCTGGCCGACGGGCACGTTCAGGTCCGCCTGCGCGGCTCGGCGGGCCAGTCGCTCGGCGCCTTCGCGGTGAAGGGACTAAAGCTCGAAGTGTTCGGCGACGCCAACGATTATGTCGGCAAGGGCCTGTCGGGCGGCATCATCGTCGTGCGGCCGATGGTGTCCTCACCACTCGATACGCGATCGAACACGATCATCGGCAACACCGTCCTCTATGGCGCGACGGCGGGCAAGCTGTTTGCCGCCGGCCGCGCGGGCGAGCGTTTCGCGGTGCGCAACTCGGGGGCGACCGTGGTGATCGAGGGCTGCGGCGCGAACGGCTGCGAATATATGACGGGCGGCACCGCCGTGATCCTCGGCCGCACGGGCGAGAATTTCGGTGCGGGCATGACGGGCGGCATGGCCTTCGTCCTCGATGAGGATGGCGATTTCGAACGTCGCGCCAATCCGGGCAGCATCGTCTGGCAGCGGCTCAATTCCGCCTGGTGGGAGCAGCATCTGAAGGGCCTGATCGCGGAGCATGCGGTGGCGACCGACAGCCAATGGTCGAACAGCGTGCTCGATGATTGGGATCGCTGGCGGGGGCGCTTCTGGCAGATTTGCCCGAAGGAGATGGTCGGCCGGCTGGATCATCCGCTCAGCGACGAGGAAGGGGAATTGCAGGCCGCCGAATGAAAGGCGCGTGAATCCGACGCCATGCCAGCGCGATTTTCCTGATCGCGCTGGCATCCCCCGCCGATCGCGTTAAGAGTCCGCATTCCATGTGGCAGCTTTTCCAATTCCCGCTCTGTCCCTTCTCGCGCAAGGTCCGCCTCCTTCTTGGCGAGAAGGCGGTCGGCTACGAACTCGTCCGCGAATCGCCCTGGCTCCAGCGTGACGAGTTCATCGACATGAACCCGATGGGGCAGACGCCGGTGATGGTCGATTCAGCGGCCGGCATCACGCTCATCAACTCGTCGGCGATCTGCGAATATTTCGAGGAGACGGTGGAGCGCAGCTCGATGCTGCCCGGCACGGCGGCCAACCGGGCGGAGATACGCCGCCTCATCGCCTGGTTCGACGAGAAGATGTTTGCCGAGGTGGTGGCGCCGCTGATGCACGAACGCTTGCTGAAGCGGATCGTCCATCGCATCCCGCCGGATGCCAAGGCGCTGCGCGAATCGATGAAGCTTGCCAATGCGCACATGGATTATGTCGATTATCTGCTCGACCATCGCCGCTGGATCGGGGGGGCGGTGCTCAGCCTCGCGGACCTGACGGCGGCGGCGCATCTGTCGGTGGCGGACTATCTGGGCGGGCTCGACTGGCGCGGGCATGACCGCACGAAGGAATGGTACGCCGCGCTCAAATCACGCCCCAGCTTCCGCCCGCTGCTGGGCGAGCGGATGGAGATCGTCTCGCCGCCCGGCCATTATGACAAGGTCGATTTCTGGGAGTAGGATCGCGGCAGATCAGGCGCGGATGGCGCTTACCAGATAGTCGAGCGCCTCGCTCCCGCCCGCGGCGAAGCCCCGGCCGGGCGAGAAGCTGAGGCCGGTGCGGTCGACCACCTGTAGCCCTGCCTCCTCCAGTAGCGCGGTCAGTTCCTCGGGCTTCAGGAATTTGGACCAGTCGTGCGTGCCGCGGGGAATCTGGCCGCTGCCTTCGCCGATCGTGATGAGCGCGAGGCGCGAGAAGGGCGTGCGGTTCGGTGTCGAAAGAATCAGCAGCCCGCCATCGGCCAGCGCCGCCGCGAGGCCGCGCACGAAGACAGCGGGATCGGTGACATGCTCGATCACCTCCATCGAGGTGACGAGATCGAAGCGCTCGTCCCGCAACCTCTCTATGCCGCCGACACGATAGTCGATCGCTAGGCGCTGAGGTTCGGCATGCGCACGCGCGACGGCGATATTTTCCGCCGCCGCATCGAGGCCGGTGACGCTGGCGCCCAGTCGCGCCAGCGGCTCGGCGAGCAGACCCGCGCCGCAACCGACGTCGAGCGCCGTCTTGCCGGCGAGCGGACGGAAAGCGGCGGGATCGCCCGGCCAATGCGTGTCTATCCGCGCGCGGATATAGCCGAGCCGCGCGGGATTCAGCCGGTGGAGCATCGCCGAACGGCCTTTCGGGTCCCACCAGTCGGCGGCGAGCGCGCCGAAATGGGCGGCTTCGGCGGGATCAATCGTTGCGGGCATATCGGCTGTGCTTGCGTTCATCGGACCCCCTCCCTATCAGGACGGCGCGCGCCTGTCCCGGGCGCATTTCAACGCACTTTATCGAGATTCGTGACCCATGGCCCGTATCGTGATGAAATTCGGCGGAACCTCGATGGCGGGGATCGAACGCATCCGCAACGTCGCCGCCCGAGTGAAACGCGAGGTGGACGAGGGCAATGAGGTGGCCGTCGTCGTCTCCGCCATGGCGGGCGAAACCGATCGGCTCGTCAATTTCTGCCGCGAGGCGTCGCCGCTCTATGATCCGCGCGAATATGACGTGGTCGTCGCGGCGGGCGAGCAGGTGACGAGCGGCCTGCTGGCGATCGTGTTGCAGGCGATGGGCGTCAACGCGCGCAGCTGGCTCGGCTGGCAATTGCCGATCCACACCACCGACGCGCACAGCAGCGCGCGCATCTCGACGATCGACACGAACGGGCTCAACACCGCGCTCGCCTCGGGTCAGGTGGCGGTGATTCCAGGCTTTCAGGGCATCGCCGGCGGTACGCGGGTGACGACGCTGGGGCGGGGCGGATCGGATACGTCGGCGGTAGCGGTCGCGGCGGCGATGAAGGCCGATCGCTGCGACATCTATACCGACGTCGACGGCGTCTATACCACCGATCCGCGCATCGTGCCGCGCGCACGCAAGCTGGGCAAGGTCACTTATGAAGAGATGCTGGAGTTGGCGAGCGTTGGCGCCAAGGTGCTCCAGACGCGCTCAGTGGGACTTGCGATGAAGGAGAGGGTGCGCGTGCGCGTACTATCCTCCTTCGACGACACGAAGGACGAAGAAGGGCATCGCGGAACATTGATCGTCGGCGAGGACGAGATCGAGGGAAACAGGATGGAACGGCAGGTCATCACAGGTATCGCGCTCGACCGGAACGAGGCGAAGATCACGCTGGCGGCGGTCCCCGACCGGCCGGGCGCGGTGGCGACGATTTTCTCGCCGTTGGCGGACGCGAACATCAATGTCGACATGATCGTCCAGAATATCGCGCGCGACAGCGCCGCGACCGACGTGACCTTCACGGTGCCGAAGGCCGAGCTGGCCCGCGCGCTGGACGTGCTGGCGCGCGAGCAGGGGACGATCGGCCACAAGCAGGTGATCCACGACACCGCCGTCACCAAGATTTCGGTGGTGGGCGTGGGCATGCGCAGCCATGCCGGCGTAGCCGCGACGATGTTCAAGACGCTGGCCGAGCGCAGCATCAATATCCTCGCCATCACCACGTCGGAAATCCGCGTCAGCGTCCTTATCCACGAGGATTATGCCGAGCTGGCGATGCGCGCGCTGCACACCGCCTATGGCCTCGACGGGGCCGAGGCCGCGTGAGCCGCGCGTCCGCTGTTCCGGCGAAGGCCGGATGAGCGCGGGGCGCGCGCGCCTCGCCGCGCTGATGGAGCGCGGCGCGGTCTTTCTGGGCACCGAATACGCCATTCTCGGCGGGGCGATGTCCTGGGTGTCGGAACGCCATCTGGTCGCCGCCATATCGAACGCCGGCGGCTTCGGGGTGATCGCCTGCGGGGCGATGACGCCCGATCTGCTGGATGCCGAGATTGCGGGGACGAAGGCGCTGACGACGAAGCCGTTCGGCGTCAATCTCATCACCATGCATCCCGATCTCGACGCACTGATCGATCGATGCATCGCGCATGAGGTGGGTCATATCGTGCTGGCGGGCGGCCTGCCGCCGGGCGGCGCGATCGAGCGGATCAAGGCGTCGGGCGCCAAGGTGATCTGCTTCGCGCCCGCGCTGGCGCTGGCGCGCAAGCTGATCCGGTCGGGCATCGACGCGCTGGTGATCGAGGGGATGGAGGCGGGCGGCCATATCGGCCCGGTCTCCACCTCGGTGCTGGCGCAGGAGATGCTGCCGGTGATCGGCGAGCAATTGCCCGTCTTCGTCGCGGGCGGCATCGGCCACGGCGAGGCGATCGCCGCCTATCTGGAAATGGGCGCGGCGGGCGTGCAACTCGGCACTCGCTTCGTCTGCGCGCACGAATCGATCGCGCATGCCAATTTCAAGAAGGCGTTCCTGCGCGCGCCCGCGCGCGACGCGATCACCAGCGTCCAGATCGATCCGCGCCTGCCGGTGATCCCGGTGCGCGCGCTGCGCAACGCCTCGACCGACCTGTTCATCGCCAAGCAGCGCGAGGTGGCGCAGGCGCTGGACGAGGGACGGCTCAGCCACGCCGAGGCGCAGCTTCAGATCGAGCATTATTGGGCGGGCGCGCTGCGCCGCGCGGTGATCGACGGCGATGTCGAGCATGGATCGGTGATGGCGGGCCAGTCGGTCGGCATGGTGACGCGCGAGGAGCCGGTCGCCGATATCATCGCCACCTTGCTGGACGAGGCGGCGGCCGCGCTGGGCAGGCGCGCGGGCTAGGTGGGGGCGCGGGTGGCCTCCCGTCCCGCATGCGGGACGAATGGAAAGCCCACCGCCTTTCTGTTAGCGCTGTAGCATGGCCGCCGCATCCGCAACCTCTGCCGCCCGGGAGATACTGACCCGCCTGCACGACGTGATGGCGTCGCGCTCGGCGGCGCAGGCGAAGCTCAACAAGGTCGTCCAGATCATCGGCGAGGCGCTGTCGAGCGAGGTCGTGTCGGTCTATCTGCTGCGCGATGGTGTGCTGGAACTGTTCGCGACGCGCGGGCTGAAGCAGGAGGCGGTGCACGTCACCAAGCTCGCGCTGGGCGAAGGGCTGGTCGGCACGATCGCGGCGAAGGTCGAGACGCTCAACCTCGACGAAGCCACCAGCCATCCCGATTTCGCCTACAAGCCCGAAACCGGCGAGGAACTCTATCACTGTTTCGCGGGCGTGCCGATCGTCCGGCGCGAGCGGGCGGTGGGTGTCCTCTCGGTGCAGCGCATCGCCTCCGATCGCTATGACGAGGTGGAGATAGAGGCGCTGCAGACGGTGGCGATGGTGCTCGCCGAGCTGATCGCGGGCGCGGGCCTGATCGACGATCATGTGCGGGGCGGCGCGACGCGCGACGGCAGTCCGGTCCGGCTTCAGGGGCTCAAGCTGGTCGAGGGCATGGGGCGCGGCCATGTCGTCTTCCACCAGCCGCGCGTCCATATCGAGCATACGGTGGCCGAGGACGTCGAGGAGGAGCGGCAGCGCGTCTACGCCGCCTTCCGCCAGATGCGCGAGCAGATCGAGCGCATCACCCTCCAGTCCGAATTCGGCGGCGGCGGCGAGCATGAGGAGGTGCTCGAAACCTACAAGATGTTCGCCTATGACGAAGGTTGGAGCCGCCGGATCAACGAGGCGATCGACTCGGGCCTGACCGCCGAAGCGGCGATCGAGCGCGTGCAGCAGCGCACGCGAATGCGGATGCGCGAGATATCGGACCCGCTGCTCGCCGACCGGATGCACGATCTGGAAGACCTGTCGAACCGGTTGCTGCGCATCGTCGCGGGACAGGTCGGCACGGCGGCGCAGTTCGGCCTCAGGCAGGATTCGATCCTGATCGCGCGCAATCTGGGGCCTGCCGAGCTGCTGGAATATGATCGCCGCCGGCTGAAGGGCGTGGTGCTGGAGGAAGGATCGCTGACCGCGCATGTCACCATCGTGGCGCGGGCGATGGGCGTGCCGGTGGTGGGGCGCGTGCGCGATATCCGGCATTGCGTGTCGGAAGGCGATCTCGTCCTGATCGACGGCGCTCAGGGCGCGGTCTTCGTCCGTCCCAGCACGCAGGTGGCCGAGGCGTTCGACGCGAAGCTGGCGATCGGCCAGAAGCGCCGCGCCGAATTCGCCGCGATGCGCGATCTGCCGCCGGTGACGAAGGACGGCACGCGGATCACGCTGATGATGAATGCGGGCCTGCGCGACGATGTCGCCTCGCTCGACGTGACGGGCGCCGACGGCATCGGCCTGTTCCGCACCGAATTCCAGTTTCTCGTCTCGGCGACACTGCCGCGACGGGAGAGGCAGCAGCGCCTCTATCGCGACGTGATGGACGCGGCGGGCACCCGCCCCGTCATCTTCCGCACCGTCGATATCGGTGGCGACAAGGCGCTGCCCTACATGAACAGCGACGATGCGTGGGACGAGGAAAATCCGGCGATGGGCTGGCGCGCGCTGCGCCTCGCGCTGGAACGCGACGCGCTGATGAAGGCGCAGGCGCGCGCGCTGATCGACGCGGCGGCGGGCCGCGTGCTGCACGTCATGTTCCCGATGGTGTCCGAGCCGTGGGAGTTCGACCAGGCGCGCGACCTGTTCGAAGCGCAGCGCAGGTGGATCGCCGATCATAATCGCATGCTGCCCAAGGCGATCCGCTACGGCACGATGCTGGAGGTGCCGGCGCTTGCCGAACAGCTCGACATCCTGCTGCCGCGCCTCGATTTCCTGTCGATCGGCACCAACGACCTCACCCAGTTCCTGTTCGCCGCCGATCGCGCCCACCCCAAGCTGGCGGAGCGCTACGACTGGCTGAGCCCCGCCATCCTGCGCTTCGTCGCGCGCGTGGCGGCGCAGGCGCGGGCGGCGAACGTGCCGGTCGGCGTGTGCGGCGAGATGGGTGGGCGTATGCTGGAGGCGATGGCGCTGATTGGCCTCGGGATCGAGCGGCTGTCGATCACGCCGGCGGCGATCGGGCCGGTGAAGGCGATGATCCGGTCGCTCGACGCGTCGGCGCTGCGCCGGCGCATGCCCGAATGGCTGGCGCTCGCGCCGCGCGACATGCGCGAGCAACTGGCTGAATGGGCGGCCGAACAAGGCGTCAATATCGGATGAAACCGTAACGCCTTAGCATTTGACGTGCGCGCGCCCTTTTGTGACAAGGTCTGACGCGGCGAAAGCGGCGGAAATTCACGCGAAGCGACGGGAGATCGCATGGAGGAAAGGCATTCCGAGCCGGTCGGACGCAGCCCATCGGACGTGGGCGCGCGACTGGCGGAGGCGCGCCGGTCGCAGAAGCTCAGCCTCGATGACATAGCGGCGCGCTCGCGCGTGCCGCTGCGCCATCTGGAGGCGATCGAACGGGGGGACCATACGGCGCTGCCTGCCGCCACCTACAGCGTCGGCTTCGTGCGGACCTATGCGCAACTGCTGGGGCTCGACAGCGCCGCGCTCGCCCGCGACTTCCGCGCGGAAATCGGCGCACGCTCGACGGATCATTACGCTTATGAACCGTTCGAGCCGGCGGACCCGACGCGGGTGCCTTCACGGCTGCTCGCTTATGTGGCGGTCGCGATCGCGGTCCTTCTGTTCGCCGGCTACGCCGTCTGGCGCGGCGGGCTCCTTTCTGGCGAAGGGCCGGAAGAGCGTGCGACGCTCGCCGCCGGGCTGGAGGGACAGCCGGCGCGACCGGCCGCCTTGCCGCGTACCGCCGCCCGAACCGCCGCGCCTGCACCCGCCAGTCGCGTGGTTCTGTTGACCGCGACCCAGCCGGTATGGCTGCGCGTCTATGAAAAGGATGGCGAGCGGCTGCTGGAGAAGGAAATGGCGGTGGGCGAAAGCTGGCAGTTGCCCGAAACCGCGAAGGACCCGCGAATCCTGACCGGCCGTCCGCAGGCGCTGCATATCAGCGTCGGCGGCACGACCATCCCGCCGCTCGGCCCGGCCGAAAGGACGGTGAAGGATGTGAGCCTTGCCCCGGCGGCCTTGCTGGCGCGCCTCCCCGGCGCCGCGCCGGTCCCGGCGAGCCCATCGGCTGCCGGCTCTCCCGTACCGGCCGCTGGCGTGACGCCGGCGGCTCCCGCGCCTGCAACGCCGCCCACGCCCGCTCCGTCGCCCGCCGGGGCGGTTTCACCGACGACGGAGTGACGCGGGTGGTTCTTCCGCTTAGTGGCTGATCGAACAAAGGAGCACGCGCGACGGTGTCCATGCGATTGACGATGATGGCGGCCCTGCTGCTGACGGGGGTGGCGGCCCCCGCCATGGCGCAACGCGGCCCCGCCGACGTCGGCCAGCGGGTCGACAAGCTGGAAAAGCAGATGCGCGCCGTGCAGCGCAAGGTCTTCCCCGGCGGCAACCAGGAATATTTCGAGCCGGAGATCGCGCCGCCGAGCGCCGCGCCGCCGCTGCCCGGCGCCTCCACCAGCGGGCCGATCGTCGACCTGACGTCGCGGGTCAGCTCACTGGAACAGGCGCTCGCCCGGCTGACGGGGCAGGTGGAGACGAACAGCTTCAAGCTGCGCCAGCTTGAGGAGGCGATGGCGAAGCTCGCGCCCGCGCCGGCCGCCGCGGGCGCGCCGCCGCCGGCCGCCGCGCCGACGCCGGTTCCGCTCGGTGCGGCCAGCCCCAATCATCCGCCGCCGCCCTTCAGCCCGCCGCCGGGCGTGACCTCCTATCCCCCGCCGCCGGCTGCCGCGCTGGCCCCGAGTCCGGCTGCTGCGCCCACACCGGTCGCCTCGACGGGCGATCCGGCGGAGGACCTTTATCTGTCGGGCTATCGGCAGTGGATGGCGAAGGATTATGCCGGCGCGGAGAAGACGCTGCGCGACGTCGTCGCCAAATATCCCGATCACCGGCGGGCGAGCTATGCGCAGAATCTGTACGGCCGCGCGCTGCTGGACGATGGCCAGCCGGCGAAGGCGGCAGAAGCCTTCTACAGCAATTATCAGAAAATGCCGCGCGGCGAGCGGGCGCCCGACAGCCTCTATTATCTGGGGCAGGCGCTGATGGCGCTGAAGCCGCCCAAGCCGGCGGACGCCTGCAAGGTCTATGGCGAACTGCTCGACGTCTATGGCGCGAAGATCAGCGCCGATCTGAAGAGCAAGGTCACGCGGGGGCAGGCGGACGCCAAATGTGCCAAGTGACGCGGGCCTGACGAACGGCGGCGCGGGCGACATGCTCGCCGCCGCCCGTTTCCGCGCCGATGTCGAGGCGCTGGTCGGCCCGCCCGAGCGGCTGGGCATCGCGGTGTCGGGCGGGCCCGACAGCCTGGCGCTGCTGCTCCTCGCCCATGCGGCGTTTCCGGGGACGATCAGCGCCGCCACGGTCGATCATGCGTTACGCGCCGGATCGGCGGCCGAAGCAGCGGCGGTCGCGGTGTTGTGCGCCGCGCGTGGCATTCCCCACCGCATCCTCGAACGCCCGGCGGACTGGCCCGTCTCCGGGCAAAGCGCGGCGCGGGACCTGCGTTACACCCTGCTCGGCCGTTGGGCCGACGAACTGGGCCTTGCCTATGTCGCGACCGCGCATCAGCGCGACGATGTGGCGGAAGGCTTCCTGATGCGCGCGGCGCGCGGATCGGGCGTCGCGGGGCTGGCGGCGATGCGCGCGGTGGCGCCCTGGCCGGTGCGGGGGGCGAGCCGCGCCCGCCTGATCCGTCCGCTGCTCGGCTGGAGCCGGGCGGAGCTTGCCGCGATCGCCGACGGATTCGCCCCCGCCACCGATCCGTCCAACGCCGATCCGCGTTACGAGCGCACCCATGCGCGCGCGTTGCTCGCTGCGCAGGACTGGCTTCATGCCGACCGGCTGGCGCGCGCGGCGACCAATCTGCGCGAGGCGGAGACGGCGCTGCAATGGCTCGCGGACGAAGCGTGGCGCAGCCGCGCGATCCAGGCGCCCGGCGGCGCGGTGACGGTCGACGCCGCCGGCCTGCCGCGCGAGACGCGCCGCCGACTGGTGGCGCGCGCGCTCGGCCAGCTCAGCGGCGAAGGGGGCGATTCTCCGGTCTGGGAGGGCGACGGGCTCGACCGGCTGGTCGATCGGCTCGATGCGGGCGCGGCGGGAACGCTGGCGGGCGTGCGTGCAACACCCGGCGAACGCTGGCGTTTCACCCTTGCGCCGCCACGCCGGGGCTCACAAAAGCATCAGGATTGACGGCGTTGCATTGCCATTAACCTGCGAACGCTTATCTTGCAGGGCGGAAAGGCTGGAGCACGCATGAACGACGACAAGCAACCGCAAGGCGGGGGCAGCAATCCCTGGATGAAGAGCCTGTTGATCTGGGTGGGGATTCTGCTCGCGCTCGTCCTGTTCGTGTCGATGTTCGATGGCGCCGCACGCCAGAGCGAGGCGAACACGATCGCTTATTCCGATTTCAATGCGCGCGTGCGCGACGGTTCGGTCAAGTCGCTCGTCATCAGCGGCGACGTCATCACCGGCAAGCTGGCCGACGACAAGCCCTTCTCAACGATCATCGTCAACAAGGACCCGGGGCTGGTCGATCGCCTGTCAGCGGCGGGGATCGATTATCGCGCGAAGGCGGAGGAGCAGACCAGCTTCTGGATGATTATGCTCTACCAGTCGCTGCCCTTCCTGCTGATCCTCGGCATCGCCTTCTTCGTGATGCGCCAGATGCAGAAGAATGCCGGATCGGGCGCGATGGGCTTCGGCAAGAGCCGCGCGAAGATGCTGACCGAGAAGCAGGGCCGTGTCACCTTCGACGACGTGGCCGGCATCGACGAGGCGCGCGAGGAATTGCAGGAGATCGTCGATTTCCTGAAGGACCCGACGCGCTTCGCGCGGCTGGGCGGCAAGATTCCGAAGGGCGCGCTGCTGGTCGGCTCACCCGGCACCGGCAAGACCTTGCTCGCCCGCGCGATCGCGGGTGAGGCGAACGTGCCTTTCTTCACCATCTCGGGCTCCGATTTCGTCGAGATGTTCGTCGGCGTCGGCGCGAGCCGCGTGCGCGACATGTTCGAGCAGGCGAAGAAGAACGCGCCCTGCATCGTCTTCATCGACGAAATCGACGCCGTCGGCCGTCACCGCGGCGCAGGCCTCGGCAACGGCAATGATGAGCGCGAGCAGACGCTGAACCAGCTTCTGGTGGAGATGGACGGTTTCGAGGCGAATGAGGGCATCATCATCGTCGCGGCGACCAACCGGCCCGACGTGCTCGATCCCGCGCTGCTGCGTCCGGGCCGTTTCGATCGGCAGGTCGTCGTGCCGCGTCCCGATATCGAGGGGCGAGAGAAGATCCTGCTCGTCCATATGAAGAAGACGCCGGTTGCTCCCGACGTTGATGCGCGCACCATCGCGCGCGGGACGCCGGGCTTTTCGGGCGCCGATCTCGCCAACCTCGTCAACGAAGCCGCCTTGCTGGCCGCCCGCAAGGGCAAGCGCCTCGTCGCCATGCGCGAGTTCGAGGAGGCGAAGGACAAGGTGATGATGGGCGCAGAGCGCAAGTCCATGGCGATGACCGAGGACGAGAAGAAGGCGACCGCCTATCACGAATCGGGCCATGCGCTGGTGTCGCTGCACGTTCCCGGCTGCGACCCGCTGCACAAGGTGACGATCATTCCGCGCGGCCGCGCGCTGGGCGTGACGTGGAACCTGCCCGAGCGCGACCGTTATTCGATGACGATGAAGCAGATGAAGGCGCGGCTCGCGCTCTGCTTCGGCGGCCGGATCGCCGAACAGCTCATCTATGGCGAGGAAGCGCTCAATACCGGTGCGTCCAACGACATCCAGCAAGCGACCGACCTCGCCCGTTCGATGGTGATGGAATATGGCATGTCCGAAAAGCTCGGCTGGCTGCGCTATCGCGACAATCAGGATGAGGTGTTCCTCGGCCATTCGGTGTCGCGCGCGCAGAACATGTCGGAGGAGACGGCGCGGCTGATCGATCAGGAAATCCGTTTCCTGATCGAAGAGGCGGAGGCGACCGCGCGCCGCGTGCTGACCGACAATCTGGACGAGCTGCATCGCCTCGCCGGCGCGCTTCTCGAATATGAGACGCTGACGGGCGACGAGGCGAAGCGCGCCATTCGCGGCGAGGATATCGGCCGCGAGGATGCGAGCAAGCGCCGCCCGATCGAGATGGGGACGGGTGGTTCCTCGATCCCCAAGAGCAGGCGACCCGGCGGCGGCTGGGGCGATCCGGCGCCACAAGGCGCGTGACGCCGGCCGCGTTCGCCACGGCCCCTGTCCCCGCCCGCACGATGCTCGCCGGATTGGCGGGCATCGTTGCGTCGGGGGTGATGCCGTGGCGCATCCTCGCCGCGCCGCTGCCGCTCGACGGACGATCCTATTCCCGCAGGCGGGGCATCAGTTCGACGAAGTTGCAGGGGCGGTGGCGGCTGTCGAGCTGGGTGGCGAGGATGCCGTCCCAGGCGTCCTTCACCGCGCCTGTCGATCCGGGGAGCGCGAACAGATAGGTGCCGCGCGCGACGGCGGCGCAGGCGCGCGACTGGATCGTCGAGGTGCCGATCGTCTGGTAGCTGAGCCAGCGGAACAGCTCGCCGAAGCCGGGTATCTCCTTTTCCTGTACGCGCGCGAATGCCTCGGGCGTCACGTCGCGGCCGGTGACGCCGGTGCCGCCGGTGGTGATGACGCAATCCACTTGCGGGTCGTCGATCCAGCCATGCAGGCGCGCGACGATCAGGTCGATCTCGTCCTTCACGATCGCGCGATCGGCGAGGACATGGCCCGCGCCTTCGATCCGCGCCGCGAGCGTGTCGCCCGACCGGTCGTCAGCAGCCTCGCGCGTATCGGAAATGGTGAGGATGGCGATGCGGACGGGAAGGAACGTCCGGTCAGGATCAATCGGCACTTTGCATGCCGCCAATGCCGTCGAGCCGCACCGCGAGCCGCCCGGGCAGGCCGGGGAAGCGCGGCCAGAGGCCCTGCGCCATCGCCTTCAGGCTGTTGGTCGCCTCGCCCTCGCTGCGCTGATACATCCAATAGTTGCGCAGCACGATCGCGACATAGCCGCGCGTTTCCCAATAAGGAATCGATTCGATGAAGAGCAGCGGATCGCCCCGGTCGCGCTGACGGTCGTTCCATTTCATCACCGCGCCCGGCCCGGCATTATAGGCGGCGATCACCTTGGGCAGCAGCCCGCCGGTGCCGGCGGCGTCGCGGAGCTGCTCCAGATAGAATTGGCCATATTCCATGTTGGTTTCGGGATCGTCGAGCGAGCCGAGCGGCACGCCCCGGCGGCGCGAAATGAGCTGGGCGGTCGCCGGCATGATCTGCATCAGGCCGCGCGCGCCGGCGGGGCTCACCACATCGGCGCGGAACTGGGATTCCTGAAGCGCATGGGCATAGACCAGCGCCTTGTCGACCCGCCAGCCGCCCTGCGGCGTCCAGGCGGGCGCGGGATAGCGCGTGTTGGGCGAGAGGCTTGCCCCCGCCGGCGCATGCTGGGCGAGCCATATCTGCGTCGAAGGCAGGCGGAGCCGTGCGGCGAGGTGGAGCAGCGCTTCATGCTCCTGCGCCTTGCCGATCGCGGCCTGATGGCGCAGCACGCTGTCGGCAAGGCTGTCTTCGCCAATTTCGGCCAGCGCGGCGGCGATGCGAATATTGGGCAGGGTGGACAGCTTCGTCCAGTCGGCGGCATCGAAGGTGGGGCGCAGCGCGCGCGCCGGCGGGGTGATCCCCAGCGAGGCGGAGGCAAGCAGGCCATAGAAAGTCTCGCCGAGCCGGCTGGCCGAGCGCAGCCGTGCCTCCACCCATTCGGGATGGCCCGACGCCATGTCCGACCGCGCCGCCCAGAACAGGCCGGCTGCCGTCATCTCGGGATCGCGCGAGTGCGCGGCGACCGCGCCGAAGGCGGCGCTGGCGGCGGCATAATCGCGCTGGCGCCAGGCGGCGAGGCCCGCGACCCAGTTCGCCTGCACCGTCCAGTCGCCGCTGCCGGCGGCGGCGCGAGCGGCGAGGCGGCGCGCGGAGGCGTCGTCGCCGGTGAGGAAATAGGACCAGGCGACGCGCTGCTGCCATTCGGTGCGCGCCTCGGGCGTGAGCTGACCCTCGGCATCGATCAGCAGCGCTTCGGCCGCCGAGGGGCTGTCATTCTTGATGAGCGGCACGATTTTCGCGCCGAGCGCGGCGGCAGCGGCGTCGCTTTTCAACGAGCGGGCCGTTTGCCGACGCGGCGCGCTGGGCATGCGATAGAGATCATTCTCGGTGGGCAAAGCGGGGATCGAATCGGCACCACGCGCGCGGGCGAGGCGGGCGAGTTGATCCGCCTCGGGCAGTTCGCGATTGTTCGTGAGCAGAAGGACCAGATCGGCCGCGTCGACCTTCGGCGAGCCTTTCGCGAGATAGAGTTCGGCGCGCGCGATCGGCGTCAGCAAGCCGTTCGGCATCGCATCGAGGCGCGCGGCGGCCGAACTCCACTCGCCCGCGCGGATCGCGGCGAAGACGGCGCGGTAATTGCTGCGCGCCGCCGCATCGAGCTGGTTCGGTATCGCGTCGGCGGAGGCCGTCGTGGCGTGGGCGGGCGCGCCCTGCGACGCGGCGAAAGCAGGTGCGGCGCCGCCGAGCGCCAGCACGGCAAGCAAGAGGCGTGCGGGCTTCATTGGGCCAATGCTCCGGCCAGCAGGCGCAGATCGTCCCACGCCGCCGCCTTACGGATCGGGTGACGGAGCAGGAAACGCGGATGGAAGCTGGCGACCGCCCGGAAGGTCGCGTCGCCCTGATGCACCTCATGAACGCGTCCGCGTGTTTCGTGCAGGCCCGCGCCAAGTATCGCGCCGCTCGCCCCGTCGCCGAGCAACAACATCGCGCGCGGCGCGGCGAGGGCGGCATGATGCAGCGCGAGGCGGCCATGGCTTTCCGCCTGTTCCGCGGTCAGCCGGCCGCCGATCGGGCGCGCGGGCGTTGCGGCGGCGAGATAGATAGAAGCGCGGTCGCGTCCGATCGCGGCGAGCATCCGTTCGAACAGCAGGCCGATCCGGCCCGAAAGGAGGTGGCCGCCCTCGGCGTCCTCCGCCTCGGGCATGCCGATCAGGACCATCAGGCCCGAGGCGGGATCGCCCTCCGGCGCGAGGCGCGTTCCCACGTCGCCGAACAGCGGATCGTCGGCAAGCAAGGCGTGCATCGCCGCCAGCGTGGCCGGAAGCGCTCTGGCCTCGGAACGCGCGACGACGGGAGCGACCGCTTCGGTCGCCGGCGCGCGTACGCGCGCCAGCCAGTCGCGGGGCTCGTCCTCGACCAGCGAATCGACCCCCGCAAGCTGCCACCAGTCGAGAGCGCTCAGCGCTTCCATACCATGCTCCACCCGCACGGGCGTATAAGGTGGAGAGTTGACGCCGGGGTCAATCTGCGGGCACGCGCTATCTGGCGGGCCGTTCGGCGAATGCGACGATCGGATGACAGGCCCGAAACGAGCACCGGAACTTATGAGGGAGCAGCGAGTGTCCGAACGCGAATCCATGGCTTATGACGTGGTGATCGTCGGCGCGGGGCCGGCGGGACTGGCCGCCGCGATCCGGCTGAAGCAGCTCGCGCCCGAGGCTGGCGTCTGCATCCTCGAAAAGGGCTCCGAAGTGGGTGCGCACATCCTGTCGGGCGCGGTCGTCGATCCCATCGCGCTCGATGAGTTGCTGCCCGACTGGCGCGATCGTGACAGCCCGCTGACGGTGCCCGTCACCGAAAATCACCATTGGATACTGACGGCGGGCGGCAAATGGGAAATGCCGCACCTGCTGATGCCGCCACTGATGAGCAACAAGGGCACCTATACGGTGAGCCTCGGCAATTTCTGCCGCTGGCTCGCCACCCAGGCGGAGGCACTGGGCGTCGAGATATTCCCCGGCTTCGCCGCCGCCGAAATCCTCTGGAATGAGGACGGATCGGTAAAGGGTGTCGCGACCGGCGACATGGGCATCGCGCGCGACGGCACGCACAAGCCCGATTATCAGCCCGGCATGGAATTGCACGCGCGCTACACCTTCTTCGCGGAAGGCGCGCGCGGCCATCTGACCAAGGAATTGACCCGCCTGTTCGATCTGCGCGCCGAAAGCGGACCACAGGTCTTTGCATTGGGCGTCAAGGAATTGTGGGACATCCCGGCCGACAAGCATGTGCCGGGCCGCGTTATCCATACGCAGGGCTGGCCGCTCAAGGACGCTGTCGGTGGCGGCTTTCTCTATCATCAGGCGAACAATCAGGTTGCGCTCGGCTTCGTCACCGGGCTCGGCTATCGCAACCCGCATCTTTCGCCATTCGAGGAGTTCCAGCGCTGGAAGACGCATCCGGCGATCCGCGCGATCCTTGAGGGCGGGCGCCGTGTCTCCTATGGCGCGCGCGTCATCAACGAAGGCGGGTGGCAGGCGGTGCCGAAGCTGGTCTTTCCGGGCGGTGCGCTGATCGGCTGCTCGGCAGGATTCGTCAACGTGCCGCGGATCAAGGGCAGCCATACCGCGATGAAATCGGGCATGCTCGCCGCCGAGGCCGCCGCCGCGGCGATCGCCGAGGACCGGGCGGGAGATGAACTGGCCGCCTATCCGCAGGCGCTGGACGCGAGCTGGATCGCGACAGAGCTGAAGGCGGTTCGCAATGCCGAGCCGGCGCTGGCGAAGTTCGGCCCGGTCGTCGGCACGCTTTATGCGGGCTTCGACATGTGGGCGCACACGCTGGGGCTGAACCTGCCGTGGACGTTGCGCCATCATCCCGACAATGAAGGGCTGTGGCGCGCCGACATCGCGCCGAAGATCGCCTACCCCAAGCCCGACGGCGTCATCAGCTTCGACCGGCTCTCCTCGGTCTTCCTGTCCAACACCAATCATGAGGAGGACCAGCCGGTCCACCTGACCCTCAAGGACGCGTCGGTGCCGATCGACGTGAATCTGCGCCTCTATGACGCGCCGGAGCAGCGTTACTGCCCCGCCGGCGTCTACGAGATCGTCGGGCAGGAGGAAGGCACGCCCCGCCTTCAGATCAACGCGCAGAATTGCGTCCACTGCAAAACATGCGACATCAAGGACCCCACGCAGAACATCAACTGGGTGGTGCCCGAGGGCGGAGGCGGGCCCAATTATCCGAACATGTGATTTGGGGCGAGAGCGACGGCACGCCACTGGCATGACGCCGGAAGCCTGCTTATGCTCCGCCCGATGCCCGATCCGCGAGTGCCGCTGATGTCCCTTACGAAGACTGTTCTGGGTTCTGCCCTTGCCTTGGCGATGGCCGTGCCCGCCGCTGCCTCCACGCCCGATCAGCGCACGATCATGGCTGAATATGTCAAGGCGCGCGCGGCGGATGCCGACGGCTATACCGAGGCGGCGGCCAAGGGTTATGCCGCCGTGCTCGCCGCCGCGCCCGACAATGCCGGCGTCGCCAAGCGCGCCTATCGGCAGGCGATGGTGGCGGGCGATCGTGCGCTGGCGCTGAAGGCGGTCAAGGCGCTGGAGGCGCAGAACGCCGTTCCGCCCGACGCTCGGTTGCTCCTCCTCGCCGATGCGGTCGGCCGGCGCGACTGGAAAGGCGCCAGCGTGCTGGCCGATCAGATCGAGAAGGAGGCGGTCTTCGCCTTCGTCGTGCCGGTGCTGCGCGCGTGGATCGCCTATGGCGCGCACCAGGGCGATCCGCTCGCGGCGCTGGACGGCGCACGCAAGGCCGGCGGGCTCGCCACCGCTTATGCGACCGAACATCGCGCGCTGTTGCTGTTGCTGATGAAGGGGCGGCAGCAGGAGGGCGTGGCCGCGATCCGGGCACTGGCGATGACAAACAATGCCCGGCTGGCGCGGCTGCGGCTCGCGGCGGCGGCCGAGGTCGCGAAGAATGACAGGGACACGGCGCTTTCGCTGCTGGCGGGCGACGATGCGGTTTCGGCGGCGGCGCGCGCGCGGCTTTCGGCGGGCAAGCCGTTGCCTGGCGCGATCGACACGCCGGCGCGGGGCATCGCCGAATTGTTCGTGCGCATCGCGATCGACGTGAATCGCGAACATGTGCCGCCGCTCGCAATCAGCTTCGCGCGGCTTTCGACCTTCCTCGCGCCGGACAATGCCGAAGGCTGGCTGGTGACGAGCGAATTGCTGGGCGCCAATGGCGAGGAGCATGCCGCGCTCGCCACGCTGGACCGCATCTCGGCCGACGATCCGCTGGCGGATGCGGCCTCGGCGATGCGCGTGCGCCTGCTGGCGCGCGACGGCAATCTGGAGGGGGCGTTAAAGATCGCCCTCGCACGCGCCAACGGACCGCGCGCGGACGCCGGCGACTGGACGAGTGTGGGCGGCGTCTATGCCGCGCTCGAACGCTATATGGAGGCTGCCGACGCCTATGGCCGTGCGCTCGCGCTCACGGACAAGGCCGATGGCGACGCGCGCTGGCCGATCCTGCTCCTACAGGCGAGCATGCTCGACAAGGCGGGTAAATGGCCCGAAGCGAAGCAGGCGCTGAAGGCCGCGCTCAAGATCGCGCCCGATCAGGCGGTGCTGCTCAACTATCTGGGTTACGCCCAGCTCGAACGCGGCGAGAACCTCAAGGAGGCGATGAAGCTCGTGGAGCAGGCGAGCAAGCTCAAGCCCGACGACGCCGCGATCACCGATTCGCTCGGCTGGGCCTATTATCTGCAAGGCGATATTCCCGCCGCGATCGAGGCGCTGGAACGCGCCGTCGCCGCCGACCCCGGCCAATCGACCCTCAACGAGCATCTGGGCGATGCCTATTGGGCGGCGGGGCGGCGGATCGAGGCGCGTTGGGAATGGCGCGCCGCACTGGTCTTCGCGGAGGAGCAGGACGCGACGCGGCTGCGCGACAAGATCGAGAACGGCCTTTCGAAGACGGTGAAGCGTTGAATCCCGGCGCCGCCGACAGCGAAATCGCCTATGCCAAGATCAACCTCGCCCTCCACGTCCGGCGGCGACGCGCGGACGGCTATCATGACCTCGAAACGTTGTTCGCCTTCGCCCAGGCGGGCGATCGGCTGGAGGCTGCGCCGGCCGGGACGTTGTCGCTGACGATCGATGGCCCGTTCGGAAGGGCGCTGACGGCGGACGAGGATAATCTGGTGCTGCGGGCCGCGCATAGGCTGCGCGAGACGTGTGGAATCCGGGCCGGCGCGGCCTTGCGGCTCGACAAGAGATTGCCCGTCGCGGCGGGAATCGGCGGTGGATCGGCCGACGCGGCGGCGGCGCTGCGGCTGCTTGCCCGGCTGTGGGGGGTAGAGGCGGCCGATCCGCGCCTTGCCGCGATTGCCGCAAGCCTGGGTGCGGACGTCCCGGCCTGTCTCGTCTCGCGGACGATGCGGGGCGAGGGGGTAGGCGAGCGGCTGGCGCCGGTTGCGGGCGATGAGCTGTCGGGCCTGCCGCTGCTGCTCGTCAATCCGGGTGAGCCGCTGGGCACCGCCGCCGTGTTCGCCGGCTGGGACGGGATCGATCGCGGGCCGCTGCCGGACGGCGATCCGCTGGCGGCCGCGCGTGCCGGGCGCAATGATCTGGAGCCCGCCGCGCTGGGCTGCGTGCCGGCGATCGGCGCGGTGCTGGAGATGCTCGCCGCCGCGCCGGGCGTACTGCTGGCGCGCATGTCGGGATCGGGGGCGACCTGCTTCGCTTTGTTCGCCGACGCCGCGGCGCGTGATGCGGCGGCCGCTCATGTTCGTCCCGGCTGGTGGAGTCTCGCAACGGGACTGCGCTGACCCGCTTGTCCCATTATGGGGCGGTGCGATCGGGTGCACGGGACGGAGTTGCGCCACTGCTTTGCATTGGCATGGACCTTGCTTGGACCGGTGCGGTTGAGTCGAGCGCTTGTCGGCAGGGCAAGGCGACATTCGGCTATGGTCCGCCGATCGATGGATCGTGTGCATCGTAAAAGCTGACGGCGGCGCTCCCCGGAGGGCCGCCGTTTCTTTGCTACACCCGCAGCACCTTCTGCTCCAGCAGGTCGAGCGGCATCGCGCCCGAGCCGAGCACGAGGCCGTGGAACGCCTTGCGATTATAGTGGCGGCCCTTGGCCCGGCGCCAGCGGCGGCGCAGCTCAATCAGCCGCAACTCGCCCAGCTTGTAGCCCAGCGCCTGCCCCGGCCAGGCCATGTAGCGCTCCACCTCGGCGGCGACGCGCGTTTCGGAGACGCCGGTCGTGTCGCGCAGCCACGCGATCGCCTCGTCGCGCGTCCAGCGCTTATGGTGCAGCCCGGTATCGACGACGAGCCGCGCCGCACGGAACAGATCGTCCTGTAACCGGCCGAGATTCCCGAGCGGGTCGTAGGTGTAGGCGCCCATCTCGGCGGCCAGTTGCTCGGCATAAAGCGCCCAGCCCTCCTGATAGGCATTGAACCGGGCGAGGCGGACGAGCAGCGGCCGATCGGTCAGCGCCAGCGCCACCGCGCCTTGCAGGTGATGTCCCGGCACGCCCTCATGATAAGCGAGCGTCGGCAGGCGGAAGCGGGGCATGCCGGCCATGTCGCGCAGATTGATCCACAAGGTGCCTGGGCGCGCGCCGTCGAGCGTCGGGCCGTCGTAGAAGCCGCTCGCCGCGCCCTGTTCTTCCGCATCGGGCACCGGACGCACCTCGATCGACTGGCGCGGGATCAGCGCGGCGGGGACGATCTCGGCATAGCGATCCTCCATGCGCCGGACGATCTCGGCCACGGTTTCAAGCAGCCGGGCGTGGCCGGCGGCATCGTCGGGATAGATATTGGCCGGATCGCGGGCGAGCGCGGCCATCCGCGCGGCGACGCTTCCTTTGGTGAGCCCGCGGCGGCGGAGCAGCCCGTCCATCGCCGCGCTCGTTTCGCGCACCTGTGCCTCGCCCAGCGCGTGAATCGCCGCCGGGTCGAGCGGCGTATCGCCCAGCGCGCGGACGTTCGCGGCGTAGAGTGCGTCACCTTGCGGCTGCGCCCACAGGCCCGCCTCCTCGCGGCCGCGCGGGATCATGTCGGCCACCGCTTCGTCGAGCGCGGCAAGCGCCGGGCGCGCGCGCTTTTCCAGCGCGGCGACCGCGCGCTTCTCCGCCGCCGCGCGCAGGCGCGGATCAAGCCCGGCCGAAGCCATGCGCCGGCGCATGGCTTCGATCAGCGGATGTTGCCCGGCTGGCCCGGCGAGAAAGGCCGCGATCACCGGCCGGCTATGCTCCAGCAGGATGCGGGGCGCGCGGCAGCCCGCCGCCTCGTCCGCGCGCAGCGTCTCGATCACGCCGGCAAAGCCTTTGCCGAAACCGTCGAGCTTCTCGATCCAGCCGTCCACCGCTGCCGGGCTGGCGAGCGACTGCTGTTCCGCCATGATCGCCGCCGTGTCGATGTGCGGACCGCCAATCGGTGTCACCAGATAGGGGACATGACCCGAAAAACCGAACACATCGATCCGCCCATAAGGCACTTGCGCCGATCGGTTCGCATTGGCGATCAGCGCACGGGCGATATCGAGATTGAGCGCGCCCACAGGATCTTCGGCGCAGGAGAGCGGCGCCAGCCGGTCGCGCGCGATGGCGAGCGCGGCGCGGCGGGCGGCCTCGCCCTCGGGAGAATAATCATCCATCCGCCGGGCGAGCGGCCCGCCATCCTGCGCGGCGAGCACGCCGGCATTGGTCGCCGCCTCGGGCATCAGTGCGAGCAGGTCGTCGGCGATGCCGTCGAGCGGGGTGGCGAGCGGGCAGGGCGGCGGCGGCTTCGCGGCGGCCCGCGAGGCGAAGGCGGTCACGACAAGCGCGCCGCCGATCATGCCCCCCGCCTCCCGCCTGGTCGCTCGCATCATCGCCCCTTTTCGTTCGTCCTGTCGTGACATCGGACGCGTCCGGCGGCAACAGGGCGATCGTAAACGGGCGGAAGAAAGGCGAAAGAAGCGTGATGGATGAGTCGTTCGTCGAGCTGGAGGGAAAGGGCAGCCTGCTGCTGATCGCCGATCACGCCTCGAATCATGTGCCGGGCGATATCCACCTCGGCGTCGCCCCCCACCTGCTGCATCAGCATGTCGCGATCGACATCGGCGTCGATCCGCTCGCCCGCGCGCTCTGCGCCCGGCTCGGTTGCCCCGCGATATTAGGCGACATCTCGCGCCTCGTCACCGATCTCAATCGAGAGGAGGACGCCGCCGGACTGGTGCCGGTGGTGAGCGACGGACACGACATTCCGGGCAATGCGGCGCTGGACGAGGCGGGCCGCGCGGCGCGGATCGATCGTTTCTGGCGACCTTATCATGCGCGAGTCGCGGATCGTGTGCGGATGCTCGCGCCCGATATGCTGATCTCGCTCCACAGCTTCACGCCGCGCCTTGCCACATCGGACGTGCCGCGCCCGTGGGAGGTGGGCATCCTCTATAATCAGGACGAGCGCGCGGCGCGTGTCGCGATCCCGTTGCTGGAAGCAGCGGGCGTCGTCACCGGCGACAACCAGCCTTATTCGGGGCGGCTGCTCAACGCGACGATGAATCGCCACGGCGAGGCGAACGGCATCCCCTATCTGGGAATCGAGGTGCGGCAGGACCTGATCGACACCCCGGCGGGGGTGGCGCGCTGGGCCGAAATACTGGCGCCGGTGATCGCGAAAACGCTGACGGGATTGCGCGAGGCCGCCCAAAGCGCCAAAGACGCCGACGGAAAGAGAGCCCGATGACCCACATATTCGACAAGTCCCGTCTGCCCAGCCGCCACGTCTCCGTCGGCCCCGAACGCGCGCCGCATCGTAGCTATTATTATGCGATGGGCCTGACCGAGGAGGAGATCGCGCGTCCGTTCGTCGCGGTCGCCTCGGCCGGCAACGATTCCGCGCCCTGCAACACCACGCTCGACGCGCAGGCCGACGTCTGCCGCGAAGGCGTGATCGCGGGCGGCGGCATGCCGCGCCGTTTCAACACCATCACCGTGACCGACGGTATCGCGATGGGGCATCAGGGGATGAAATCCTCGCTCGTCAGCCGCGAGGTGATCGCCGACTCGGTGGAGCTTTCGGTGCGCGGCCATTGCTATGACGCGCTGGTCGGCTTCGCGGGATGCGACAAGTCGCTGCCCGGCATGATGATGGCGATGCTGCGCCTCAACGTCCCGTCGATTTTCGTTTACGGCGGATCGATCCTGCCCGGCCGCTTCCACGGCAAGGACGTGACCGTCGTCGATGTGTTCGAGGTGGTCGGCAAATTCGCCGCCGGTGCCTGCCCGCTGTCCGAAGTGCATGAGCTGGAAAAGGTGGCCTGCCCCGGCCATGGCGCATGCGGCGGCCAATATACCGCGAACACGATGGCCTGCGTCGGCGAGGCAATCGGCCTCTCGTTGCCGAACAGCAACATGGTGCCCGCGCCTTATACGACGCGCGAACAGATCGCCCACGCCGCCGGCGTGCAGGTGATGGAGCTGTTGGCGAAGAATATCCGCCCGCGCGACATCTGCACGCGCGAGGCGTTCGTGAACGCGGCGCGGATCGTCGCGGCGACCGGCGGATCGACCAACGGCGCACTGCACCTGCCCGCGATGGCGAACGAGGCAGGGATCGAGTTCACCCTGTTCGACGTGGCCGACATCTTCAAATCGACGCCTTACATCGCGGACCTCAAGCCCGGCGGCAACTATGTCGCCAAGGATATGTATGAGGCCGGCGGCGTCTATATGCTGATGAAGACGCTGCTCGCCGAGGGGCTGCTTTATGGCGACTGCCTGACCGTCACCGGCCGCACGCTGGGCGAGAATATCGACGAGGTGACGTGGAACCCCGATCAGAAGGTGATCCACGATGCGAAGACCCCGCTTTCGCCCACGGGCGGCGTCGTCGGCCTGCGCGGCAGCCTCGCGCCCGACGGGGCGATCGTGAAGGTCGCGGGCATGCACCGGCTGCGCTTCGAAGGGCCGGCGCGCGTGTTCGATTGCGAGGAGGACGCCTTCGCCGCTGTCGAGGAGCGCACCGTCGCCGAAGGATCGGTGATCGTCATCCGCTACGAGGGGCCGAAGGGCGGCCCCGGCATGCGCGAAATGCTCTCGACCACCGCCGCGCTCTACGGGCAGGGGCTGGGCGAGAAGATGGCGCTCATCACTGATGGGCGCTTTTCGGGCGGCACGCGCGGCTTCTGCATCGGCCATGTCGGCCCCGAGGCGGCCGATGGCGGGCCGATCGCGCTCGTCGAGGATGGCGACCGGATCGTCATCGACGCCGAGGCGGGCACGATCGATCTCGACGTACCCGAGGATGTTTTGGCGGAACGGCGCGCGCGCTGGCGGCCGCGCCGCAACGATTATCAGGCGGGCGCGCTGTGGCGCTACGCACAGAATGTCGGTCCGGCCTGGAAGGGCGCGGTCACGCATCCCGGCGCGCGGAGCGAAACGCACGTCTATGCCGATATCTGAGCGCCCGTTCGCCGATCGTCGTCCGCGATGATCGGCCGCCCGATCCTGACCGCCGCGGCGATGCGCGCGGCCGAGGAAGAGGCGATAGCCGGTGGCGTATCGGTGGAAACGCTGATGGAGCGTGCCGGCGCGGGCGTTGCCGAGGCGGTGTGGCGGTTCGCCGCCTCGCCGGCGACTCTGGTGCTGTGCGGGCCGGGCAATAATGGCGGCGATGGCTATGTCGCCGCGCGCTACCTCCGCGAGCGCGGGCTTGCCGTACGGGTCGCAGCAACGGGCGAGCCGCGTACTCCCGCCGCGCAGGCGGCGCGCGCGGCGTGGAGCGGACCAGTCGAGCCGATCGGGGAGGCCGCGCCAGCACCCTTGCTGCTCGATTGCCTGTTTGGAACCGGGCTGACGCGAGGACTGGACGCTTCGCTGGCTGACCGGCTTGGCCGTCTGTCGGCGGCGGCGCAACTGCGTGTGGCGGTCGATCTGCCGAGTGGGGTGTCGACCGACGAGGGGCGATTATTGTCGCCGGCGCCGCGCTTCGATCTCACCGTCGCGCTCGGCGCGTTGAAGCCGGCGCATCGGCTCCAGCCGGCGGCGCTGCACTGCGGCCGCGTGGCGGTCGCCGATATCGGATTGGGGGCGCTTCGCAGCGATCTTCACGAGGTGGCGCGGCCGCATCTGCCCGCGCCGGGGCCGGCCGATTACAAATATACACGCGGCAAGGTGGCGGTGGTCGCCGGGCGCATGGCGGGGGCAAGCTATCTCGCCGCGCTGGGCGCGCAACGTGCCGGCGCCGGCTATGTCGAGTTGTGGAGCGCCGCCGTGCCGCCGGGTGCGCCGTGGGCACTGGTGCGGCGAGGCGGGGGCGATCTTGCGGGCCTTGCCGATCCGCGCACCGGCGCGTTGGTGATCGGCCCGGGGCTCGGCACCGATGACTCGGCGCGGGCGCGGCTGGAGGCGGCGTTGGCGAGCGGGCGGCCGCTGGTGCTCGATGCCGATGCGCTGACGCTGATCGGTGCGGGCGGTGTCGTTCGCCTGAAGGAATTGCACGATCACGCGATCCTGACGCCGCATGAAGGCGAGTTCGCGCGATTGTTCGGCGATATCGAGGGCGACAAGGTCAGTCGCGCGCGGGCGGCGGCCGTGCGAAGCGGGGCAGTGGTTCTGCTCAAGGGCGCGGACAGCGTCGTTGCCCATCCCGACGGGCGCGTCGCCATTGCCCCGCCGGCCCCGGCCTGGCTGGCGAGCGCCGGGACGGGGGACGTTCTGGCGGGCATCGTCGGCGCGATGCGCGCGCGCGGGCTCGACGCGTTCGACGCGGCCTGTGCGGCGCTCTGGCTGCATGCCGCCGCCGCCGAGAATGCCGGGCCGAATCTCATCGCCGACGATCTGCCGGCCCATCTCACGCCCGCGCTCGCTGCCTGCCTGTGACCGAGGCGGCGACGATCGTGCGCATTGCCGGGCGCGGCGACGGCGTGACCGGGGACGGGCGGCATATTGCGCTCGCCGCGCCGGGCGATAGCATCACCGCTGAGGGCGCGGTGATGCCGGGGCCGCATCACGCAACGCCACCCTGCCGGCACTTCGCCCGCTGCGGCGGCTGCCAACTCCAGCATGTGGATGACGAGGCCTATGCGGCCTTCATCGTCGATCGGATCGCAGGCGCGCTCACCGCGCAGGGCATCGACCGGCCGGATATCGCGCCGCCGCATCTCTCGCCGCCGCGCACGCGCCGTCGCGCCTCACTGCGCGCCGAGCGGATCGGCAAGCGGGTCGTGCTCGGCTTCAACGAGGGGGCGAGCCATCGCATTGTCGACCTCACCGAATGTCCCATTCTGTTGCCCGAACTGTTCGCGCTGCTCGCGCCATTGCGGGTGCTGCTCCTTGGGCTCGTGCGCGACAGGCGAGCCGCAGGCGTGCAATTTACCCTGACCGATCAGGGTGTCGACCTGTTGCTTGACAAGGTCGAGGCGGAAGGGCTGGCGGCGGCCGAGACGCTGACCCGTTTTGCCGGCGAACATCGCCTTGCGCGGCTGTCGATCGACGACGGCTATGGCCCGCAACCCCGCTGGGAGCCCGAGCCGGTGACGGTGACGCTGGGCGGCATCGCCGTGCCGCTGCCGATCGGCGGCTTCCTTCAAGCAACGGCGGATGGCGAGGCGGCGCTGGTCGCCGCGGTGCGCGATGCGGTGGGCGGTGCGGCGGCGATCGCCGATCTCTTCGCAGGGCTGGGCACCTTCGCGCTGCCGCTGTCGGCGGGCGCGAAAGTCTATGCGGCGGAGGGCGCGCGCGATCCCGTGCTCGCGCTCAAGGCGGCGGGGGCGAGGGCGGAGCGGCCCCTGTTCGTTGAGCATCGCGATCTGTTCCGCCGGCCGCTCGACGCGAAGGAACTCGCGCGATTCGACGCGGTGGTGCTCGATCCGCCGCGTGCCGGCGCGCGCGAGCAGGCGGCGGCGCTCGCCGCTTCGCCGGTGCCGCGCATCGCCTATGTCTCGTGCAACCCCGCGACATTCGCGCGCGATGCCCGCGCGCTGATCGACGGCGGCTATCGGCTGGAACGGGTCAGGCCGGTCGGCCAGTTCCGCTGGTCGACCCATGTGGAATTGGCGGCGACCTTCGCGCGCTGAGCCACGCATCGGCCTTGGCGAGGAAAGCGGGCGTCGCCGTCTCGCGCATCCGGGCGAGCCAGATAGCGGCCTCCTCGGCCTCCTGGGCGTCGAGCAGCATCCGGGCATGATTGAACTGCCCCCGGAAATCGCCGCCCTCGGCCGCGCGGCGGTAGCAATCGGCCGCGGCGGCCATGTCGCGCTCCACCACCCAGCCGTCTTCGTAAAAGCCGCCGATCATGTTGACCGACTTGGCGTGGCCGAGGGCGGCGGCGCGCCGGTATAGGTCGAGCGCGGCGGCGCGGTCGAGTGGAACGCCTTCGCCGAGGCAATGGAGTGTCGCCAGATTATAGAGGCCCCAATCGAGCCCGCGATCGGCCGCCGCCCTGTACCACTGCGCCGCGAGCCCCTTGTCGATGCGGGTGCCCCAGCCATGCTCGCAGCAGCGGCCGACCATGTTTATCGCCATTGCGTGGCCCGTCTTCGCCGCTTCGGAGAACCAGCGCAGCGCCATGGCCGGATCGGCTGCGATGCCGCGCCCGTCGAGCAATATCTGCCCATAGAGCGCCTGCGCCTCGGCCACGCCCGCCTCCGCCGCCACCTGGAGGATCGCGGCTACCTCTTCGGGCGATCCGGCGAGTTTTTCGGCAAGCTGACCGGCCGGCAAGGCGCGGATTTCATCGAATGACAGGGGCATGTCCGCTCCGAAACGGGAGGAGCCCGCATCTTTCCAGACGCGAGCCCCCATCCCTTACGCCCGAACGCTCAATATTTCAGGCTGAGCGTCGCGAAGGCCGACCGGCCCGGCGCGATCGAGACGAAGTGCGTCGAGTAGGTCCGGTCATAATAGCGCTTGTCGAAGAGGTTCTGCACATTGGCGCGCAGCGTGACATTATCGGTCAGGCGGACCGAGGCCGTCGCGTCGAAACGCCAATAGCCGGGGATCGAGCGCGTCACGCCGTCCGCACCGAAACCGCCATATTGCCGCGAGTTGTAGATGGCGCCGCCGCCCAGCGTGAACTGGTCGCCGATGTTGACCGTTGTCCAGGTGGTGAAGCTGTGCTTCGGCGTGTTGGGGAAGGGCCGGCCGTTGTTCGCATTGTCCGGCCCGGCGAAGCGCACCTCCGAATCCATGTAGGTATAGCCGCCGAAGACGCTCCAGAAGGGCAGGATGCGACCGTTGAAGCCCAGCTCGATCCCATCGATGCGGCGATCGCCGACGAAGGCGGGGAAGCCATTTTCGTCGGTGGTGCGTGCGTTGCTCGTCTCGGTACGGAAGGCGGCGAGATTGACGGCGAGCGCGGCGTCGAACATCTCCCACTTCGTGCCGATCTCGTAGGACTTCGTCTTTTCGACCTTGAGATCGTCGGGGCTGACCGCCACCTGACCGCGGCCGGGCGTCAGGCCGCTGCTCTCGCTCCCTTCACCCAGCATGCTGCCCGGGGGCGTCGCGGAGGTGGCGTAGGAGACATAGATGCTGCCGTTCGGCGCGGGCTTGAAGATCAGGCCCGCCTGCCAGGTGAACAGGTCGTCGGTCCGGCTCAGTCGCGATTCGTCGGCTGTCGCGGTGGCGCGGGTGCGGACGCGGGTGTCGTAATGATCGTAGCGGGCACCGAGATTGACGAGCAGCGCGTCGGTGATCGTCACCGTGTCGAAAGCATAGGCCGAATAGGTCGTCGCCTCGGTGATCGTGGCGAGCGGGCTGCGCGTGATCGGCGTCGGCGTCACCCCGTCGTCGGCATAGTTCACCCAAGGGGCATCGGGATCGGGGATGAACAGACTGGTGCAATTATAATTGCTGCCCGCGCCGATCTCGGCCGTGCTCGTGCCGGCGGCGCAGCGCGGAGAGGTGTTGACCACATAGGAACCGCGCCGGCTCTGCTCCCAGCTCGCCTCGGCGCCCACCGAGAAGCTGTGACGGAGCGCGCCCGTCTCGAACTTGCCCGACAGGTCAAGATGATCGGCAAAGCTCTCGGTGAAGCCATAGCGGCTGTTGATGCGTCGCCAGACCTTGCCGTTGGTGACATTGCCCTGGCTGTCGTCGGGCTGGGTGAGGATATAGGATTGGGCGGCGTTCGAATATTTGGCCGAGTTGCGGACGGTCAAAGTGTCGCCGAAATCATGCTCGAAGCGGAAGAGCGCTTCGTCCACATTCGTTTTGCGGAAATCGCGATCCTTGATCCCGTAGAAGTTGCCGCGCGCGACCTTCTGGCCATTGACCTCCTCCGCCGGGCCGATGTCGAGAAGGCCCGAGGCGACGGCCTGCGCCTGCGTCCTTTCAAACGGAATGCCCGAATCGGGAATGTCGTCGCTCTCGAGGTGGTAATAATTGAGATAGGCGCGTGTTCCGGTGTCGAGCCCAAAGGCGATCGAGGGCGAAATGCCCCACCGATTATAGGTGACGACATCGCGATCCGCGACGTCCGCATCGTGCCACATCGCATTGAGGCGCACCGCGGCGGTGTCGCCGATCTGATAGTTGGCATCCAGCGTCGCGCGCTTGTAATCGTCAGTGCCGTAGCTGAGATCGGCCTCGGTCTCGGTGCCGAGATGCGCCATCTTGCTGATGATGTTGAGGCTGCCGCCCGCGCTGCCACGGCCGCCCATCACCGAATCGCTGCCCTTTACCACCTCGATCTGGTCGATCGCGAAGATCTCGCGCGATTGGCCGCCGGTGCTGCGGATGCCATCGACATAAGTGCTGCCTTGCGCGTCGAAGCCGCGGATGAAGGGACGGTCCCCCTGCGGATTGCCGCCTTCGCCCGCACCGAAGGTGATGCCGGGCACGGTGCGCAGCGCCTCGACAAGGCTGGTCGAGCCGCTTTCCTGGATCACCTGGGCAGGCAGGATCGTCACCGATTTCGGCGTGTCGAGCAGCGGCGCGGTATATTTGGGGGAAGCCGGCCGATCGATCTTGTAGCCCTGCTCGTCGATCGCGGTGCCGGTGACGGTGACGCCGCCGAGCCGGGTCGCCTTGTCCGCGTCAGGCTGCGGCTGGTCGATCCCCTGGGCGGAGGCGGCGGTGGCGATGAAGCCGACGCAGCCGAGCGCGAGAAAGGCGGGAGACGAGGCCGCGGTACGGCTGCGAAGATCTGAACGAAGCACTGGTTCACCCCTTTTTCGTATCGATGGCGCATCCGCTAATGCGAACCACTCGCGATAGTCAAGGGCGTGTGGCGGGTTTATACGAATAATAATCAATCGCAGTGTCGAGCGGGTTCAGAAGGGCCGATTGGGGCGGCTCGGCGAGGGAAATGATCGTCCGGGCACGATGCCGCTTGATTCGCGGGCGGTTTGGTGATTCGGTGACGGAATGGCGCGTTCCCAACCCACGCATGCGATGATCCGCTCCGCCGCCGGCCCGGCGGTGGCGCTGCTCGTCGTCGCGATGTTCGCCGGTTATGCGCTGTTCGGCACCAACGGCCTGCTCCAGCTTGGCGATTACAAGCGCCAGATCCGGATCAAGCAGGTCGAACTGGCGAAGATCGACGCCGAGCGGGCGCGCCTGCTCAACCGCAAGCGGCTGATCGAGAAAGGCGACCCCGATATCGCCGACGAAATGGTGCGCAGCGCGACCGATATGATCGGCAACGATCAATATGTGTTGATCACGCGCTAGGAAGCTTTCACAGGCGGCGTCCGGGCCGTTGCTTAATCGTTGCGCGGCGGCCTATAGAGCCCACTTCCGAAGCCGCTTTCCAGCAAGGAGGCCACGCTTGGCCAGAGCAGCAAAGCCGCGAGCCGCGAAGGCCGCACCCTCGCGCGCCGCGAAACGCCCGCGCGCCGAGGCGCCCGCTATCCCGAATCGTCCCCGTCCGCCCGAGCCGGAGCCCTATGCCGCCAGCAAGGAAGAGATGCTGGAATTCTATCGGCAGATGCTGCTCATTCGCCGGTTCGAGGAGAGGGCAGGCCAGCTTTACGGCCTTGGCCTGATTGGTGGCTTCTGCCATCTCTATATCGGGCAGGAGGCAGTCGCTGTCGGCGTCCAGTCGGCACTGACCGTGGGCAAGGATTCGGTGATTACCGGCTATCGCGATCACGGCCACATGCTTGCCTATGGCATCGATCCCAAGATCATCATGGCGGAATTGACGGGCCGGCAGGCCGGGATCAGCCACGGCAAGGGCGGATCGATGCACATGTTCTCGGTCGAGCATGGCTTCTATGGCGGGCACGGCATCGTCGGCGCGCAGGTGCCGCTGGGCGCGGGGCTTGCCTTCAAGCATAAATATAGCGGCGACGGCGGCATCTGCGTCGCCTATTTCGGCGACGGCGCGGCGAACCAGGGCCAGGTTTCCGAAACTTTCAACATGGCCGAGCTATGGAAGCTCCCGATCATCTTCGTGATCGAGAACAACCAATATGCGATGGGCACCAGCGTCAATCGTGCCTCGGCCGAGGATCAGCTTTACCGGCGCGGCGAAAGCTTCCGTATCCCTGGCCTCCAGGTCGATGGGATGGATGTGCTCGCGGTGCGCGGCGCGGCGGAGATGGCGGTGGAATGGGTGCGTGCCGGCAAGGGGCCGGTGCTACTCGAACTCAAGACCTATCGCTATCGCGGCCACTCGATGTCCGATCCGGCCAAATATCGCTCGCGCGATGAGGTGCAGGCGGTACGCGAGAAATCCGATCCGATCGAGCATGCGCGCAAGCGACTGGAGGAAATGGGCGTCGGCGACGACGAACTGAAGACGCTGGAGAAGGATATCCGCCGCATCGTCCAGGACGCGGCCGATTTCGCCGAGCAATCGCCCGAGCCCGAAGCCGGGGAACTCTATACTGACGTGCTGGTGGGGCAATATTGATGCCGATCGAACTCAAGATGCCCGCGCTTTCTCCGACGATGGAGGAAGGCACGCTGGCCAAATGGCTGGTGAAAGAAGGCGACGCGGTGAAATCCGGCGACATTCTCGCCGAGATCGAAACCGACAAGGCGACGATGGAGTTCGAGGCGGTCGACGAAGGGACGGTCGCGAAGATCCTCGTTGCCGAGGGGACCGATGGGGTGAAGGTGGGGGCGCCGATCGCGCTGATCGCCGAAGAAGGCGAGGACGCCTCCGCCGCCGCATCCGCGCCCGCGAAGGAGGTGGCGCCGAAGGAGGAAGCCAAGCCGCAGGCGCCCGCGCCCGAATCCGCGACGCCGCATCAGATGGAAACTGCCGCGCGCGATCTCGTTGCCGCCGTCGCCCAGACGCATGACGATCCGGAGGTGCCCGAGGGCATCGAACTGGTGAAGACCACGGTGCGCGAGGCGCTGCGCGATGCGATGGCCGAGGAGATGCGCGCCGACGATACCGTCTTCGTGATGGGCGAGGAAGTCGCGCAATATCAGGGCGCGTACAAGGTGACGCAGGGCCTGCTTGAGGAATTTGGCGACCGGCGCGTGATCGATACGCCGATCACTGAATATGGTTTTGCCGGCGTCGGCACGGGCGCGGCGATGGGCGGGTTGAAGCCGATCGTGGAGTTCATGACCTTCAACTTCGCGATGCAGGCGATCGACCATATCGTCAATTCGGCCGCCAAGACCAATTACATGTCGGGCGGCCAGATGCGTTGCCCGGTTGTGTTCCGGGGGCCGAACGGCGCCGCCGCGCGCGTCGCCGCGCAGCACAGTCAGAACTATGCGCCCTGGTATGCCGCCGTCCCCGGCCTCGTGGTAATCGCGCCCTATTCGGCCGCCGACGCGAAGGGACTGCTCAAGGCCGCGATCCGCTGCCCCGATCCGGTGGTCTTCCTCGAAAATGAACTGCTCTACGGCCAGAGCTTCGAGGTGCCGAAGCTCGATGATTATGTGCTGCCGATCGGCAAGGCGCGGATCGTGCGCGAGGGCCGCGACGTGACGCTGGTAAGCTACACGATCGGCGTCGGCGTCGCGCTGGAGGCGGCAGAGGCGCTGGCGGGCGAAGGCATCGATGCCGAGGTGATCGATCTGCGCACGCTGCGCCCGCTCGACAAGGAAACGGTCCTGAAGAGTCTCGCCAAGACGAACCGCATGGTCGTCGTCGAGGAAGGCTGGCCGGTCTGCTCGATCTCGTCGGAGATCATCGCGATCGCGATGACCGAGGGCTTCGACGACCTCGACGCTCCGGTGCTGCGCGTCACGAATGAGGATGTGCCGCTGCCTTATGCGGCCAATCTCGAGAAGCAGGCGCTCCTCAACGTGGACGACGTGGTCGCTGCCGCGCGCAAGGTCTGCTACAAGGATTGAGCGCAAGGGCGGCCCTGAGGAGGGCCGCCCGACTCCCTCTTACTGGACGAGGTGCGCGGTCGCGACCGCCTGACGGAACAGAGCGGCGAGGGCGGCTGAAATGTCGTCGTCGGTCGTCACCGTATAGAGCAGGCCGGGTGAGGCGCAGGACCGCAGCGCAGGCTCGACCTTGTCGAGATAGGGCTTCACGTTGGTCTGCGACCAGGCGTTGCCCTCCAGCGATTCGGGCAGATATTCGGTGTAGAGGATGGCGATGCGGATGCCGCGCGCCTTGATCGCGTTGCACTTGTCGATATGCGCCTTCTGCAATTCGCGATGGGTGCGGCCGCCGCCTATATCCTCGTCGCTCATGCCGTCGGTGATGATGAACAGGATTTCCTGCGGCGTGCTGTCGGCCGATCCGTTGCCCGGATCGGGCATCAGGCTGTCCATTTGCTTGAAGGCGTCGAGGAACTCGCTCGACTTGTCGTCGATATTCTTGCTGCTCGTGATGTAGCTGTTCTTGTACCAGCGCGTGATCGGCAGGCCCGTCGCGCTCGTCTTGATGCTGTCGAGATCGGTAGTGAGTGTTGCCACGGTCTTGAAATTGGGCGCATAGTCGAAGCGACTGACCGCCATCCGATAGGTCACTTCGTTCGCCTGAGCCATGTCCTTGGCGACATCCATAAGGTCGCGGACGGCGACCTGCTCGGCATCGATACGCATCGTGATGCCCTTATTCTGGGCGAGCCAATAGGAGTCGGCGAAGGTTCCGTCCGGAAACTTGACGTTGCCGCTGCCGTCGAAACAGGCGGGAACGTCCTGCCGCAACGGGTTTCTGCAATTGGGCAGGTTGGTCGAGACGTTCTGCTTGCTGACATAGATGCCTTCGTCATGCGGCTGCGACAGGTGGCAGGCAAAGGCGCAGTTCGTCAGTTCGCGCATCTTCTTGAGCCCCGCGGAGGTCGACGGCAGCAGCATTGACGGTGAGGTGTCGAGCAGCAGGTAGAAATCGATATTGGGCGCGGCGATCGCGTTGGATTGAGACGAGCCGCCGATCGCGATCGTCTTCATTCCCAATATGCCCGCGAAGGAGTTCACCGATTGCGCGCTATAGGAAACGGTCACTGTACGGTCGTTCGTCGTCCCCGGCGTTCCCGCCGCGATGTCCACCTTGAGGTCCGCCGGATCGTAGATCAGCCCAGGGAGATTCTTAACCTGTGCGTTGAACATGTTCGTGGCAGCCGCGCGCGCGTCGGCCTCGGTTCGCTTCATCATCGGCTGGGTCACGGCAGCGAGGGCGGCGGCGTCGGCGGCGGCGTTCAGCCGCGTCTGAAGGCGTGCGGCGCGCGAATAATCGATGCCGACGCCGGTCGCCAGCACCAGCGGCACGATCGAGAAGGCGACGAGCAGCAGCACATTGCCCCGCCGGTCGCGTCCCAAACGGCTCAGCAGGGCTTTCAACGATGCGATGCGCATGAGATGGCGTCCCTGGATGCCGGGCCTCGCGAGCGACCGACGATCATGTCTTGAGCTCGACCGAATTGGAGGCGCGCGGGCTCATGATGATCTCGTCGCGCATGGGAATCCGGCCGATCAGGCCCTGGCCGACGACGGGCGTATAGTCGTAGGTCATCTCGCCGACGAGAATCCAGGTGTTGGGCTGGCGGATTTCGGCGGGAACGTCGAAGCTTTCGCCTGGCGTAAGGCCGTCGCCATCGGTCGGATAGCTCCACATGACGGTGCCGTTGCCGTCCTTGTCGATCGCGATCTGCGACACGCTCATGCTGGCATGGGCCGTCGAATAGGGCGCCATCACCTGCCGCGAGGCGTTGAGGATCGTCGCAAGGTCGGCGTTCGTCACCGAGGTGTAGCGCGATGTCAGATCGACGATCGATCGCGTGGCGATCGTCACCTTGCGCTGCGCCGCGATCGCATCGGAAAGCTGATAACCACCCAGATAGAGCAGGATCAGGAAGGGCAGCACCAGCGCAAACTCGATCGCCGAGACGCCACGCCGGTCCTGCCTCAGCGAATGGGCGGCGCTCATGTATAGGCTTCCCGCTTGAACACCGCCGTCGCCATCAGCAGGCGCTGACCGTTCGACAAGGTCGACAGGTCGAAGCCTAGCGGGCCGGGCGCGACCGACCAGAGATAGATCACCTTCATCACGACGATGTCGCCCGGATTGCCCGGATCATAGGCTGTGGCGTTGGTCGGCTTGCCGTCCGACCCGAAGGTGATCGTCGGTGCAGTCGTGTCCGCGCTTGAGAAGCTGTTCGCGGTCTGTACGTCCACCAATACGTTGGCGCATTTGAGGAAGGCGGGCAGCGAATCGCACACCGCCTTGTTGAAATCGGCCCTTTTCATGCCCTGCCGCTGGACGGCGCCCGTCAGGATCAGGCGGCCGGCCTTCTCGGCGGTGGTTTCCAGCACCTGTTGGGCAAAGAAGGTGAGGCTGGTCTGCACGATCGCGATCAGCAAGGCGATCAGCGGCGCTGCGATCACCGCGAACTCGACAAGCGTCGCGCCGCGCGCATGGCGGCGGAGCGGCTTCAGCCGGGCCCAAAGTCGCGGTGGTCGCGCGAACCTCATCGATGATCCACTTGGAAAAATAGCTCTGAATCGGTTCTTTCGCATGACGCCCGTTAAGAAAGGCTCAAGCGCCATGCGGATTTCGTGCTGTTCCGGACGCCCGCGAACTGCTCTAGAGCAGCGGCCATGGCCGATATCGCTGATCCCGAACGCGCGCTGGCGCTCGTCTATGCTCCGGCGGCGCGGCGCGAGGCTCTGGCGGCGCTCTGGCGGCTCGACGAGCGGCTGGGCGAGGTGCTGCGGCTCGCGCATGAGCCGCTGATCCGCGCGATCCGCCTCGCCTGGTGGCGCGAGTCGTTGGAGAAGCTCGACGCCGGCATCGCTTCGCCCGAGCCGCTACTGGTTGAGGTGACGAATATGATCCTGCCGCTCGGCATTGGCGGCGCGGAACTGGCGGCGATCGAGGCGGGCTGGGCGGCGCTGGCCGACGATGTGGATGCGGCGGCGGTGCTGGCGCATGGCAAACGGCGGGGACGGCCGCTCTTCACGCTCGCCGCACGGCTGCTTTCCGGCGAGGCCGCGTCCGACATCGCCGATGCCGGCGAGGGCTGGTCGCTCGTCGATATCCTGCCACGGCTGGAGGATGGGGAGGCGCGTGCGGCGGCGATCGCGCGTGCCAAGGTGTGCCTCGCGCCGCTCGCGGGCCGCTATTGGCCGAAGCCGCTGCGTGCGCTGGGCATGTTGACAGTGCTCGCGCAGCGCGATCTTCGTCGTGGTGATGTGCGGCAGCCGGGCGCGCCCGGGCGGCTGGCGCGTGCGCTATGGCTTTCGATTTGCGGGCGATGAACCAAAAAGGGGAGGGGGGGGAATGCGACAGTTTCTGGCGGGTGGACTGGCGGCTTTGCTGCTCGTGGCGGGCGGGCTCTTCTGGTGGAAGAGCCTCGCGCAAGCCGACAGCCCGGTCGTGCCGCCAGCGCCTTCTGGCGCTCTCGCCGCGGCCGCTGAGCCGTTGGCTGCACCGCCCGCCGCCAGTGAGAAGACGCGCGAGGAGCGGCGCTTCGCCCGCTATGACCGTGACAAGAATGGCCAGATCGTGCGCGACGAATATCTGCGCAGCCGCCGTCGTGCGTTCGAGAAGCTGGACGTGAATGGCGACGGCCGCCTCTCGTTCGAGGAATATGCGGTGAAGACGGCGGAGAAGTTCGCCAAGGCCGATGCCGATCGTTCCGGCGCGCTGACGCCTGCCGAGTTTGCCACCACGCGCGTGGTGCGGAAGACCAGGCCGAAGCCAAATTGTCCGCCGGCGCAGGCATCGACGGACGACGAAAGCTAAGTCAGCGCACGCCCGCGATCCGCGTCATCCGCCAGGCGGCAAGCAGGCCGATCAGCGCAAGCGGAATCGCCGTCACATAGACCCAGACGGCGGCGTTACGCGCCGCTTCGGTGCTGAGCCCGGCCGAGAAGCCGGCGAAATTGGCGGCGGCGCCGGCAATCGCCGCGCCGATCGCCTCGCCGGTCTGCCGCACCGCGATCAGGCCCGAACTTCCGATCGCGCGATCCTCGTCGGACAGGGAGGCGAGCACGCGACGGTTCATCAGCGCCGAGGAAAGGCCATAACCCGCGCCCATGGTCGCCGCCGCGAGGATGATGAGGATGATCGGCCCGTCGCGCATGGTGAGCGCGAGCAGGATCGGGCCGGCGAGCACACAAGCCGCGCCCGTCCTGATCCAGCGGTTCGCCGTCTCCGGCGCTGTGCCCGCGACGTAGAGCGCGGCGATCGTCCAGGCCATTGCGTGCGCCGCGACGGCATAGCCCGCCTCCAGCGGCGAAAGGCTGTGAAGCTGTTGCAGGAAAGCGGGTCCATAAATCAGGAAACCCACCGATGTCGCCATCAGCGCGAACATCGCCGCATAGCCCGACCCGCCGACGGTGCTTAGATCGGCAACGTGGCGGGGCAGCAGATGCGTCGCGGCGCGGGCGTCGATCTTCAGCACCACGAACAGGATGGCGAGCGCCAGCGCGGCGAGACCGAGCGCCTTGACCGGCGACCCGCTGATATCGGCCAGAGCCAGCGCGACGGCGGCGAGGCCGAGTATCGTCAGCTGTCGCCACGCGACGCCAACCGAGCGGGCCGGCACAATGTTGCGGCCGAGCAGGCGGGTGGCGGCGAGCGAGAAGATTACTGCTTGCGCCGCGAAGAACCAGAAAACCGCGCGCCAGTCGCCGAGTTCGGCAAAGACGCCGCCTAGCAGCGGCCCCAATATGGTCGCGACCCCCCAGACGGCGGCGACCGCGCCGAACACACGCGCCAGATGACGCTCCGGGAAAAGAAAGGCGATCGCGACCATGGCGAGGCCCGATATCCAGCCGCTGCCGACGCCCTGGATGACGCGCCCGATCAGAAAAAAGGTCATGTTCGGAGCGAGCGCGCTGAACAAGCATCCGCCCGCGAAGACAAGGCCGGAAAGCACCGTGGCGCGACGCAGGCCGACGATTTCGGACAGGCGGCCCGCGCTCGCCCCCGCCATGATCGCGCCGATCAGAAAGCCGGCGACTGCCCAACTGAAATAGGCGTAGCCACCCAGATCGGCGCCGACGCTGGGCATGATCGTCGCGGTAACAAGGCTGTCGGCGGCATTGATCCAGACGCCGAGGCAGATGAGGATGAATCGCGGCAACCGCCCTTCGCCGAGCAGATCGGCCCACCCCGTTTCATGTTTGTCGAAGGACGTCATCGCCGTTCGATACCGGCGGAGATCGGGCGTTGAAAGCCTTGTTCACCATTCCGGCGCGGCGGCCCCGAGGCAAAGCGAGGCGTCCTTCCGCCGAAAGCGAAGCGCAACATATTGCCGCCTTCGCGGCGCGCTGCTACTAAATGCGAAAGGTTCGCAAGAAGGCGAACAAGGGGCAGGTCGGATGAGAAAGGTAGTCAATGAGTTTCATGATTCCTTCCCCCGGCGGCGAGGCCCTGGCCGCGCCGCATATCGTGATCGACGCGGTCCGGTGCTGGCGCGCCGCGCGGGATGTGGGCGAACCGGTGCAGCCCTGCCTCTTCGCGGCGCTGCGCGTCCACGACTGCGATATCCTCGCGCCGGTCTTCGACAGTCTGATGACGCTCTGCGAATCGGCGCTCGGCCGTCCGCTGGAAGTTGGCGACGGCGCCGGTGTTTCGGCGGACGAACATCTTCTGCTCGACCTGCTCGGCGGGGTAAGGCCGTCGGGCGCCTGTTTCGTCTGTGGTGAAGGAATCGCGACCGCGCTCGATTGCGCGCTGTGCTCGACGCGGATCATGATGGCGCTTGCTTGCGCGATGCCTGCTGGAGGCGCGCGCCTGCACTAACTTATGCCATAATGATAATTATTCGCAAATGTTTTGAAATTGCGAAGCCTTCGCGTTATGCGAGGCCCGGTCTTGGGATTCGCACGTCGATGTCGGGAATGGAGAAACGCCGGAAGAGCCGCCGGGCCTTCTGGATGAAGCAGTTGCACCAATGGCATTGGATGAGTTCCGCCATTTCGCTGATCGGGCTGCTGCTGTTCGCTGTTACCGGCATCACGCTCAATCATGCGGCGGATATCGAGGGCTCGCCTGTCGTCCGGGATCGGCAGGCGCAATTGCCAGCCGCACTTCTCGCCCCGCTCGCGCCGCACGACGATGCTGACGAAAAGAAACCGCTGCCGCCGCCGATCGCGACCTGGATCGGCACCCAGCTTGGCCTGAAGGCGCAGGGAATGGCTGAATGGTCGGCCGATGAAATCTATCTGGCGCTACCCCGGCCGGGCGGCGACGCCTGGGTTTCGATCGACCGGACGAGCGGCGCCGTCACCAGCGAGACGACCGATCGGGGCTGGATCTCTTACCTCAACGATCTGCATAAGGGCCGCAATGCCGGCGTCGCGTGGAAATGGGCGATCGACATCTTCGCGGCTGCCTTCCTCATCTTCGCACTGACCGGGCTCGTCCTGCTTCAGATCCACTCGGTGCGCCGGCGTTCGACCTGGCCGCTGGTCGGCCTCGGCCTCGCCCTTCCCGCCCTGATCGCCATCATCTTCATTCATTGAGGAGCCTTGCCGCATGAAGATCCGCTATCATACCGTGATCGCCGGGCTGCCCCTCGCCGCCTTCGGCACCGGCACGCTCGCGCTGCCGGCGCAGGCAGCGGGGATCGACCTCACCGTCACCATCCCGCGGCTGCACGTCGCCGAATATCACCGGCCCTATGTGGCGATGTGGATCGAGGCGAAGGACAAGCCCGACGTGCGCACCCTCGGCATCTGGTACGACTATGATATGAAGAAGGGCGAAGGCACCAAGTGGCTTCGCGACGTTCGCATGTGGTGGCGCAAGGCCGGCCGTTCCCTGACCCTTCCCGCTGACGGCATCACCGGCGCGACGCGGGCGCCGGGGCCGCAGAAAATCTCTTTCACCGCCGGTCGTGCGCCGCTCGGTACGCTCGCGCCGGGCCACTATGAGCTGGTCGTCGAGGCGGCGCGCGAGGTGGGCGGGCGCGAACTGGTGCGGCTGCCCTTCCAATGGCCCGCCAAAACCCCGCAGACGGTGCGCGCCACCGGCAACACCGAACTCGGCGCGATCACCGCCGTCATCAAGCCTTGAATCCGGGAGCTACAGCCATGAAAAGCCGTTTCGCTTTGCTCGTCGCCGGCATGGCCGCCGTCACTCTCCTCGCCACGCCGGCGCTGGCGCATCGCCAATGGATGCTGCCGTCGGCCACCACCGTCTCGGGCGACGACGTATGGGTGACGGTGGACGCCGCCGTGTCCAACGATCTGTTCTATTTCGAACATTTCCCGATGCGCCTCGATACCATCCGCGCCTGGGCGCCCGACGGCAGCGAGGCGAAGCTCGAAAATGCCTCCACCGGTCGCTATCGCAGCACGTTCGATGTCCATCTGACACAGAAGGGCACGTATAAGATCGCCTCGCTCAGCGACGGCATCGGCGGCAGCTACACGCTGAACGGCGAGGAGAAACGCTTGCCGCGTGGCACGACCGCCGACAAGCTGGCCAGCGCCATCCCGACGGGGGCGAGCGACGTCAAGATTTCCGAGCATGTCGGCCGCAACGAGATTTTCGTGACCTCGGGCGAGCCGAGCGACGGCGTGCTGAAGCCGACCGGCAAGGGGCTGGAACTGGAGCCGATCACCCATCCCGACGATCTGATCGCGGGCGAGGAAGCCCGCTTCCGCTTCCTGATCGACGGCAAGCCCGCGCCGGGCATCGACGTGACGATCATTCCCGGCGGTATCCGCTATCGCAACCAGCTCAACGACAAGACGCTGAAGACTGACGCCAAGGGCGAACTGGCCTTCACCTGGCCCGAACCCGGTTTCTATTGGCTGAACGCGACCGCCAAGGACACGAACACCGGCATCCCGCGCGCGACCGAACGGCGGATGAGCTATGTGACCACGCTGGAGGTGCAGGCCCCCTGATGGATCAGGCGCCACGCATCGCCATACCGCCCGGCGTTTCGCCAACCGCCTTTGCGGAGCGGGAGGCGCAAGGCCGGGTGGTGACGCTGGGCGGACCGACGATGGGGACGCGCTGGTCGGTCGGGATCGTCTCGCCGCCGATCGGCATCGAGGGGCAGATCGAGGCGCTGCTCGCGACGATCATCGCGGAGATGAGCAACTGGGAGCCGGATTCCGCAGTCAGCCGCTTCAACCGCGCGCCGGCGGGAAGCTGGCATATGCTGCCTCCGGGTTTCTTCACGGTGCTGGAAGCAGCGTTGGCGCTGGCGGCCGATAGCGACGGCGCCTTCGATCCGACGATCGGCAGGCTGGTCGATCTGTGGGGTTTCGGCCCCGCACCCTTCGCCGGCATACCCGATGTTGATGAGATCGCCGCCTGCGAGCGGCAGGGCTGGCGCGCAGTGACGCTCGACCGCGCCGCGCGGCGGGCGTTGCAGCCGGGCGGCGTGGCGCTCGACCTGTCGGGCATCGCCAAGGGCTATGCGGTCGACCGTCTCGCCGCGCTGCTTCGCGTGCGCGGCTGCCGCCATTTCCTCGTCGAGATCGGCGGGGAGTTGCGCGGCGAAGGTATCAAGCCCGACGGACAACCCTGGTGGGTCGACATGGAGGCGCCGGTCGCAGGCATGGCCCTGCCGCCTCTCCGTGTGGCGCTGCACCAGATATGTGTCGCGACATCGGGCGATTATCGCCGCTTCTTCGAGCGGGAGGGCAGGCGTTTCGCCCATACGATCGACCCTCGCACCGGCGCCCCGATCGGGGAAGCGCCGGCCGCCGTCACCGTGCTGCACGAAAGCTGCATGATGGCCGACGCGCTGGCCACCGCGATCACCGTCCTCGGCGTGGAGGACGGGCTGGCCTTCGCCACCGCGCGCGACATCGCGGTTCGTATCGTCATGCGTGAGCGCGGAGGCCTCGCGGAATATCTTTCGCCCGCGCTCACGGCGATGCTTTAGGTCCGTCGACTTCGCCATTCCGACGAAAGTCGGAATCCATGGGCAGCGAGTCGATCGAAAGGCAAGCGAGCCGAGTCCATGGACCTCGACCTTCGTCGAGGTGACAGGGAGAGCGCCGCCCCTTTCAGAAGCTGTAGACCAACGTCGCGCGTGTCAGCGTGTCGAGCTTGTCGCGTGGCGCGGGGGCGTTGCGTTCATAGGTGAGATTGTAGGAGAAACGCGCCTTGAGCGCGCCGATCAGCTTTGTGTCGAGGGCGGTGGTGGCGACGGCGTTATTGTTGCCGGATTCAAGGTAAACCGCCGCATTTTGTGAGAAATCGAGCGTCGGTGTGATCTTCCACTTGATGTTCATCGAGGCGCGGCCGGCGACCGTCGTCCTCTCGGGTTCGTCGATATAGTCGGTCAGTCGCAGTGCCGGGCCGCCTTCGAAATCGACCTTCAGATCCTTTTCCGAAACGACGGTATAGCCGATGCCCGCGCCGGCGGTGTAGCGGCTGTCATAGCCGAGCAGGCGATCATGCTCATATTGGCCGAGACCATAGGCGTAGAGCCGGTCGCCGAACTTGTAGTTGGGCTGCCAGGCGGCGTTGAACCGCTCGGCGGTGGTTTCGCCGGCGGTCTGTTGGAAATCGGCGCGCGCGGAAATTTCGTGCCGCCAGTGAAGGCCCTCCTTGGTGAGCTTGAGCGAGCCATAGACGCCCAGGCTGCGGGTATTGCCGGTGGAACGCGAGGCACCCGCCTCGATCTGGCCCTTCCAATTGTCGAGCAGGGCGGCGTTGGCCAGTGCTTCGGCCTTTTCGCGTGCAGCGATCGCCTTCGCCTCGGCCACCTCGGCATCATGCTGCGCGACGAGCGCGTCTATCTGCGCGACGCCGTCGGGATAAAGCTTGCGCGCGAGCGTCGCGACCGACTTGATCGCCGCTTCATTCCCTTCCTTGATCGCGGTTTCCACCATCCGGCGCGCGGGCGGCGGCAGCGCGACCGCCTCGGGCGAGGGCATGTTGACGACGATCGGCGCGTCCGGCGCATCGATGATCGGCGGCTCGGGCGGCGGCGGTGGCGCGACCTCGACCGAAAAGGGCAGGAGCGAGGCGTCGTCCGTCACGGTCGGGATCGGTGGCGGGGGCGGCGGGGGCGAGGCCGCGAGCGCGGCCAGGCTGAGAAGCATCATAGATATGGGTCCGGACGATCAGAGATAGGACGCGAATTCGCTTAGCACATCCTCATAGAGCTTGCGTTTGAACGGCACGATCAGATCGGGCAAATCTTTCGGCTCGGCCCATTTCCAGGCGCGAAACTCGGGATGCGGCGTGGCCAGATTCACGTCAGCATCGGTGCCGAGGAAACGCGCGAGGAACCATGTCTGCTGCTGCCCGCGATACCGTCCCTGCCAGAGCTTGCCGATGAGGTCCTCGGGCAGATCGTAAAGCAGCGTCCGGCTCGCGCAGGCGACGATCTCGACAAGCGCGGGGGAAATCCCCGTCTCCTCCTCCAGCTCACGCAGCGCGGCGGCCTCCGGCTTTTCGCCCGGATCGAGTCCGCCCTGCGGCATCTGCCACGCCTCAAGCGCGTTATCGAGACGCTGGCCGACGAAGACCTGCCTTGTCGGGTTCAGCAGCATCACGCCCGCGGCGGGGCGATAGGGGAGTTCTTTCATACAATTACACGTCCTGCTTCGGCGATCATCGGCTGCAATAAGGCGAGGCGGAACCATGCGCGCCTCCTGGTGGAAAGGTTTGGCCATGGACGCGCTTTCTCCCAGGCTGCCGCGAAACATTAGCCACGGGCATGGGGCCAAGTCGAGCGGATCAGCCAAAAGCTGCATCGCGCCTACATTTTCTTCGTTGAGACGCCACTTGCGGAAGCGTAGGGGAGTGCCATCTGCATGATATATCCAATGTCAGAGGTTTCTATCCCCATGGCTTCAGCCGCACGCGAACTCACTCCCCGCGAGGCGGAGGCGCGTCCGCCTCGTGAAGAGGTGGTGGTCCGCTTCGCCGGCGACAGCGGCGACGGCATGCAGCTTACCGGCGGTCAGTTCACGCTTTCGACGGCGCTGGCCGGCAACGATCTGGCGACGTTCCCCGACTTTCCGGCGGAGATACGCGCGCCGCAGGGGACGACCTTCGGCGTCTCAGCCTTCCAGATCAATTTCGGATCGACCGCGATCGATACCGCCGGCGACCAGCCTGACGTGCTGATCGCGATGAACCCAGCCGCGCTCAAGACCAATGTGGCGGCCCTGAAGCCTGGCGGCCTCATCATCGCCGACGAGGGCGAGTTCGGGGCGCGCAATCTTGCCAAGGCGGGCTATGAGGTGAGCCCGCTTACCGACGGATCGCTCGCCCGCTGGCAGTTGCTGGCGTTCAACATCTCGCAGTTGACGCTCGACGCGGTGAAGCCGTTCGGCCTTGGCAACAAGGAGGCGCTGCGCTGCAAGAACATGTGGACGCTGGGGCTCGCGCTCTGGATGTTCGATCGCGATCGCGCGCCGATTATCAAGTGGCTGCGCACCAAGTTCGCCAAGGCGCCCCAACTGGCCGAGGCGAATATCGCCGCGCTCAATGCCGGCCACGCCTATGGCGAGACGGCCGAATTGTCTGGCCCGATGAAGCAGCATCATATCGCCCCCGCGCCGGCGGAGGCGGGGCTGTACCGCACGGTGACGGGCGCGGAATCGATCTCGCTCGGCCTTGTCGCGGGCGCGCAACTGGCCGGGCTGCCGATGTTCTTCGGTGGCTATCCGATCACGCCCGCTTCGGCGATCCTCCATCATCTCGCCCGCCTGAAGGAGTTCGGCGTCACCACCTTCCAGGCGGAGGATGAGATCGCGGCGGTCGCCTCGGCGATCGGGGCCTCCTATGCGGGAAGCTTGGGCGTCACCTCCTCCTCGGGGCCGGGCATCGCGCTCAAGACCGAGGCGATCGGGCTTGCGATCATGACCGAGCTGCCGCTGGTCATCATCAATTCGCAGCGCGGCGGCCCCTCGACCGGCCTGCCCACCAAGACCGAGCAGTCCGACCTTTACCAAGCCGTCTATGGCCGTAACGGTGACGCGCCCCTCGCGGTGATCGCCGCGCGCTCGCCCGCCGACGCCTTCGATTGCGCGATCGAAGCGGTGCGGCTCGCCACGCAGTTCATGACGCCGGTGATCCTGCTGACCGACGGCTATATCGCCAATGCGGCGGAGCCATGGAAGGTGCCCGACGTGGCGGCTTATGCGCCCTTCCCGACGGCGTTTCTGACGAGCGTGCCCGAGGGCGGTTTCCAGCCTTATGCGCGCGACGAGAAGTTGGCGCGGCCGTGGGTGAAGCCTGGCACACCCGGCCTGCTCCACCGCATCGGCGGCATCGAGAAGCAGGACAAGACCGGCAACATCGATTATTCGCCTACCAACCACCAGCAGATGACCGATCTGCGCAAGGCGAAGATCGACGGCATCGCCGATCATATTCCCGAGCAGGCGGTGGAACTGGGCGAAACGAGCGGCAGGCTCGCCGTCGTCGGCTGGGGATCGACCTATGGGCCGATCCGCCAGGCTGTGAGCCGCGCGCGGACGCGAGGGCTGGACGTCTCGCACATCCATATCCGCCACATCTGGCCGATGCCACGCAATCTGGGCGCGCTGCTGAAGGGCTATGAGAAGATTCTGGTGCCGGAGATGAACGGCGGCCAGCTCAAGACGGTGCTGCGCGACCAGTTCCTCGTCGATGCGCGATCGCTCAGCAAGGTATCGGGCCAGCCCTTCCGCATCGCCGAGATCGAGGCCGCCATCGAGGAGGCGCTGGCATGAACGAGATGACGACGCTGAAGACCACGCCGAAAGATTGGGAGAGCGACCAGGAAGTTCGCTGGTGCCCCGGCTGCGGCGACTATGCGATCCTGAAAGCGGTGCAACGCACGCTCCCCGAACTGGGCGTGCGGCCGGAAAATACCGTGTTCGTGTCGGGCATCGGCTGCTCCTCGCGCTTTCCTTATTATATGGAAACCTACGGCTTCCACACGATCCACGGCCGCGCGCCGGCGATCGCGACGGGGGTGAAGCTCGCCAATCCCGAACTCGACGTATGGATCATCACTGGCGACGGCGACGCGCTGTCGATCGGCGGCAACCATACGATGCACCTGCTGCGCCGCAATCTCGACTGCCAGATACTGTTGTTCAACAACGAGATTTACGGGCTGACCAAGGGCCAATATTCGCCCACCAGCCGGGCGGGCACGCGCTCGCCCTCGACGCCGTTCGGATCGGTCGACCGGCCGGCGAGCCCCTGCGCCTTCGCCCAAGGATCGGGCGCGCGCTTCATCGCGCGGGGCATCGACACGCACAAGAAGCTGCCCGACGTGCTTAAGGCCGCGCACGCGCACAAGGGCGCGAGCTTCGTCGAGATATTCCAGAACTGCATCGTCTATAATGACGACGTGTTCGCCGGCTTCACCGACAAGAAGGCCGCGCCCGACAACCAGATATGGCTCGAGCATGGCGAGCCGATGCTGTTCGCCAACGGCACGAAGGGGCTGGCGCTCGACAAGAGCGACCTGCGCCTCCACGTCGTCGACGTGGTGGATGGGAACTGGGAGGCGGCCGGCGTGATCCGGCACGACCAGACCAATCCCGGCATAGCCCGCATGCTGATCGATCTCAGCCCGCAGCGTGGTCAACCGATGGCGCTGGGCGTGATCTACAATGATCCGCGTCCCACCTTTGACAGCGCGGTCGTCGCCCAGAATGCGGAAGCGGCGAAGGGCAAGACGGCCGATCTCCAGGCGCTGATCTCGAAGGGGCAGACCTGGCAGGTCGAAAAGCAGCCGCATGTGATCTGAAACGACCGCAGGGGGAGCGGATGGGCGGCTATCCGCCTGTGCGGGGGCAGCATCTCGTCACGGCCGATCGCGGTTTCGCCACCGGGGCGGGCCGGCTTGCGAGGCTCGTCGCGCCGGGTTTTCACCGCTTGCTCGATCGGATCGATCGCGGATTGGCGGCGGGCGCGATTGATGCGATCCTGCCCGACGGCACCCGCCGCCTGCTGGGCGGCATCGCGCCGGGGCCGCTACCGATCGTCGAGCTGCATAGCTGGCGACCGCTGCTGCGGCTGATGACCACTGGCTCGGTGGGTTGGTATCGTGGCTGGGCTGAGGGCGAATGGTCGAGCCCCAATCCGGTCGCGCTGTTCGAACTGTTCATGCTCAATCGGCGGACGCTGGGCGGCGCGGCGCGGGCGAAGGGGGCGGCGCGGCTCGCCAATCGCCTTGCCCATGCCTTCCGGCGCAACAGCCGCAAGGGCGCCCGGCGCAACATCGCTTTCCATTACGATCTCGGCAACGATTTCTACGCCGCCTGGCTCGATCCGACGATGAGCTATTCGAGCGCGCTGTTCGCCGAGCCGATCGACGAAGCGGAGCCGCTTGCCGCCGCGCAAGAGCGCAAGGTGCGCGCGTTGCTCGATCGCCTGGCGCTGCTGCCGGGACAGCGGCTGCTGGAGATAGGCTGCGGCTGGGGCGGCCTCGCCGAGATCGCGACGCGCGACTATGGTGTCGAGGTGGTCGGCATCACCCTGTCCGCCGAGCAGAAGGCCTATGCCGAGGAAAGGCTGGCGAAGGCGGGGCATGCCGATCGGGTGTCGATTGAGCTTGTCGATTATCGCGACGTCGAAGGCCAATTCGATGCGGTGGCGAGCGTCGAAATGGTCGAGGCGGTGGGCCAAGCCTATTGGCGCGACTATATGGCCGCGATCGCGCGCGTTCTGAAGCCGGGCGGGCGGGCGGCGATCCAGTATATCGCGATCGACGATGCGATCTTCGCCTCCTATGCGGCCAGCGCCGATTTTATTCAGACCTATGTCTTCCCCGGCGGCATGCTGCTGTCCGAAAGCCGCTTCCGCGCGGCGGCCGAGACGGCGGGGTTGGCATGGCGCGACCGGCGGGGCTTCGGTCTTCATTATGCCGAAACGCTGCGTCGCTGGCGCGCCCTGTTCGACGTCGCGGCCAGAGAGGAGCGGCTGCCGGCCGGGTTCGATCCCGCATTCAACCGGCTCTGGCGCTATTATCTGATGTATTGCGAAGGTGGTTTTCGCGGCCACGGCATCGATGTCGCGCAGGTGACACTGGAGAAGGTGCGCTAGGGCGGAGCGCCGTTTAGTAGGGCTCGCTTTCTTGCGGAGCGTCTCGCTGTCCATGGATTTCGGTTTTCGCCGGAATTACGGGGTGAGATTGAGACGGATGCGCTGGATGGCGACGGCCTAAAGTTGCGTATTCTCTGATGGTTAACGTTCGGGCCAAGGTCTCTTTGGGTCGGCCGCTAGCCCTGTGAAAGCCGCGAGCTTGTTGATCCTTACAATCCCTCTTCGCCGACACGCAGGCGCGCGCCGGTCGGGAAATCCTTACACAACAAAGATAGCAGCGCCTCGGCCACATCGGCGGGCTGGCGGAGTTGCGTCTGATCCTCGCCGGGATAAGCGAGCGCGCGCATCCGTGTAGCGGTGGCGCCGGGATTGACGATAGCGACGCGGATATTGCCGATCGCGCGCATTTCCTCGGCATAAGCAAGCATCAGTGTTTCCAGTGCCGCCTTCGACGCGCCATAGGCGCCCCAATAAGCGCGGGGCTCGGCGGCGACGGTGGAGGTGAGCGCGATGATGCGCGCCTTGTCGCTCGCCCGCAGCATCGGATCGAAGGCCGCGATCAGCGCCTGCTGCGCCGAGATGTTGAGCGTGATGAGCCGCGCGAATTCTTTTGGATCGATCGCGGGCACCGGACTCAGCGAGCCGAGCATTGCGGCATTGAGCACGAGAATGTCGAGCGCCTTCCAGCGATCGGCCATCGCGGCGGCGAGCCGGCCGATGCTGTCGCCGTCGGCCAGGTCCATCGGCGCGATCGTTGCGGTGCCGCCGGCGGCGTGTATACGCTCCTCGACCTCCTCCAGCCCACCGGAGGTGCGCGCGGTCAGCACCACATGAGCGCCGGCCTTGCCGAGCGTTTCCGCCGTCGCCGCGCCGATGCCGCGCGATGCGCCGGTGACGAGCGCCAGCCGGCCTTCCAGAGGTCTGTCGGTCATGCTTATCGGAATTCCCTGAACGAGATACGTTTTGGTTCGTGTAAGGCTTGGTTCGTGTAAGGCGTCTGGCTAGACGACGACGCGCTCGGCGAGCAGTGCAAGCTGGTCGGCCGGCGCGATATCCTCATGATCGGTGAGGCGGGTCGGATAGTCGCCGGTGAAGCAGGCATCGCAATAATGCGGCCGCTCGGCATCGCGGCCGGGCTCACCCAGCGCGCGATAAAGGCCGTCGACCGAGATGAAGGCGAGGCTGTCGGCGCCGATATAATTGGCCATTTCCGCCACCGTCATCTGCGCGGCGAGCAGCTTCGCCCGCTCGGGCGTGTCGACGCCGTAGAAACAGCTATGGCGCGTCGGCGGGCTGGCGATGCGTAGATGCACCTCGGCGGCGCCCGCCTCGCGCAGCATCTGGAGGATCTTCACGCTGGTCGTGCCGCGCACGATCGAATCGTCGATGAGGACGAGGCGCTTGCCGTCGATCAGCGCACGATTGGCGTTGTGCTTCAGCTTGACGCCGAGATGGCGGACCTGATCGCCCGGCTGGATGAAGGTGCGCCCCACATAATGCGAGCGGATGATGCCTAGCTCGAACGGGATGCCCGACTGCTGGGCGTAGCCGATCGCGGCGGGCACGCCCGAATCGGGCACGGGGATAGTGAGGTCGGCCTCCACTGGGCTTTCGATCGCCAGTTCCGCGCCGATCCGCTTGCGGACCGAATAGACCGACGATCCGTCGACGATCGAGTCGGGCCGGGCGAAATAGACTTGCTCGAAAACGCAGGGGCGGGGGCTGACGGGCGCGAAGGGGCGATGCGACCGCACACCGCGATCGGAGATGATGACAAGCTCACCGGGCTCGATATCGCGCAGATATTTGGCGCCGACCACGTCGAGCGCCACCGTTTCGGAGGCGACGATGTACGATTCGCCGACCTTGCCCATGACGAGCGGCCGGATGCCCAGCGGATCGCGGCAGGCGATCATGCCCTCGGGCGTCAGGCAGATCAGCGAATAGGCGCCTTCGAGTTGTTTCAGCGCGTCGATGAACTTGTCGAGCAGCGTCCGGTAGCTGGAGGTGGCGACGAGATGGATGATCGTCTCGGTGTCGCTGGTCGACTGGAAGATCGAACCGCGCTGGATCAGCGTGCGGCGGAGCCGGGCCGCGTTCGAGATATTGCCGTTATGGGCCACCGCGAAGCCGCCTGACGCCAGCTCGGCGAACAGAGGCTGGACATTACGCAGCGCCGTCTCGCCCGTCGTGGAGTAGCGCACATGGCCGCAGGCAGCGCGGCCGGGCAGCATGTCGATCACATCGGGCTTGTCGAAATTGCCGGCGACATGACCCATCGCGCGATGCGTGTGGAACTGGCGCCCGTCCCAGCTCGTGATGCCGGCGGCCTCCTGGCCGCGATGCTGGAGCGCATGAAGGCCAAGGGCGACCATCGCCGCCGCGGTGTCGGCATCCCAGATGCCGAAAACGCCGCATTCTTCGTGGAGCGTGTCTCCACTCGAGTCGGAATCAAACGGATTGGTGGTGAGCATGTGGGAACCCGCCGTGGCTGGATGCCGCGCATATAGGAAGCCTTGCGGGATTTGTCGCCCTTTTGTCACGATGCATTCCGCATCTTGTCGCCAAGGCTTTCAAGGACCATGGATAAACCATGGATCAAAGGCGTGAAAACAGCAGCCGGCTCGATCCGGCGTATGATGCGAACGGCCTCGTCACCGCTGTAGTTACCGATGCGGCGACGGGCGAATTGCTGATGGTGGCACACATGAATGCCGACGCGGTGGCCCGGACGATCGAGAGCGGCGATGCCTGGTTCTGGTCGCGCTCGCGCGGGCGACTGTGGAAGAAGGGCGAATCGTCGGGCAATGTGCTGAAGGTACGTGAACTGCGCATCGATTGCGATCAGGACGCCTTGTGGGTGAAGGCCGATCCGGCCGGGCCCGCCTGCCACACGGGCGCGCGCTCCTGCTTCTATCGCGTGCTGAAGGACGGCGCGCTGGTGGACGAGCGATGATCCGGCCGCCGCTGTTGATGCTGACGTGAACGGCAATTACAGTGCGGGCATGTCACCGCTCGTCCAAGCCGCCATCGACATGCCGGACGCGCGCAATCGGGAAAAGTTCAGCATTTCCGATCTGGCCGAGGAGTTCGGCATCACCGCGCGCGCGTTGCGTTTCTACGAGGATGAGGGGCTGATCGCGCCCGAGCGGCTTGGGCTGGCTCGTATCTATTCACGGCGCGACCGCGCGCGGCTCGTCTGGATATTGCGCGCGAAGCGGGTGGGATTCAGCCTTGCCGACATTCGCGAGATGATCGATCTGTACGATATCGGTGACGCCTCCGCGGTGCAACGCCGGGCGGCGATCGAGAAATGCCGGGAGAGGATCGCCTTTCTGAAAAGGCAGCGCGAGGATGTCGACGCCGCGATCGACGAACTCGAACATTTCACCGCGCTGGTCGAGACGCTCGACAGGCGCGCATAGTCCTTCACCCAGGAGTATCCCATGCCGACTTATGCCGCGCCTCTTCGTGATACGCGCTACGTGCTCGACGCCGTCGTCGGCCTTGATCGCTACGCCAATCTGCCCGGGTTCGAGAATGCCGGCGCCGATATGGTCGAGGCGGTGCTGACCGAGGGCGCCAAATTCTGCGAGGAGGTGCTCTTCCCGCTCAACCAGAGCGGCGATGCCGAAGGCTGCACGCGCAACGCCGACGGATCGGTGACGACGCCCAAGGGCTTCAAGGAGGCGTACAAGGCGTTCACCGACGCGGGCTGGCCCACGCTTGCCGCGCCGGCCGAGCATGGCGGACAGGCGCTGCCCCATGTCGTCTCGACCGCCTTCGAGGAATATCTGATCAGCGCGAACATGGGCTTCGCCATGTACAACCAGCTCGCGCTGGGGGCGATCTCGGCGATCATGGCGAAGGGCAGCGCCGAGCAGCAGGCGACTTGGGTGCCGAAGATGGCGACCGGCGAGTGGGGCGGGACGATGAACCTCACCGAGCCGCATTGCGGCACCGATCTCGGCCTGATCCGCACCAAGGCGGTGCCGCAGGATGACGGCAGCTACAAGATCACCGGCACGAAGATTTTCATTTCGGCCGGCGAGCAGGACCTGACCGAGAATATCGTCCACCTGGTGCTGGCGAAGATCGCCGGCGCGCCGGATAATGTTAAGGGCATCTCACTGTTCATCGTGCCCAAGATCCTCGTCGAGGCGGACGGGTCGCTGGGCGCGCGCAACGCCGTCTCCTGCGGCTCGATCGAGGAGAAGATGGGGATTCACGCCAACGCGACCTGCGTGATGAACTATGACGGGGCGACCGGCTATCTTGTGGGCGAGGCGAACAAGGGTCTCGCGGCAATGTTCATCATGATGAACGCCGCGCGCCTCGGCGTCGGCCTGCAGGGGCTCGCGCAAGGCGAGATCGCCTACCAGAACGCCGTCCACTACGCGCGCGAGCGGCGGCAGGGGCGTGCGCTCACCGGCCCTGCCGAGCCGGACGAGAAGGCCGATCCGCTGTTCGTCCATCCCGACGTGCGCCGCATGCTGATGGAGTGCAAGGCCGGGCTGGAGGGCGCGCGGGCGCTGTGCCTGTGGGGCGCGTTGCAGGTCGATCTGTCGCACAAGGCGGAGACGGAGGATGAGCGCCAGCGGGCGGACGACCTGATTTCGCTGCTCACCCCTGTCATCAAGGGCTATGTCACCGATCTGGGCTATGAATGCGCGACCAAGGCGCAGCAGGTGTTCGGCGGCCACGGCTACATTCGCGAAACGGGCGTCGAGCAATATGTCCGCGATGCGCGCGTCTCGATGATCTACGAAGGCGCGAACGGCATCCAGGCGATGGACCTCGTCGGCCGCAAGCTGCCGCGCGACGGCGGCCGCGCCATCCAACGCTTCTTCAAGCTGGTGGGTGAGGAGGTGGAGGGCGGCAAGGCCGATCCGGCCACCGCCGACTTCGCCGAACGGCTGGAAAAGGCCAATGGCGAGTTGCAGAAGGCGACGATGTGGCTTGTCCAGAACGCGATGAACAATCCGAACAATGCGGGCGCCGCCGCCTATAGCTATATGACGCTGACCGGGATCGTCGCGCTCGGCCTGATGTGGCTCAAGATGGCGCGCGCCTCGGCCGCGGCGATCGCGGCGGCCGAGGGCGACAAGGGCTTCCATGAGGCGAAGCTCGTCACCGCGCGCTTTTTTGCCGAACGGATCATGCCTGACGCCGGCGCGCTCCGCCGCAAGATCGAGGGCGGCGCGGAGAGCCTGATGGCGCTGCCGGCCGACGCCTTCTAGGGGACGCTTCGATAAATTTGCAGCCAGTGATGACGATCACTGGCGGGTGCGGGGGCCGGGGCTAATCGATGCTCACGGTTCGGTAACGCGTTGATGCGACGGAGCCGCTGACGGCAGAGACGATCGAAAAAAAGGGGGAGTGTGATGAGGATGTTCGTCGGCTTGGGAGTGTTGGGAGGCCTCTTGGCGACCGTTGTCCCGGTGCAGGCGCAGCAACCGGATACGGAACAGGCCGAACTGCTGTGCGAGTTCACCGCCGATTGCGCGGCGCCTGCCAATGATAGAGGGACTCCTGAAACGACGGCGCCGGCACAGGGACAGCCGCGCAGTTCCGCCACGCGCGGCTTCACCTTCACGCGGGCGACGACGTCCGATGCCGCGCCCGTCGCGCGCCGGGCGGAAGGGCGGCCGGTGGACCTGCATGTCAGTTTCGCCCCCGGCTCGGCGGACCTGACCGCCGAGGCGCGCGCGCGGCTCGGCAATGTCGCGGCGGTGCTGGTGTCGCCGCGCCTGTCGGCCCGCCGGCTGCGGATCGAAGGACATACCGATGCGTCGGGATCGGCCAGCGCCAATCTGGACCTGTCGCGCCGCCGCGCCCAATCGGTCGCGGATTATCTGATCGCCGCCGGGGTGGCGAAGGGGCGGATCGACGTCGTCGGCTACGGATCGACGCGGCCGCTGGACCATGTCGATCCCCATGCGGCGGAGAACCGCCGCGTGGTCGCGGTGCTGCTCTAGGCCGCGCGCCTTTTTCGGGAGGGAATGGATTTCCCTACCCGATTTCCGCTACATGGCCGCCGGCGGACGACGCGACGACTGGCGACGGCCGTTCGAAATGCTAAGGGGTGGCTCGGGGGCGCTACCCCGGAACGATCGTCCGGCAATGCGGATCGATGCCGGGCAATGGGGGGATAATGGCAGAGGGCTATCGCATCGCCATCGTCGGTTCGGGGCCGGCCGGGCTCAGCGCGGCGGCGCGCGCGGCCGAACTCGGCATCACCCACCTGCTGCTCGAAAAGACCGATCACCTCTCGGACACGATCTACAAATATCAGAAGGGCAAGCACGTCATGGCGACGCCCAGCCAGCTTGTGCTGCGCTCGGACCTCGCCTTCGACGCGGGCAAGCGCGAGGCGGTGCTCGGCATCTGGGACGAGCAGACCGCCGCGCAGGGCATCAACGTCCGCCTGAATGCCGAGGTGAAGGCGATCGCCGGGATGAAGGGCGATTTCACCCTGACGCTGGCCGACGGCAGCGAGGTGAGGGCCGAGCAGATCGTGATGGCGATCGGCACGCAGGGCAATCCCAACCTGCTGCGCGTGCCCGGCGGCGATCTGCCGCATATCCAGTATCAGCTCGACGATCCCGGCGAATATGTCGACGAGCATATCACCGTCATCGGATCGGGCGACGCGGGGATCGAGAATGCGGTGGGCCTCGCCACCGATCCGGCGCAGCGCAACAGCGTCACCATCCTCAACCGGTCGGCCGATTTCAGCCGGGCGAAGGACGCGAACGTCAAGGGCCTGCTGGCGATGCGCGACAGCGGGCGGCTGGCGGTGATGACCGAGACGACGCCGGCCAAGGTGGAGCCGGGCTGGCTGACGCTCGACACGCGCGACGGCGAGGCGCGCATCCGCTGCGACCGGATCATCGCGCGGATGGGATCGGCGCCGCCCCGCGCCTTCATCGAGGCATGCGGCATCGAGTTCACGAGCGCCGACCGCGCCGCCTATCCCAAGCTGTCGCCCGCCTTCGAGACGACGGCGCCGGGCATCTACGTGATCGGCGCGCTGGCGGGCTATCCGCTCATCAAGCATTGTATGAACCAGGGCTATGATGTCGTTGAATTCATTAACGGAAACACCGGCCTGAAGCCCGCCGACGAGCCGATCCTGGAGGCGAAGTTCAACGCGCTGCCGCGCCGGCGGCCGGTGGACGAGTGGCTGGACTATCTGCGCGCGAACGTGGAGATATTGAACGACCTCTCGCCGCTCCAGATGCGCGAGTTCATGCTCGATTCGGACGTGCGCGCCTATCGCATCGGCGAGACGGTGTTCGAAAAGGACGACCCCGGCTCCTCGCTGTTCGGCATCGCGATGGGATCGGTGGAAGTCTCGATTCCGGGGCGGCCGGGCATCCGCATCGGCCGGGGATCGATCTTCGGCGAAGTGGGGCTGATATCGGGCCGGCGGCGCGGCGCCACGATCCGCGCGTCGGAGGACGCGATCCTCGTGGAGATTTCACGTACCGCCGCGCTGCGGCTGATGGCGTCGAACGCGGCGGCACGGCGCGTCGTCACGCGCATCTCCACCGAGCGGCAGCTGCTCCAGATGTTCGGATCGGGCCTCACGCCCGAGGACCTGAAGGAGATCGTCGAGACGGCCGAGGTGCAGACGGTGAAGGCCGGTCAGGCGATCCTGAACGAAGGCGACGAAGGCCTCGACATCTATGTGATCCGCGTCGGATCGATGGTGGTCGAGAAGTCGATCGGCGGGCGGCCGGTGTTCCTCTCCTACCTGCCGGCGGGCAGCTATATCGGCGAGATGGCGCTGATCGACGGCGGCAAGCGCACCGCCACCGTCCGCGCGGCGATCAAGTCCGAAGTGATCCGCCTCGACGGCGAGGCGTTCCGCAAGGTGCTGGACCGCAAGCCCGACCTGTTCGAGAAGGCGAAGCGCGACATGGCCGCGCGGCAGGACCTCAACGCCTTTGTCGAGGCGAAGAAGGACAGCTTCTCCACCGTCGTCGATATGTACAGCTCGGTCGCCAACTTCCTCGTCGAGAACGGGATCGGCGAGGCGACCGATGTGCTGCTGATCGACGAGAATCTGTGCGTCGGCTGCGACAATTGCGAGAAAGCCTGCGCCGACAGCCATGAAGGGCTGTCGCGGCTCGATCGCGAAGCGGGACGCACCTACGCGCATCTGCACGTGCCGACATCGTGCCGCCATTGCGAGCATCCGCACTGCATGGCCGATTGCCCGCCCAACGCGATCCATCGCGGCCCGGACGGCGAGGTGTTCATCGACGATAGCTGCATCGGCTGCGGCAATTGCCAGCGCAACTGTCCCTATGGCGTGATCCGCATGGACAAGGCGCCGCCGAAGAAGCCGTCGCTCCTGAGCTGGCTGCTGTTCGGCCGGGGGCCGGGGCCGGGCGAGCCGGACAAGGCCTGGGCCTATGCCCATGCCGACCATAGCATCGAAAAGCCCAAGAAGGCGATCAAGTGCGACATGTGTTCGGGCATAGAGGGCGGCCCGGCCTGCGTGCGCGCCTGCCCGACGGGCGCGGCGATCCGCGTCTCGCCCGAGCGGTTCCTGACCGTCGCGAAGCTGGAGCAGGGGGAAGCATAGGGTGGCGTCGCGGGGGGCAACAGGACGGATCGCGGGGCCGGCGGGCGCCCGGCATGAAGGATTCCTGCGCTATGCCGGCTATCGCTGGCTGAAGATCGCGCTGATCGTCTCGTTCGTCGCGATCCTGATCTACGGCTTCCACAATCCGCAGCCGCGCCCCAATGGGGGAAGCTGGTACGGCTATACGCTGGGCACGATCGGCGCGCTGCTGATCCTGTGGCTGACGATGCTGGGGGTGCGCAAGCGGGCGATGACGAGCGGAAGCTGGTCGCTCAAGGCGTGGACATCGGCGCATGTCTATCTGGGGCTCAGCCTCGTCATCATCGCGACGCTGCACACCGGATTCCAGTTCGGCTGGAACATCCATACGCTCGCTTATGTGCTGATGATGCTCGTCATCCTGTCGGGGCTGTACGGGATCGGCGCCTATGCCTCGCTGCCGCGCGCGTTGAGCGACAATCGTGGCGAGATGACGCAGATGCAGATGCTGGAAAGCCTGCGGACGCTCGACCGCCAGCTCCATGACGCGGCCCAGCCGCTCGACCACCGTTTCGCCGAGATGGTGCGCCTGTCGCTCGACGAGGACCCGTTCGCCGGATCGTTCATGACGCGGCTGACGGGGCGCTATCCGCGATGCGGCACGCGCGCGGCGCAGGCGGCGATCCGCGAGGTGACGGGGGACAGGCCGGCGCTGGGCGGCGATCCGCTGGAAAAGGTCGATATGCTGCTGGGGCGCAAGGAGGCGGCGCTGTCGCGCATCCGCCAGCATCTGCGGCTGAAGGCGCTGCTGGAGGTCTGGCTCTATGTCCATGTGCCGTTGACCTTCGCGCTGCTCGCCGCGCTCACCGCGCACATCGTCGCCGTCTTCTTCTACTGGGGTTGAGCGCGTGAGCTTCATCGTTCGCCAGATCTCGCGCACCGCCGAGGGCCGCGAGATCGTCCGCCCCAGCCGCTTCGACAAGGCCGAACTGTCGATCGGGCGCGATCCGTCCTGCGATATCCACCTGCCCGATCTGGCGGTGACGTTGCAGCATGCACTCGTCCGCGAAGGCGCGAACGGCACAATCGAGATCGCGGCCACCGCCGGCCTGCCCTTCGATGTCGACGGACGGCAGACCGAGCGCGCCGACGTCGATCCGGCGAAAGGCGCGAATATCCGGATCGGCGGCCATATGCTCTCCGTCTCGCACGGCGAGGGGGAGGATGCGGGCGCGGTCATCCTCTCGATCGAGCGGGTGGGGGCGCTCTCCGATGCATCGGAGGCGAAGGACGAGCAGAAGGTCTTCTCGCTCGCCGCCGCGATGCCGAGCAAGCGGCGGATGGCCTGGACGCTGGCGCTGATCGTCGTGGCGCTGGGCCTGCTCTGGCCGATCACCGCCTTCTACGCGAATCAGGACGCGAAGGCGGGCGAGGCGCGGCCGACGGCGTTCCATGGCGACGAGCTTTGGTCGCCGGGCAAGCTCAGCATCGCGCATGCGGGGCTGGAGAATAATTGCAAGGCGTGCCACGTCCAGCCGGGCGTGGTGGTGGCCGACGATGCCTGCACCGCCTGCCATACCAATGTCCACGACCATGCCGATCCGCGCCGCCTGGCCGCGGCGCCGGCGCGTCCGGGCGCGCTTGGGCAGGCGGGACGCGCGATCGCAACGGCGTTCAACCGGCCGGAGGGGCGCTGCGCCGATTGCCATATCGAGCATGAGGGCCGCACCGCGATGCCGGTGACGCCGCAGAAATTCTGCGCCGATTGCCATACGGACCTGAGCAAGCGGCTGACCGACACCAAGCTGCTCGATGCGTCCGATTTCGGCACGCCGCAGGGCCACCCGCAGTTCCGGCCGCTGATCGCCACGCGTGCCGGCGAGACGCCCACCGTCCAGCGCCTCTCGCTCGATGCGCGGCCGCTGGAAGATAATGGACTGAAATTCCCGCACGCGCTGCATCTGTCGACGAGCAACGGCGTCGCGCGAATGGCGACGACGGTGGGTGCGCGCTACGGCTTCGGCAAGAGCCTCGTCTGCGCCGACTGCCATGTGCCCGACGCCGGCGGCGCGCGCTTCCAGCCGGTGTCGATGGAGAAGAATTGCCAGATGTGTCACGATCTGGCGTTCGACAAGGTCGGCCCCACCTATCGCACGCTGCGCCATGGCGATCCGGCGCAGGTGGTGGCCGAACTGCGCGCTTTCTATCGCAGCGGCGGGCCGGCACGGCCGTTCGGGCTCGACGGGATGCGCCGCCGGCCGGGCGATTTCGGTGCGACGCGCCCGCCTTCGCGCGCCGCCAGCGCCGATGCGGCGATCCGCGCGGTCTTCTCCGAAGGCGGCGCCTGCTACGACTGCCACAGGATCACGCGGACGGGGCCGGACGATTTCCATATCGTGCCCGTCCGTTTGCCCGATCGCTACATGATGAAGGGCTGGTTCGATCATAAGGCGCATGCGACCGAAAGCTGCGAAAGTTGCCACGCGGCAAAGACGTCTGAGAGCGCATCCGATGTCCTGCTGCCCAAGATCGCGTCGTGCCAGCAATGCCATGGCGGCGAGGACGCGCATAAGGCGGTGCCCTCCTCCTGCGCGATGTGCCACGATTATCATCAGGGCGATGTCGCGCCGCATGCGGTGCGCGCGGGATGGGTGCGCGGAGAGGTGCTCGACAGCCCACGTCGGCGCGCCGCCGATGCGATGAAAGGAACCGGTTCTTAATCCGCCTGTGCGACAGGCGGGCCCCATTCCGACGAGGGGCGTGCCGGGTGTGATGCGTGTCACAGCGTTCCCGGCCGGCTTTCGACAGGAATAAGGAGCGTTCCGCGTTGCGTATGCGTTAACGATAACAGTCGGGTGGCTCGATCCCGGCGGGGTGGCAATAGGGGAGATCTGCCGTCCATGCTCATTGCGCAGATCACCGATACCCATATTGGTTACGATCCAACCGATCCGGTCGAGCTGAATCGCGAGCGGCTGGCCCACACGCTCGCGGCGCTCTCGGCGCTCGATCGGCGGCCTGATATTCTCTTCGCGACGGGGGACCTTGCCGATCGGGGCGATCGCGAAAGTTACGAGGTGCTGCGCAAGGCGTTCGCCGCCTGCCCCTTCCCGGTCTGGCCCTGCCTTGGCAACCATGATCTGCGCGCGCCTTTCCGCGCCGTGTTCGATCAGGTGCCGGTCGAGGGCGGCTTCGTCCATTATGTGCTCGACCAGGGGCCGCTGCGCTTCATCGTCCTCGATACGCTGGAGGAAGGACGCCATGGCGGCGCCTTCTGCGCGGCGCGCGCGGCCTGGCTCAGGGCGCGGCTGGCGGAAGGGCGCGGGCGGCCGACCGTGATCGTGCTGCACCATCCGCCGATCGAAACCGGGATCGGCTGGATGACCGCGATGCCCGACGAGCCCTGGGTCCGGCGGCTGGCCGCGACGCTGGAGGGGCAGGATCAGGTGGTCGGCATGATGAGCGGCCATATCCACCGCCCGATCGTCAGCGGCTGGCACGGGCGGCCGCTGATCGTCTGCCCGTCGACCGCGCCGCAGGTGGCGCTGCAACTCGCGCCGATCGATCCCGACCGGCCCGACGGGCGGCCGATGATCGTCGCCGACGCGCCGGCCTATGCGCTCCATTACTGGAATGGCGAGGGGCTGGTGACGCATTTCGACAGCGCCGAACCGCATCGGGTGGTCGCCCGCTACGAGGCCGCGCTCCAGCCGATGGTGCGCGCGATGTTCGGGGAACGGGCCGCCGCCGAAAGGCCGGCGACGGCGTGCGGCTGACGCGTTATTTCGCGGGGGCGGGCGGGCCGCCGCGCATGAAGACGGCCTGGACGAGTATCTTGCCGTCGCGCACCAGAAACTCCTCGGTGGCGCTGACCGGGCCCATCTCCCACGTCAGATAGCCGATATCGCCTTCCTGCCAGATGCGCTTCACCTGCATCTTGGGGGCCGCGGCAGGGGCGGCGGCCGCGCCGGCGGGTTTGGCGGGGAACATCTTTTCGAAAAAGGCGCGGATCTCCGGCTTGCCCTGCAACGCCTTGCCATCCTGCAGGACGACGGCGTCGTCGGCATAATCGGCCATGATCGTATCGATATTGCCGCCAGCCGAGACATGGCGCTTCGCGATGTCGGCGGGGGTGAGCGTGGCCGCCTGCGCGGTGCCGGCGAGCAGAACAGCCGCCAGCGCGGCGATGCGATATTTCATCCTGCAATCCTCCCTCTCGGTTTGCGGGCGAACTTAACGGCGCGGCCGGGCGCGCACCAGAGCGCAATTCGCGCGGCGGCGATTCGCGGCCTTGCCTTGGCCCCGAGGGGTGCGGCACAGACGCGGGCGTGACTGTCCGCATCGATATGGGAACCGACGCTTCGGGCGCCGCCGCTCTGCTCGACCTCGAGGAGCTGCTGGCCACGCGCCTGCTCGTCCAGGGCAATTCGGGATCGGGCAAATCGCACCTGCTGCGCCGGCTGATCGAGGGCAGCGCCAAATGGGTGCAACAGGTGATCGTCGATCCCGAGGGCGATTTCGTGACGCTCTCCGACCGCTTCGGCCATGTCAGCGTCGAGGCGGCGGGCTATAGCGAGGCGGAGATCGCGCGGATCGCGACGCGGGTGCGCGCGCAGCGCGTCTCGGTGGTGCTGAACCTCGAAGGGCTCGACATCGACGCGCAGATGCGCTGCGCCGCGACCTTCCTCAACGCGCTGTTCGACGCCGACCGGGCACATTGGTATCCGGTGCTGGTGGTGGTCGACGAGGCGCAGCTCTTTGCGCCGGCGGTGGGCGGCGAGGTGGCCGAGGACGCGCGCAAGGCATCGCTGGGCGCGATGACCAACCTGATGTGCCGGGGGCGCAAACGCGGGCTGGCGGGGGTGATCGCGACGCAGCGGCTCGCCAAACTGGCGAAGAATGTCGCGGCGGAGGCATCCAACTTCCTGATGGGGCGCACCTTCCTCGATATCGACATGGCGCGCGCGGCCGACCTGCTGGGCATGGAACGGCGGCAGGCGGAGACGATCCGCGATCTGGAGCGCGGGCATTTCCTGGCGCTCGGCCCCGCCCTGTCGCGCCGACCGGTGGCGATCCGGATCGGCGCGGTGGAAACCGAGGCGCGCGGCGGCAGCCCGAAGCTGATCCCGCTGCCCGACGCGCCGGAAGAGCCGGCGGAGGCGCTGCTGCTCGACATAGGTGAGCCCGCCGAACGCCCGCCCGCGCCGCCGCCACCGCCCTCGCCGGTGCCCGCGAACGATCTGATCCGGGCGATGACGCCGCGCCCGCTGGGCGTCGCGACGCAAGCAGGGCAGGCCGAACCCGAGATGGCCGACGAAGCGCGCGCGGCGATCGTGGCCGAGGTGCTGGCCGATATCGTCGCCGACCCCGACGCGGCCTGCCGCACGGCAAGCCTGCTCTATCAGGATTTTACGGTGCGCTGCCGAATGAAGGGGGCGGGACAGCCGCCGCTCGACCTGCCGCTGTTCACCCGGCGGCTGGCGATGGCGCGGGCGGGCTTCTTCACCGAAACGAGCGAGGAAGAGGGCTGGGGCGAGGCGCTGGCGATCGCGCGCGATCTGCCCGACGACATGCTGGGCGTGTTCCTGCTGATCGCGCGGGCGGCGCGGGAGAATGCGCCTTGCCCGTCCGATGCCGAGGTGGCGGCGGTCTACGGCACCCATTCGGTGGGCCGGGCGCGGCGGCTGCTCGGCTATATGGAGGCGCAGGGCATCTTCGTGCCGCGCACCGATCTGCGCGGGCGGCGATCGATCGGGATCGCGCGGCTCGGCTGGACGACCGCGCCGGGCGAACCGGCGACGTCGGGCACGGCGCGGGCGGGCGCGGCGCAGGATTCGGCGCCGACATTGCTGTAGGGCTGGGGCCTTCCCCGTTTCGGCATCCGGGTAGCCAAAAAATCCGTCATTCCGGCGAAAGCCGGACTCCATGGACGGCGGCCCGATCCGTAACGAGGCGAGCCCGAGTCCATGGCCCCGGCTTTCGCCGGGGTGACGGAGTAAGGGGTGAGGAACTGGAGCTACGGTGGGGACGCTGGGTGTGGCGCATTGGACACGCCGGGCCGAATTGATTGAAGCCTCAAGAAAATGGCTTGCCCGTGTAGTTCTAATATGAGAACAGTTCACAAATAGGAACGATACGAGCTGGTCAGGCGCGGGGCGATTCGATGTCGCTGCCGCCGTCGGGCGTAAACGGCCGCAAAGGGAGTGATGCGATCCGCGACACTACGGAATGAAAGCATGGGACGGCAGCCGAACACGGCGCGTCCTGCACCAGCCTCCCAGCGGGGCGCTCCGAAAATCGAAGGCGTTGCGACGACGGGCGGGTGATCCGGCCGGTGCCGCCGTGCGCCGGATGTTCCATCAGTGGGGAATGAAGAATGCAGGATATCGTGGGCAAGTTTGCCCGGAATAGCGGGAGCCGCATGGCGCTTGCCGTTGCCCTTGTGATGACGGCCTCGGCCGCCTGGGCACAGGATGCCGAGCAGCCGGCGAGCGATAATGCGGGCGTCGAGGAAATCGTCGTCACCGCGCAGTTCCGTAACCAGAACCTTCAGAAGACGCCGCTGGCCATCACGGCCGTGACCGGCGACATGCTGCAGGCGCGCAGCCAGACCGACATTTCACAGGTGGCGGCGCAGGCCCCGTCGGTGACGCTGAAGCCGCAGGGCGCGGCTTATGGCCCGTCGCTGGGCGCATCGATCCGCGGCATCGGCCAGTTCGACTTCAACCCCGCGCTGGAGCCGGGCGTCGGCGTCTATGTCGACGATGTTTATTATGCGACGCTGACGGGATCGATCTTCGACCTGCTCGACCTCGACCGCGTCGAAGTGCTGCGCGGGCCGCAGGGCACGCTTTCGGGCCGTAACTCGATCGGCGGCGCGGTGAAGCTCTTCTCCAAGAAGCCCGAGGGCAGCAACACCGGGTCGTTGACCGCCACCTATGGCAGCCGCGACCGCATGGAAATCCGCGGCAGCTTCGACCTTGGCATCGCCGACACGCTTTCGGCGCGCATTTCGGGCGTGTCGAAGAAGCAGGACGGCTATATCAAGCGGCTCGACTTCGGCTGCGTCAATCCGATCGGATCGGCGAACAACCCGGTCGGCGGCATTCCGGCGACCGGCCGCGCGGACAAGAACTGCGTGCTCGCGAAGGAAGGCGAGGTCAATTATCAGGCGGTGCGCGGTCAACTGCGCTGGGAGCCTTCCGACGCGATCGAGGTCAACCTGACCGGCGATTATACCTATGACGATCGCGTGATCGCGGGTTCGGTGCTGACCTACGCCAACTATACCGGCGCGGGGCAGATCAATCCCTATCCCAACCAGTCGATCCGCTATGACGAGCGCTTCATCTGCGGCAAATATTGCAACTATTCGACGTTCGAAATCCTGCCCGACACACTGCCGAACGGCACGGTGCGGCCGGGCTCGCGCGCCGACGGCCGCAGCCATTTCGAAGGCTATGGCTTCTCGGGAATCGTAGACTGGCGCCTGAGCGACCGGCTGGCGGTCAAGTCGATCTCAGCCTATCGCGCCTATAACACCATGTTCAGCAACGACGACGATCTGTCGCCGATGTCGCACAGCCTTGGCGGCCCGAACAAGCTGACCTTCTGGTCGTTCAGCCAGGAACTGCGCCTCAACGGCTCGTTCGGCGCGAATGACGAGATCGAATATACGCTGGGCGGTTTCTACATGGACCAGCGCTCGGTCTACAAGACGCGGCAGAATCTGCGCTACGCCACGCCGGCGGGCACCGCGTTCCTCGGCAACGATCCGGTGAATGCCGATTCGAAGGCCGTGTTCGCGCATGTCAGCTACAAGGCCACCGACAAGCTGACGCTGAACGGCGGCATTCGCTATACCGACGAGCATAAGGACTATACGTTCAGCCGGAAGAATCCCGACGGCACGCCGAACAGCGCGGTCGACGGGGCGACGGGCATCTATAACGGCTCGCGCGTCGATTATCGCGCCAACGTCCAGTATCAGTGGACGCCGGAGCTGATGACCTATGCGCAGTTCTCGACCGGCTTCAAGGGCGGCGGCATCAGCCCGCGTCCGTTCTTCCCCTCGCAGGTGAAGTCGTTCGGGCCGGAGACGCTGAAGTCCTATGAAGTGGGCGTGAAGAGCGATCTGTTCGATCGCCGGCTGCGCCTGAACGTCGCGGGCTTCTATGCCGATTATTCGGACATCCAGCTTTCGCTGTCCAACTGCCCGTTCCCGGACTCGGGCTTCCCGGCGACGCCGTGCGCGCTCATCTCGAACGCGGGCGACGCGAGGATCAAGGGCTTCGAGGTCGAGGCTTCGGCCCGTCCGATCGAAGGCTTCCTGATCGACGCGGCGGTGAGCTACACCGACTTCGACTACAAGAAGGGCTCGATCAATCCGGATGCGGGCGGCCCCGGCCGTCCGAACGGGCCGCAATATGGCGACGTTCCGCCCTACGTCCCGGCGTGGAAGTGGAGCATCGGCGCGCAGTATGAGGTCGATCTCGGCAATACCGGTTCGCTGACGCCGCGCATCGACGTGTCCTACCAGGATACGCTGTGGACCAACGCCGCCAATCGCGACACCAACCGCATCGGAGCATACACCCTTGCCAATGCGCGGCTCACCTGGGCCAACGCCGACAAGGACCTGGAAGTCTCGGCCGAAGTCACGAACCTGTTCGATAAATATTATTATCTGACCGAGTTCGACCTGACGATCGCCAATGGCGGCGTGTCGAGCGCGCAGCCGGGCCGGCCGCGCGAGTGGGCGCTGACCGTCAAGAAGCGCTTCTGACGTGACGAAGGAGAGGGCGCCCCACGTGCCGCCCTCTTCGACTTCAAAGGATTATTCGACAAACGGGAGACGGGTGATGGCGGTGACACAAAGAAGCGTAGGCGGAATGAACGACGGCGGACCCGATCAGTCGCCCTCGGCGCTGGTGCTGCCGTCCCGCCCGATCGACCGTAACCCGCCCTATAAGCGGATCGCGACCGAGGAAGCCTGGAGCATCCCCGAGATCGTCGAGGCGCAGCTTGCCCTCTACAACAGCGCTTGCCCGCCCAATGATTCCTCGCTGCGCATGGGCGCGATGTTCGCCGGCCTGCCCGACCTTCAGCGCGAACTCTGCGACATCGGCGAGCACCGCATCGCGCGGATGGACGAAATGGGGATCGACCATCAGCTGCTGCTGCTCACCGCGCCCGGCGTCCAGGTGCTCGACCCGCGCACCGGCACCGAACTGGCGAGGCTGGCCAATGACCGGCTGGCCGAAGCCTGCCGCACATATCCCGACCGCTTTTCGGGCGCGCTCGCCTTCGCGCCGCAGAACGTGCCCGGCGCCGTCGCCGAGATCGAGCGCGGCATGAAGGAGCTTGGCCTCGCCGGCGCGGTCATCAACTCGCATACGCAGGGCCGCTATCTGGACGAGCCGCAATTCCTGCCGATCCTGGAGGCGCTGGAGGCGAACGATGCGGCGCTCTACATCCACCCGACATCGCCGCCGACGCAATGGGTGCAGCCCTACGAATATCGTTCGATGACGGGCGCGCTCGGCGGCTTCCCGCATGAGGTGTGGATGCACACGATGGGCCTGATCCTGTCGGGCGCGTTCGACCGCTTCCCCAAGCTGCGCCTCGTGATCGGCCATATGGGCGAGGCGCTGCCGCTGATCCTCTACCGGCTCGACTGGATGCAGAGCAATGCGGACGGGCGCGCGGGCCTGCGCGGCGGCCAGCCGGCGGTGAAGCTGAAGCACAAGATCTCGCATTATTTCCGTAACAATATCTGGATCACGACGAGCGGCGTGCCGTGGGCGCCGGCGATCAAATTCTGCCAGGAGGTTCTTGGCCCCGATCGCGTGCTGTATGCGATGGACTATCCCTATCAGGTCTCGGCCGACGAGGTGGCGGCCTATGATGCGCTCGACATCCCGGCCGAGCACAAGAAAATGCTGATGCAGACCAACGCGGAGACTGTATTCCGGCTTCAGACAAGGAAGTGATCCGGAGGGGAATATGGCTGGCGGGGGACGCTCGGGCGTGAGCGGCGAGGGGGACGCCGTCAAATCGGCGGCGCGCGCGCTCGACGTGCTGGAATATGTGGCGCGGATGGAGACGCCGCCGACCTTCGCCGGCCTCGCCAGCTCGCTTCGCATACCCAAGAGCAGCCTCTCCAACCTGCTCGCCACGCTCGTCGACCGGCATTATCTGATCCATGAGGGCGCGCGCGGGGGCTATCGCGCGGGGCCGGGCATCGAACGGCTGACCCACGCCTTCTGGCGATCGACCACGCTGGTCGACCGGATAGAGACGGTGCTGGCCGACCTGCGCGACGAGCTGGGCGAAACCGCGGGCTATTCGGAGCGGCGCGGCGACGAGGTGGAGGTGATCGCGACCCAGCCGGGCAAGCGCCCGCTGGTCTATATGCTGCGCGTCGGCGCGCGCACGCCGATGCACCGCGTCTCGACGGGCAAGATATTGCTCGCCACGCTGGAGGACAGCGAGATCGACGCCTATGCCGACCGCACCGATTTCAGCGTGCGGACGCGATTCGGCATCAGCACCCGCGAGGAACTGCATCGCGACATCGCCGAGATACGCGCCACCGGCATCGCCCGATCGCGCGGCGAGGTGATCGAGGACGTCGTCGGCATGGCGACCGCGCTTCGGCTGAACGGCGAGGTGATGGGGGCGATCTGCGTCGCGCTGCCCGCCAGCCGATATGACGAGCGCCTGGACGCGGACATCGCCACGGCGTTGCGCGCGGCGGCGCTACGCTTCGACAGTTGGCTTACCAAGGACAGGATCGAAATATGACCGATACGAACGCATTGCGCATCATCCCCGCCGAGGAGGCCTTCGCCGTTCCCGAGCAGATGGCCGAGATGCGCAAGGTGGTGGAGAACTGGTCCGGCGGCTACGATCCCGACATCTTCCTGTGGGAAAAGATGCTGAGCGGCAGCCCGCTTACCCGCCGCCTGCTCGATCTGGACGGAGAACGCATCCAGATCATGGACGAGGCGGGCATCGCGATGCAGCTTCTGTCGCTGACCTCGACCGGCGTGCAGATGTTCGATCCCGATACCGCTGTCGCCGTCGCCGAAGTCGCCAACGATCGGCTGGCCGAGCTGATCGGGCGTTTCCCGACGCGCTTCGCCGGCCTGGCGACGGTGGCGCCGCAGGACCCGGCGCGCGCGGTGAAGGAACTGGAGCGCTCCATCAACACGCTGGGCCTCAACGGCCTCGTCATCAATTCGCATACCAACGGCGAATATCTGAGCGACCGTAAATATTGGCCGATCCTGGAAGCTGCCGCCGAACTGGGCGCGCCGCTCTACATCCACCCACGCTCGCCGACGCCGCTGATGGCGCCGGCCTATCGCGAGGATCATCTGGAACATGCGATCTGGGGCTATCAGGCCGAAACCGGCCTGCACGGCCTGCGCCTCATCACCAGCGGCGTGTTCGATGCCTTCCCCAAGCTGAAGGTCATCCTCGGCCATATGGGCGAGGGCATCCCCTATTGGTTCTACCGCATCGACTGGATGCACGACATGACCAAGTCGCTCGACATGGTCCGCGCCGAGCTGCAGATGAAGCCGAGCGACTATTTCCGCCGCAACTTCGCGATCACGACGAGCGGCGTGAACTGGGACCCGCCGCTGAAATATAATCTCGACGTGCTGGGCGCGGACAATGTGATGTTCGCGGTCGACTATCCCTATCAGGAGACGCATGAGTCGGTGAACTGGCTGCGCGCGCTCGACCTTCCGGCCGACGTGAAGGCCAAGCTGGCGGGCGGAAATGCCGAGCGCATCTTCAAGATCAAGGCGCCGGCCGCCGCCTGAACGGACAGGTGAAGGAGCGGATGATGTCCAGACAGATCTCGGCGCGCGACGAGGCGGGCCAGGCCCTCTATGGGGCCGAGGAATGGCAGGTGCGCTGCGACCTCGCCGCGCTCTACCGTCTTGCCGCCCGCTACGGCATGTCGGACATCATCTATACCCATATCAGCGCGCGCGTGCCGGGCAGCGAGGACATGTTCCTCATCAACCCGTTCGGCATGCTGTTCGAGCATATGACGGCCTCCGCGCTCGTCCGGATCGACCGGACGGGCGCGATCGTCGATCAGCATGTGCCGCCCGGGACGCGCGTCAATCCGGCCGGCTTCAACATCCATTCGGCGGTGCACATGGCGCGGCACGACCTCACCTGCGTCATCCATTCGCACACCGTCGCGGGCATGGCGATCTCGGCGCTGAAAGGGGAGGGGCTGCTGCCCATCACCCAGCATGCGATGATGTTCTACGAACGGATCGCCTTCCACGATTATGAAAGCTTCGCGAGCGAGGAGGAGGAGCGCGCGCGGATCGCGGCGGACCTGGGCGACAAGGACGTGATGATCCTGCGCAACCACGGCATGCTCGTCGCCGGCCGCTCGATCGGCGAGGCGTTCCACTCGGCCTATCATCTCGAACGCGCCTGCCAGGCGCAGCTTGATGCGCAGGCGAGCGGCGCCGAACTCAACCTGCCGCCGATCGATATCGCGCGGAAGACGGCGGACCGGATGCAGCGGATTCCGCCCGCCCATTATGATTTCTTCTGGCAATCCTGCCTTGCCCTGCTGGAGGCTCCGCTGCCCGAGTATCGCGCATGAGCCGGCCCCTCGCGGAAGAAGGAGCGGCGGTGAAAAGCCTCGACGTCCAGACCGTCATCGACGAGCAGAAAGTCTCGGGCGTCCACATCGTCCTCCTGGCCCTGTGCGCCGTCATCATGTTCTTCGATGGCTTCGACATCTTCATGGTCGGCAAGGTCGCCCCCGCGATCGCACACAGCTATGGCGAGCCTTCGACCCAGCTCACGATGGTCTTCGTCCTCCAGCAGATCGGCCTGACCGCCGGCGCCTTCCTCATCAGTCCCTTGTCGGACCGCTATGGACGCAAGACGGTGCTGATCTGGTCGATCATCGCCTTTGCGGCCTTCACCCTGCTGACGATCTGGGCGCAATCCTTGCTGCAGGTCGCGATCCTGCGTGGATTGACGGGCATATTCCTCGCGGCGGTCATCCCCAACGCCACCGCGCTCCTCACCGAGTTCGCACCCGCGCATCGCCGCGCCTCCTTCGTCGCGATCGCCTTCACCGGCTATACGGCGGGCGGAGCGGCGGGCGCGTTCGTGGCGATGTGGCTGCTCGACGCCTATGGCTGGCAAAGCGGCTTCTGGATCGGCGGATTGCTGCCGTTACTGATCGTGCCCTTGTTGTTCTTCTTCACGCATGAATCGGTGCAATTCCGCGCCCGCCGCAACCCCGCGGACCCCAAGATCGCCCGGACGCTGAAGCGGCTGCGGCCCGATCTCGATTTCACGGGCATCACCCACTTCACCCTCGGCTCGACGGCAAAGAAATCCAAAGGCGGGGTGTGGCAGGTCTTCCGGGACGGGCGGGCGCCGCTCACCATCCTGCTCTGGTCGATCTATTTCATGGCGCTGGGCACGATCACGCTGCTTGCCTCGTGGATGGCGACCTTCTTCAACGAACTGGGCGGCATCTCGCTCGCGCGCTATGCGGCGGTGTCGCTGATCTCGTTCGTCGGCGGGCTCGCAGGCACGATGACCGTCGGCTTCATCATGGACCGCTTCGCACCCGTGCGCGTGCTGACGATCCTGTTCCTGATCGATGCGATCGGGCTGGCGCTGATCGGCATGCTGCCCTTCGGCGGCATCGCCTCGCTCATCGCCTTCACCGTCTGGGGTTACTGCCAGGCAGGCGGACAGGCGGGAATAAACGCACTGTGCGCGCAGGCCTATCCGCCCAGCATCCGCTCGACCGGCGTGGGCTGGGCCTTCGGCATGGGCCGCTTCGGCGGCGTCTTCGCGCCGGTGCTGGGCGGCATCGCGCTCTCGATGTCGCTGGCGCTGCATGAAGCGTTCCTGCTCGCGGCGGTGCTGCCGCTCACTATCATCGCGCTGCTTTTCCTGTTCGAACGGCTGATCCTGCGCGACCCGAAACGGCGCGCCGCGATGAGTCAATGAGCGCGAAATCGCTATAGCCCTATTCCGATTGCTTTGCTAAGCGCCCTGCAACGCACCCGTAGCTCAGCTGGATAGAGCGCTGCCCTCCGAAGGCAGAGGTCACAGGTTCGAATCCTGTCGGGTGCGCCAGTTTGGAACTGGCGGAAGCCTACGCTCAGCCATTGTTTCCGATCGGTGCCGGGGCAGATTGCCGTTCACTCGCCGGCAATTGCGGTGGGTTGGCAAAGTTTTCCGAGTTCGTCCTTTAGGGGATGCAGCCAGGGTTCATAGTTGCGCCAGAAGGTGAGGCCGTCGCGGCCGATCGGGGTGCGGACCTGCTGTGCGCTGGGTGTGTGGACCGGGCGTGGGTTGTCGTGGAAGGACAGGCAGGCGGGCGCGAAGGGAAGATCGAGGCGGGCGAGCAGGCGGCGCGTCGTGCCTTCGGGATCGTCGACGAGGTCTTCATAGCGGAGATCGTCGATCCGGCCGGGGAGCGCCCGGTGGAAATGATCCATCGTGCGGACATAAGCCCGATAGCGCCGACCCAGATCCCGCAGGTTCGTGGGCATCGCCGTTTCGCGGTTGAAATAGGTCATGAAGCAGGAGCAGCAGCAGGCGAGGGCCTGCCGGCGAACGTCGAGGATTCGCGCACCCGGCAGGATGAGGGGAATGAGCCCCGCAAGGCGCCAGTTCGAGGGCATCTTGTCCGTGAAACAGGGGCGATCCGTCTCGCGCCGCCGCCCGACCATGTCGAGATAGAGGGCGCCGATCCGGGCACGTTCCCCGTCGGTGAGCGCAGCGATGCGTCGGGGTAGATCGGCTTCGGCCATGTCCGTGCCGAGGATATGGCGAAGCGCATTGGGCAGAGCGAACAACTCGCCCATGCCCTCCACCATCGGATGGCTGGCCAATATCTGTTCGACGAGGGTCGAGCCCGATCGCGGCATGCCGACGATGAAGATAGCGCCGGTGCCGTTCATCCCGACCGGCCTCCGCGTCTCGAAGAAGGAGGCGGTCAGGTGGCTTTCAGTTTCGCGGACGAAGGCGTCCGCGCCCTCGGCATCATAGGCGACGAGCGCGCCCCGTAATCGGTTCGCCTCTTCATAATGGCGGAAGGATCGTTCGTAGCGGCCGATATCGCCCAACGCCCTGCCGAGCGCGAAATGGAGTTGAATGCGGCTGAGGCCGTCGGTGACGGCGGGCAGCGCCTCCGTCATGGCTGTCACGTCGGCGGCGTCGAGTGGGATCGTTCGCAGATTGGCAAGGCCCCACCAGGCGAAACCGTTCGCGGGCGCGAGACGCAGCGAGGCGCGATAGGCGGCGACCGCGTCGCCGACGCGCCCAACGGCCTTGAGCGCATGGGCGTAGTTCATAAGCGGGATTGCGGCGCGGGGGACATAAGCCAGCAGACGCTCGTGGACGGCCAGCGCGTCGGGCAGACGGCGTTCGTTGGCGAGCAATTCGGCCTTCAGCGACAACGCCCAGAAGGTCGCGGGCCGCCGGGCCAGAAGCGTATCGAGGAGCGGGATGACCTCGCCGCTTCGCTCGTGCGGCGCGAGCAAGGCGGCGAGATCGAAATACGCCTGCGCCCGACCGGGGGAGAGGCCGATCGTCTCGCGCGGCGCGCGCTCGGCAGGCAGGGCGGGCACGTCAGGCGGAGGCGGCATGGTCCAGAGCCAGCGCCATGACTTGCTCGCGCCGGGACACACGCGCGTCCGCCCACACCGCGCACCGCGCCGCCCAGCATTTTGCCTGCCGCGCGAAATGCCGTTGCAGCAACGTGCCCCCGACATTGTCACCATCGGCCGGGTCGCCGGCGCGCTCGACGAACCGGATCGCACGCGGCGTGATGCCGAAGCGGGTCCGAAACGCGCGGGAGAATTGGCCGCTGCTGGCGAAGCCCATTTCATAGGCCACTTCGGTGATCGACGGAGGGTAGGGGCTCCTTGCGGCCAGGCGGCGATAAGCGAAGTCGAGCCTCCTGTCGCGTATCACCGTCGCGACGCCGCCCTCTGCGGCAAAGACCCGATACAGGTGTGCGCGCGAAATCTGAAACTGTCGCATCAGCATCGCCGGCCCCAACTCGGGGCTGCCGAGATGGGCATCGATAAAATTCATCATATGCAGGCGCAGATTGCGCTCCTGACCGGATTCGACCGGGAGGAGACGGCGCGCGCGATCCGCAACGATCGCCGCGATGAAATCGACGATGGCGGTTTCGGCCACCATGTCGTCCGCGCCGATATCACCGGCCCGGCGCTGCATGTTCTGGAGCATCTGGCCGAGCATGTGCGCCAGCGGATCATCCGAGCGCAGATGCAGGCCGTGTATCCGCTGGCCGCCGGCGGCCCTGTCGATCCGCTGGCGCGGGATCGCGAGCGAGATGCGCTCGCCTGCCTGAGCCCTGCTCGTATAGGGTCGGGCCAGATCGAACAGGCAGATGTCGCCGGGACCGGCCACAAAGCTGATGCCGTCGCATTCCGCCTGGCACCTGCCGGCGACGATGAAGTGCAACAGATAATTGTCGAGCGTGCTGGTCGCGATGGTCATGCTGTCGCGCACATGCCGCTGATGATTGAAGCTGACGGAAGCGACCGTCAGCCCCCCGATCGGCCGCACGAGGGCGGAGCCTTGCAACTGCCCATCGCTTTCCGTCGGGAAGGCATCGAATAGCGGCCGTAGCACCCCGCGCCAGAAATTGTTGCGCAAAGCCGGCTCGACCTGATCGGTCGACAGGAAGATGCCATCGTCCATGAGCCCCATGTGGCTACCCTCATTAATCAATATGAACAAAGGGTTAAAGCATGGAATTGAAACGAGAATGAGACACCTCGCATAAAAAAATGAGACGCCAGGGCAAGCGTGAACGCGCGCCGCATGCGACGGTGACCGAGTGCGGGATGCGGCCCCGTGGCCGGTCCAGCGCATCGTTCGGGGTCCGCCAGGAACCCGGCGAAAGCCGCCGATGACGGCGGAACGCGAGGCCGCCGCGTTCTTCGAGGGGCCGGCGGCACTGTTGGCGAGGGGGCGAAATGGTGGGTTCGACGGGTCGGCGCGGGCATGGTGCTCGCCAGAGTTCGAAGCGTCTGCTGTGCGGGGCGTCGATGGCCGCCCTGATGTTGATGACGCTGCCGACGGTGACGCGCGCGCAGGACCAGAATCGCTATTGGGACGTCAACGGTACCAGCGTCGGCAGCGGCGGATCGGGGAATTGGGACACATCGACCAACATCTGGAGCCCCAGTGGCGACGGGGTGAGCGGGCCTTATGTCGCGCCGTGGAACAATCTCGCGCTCGATAACGCCTTGTTCGGCGGAACGGCGGGGACCGTGACGCTGACCGAGCCGATCCGCGTCCATAACCTGAACTTCAGCGTGGGCAGCTATACGCTTACCGGGGGCACGCTCACCCTCGACGGCGATACGCCGACGATCATCGCCGCGACCGGCACGACTTTTATCGAATCGTCCATTGATGGATCGCACGGCCTGGTCAAGGCGGGGAACGGCACGCTTCGCCTCGACGGGACGAATATATTTAGCGGCGACATCTCGCTGCTCAGCGGCACATTATACGCTCTGACCGATGTGGGTCTCGGAGCGGCAGGCAATTCCATCACGACGGCGGCGGGGGCCAGCGTCACGCTGCGAATCAATGGCGATCCGACCAGCCGGTCGGTGACCATCGGGGACGGCGGCACCCTCTCTGTCAGCGGCTCGGGAGTCGGCGGCGCGCTGATAAGCGGCAATGGCAATGTCAATGTGGTTGCCGCCAACAATGAGGACGGGATCGTCCGGCTTACCAACGACGCCAGCAGCTATACCGGCACGACCCGGTTCAACGGATGCAACGGCGTTTGCTCGGTCTATTTCTCGTCGATTGCGGATATCGGTGAAGTGAGTTCGCTCGGTGCGCCGACCGATGAAGCCAGCGGCACGATCCTGTTCCAGCAATCGAGCCAATATTCGGACAACGTCATCTACATCGGCGACGGCGACAGCTCGAACCGGAACTGGGATGTGAACGGCGCCGCCGCTGTCATCCGCAACCAAGGCACCGGCGCGCTGACCATCACCGGCAATATCGATGCATCGGGGACCGGGATATTCAGCGCCGAAACAGCGGATATCAACCTGCTCGGCATTCTCAGCGGCGTCAATTACAACTTCACCGCCCTGGCCGGGCAGTCGATCACGCTGGGTGGGGCAAATAGCTTCACCGGCGACGTCGGGATCAGCGGCCTGGTGCACGCGCCCGTGCTGGCCGATATCGGCACGGTCAGTTCACTGGGGACCGGCTCCAGCATCCAACTGAACAACGGCATGCTGAGCTACACCGGCACCGGCGACAGCAGCGATCGCGCGTGGACGGTCAACGATGCCAGCGCCATCCTGAACGACGGCACCGGCGCCCTGACGCTGAGCGGTAATCTTGTCTTCGATCCTGCCAAGCCCAAGCCAGACAGTCTGACGCTGGGTGGCAGCTTCACGGGGTCCAGCCTGATATCCGGGCAGATTTCCGGGGCCGGCAACCTGATCAGCGATGGCGCGGGCACCTGGGTGCTCGGCGGCGCGAACAGTTTCGCGGGCTCGGTCACGATCGAGAACGGGACGCTCCAGGCAGGCAATGCCGCCGCTTTCGGCGCGGCGACTGGCTTCCTCGTCAATGGCGGTACGCTCGATCTCGGCGGCTATGATCTCACGGCGCCGTCGCTCTCCGGCACCGGCGGCAGCGTCGCGCTGGGCAGCAAGACGCTGACCGTCCACGCGACCACCGCCCAGAGCTATGGCGGCAGCATCACCGGCACGGGCGGCCTGACCAAGGCCGGCGCTGGCACGCTGACGCTGACCGGGCAGAGCAGCTATGCCGGCGCGACGACGCTGGGCGGCGGCACGCTTGCGCTCGATTTCTCCGGCTCCGCCGCTCCGACGAGCAACCTGCTATCGGCCGCGTCGACGCTGGTTCTGGCGGGCGGCAAACTCGACGTGATCGGCGCCGATGGAGAAGCGAACAGCCAAAGCTTCGCCGGCACCACGATCGCCGCCGGCAGCAACAGCATCCGCGCGACCGATGGCGCGGGCGGCAGCGTCGATCTCGACCTGGGCACGATTACGCGTACCGGCGGGCTCGTCGATTTCGTGCTTCCGGGGGCGGGCGCCATCAGGACCGACAATGCCGACGGCGCGCTCGGCGGCTGGGCGACGATCAACGGATCCGATTATGCCAAGGTGGTCGGCGGCGGCATCATTGCCTTCGATGCGAGCGATTATGTCGACAAGGACAATGCCGGCGACTGGGTGAGCGGCGATATCGTCAGCGACACGGCAAATGCACCTAATACACCCTTTTCCGGCATCGTCGCCGGAGACGTGCAACTGGGCGGCCTCCGCTACACCGCGGCGGCTGTTTCGACCGTCACGATCGACTCCGCCGCTACCCTTGGCGTGGACGGCGCGATCATCGTCGCGCCCGATGTCGGGACCAACAATCAGCGGATCACCGGGGGCAGCATCACCGGTTCGGCCAACGGTGTTCTCGGCGTCCTTCAGAATGGCGGCGGCACCTTCACCATCGGTTCGACGATCGTCAACAATGGCGGCGCGACCGGTTTCACCAAAGGCGGGGAAGGAAGCCTCGCGCTGACGGGGGCGAACACCTATACGGGTGTGACGACGCTGAGCAGCGGTACGCTCCAGGTAAACAGTCTGGCGGATGGCGGCATCGCCAGTTCGATCGGCGCGTCGGGCGCCGACTCCTCCAATTTCGTGCTGGAAGGCGGTACGCTCCAATATACTGGTGGGGCGGTTGCCGTCACCGATCGTGGATTTACGCTTGTCAATGGCGGAGCGAAGGCGCCGACAATCCAGGTCGATTCCGGGCAAAGCGTTGAATTTTCCGGCCGGGTGACAAGCCCGGACGATGCCGGCCTCACCAAGACCGGCTGGGGCACGCTGGTGCTGTCGAATGCGGCCAACGATTATGTCGGCGTTACGACCGTCAGCGGCAGCGGCGGTGTGGGGGCCAGCACGCTTGCCGTGAACACGCTCTCCAATGGCGGTGTCGCCAGCGGGATCGGGGCAGCGAGCGGCGATTCCAGCAACCTTGTTCTGAGTTCCGGCGGCCGTTTGCGCTATACGGGCGATACGGTCGCCATCGACCGCGGCTTCACGCTCGATAGCGGGACCGGCCGTATCGACGTCGCGCAAGCCGACACGACGCTGACCATCAACGGCACGGCCGTTGGCGGCGGGCTGATCAAGGAAGGCGACGGCACGCTCGTGCTTACGGGCACCAACAGCTATACCGGCGGCACCGTCGTAGCCGGGGGCAAGCTCGTCGCCGGGTCCGCCAGGGCATTTGGTGGCGCCGAGGGCGGCGTCGGCGTCGGATCGCTGACCGTCAATTCGGGCGCGACCGCAGACCTTGCGAACAACAGCCTCTTCGTGGGCGGGCTGTACGGCGAGGGCAGGGTGCTGCTGGGCACCGCCACACTCAACATCAATAGCGGGGGCACCTTCGCGGGCGCGATCAGCGGCGACGGCGGCATTTCGGTGACGCGCTACACGCAGACGATGACCGGTTGCAGCAATAGCTATACCGGCGTGACGTCGATCACCTCCACGCTGAGTGTCGATTGTCTTGCCGATAGCGGGCAGGCGAGCGGCATCGGCGCGGCGAGCGGCGATCCTGCCAACCTCCTGATCAACGGAACGCTCGTCTATACTGGCGGCTCGGTGACGACCGATCGCGGCTTCACAAGCACGGGCGGCCAGATCTCCGTTTCCAACGCGGCCGCCACGCTGGAGTTCACCGGCACCACGGCGGGCGCCGGTTTCACCAAAAACGGTTCGGGCACGCTCGTCCTGTCGGGAGTCAGCACCCGGAACGGCACCACGCAGATCAGCAACGGAACGCTGCGCGCCGGCACAGTCAATGCGTTCGGCACCGGTGCCATGGGGCTCAATAACACGGCGGGCGTACTTCTCGACCTGAACGGGTTCGACACGAGCGTTCTTTACTTGTCCGGAGGCGGCGCCAGCGGCGGCGACATCGATCTGGGCGATGCAACCCTGACCATTGCGGCGGGTAACTCTTCCAACACCTCCTATTATGGCGGTGCCATCAGTGGCATTGGCGGCCTCGTCAAAAATGGCAGTGGGATTCAGAGGCTAACAGGTTGCGCCAGCGACTATACCGGCAGCACCACGATCAATAGCGGCTATCTTGAGGTATCATGCCTGAAGGATGGAGGCGCGGTCAGCTCGATCGGCGCGTCGGCCGCCGACGCCAGCAACCTCGTCATCAATGGTGGCGCATTCCGATATATCGGCACGGGCGATAGCACCAATCGTCAGTTCACGCTGGGGGCGCCGAGTGGCAGCTCGATCGAGTCCTGGGGAACAGGCGCTGTTCACTTCACCAGCACCGCCGCGGTGTCATTCCTAACGCCCAACGTCGCCCAAGCCCTTACGCTGGGTGGCACCAACCAGGACGACAACAGCTTCGCCGCGCAGATCACCGACAATGGTACGGGCCGAACCTCGCTCACCAAATCGGGGGTCGGCACCTGGATCCTGACCAATGCGACGAGCGACTATACCGGGGTGACCCGGATCAACGGCGGCGTGCTGGGTGTCGACAAGCTCGCCGACGGCGGACTGGCGAGCAGCATCGGCGCATCCTCGGCCGCCGCCGCCAATCTCATCATCGGCAATAATTCGACGCTGCGCTATACCGGAACGGGCGACACCACCAATCGCCTGTTCACGCTGGCGGCGGGCACGACCTTCATCGAATCCTCGGGCACCGGCGCGATCGTCTTCACTGATACGGGCCCGGTGACTCTCGCCGGCAACAACCAGACCCGCACCATTGCGCTGGGCGGCACCAATACCGGCAACAATACGCTGGCTGGATCAATTGGCGACGCCGGCACCGGCGCGACCATCCTGGCCAAGAACGACGCCGGCACCTGGGTGCTGACGGGCGAGAACAACTATAGCGGCAATACCGTCATCAATGACGGCACGCTGGTGCTGGGCAATGGCGGCACGACCGGATCGATCGTCAGCGATACGACCAACCTCGGCACGCTCGTCTTCAACCGTTCCGACAGCTACACCTATGGCGGCGTCATCTCAAGGGAAGGCGCGGTGGTGCAGCGGGGGACGGGCACGATCGTCCTGACCGGCACCAACACCTATACCGGCGGCACGACGATCGAGGCGGGAACGCTTCAGCTCGGCAATGGCGGGACGAGTGGCAGCATCGTCGGCGATGTGACCGACAATGGCGTGCTGGCGTTCAACCGATCCGACAATGTGACATTTGCCAATGTCATCTCGGGCACCGGCGACGTCCGCCAGATCGGCACGGGCATAACCACGCTCACCGCCAATCACGATTATAGTGGCGAGACGCATGTCGATGCGGGCGCGCTGGTGCTTTCCGGTGGCGGGACCATCGGCAACACAAGCCTCACGGCTGTTCGTGGCGCGGGCGTCATGACGGTGGCGGGCGGGACTTCGTCATTGACCACGGGCGCGCTCGCGGTTGCCGATATGTCCGGCGATTCAGGCATCCTGAACATCAACGGCGGTGGCACGGTCAACGTCACGGGCGGATCGCCGATCAATGTCGGGCTGGGCACCATCAACGTCGATGGCGCCGGCTCCGCCCTGACCGCGCTCACGGCGCTTCACGTCGGCCTAGATGCGACCGGCGTCGGCAGCGTCAATGTGAGCAATGGCGGCCATATTTCGACGGACGGGGGCACCATTGGCCTGAGCGAGGAAAGTCAGGGCGCCGTTCTGGTGGATGGCGCGGGCAGCGAATGGGTCAATGCGGGGGAATTGACGGTCGGCGACGCGGGCGCCGGAACGCTGACCATTGCCAATGGCGGCAAGGTCTTGGCCGCTTCGAGCACGATCGGTAGCGGCGACACCGGCGAAGTGCTCGTTGGCGGACAGGATTCGTCCTGGGAAAACACTGGAAGATTGACCGTCGGCGCCTATGGCGCGGGCAGCGTGCGCATCGAAGACCGCGCGACGGTTTCGAACGCAGATGCCGTGATCGGCAGTTCCGCCCGCGGCGACGTCGTCGTGACCGGTCCGGGTACGACATGGGCCAGCACAGGGCAGTTGGCGGTCGGCAGCTACGACATCGGCACCCTGGCTATCGAAAACGGCGCGGTCGTAACCAGCAACCAGGGCTATATCGGCAGCGGCGACACCGCCAACGGCAGCGTCACCATAACCGGGCCGGGATCGAACTGGAGCACGGCGCTCAATATCAATATCGGGAATTACGGAACCGGCGCGCTCCTCATCGAAGATGGGGCCCGCGTCCAGGCCGGCGATGGTGTGGAACTCGGCTTTTCCGCAACAGACGCCAGCGGCACCCTGACCTTGCGTGGCACGCCGGCGACGCGCGCCATTCTGGAAACCAGCCATATTCGGGCCGGCCTTGGTACGGCGAACCTGACGATCGACGGCGGCATAGTGCGCGCGACGCAGGATAATTCCGATTTTATCGCCGGTTTCGGCACGCAGGAGGCATTCATCGGCGCGAACGGCGCCGTTATCGACACGAATGACCATGACATCGGCATTGCCGCCCAATTCGGCGGCACCGGTGGCTTGACCAAGACCGGCGCGGGCATTTTGATCCTGAGCGGTGCGAACGCCTACGCCGGCGAGACGCGCGTCGAGACGGGCACGCTGCTGGTGAACGGCGACCAGTCGCTCGCGACCGGGCTGACGAGCGTCGCCTCGGGTGCGTCATTGGGCGGCATCGGCACGATCGGAGCTGACGTGACGATCGCCGATGGCGGCACGCTGACAGCCGGAGTTGGCGGTCCCGGTACGCTGACGATCAACGGCAACCTTTCGCTCGCCAGCGGTTCGATTCTCGATTTCCAGTTCGGCGAAGCGAACGTGGTGGGCGGCGCGCTCAATGATCTCGTCAATGTGGGCGGCAACCTGACGCTCGCCGGCACGATCAATGTCACCGAGACGCCGGGCGGCAGCTTCGGCGCGGGCATCTACCGCGTGTTCAATTATGGCGGCACGCTTACCGACAACGGCCTTGCGCTCGGCATCATGCCGTCGGGCAGCGACGTCGTGGTCCAGACGTCGGTCGCGGGCCAGGTCAATCTCGTGAATTCGGGGGGCCTGACGCTCAACTTCTGGGACGGCGACGCCGGCCCGAAATTCGACACTATCGTCAATGGCGGCAACGGTATTTGGCAGAACGGCGCTGGCAATAATAACTGGACCGAGGCGACCGGGGCGATCAACGCTGCTTATACCGACGGGGCGTTCGCGATCTTCGCGGGCCTGGGCGGCACGGTGACGATCGACAACAGCCTGGGCGCGGTCAGCGCATCGGGCGCGCAGTTCGCCAGCAACGGCTATCTCGTCACTGGGGGCGACCTTTCCCTGGTCGCGCCACAATCGGTCATCCACGTCGGCGATGGCACCGCGGCGGGTGCTGGCTATACCGCCACGATCGCGAGCGCGCTCACCGGCGCGGCCCAGTTGGTCAAGACCGATCTCGGCACGCTCATTCTCACCGGCACCAACAGCTATACCGGCGGCACGCTGATTGATGACGGCGTGCTCAGCATCTCGGGTGACGCGAACCTCGGCGATGCGGCGGGGGTCGTCGCGATCAATCAGGGCACGCTCCGGACCACCGCGAACCTGACGAGCAGCCGGCACATCACGCTCAACGGCACGGCCACGATCCTCACCGACACGGGCACGAGCTTCCTCGCGAGCGGAGCGATAGGCGGCGCCGGCAGTCTCACCAAGGCGGGCGCGGGCACGCTCGTGCTGGCGGCTGCCGACACCTATACGGGCGGCACGATCATTGCGGCGGGGACGCTTCAGGTTGGCAATGGCGGGACCGCCGGCAGCTTGACCGGCGATGTGCTGAACAACGCCGCGCTGGTCTTCAACCGCTCGGACGACACCAGCTTCGCGGGCACGATCACCGGCACGGGCAGTCTCACCCAGACAGGCGGCGGCGTTCTGCACCTGACCGGCAGCAGCGATTACAGCGGCACCACCCGCATCGAGCGCAGCGAGCTGCGGCTGGAGAACGGCGGAAGCATCAACAGCGGCCAAACCAGGCTTGTTGGCGAGGGCGCGACCTTGACCGTCACCGGCGACGGTTCATCGTTCACTACGACCGAATTGAGACTTGGAGACCCGACCGGCGGGAACATCACGCTCAACATCGAGGATGGCGGGCAGGTTGTCGCGACGGGAACGTCCCAGGTGTCGCTGGGCGGAGCCACTATAGGGGCTCCGCTCGATGTCACCGTGAATGTGTCCGGCGCGGATTCGCTGTGGGAGGTGGGCGGCAATGTGACCGTCGGCTTCAACACTGCGTCAACCGCGCGCGTAAATGTCACCGATGGCGCGATGGTCCGTTCGGGTAGCCTTACGATGGGCCCTGCCTTCCTGTCGATGACAAATCCTTCGGATGTTACAATCTCCGGTGCAGGTTCCAGCTGGACGACAGGCGGCCTTTCCGTCTACCGTGGAACACTATCTCTGCTGGATGGCGGCCGCCTCGACGCCGCCACTGGGCGGATCACCGCCGCGAGCGCTACTCAAGATGGCCAAGGCCGCGTTCTCATCTCCGGCACAGGCTCGGAGCTTGCGATTGCGAGCACCCTGGATATCGGCGGGACCGGAAAAGAGGCAATTGTCACCGTTGCCGACGGCGGGCAACTGAATGCGGGCGGGTTGCTGACCCTTGCTAACATCGCAGCAGGTAGCGGTACGCTGAATATCGGTGCGGCGGCGAGTGACACCGCTGCTGCGCCCGGTACGGTCGATGTGGCAAACATCGCTTTCGGTCCGGGTGTCGGCACGATCAACTTCAATCATACCGATACGGCTTACGACTTCGCTTCTGCCATGTCGGGCGCCGGTGCGATCAACCAGCTTGCGGGCGTCACGCTGCTGAGCGGCGACAGTTCGGGCTTCTCCGGCCTGACGTCGGTTTCGGGCGGTTCACTCTATGTCAACGACGCGCTGGGCGGCGATGTCACCGTTGCGACGGGCGGCACGCTTGGCGGTATCGGCACGATTGGCGGCAATGTGACCGTGGCCGACGGCGCGCTCAATCCGGGCGACCTCGGCAACGCGCCGGGAACGTTGACCGTCAACGGCAACCTCGCTCTCGCGGCGGGCTCCACGATCAACGTCAATCTGGGGAAAGCCGATGCGGTGGGCGGCGCCCTCAACGACCTGATCGAAGTCGGCGGCGATCTCGTGCTTGAGGGCACGCTGAATGTCGCGACGTCGGCGGGCGGAAGCTTCGATCCGGGAATCTACCGCGTTATCAATTATAGCGGGGTCCGCACCGGCAGCGGCCTGACGATCGGAACCATTCCCTCGCCGGACTTCTATGTCCAGACCTCGATCGACAAGCAGGTGAATCTGGTCAACACCGCCGGCCTCCAGTTCCGCTACTGGGATGGCCCCAGCTCGAAGAACGACGGCGTCATCGACGGCGGGAACGGAGTGTGGCAGCGTTCCACCGGCAACGACAACTGGGTGGACGACGGCAGCATTCCCAATGCGCCCTTCGCCGACAATGCCTTTGCGGTGTTCATGGGCACGGCGGGGAACGTCGCGGTGGACGGTAGCAAGGGCGATGTCACGGCAGGCGGTATGCAGTTCCTGGCCGATGGCTATGTGATCGACGGCGACGCCATCACGCTCGTCGGCACGCAGGCGGTAATCCGCACCGGCGACGGCACCGCGGCGGGCGCCGGTATCAGCGCCACGATCGATGCGGAACTGACCGGTTCTGCGCAGCTGGCGAAGGCAGATATCGGCACGCTCATCCTGAACGGCGCCAATAGCTATACCGGCGGCACCGCGATCAACGGCGGCACGTTGCAGGTTTCGACCGACGCCAATCTGGGTGACGCGGCGGGCGGGCTCGGCTTCGACGGGGGCCGGCTCAACACGACCGCCGACATCACATCGGACCGCGCGGTCGATCTCGTCGGAGCGGGGACGTTCCTGACCGACGCGGGCACCACGCTCGCGCTGAACGGCGCGATTTCGGGCGCGGGAAGCCTTGACAAGATCGGCACCGGCACGCTGGCGCTGCACGGCGTGAGCGCTTTTGACGGGAGCATGACGGTCGATGGCGGAACGGTCCTCGTCTCGGACGGCGGCAGCGTTGCCAATTATCGCGGTCATATCGGCAGCGCGGCCGGGCAAACCGGCACGGTCGTCGTCTCTGGGCCGGACTCGAGCTGGACCAACAGCAGCCACATCTATGTTGGCGAAAGTGGCGAAGGCACCCTGACGATCGCGGATGGGGCCGCGGTGTCGAACGCCGCCGGAACCATCGGGCTCAACAGCGGCGGCAGCGGTGTCGTGACCGTTTCGGGCTCCGGCTCCATCTGGACCAATTCCCAGGATATCCGGGTGGGCGCCCTCGGCGACGGGGTGCTTACTGTCGAAGCTGGCGGGATTGCAGCCGCCACCGCCAACATCGCCCTTGGGATCAATGCCGGTTCCAGAGGTACGGCGACGATCTCCGGCGCGGGCTCCAAGGCGACGACCGCGTCCGCGCTCTTCGTCGGCAATGCGGGCGAAGGAGGGCTGACCATCGCCGATGGCGCGGAGGTTTCCAGTCCGCTCTCCTTTATTGGATATTTTGCCGGGAGCAGCGGCACGATCAATATCGGCGCGGCGACCGGCGACGGCCCGGCGACCGCAGGCACTCTGGTTTCGCCGACGCTCACCTTCCACGACGGCGACGGTACGCTGGTCTTCAACCACACCGATGCCGATTATAGGTTCTCGACCGCCTTGCAGAGCGACGGCGCGGGTACGCACGCGATCGAGCATCTTGCCGGCACGACACTGCTGGTGGGCGACAGCTCTCGCTTTGACGGGGCCACCACCGTTTCGGGCGGCACGCTGCTGGTCGGCGACTCCGATGGCGTCGGCAGCCTTGGCGGCACCGTCAACGTGACGTCCGGCGGCACGCTGGGCGGTTCGGGCAGGCTCGGCGGCGACGTTGCGATCGCCGACGGCGGCACGCTCGCGCCGGGCAACAGCCCCGGCACGCTGACGATCGACGGCGATCTGGCGCTCGCCTCGGGCTCGATACTCAACTTCCAGTTCGGTGAGGCGGGGGTCGCGGGCGGCGCGCTCAACGATCTCGTGAATGTGGGCGGCGACCTCACCCTCGACGGCACGATCAACGTATCGGTGTCGACGGGCGGCAGCTTCGGGCCGGGCATCTACCGCGTGTTCAACTATAATGGTGCGCTGACCGACAACGGGCTAACGCTGGGCACGATGCCGGGTGGCGATGTCTCGGTGCAGACGGCGGTCGCGGGGCAGGTCAACCTTGTCAACACCGGCGGCCTGCTGCTGAGCTTCTGGGACGGCGCGGCCGGGCCGAAGAACAACAGCCTGGTGGATGGCGGCGACGGCGTGTGGCGCGTCGCCGGCGGCGGCAACAACTGGGCCAATGCTGCCGGCGCGGTGAACGGCGATTATATGCAGGACAGCTTCGCCATCTTCTCGGCGGCGCCGGGCACCGTCACTATCGACAATAGCGGCGGCGATGTCCTGAGCACGGGCATGCAGTTCGCGAGCGACGGTTATGTGATTGCCGGCGATCCGCTGACGTTGACCGGCGGGCAGGCCATCATCCAGGTGGGGGACAGCAGCGCGGCCGGCGCGGGCTATACCGCCACGATCGATGCGGCGCTTGTCGGCGCGGCGCAGCTCGTGAAAACCGATGCGGGCACGCTCGTGCTGGGCGGCGTCAACAGCTATGCCGGCGGCACCGCGATCAGCGGCGGTGTGCTGCGCATCGCGAGCGATGCCAATCTCGGCGATCTCGGCGGTGGGTTGCGCTTCGACGGGGGCACGCTTCAGACGACGGCCGACATCGCCTCGGCGCGCAGCATCGATCTCGCCTCCAGCGGCGGCTTCCGCACCGATGCGGGGACAACGCTGACGCTGACAGGCACGCTGGCCGGACCGGGCGGCTTCGGCAAGAGCGGCGATGGCACACTGGTGCTGGGCGGCAGCGGCAGCTATGCTGGCGCGACGATCGGCGGCGGAGTCCTGTTCGTCGATGGCGACTATTCCGGTGCGACCGGGACGACCGATGTGCTGGGCGGCGCGACGCTGGGCGGCACCGGCACGATCGGCGGCAATGTCGCGATCGCGGACGGCGCGACCCTGGCACCCGGCACGGGATCGGCGGGTATGCTGACCATTAGCGGCAATCTGTCGCTCTCGGCGGCGTCGCAGCTCGACTTCGAGTTCGGTGAGGCCAATGCGGCCGGCGGCGGCCTCAACGATCTCGTGAATGTCGGCGGGGACCTGACGCTCGATGGCGTCCTCGATGTCGCGGAGACGGCGGGCGGGACGTTCGGGCCCGGCCTCTACCGGGTATTCAACTATGGCGGCGTGCTCACCGACAACGGCCTGACGCTGGGGGCGCTTCCCGCAGGGGCCGACGTTACCGTTCAGACCTCGATCGCGGGGCAGGTCAATCTCGTCAATGCCGAAGGGCTGACGCTCAATTTCTGGGACGGCGCGGCCGGCCCGCAGAATGACGGCGTGGTCAACGGCGGCGACGGCATCTGGCAAAGCGGCACCGACAACGATCGTTGGACCGACGAAGCGGGCAACCTGAATGCGGCTTATGCGGACGGTTCGTTCGCGATCTTCGGCGGCACGGCGGGAACCGTTACGGTCGATAACAGCCTGGGCGACGTGACGGCATCCGGCATGCAGTTCGGCACCGGCGGTTATGTGATTGGCGGCGACGGCCTAACGCTCACCGGCGCGACGGCGACCATCCGGGTCGGCGACGGCAGCATCGGGGGTGCCGATTATGTCGCGACGATCAATTCGGCGATCGGCGGCGCGGCCCAACTGGTCAAGACCGACGCGGGAACCCTCATATTGGGCGGCAGCAACGGCTATACGGGCGGCACGCTGATTACCGGCGGCGCGGTTCGTGTCGCCAGCGACGCCAATCTCGGCGACGCGAACGGCGACGTGACGCTGAACGGCGGCGCGCTGGAGACGAGCGCGGACATGACGAGCGCGCGCCGCATCGTGCTGGCCGGCAACGGAACGATTGCCACTTCCGACGGAACCGCCTTCACCTTCGACGGCCAATTCTCCGGGACGGGGGCGCTGACCAAAGCCGGTTCGGGGACATTGCTCGTAACCGCCGATAATAGCGGCTTTGCCGGCGATACGAAGGTGACGGCGGGCACGCTCGCGCTTCAGGGCGTGCTGGGCGGAGGCATCGAGGTCGGCGCCGAGGGCCGTCTCGAAGGCCGTGGCCGGGCGGGGAGCATCGTCAATGCCGGCGTCGTCGCGCCGGGTCGCGGCATCGGCACGCTGACGGTTGCCGGCGATTATAAGGGCAATGACGGCACGTTGGAGATCGAGGCCGAACTTGGTGACGACGGTTCGGACGCCGATCGGCTGGTGGTCGGCGGCGCGACATCGGGGTCCACCCGCGTCACCGTGATCAACCGTGGCGGGCTCGGCGCGCAGACGGTGGAAGGCATCAAGATCGTCGACGTCACCGGCGCGTCCGACGGCCAGTTTCTGCTTGACGGCGACTATCTGTTCGACGGCGATCAGGCGGTGATCGCGGGCGCCTACGGCTATCGGTTGTACAAGAATGGCATCACCGATCCGCAGGACGGCGACTGGTATCTGCGCTCGTCGCTGCTGAATCCTGCAGAGCCCGAGGAATCGGGGCCGCTGTATCAGCCGGGCGTGCCGGTATACGAAGCCTATGTCGGGGCGCTGCGGGCCTTGAACGGCTTGCCGACCCTTCAGCAGCGTGTCGGCAACCGCGCCTGGGCCGGGGCGCCGACCACGGCCGGCACGGGCATCTGGGGGAGGATCGAATCCGAACGCAATCGGCCCGAGGCCCTTGTTTCGACCACCGGTCTCGATCGCAAGGTCAATAGCTGGCAGATGCAGATTGGGGCCGACACGCAGCTTCACCAGCGCGCGGACGGCGCGATGCTGATCGGCGGCCTTACGGCGCATTATGGCAAGGCCGACAGCAGCGTGACCTCGCTGTTCGGCAATGGCACGATTGACACCCGAGGCTATGGCTTTGGCGCGACGTTGACCTGGTACGGACCGAAGGGACTGTATGTCGACGGCCAGGCACAGCTGAGCTGGTTCGACAGCGATCTGGAATCGTCGGTGCTGGGTACGCTGGTAGACGGCAACAAGGGCCGAGGCAGGGCATTCAGCCTGGAAATCGGCAAACGGGCGCAGGTCGATCGAAACCTGTCCGTCACGCCGCAGGTGCAGATGAGCTATACCCATGTCGGTTTCGACCGCTTCGCCGATCCGGCCGAAGCCTCGGTCTCGGCGCTTAGCGGCGAAAGCCTGAAATCGCGCTGGGGCCTTTCGATCGATCATCAGAAGAGTTGGGGCGACAACGGAGCCGTCCGGCGCAGCCACCTCTACGCCTTGGTCAACCTCTCCTATGAATGGCTTGGCGATGCGCGGGTCGATGTTTCCGGCACACCGATCCGCAACGCCGATGACCGTTTGTGGGGCGAGTTCGCCTTGGGCGGGAGCCTCACCCTCGGGCGCGGCCTGACGCTCTATACCGAAGCGTCGGGCAACACCTCACTGCGCGATTTCGGCGGAGGCTACAGCTTCAAGGGCACCGCCGGCGTGCGGCTGGCATTCTGACCGGCTGCCGCCCTGCCTTGAGGCGGGGCGGCGCACGCCGTTTCAATCAAAGAGATTCGTAATCAGCGCTGGTGATCGCTGGTGAGGGCGTGAACCCGCAGGCGAGGAAAAACGACCTCAAGCGGCTTCGTATCGGGCAGCACATATACATATCCGCCCTTCTTCCGGAAAAGAGGGCGCACACTTTTCCTGTAGAGCGCCTTGGGCACATTGATGCACCCGAATGTGATGCGATTGTCGTCCGATGTCCGCGAAAGCATCCGCTGGCGCCGCCGTTCCTTCTTGCTCGCCCCGGGCGGGATCGGATGGAGCGCCACCGACGTGGCATAATCGACCCACAGCACCCTTTGCCCGCCGGCGGCCGATCCATATTTCGCAAGGAAGCGCCCGGCAGGCGTCGTCTTCTCCGCAGGGCCGATCTCGGCGAGATTCTTGCTGCCGATGCCCGGGGTGGCGTCATCCCCGACCGCGACGCCGATCAATACCGGCGCCTTGCCGATCGCTTTGCCCTTCGCATCGAACAGGAAGAGCGAAGCGTTCTTCTTGTCGACGATGATATAGGGAAGCGAGCCATTATCCTTTGACGAGGCAATCCAGGCGGCGACGCGTTTAACGGCCGCCGATCGGCGCGGTCCGTCGTCCGTTTCCAGCTTTCCCGATTGAGGCGCCTTTGACTCAGGCGGCGGAGCGCCCGCCTTCGCCTGCGCGGGGAGGGGGGCAGCCAATAATAGTCCGGCAAGCGCCAGAACGGCTTTGGTCATTGTCTAAGGCACTTGCATTGAAACAGTCGCCGCCTTGCAGGAAGGCGGCCGACAGGAGAAATCACGATTTATCAATAATTACCGTCTTGCAGCATCAGTTACGCGGCCGTTTGCGCCGGTTTTCCTGCATCCGCTGCTCGATGCTGTCCACCCGACCATTGAGTTGATCCAGACGCTGACCGTTATTCTGCGCCTGCCCGGACGCCGCCTGCGCTTCGGCCAGAGCCGACTTCGCGGTGCCATCCGTCTCCTGCAGCTTCGTCTCGAGTGCATCGACGCGCTGGCTCACCGGAGCGATCTGATCCCGGACATACCCTTTGGTGGCGCAACCACCCAATCCCAGCGCTCCGGCCAGAATCACGACCGCGGGGGCAATTTTGTTTATGGACGGCGACATCGCATTTTTCCTATTGGTTAACGAGCCGCGGCATTCCAAGCCCAGCACGCACCATCCAACAATTCGATTTTGTCCGACTGTGCATCTGCTCGGGTGAGTGGATGATGGTGGGCGTCTTCGGGGTGTTTTACAGAGGCATCGGCCGGGATTGACTCCGCCTTCTTCGATCGTGTCGGATATGGCCGGTTTGGGGGGGGGCTGCGCCGCCTTATGGAGTGCGCAGCGGACGCAATCTGCGCGGCGTGTTCGGGAGGCGGGGGCCTATGGGCGAGTATCGAAAGCTTTGGTGGGCGTTGATCGCGGTCCTGACGGTGACGTTCACGATCCTCGGGCTGTCGGGCGTCGAAATCTATCGCAAGGCGCCGCCGGTTCCCGCGCAGGTCGTCACCGCCTCGGGCAAGGTGCTGATGACGCGCGACGACATCATGGCGGGGCAGACGGCGTGGCAGAGCATGGGCGGCATGCAACTCGGCTCGATCTGGGGACACGGCGCCTATCAGGCGCCCGACTGGTCGGCCGACTGGCTGCACCGCGAATTGATGGCCTGGCTCGGCCTCGCCGCGCACGAAACCTACGGCCAGGCGTTCGATACGCTCGATGTCGAACAGAAAGCGGCGCTGACCTATCGGCTGAAGGAGGAATATCGGCATAACAGCTATGACGCCGCGACGGGCGTGATCACTGTATCGGATCGGCGCGCCCGCGCGATGGCGCTCACCGCCGATCATTATGAGCGGCTCTATGGCAACGATCCGGCGCTGCGTGCGATGCGCGGCCATTATGCGATGAAGGAAGGGACGCTGCCCGATCCCGCCAAGCGGGCGGCGCTGACCGACTTCTTCTTCTGGACAGCCTGGGCCGCCTCGACCGAACGGCCGGGGACAGCCGCCACCTATACGAACAACTGGCCGCCCGAGCCGTTGATCGGCAATCACCCGACGCCGGAAAATATCCTGTGGTCGCTCGCCTGCGTCGTCATCCTGGTGGCTGGCGTCGGCACGCTGATCTGGGGCTGGGCTTTCCTGCGTCGCCATGACGACAGCCCGCTGGTGGCGGCGGAGGAGGACCCGCTGACGCTGGTGCTGACGCCTTCGCAAAAGGCGCTGGGCAAATATCTGTTCGTGGTGCTGGCGCTATTTATCTTCCAGATATTTATCGGCGGCTTCACCGCGCATTATACGGTCGAAGGGCAGAGCTTTTACGGGATCGACGTGTCGCAATGGTTTCCCTATGCGCTGACCCGTACCTGGCATGTGCAGAGCGCACTGCTGTGGATCGCGACGGCGTTCCTGGCGGCGGGCCTGTTCCTGGCGCCGCTCATCCATGGCGGCGACCCCAAATATCAGAAGCTGGGCGTTGATATCCTGTTCTGGGCGTTGATCCTCATCGTCGCGGGATCATTCATCGGCAATTATCTCTCGATCGCGCAGGTGATGCCCGCCGGGCTGGGGTTCTGGCTGGGGCAACAGGGTTATGAATATCTCGACCTCGGCCGCGTGTGGCAGCTCGCCCTGTTCGGCGGTCTGCTCTTCTGGCTGGCGCTGATGCTGCGCTGTATGCTGCCGGCGCTCAGAAACGGGGAAGGGGACAAGAGCCTGCTCGCGCTGCTCACCGTCTCCACCATCGCCATCGGCCTCTTCTACGGCTCGGGCCTATTCTATGGCGAGCATACGAACATTACGGTCATGGAATATTGGCGCTGGTGGGTAGTCCATCTGTGGGTGGAAGGCATTTTCGAAGTATTCGCCACCGCCGCCATCGCCTTCATCTTCGCGTCGATGGGGCTGGTGTCGCGACAAATTGCGACGGCCGCCAGCCTGGCCTCGGCCTCTCTGTTCATGGTCGGTGGTGTGCCGGGCACTTTCCACCACCTCTATTTCTCCGGAACGACGACACCGATCCTCGCGGTAGGCGCGGCGTTCAGCGCGCTGGAGGTCGTGCCGCTGATCGTGCTCGGTTATGAGGCGTGGGAGCATTGGAGCCTGCGTGACCGCGCGCCGTGGATGCGCGCGGTGCGCTGGCCTTTGATGTGCTTCGTCGCGGTCGCCTTCTGGAACATGCTGGGCGCAGGCGTCTTCGGCTTCATGATCAACACGCCGATCGCGCTCTTCTATCTTCAGGGGCTGAATACCACGGCGGTTCACGCCCATGCGGCGCTGTTCGGGGTCTATGGCTTCCTCGCGCTTGGCTTCACGCTGCTGGTGCTGCGCTACATCCGGCCCCAGATCGCGTTCAACGAACGGCTGATGCGGATCGGCTTCTGGGGGCTGAACGCGGGACTGGTTCTGATGATCTTCACCAGCCTGCTGCCCGTCGGCCTGTTCCAGTTCGAGGCGAGCGTGACGACGGGCATGTGGTATGCGCGCAGCGACACCTTCCTACAGCAAGGTTTCCTCAAGACCTTGCGCTGGATTCGCACCTTCGGCGACGTGGTGTTCATCATCGGCGCGATCGCGGTTGCCTGGCAGGTCGTCATCCTCGGCCTGTGGCGAAAGGGTGCGCGGCGGCCGCCAGCCGGTCCTGCGTGACCGCGCCGCCCGGGAATCAACGCGCGGACGGGGCGAGCTTCAGCAGCGGATCGGCTGCGGCCAGCGCTTCGCTACGAACCGGCGGCGGGGGCGCGATGGCGACCGAGTTGATATATCGCTTCTGCTCCTTCGCGGCCGGGCCGGCGAATTGAACGGCGCGCTCCCAGCCTGCCGTCACCACCGAACCCCACGGGCCGAGATCGAGGCAGGTCACATAACGCTCCTGCGTATAAGGCAGCAGATCGGCGCCGATCAGATCGGCGGCGGCGTTATGGCCCGCGAACCGGCCCAGCATCAGCGCATGCTGGCAGGACATCAGCGAATGATTGCCCTCATCGTCGGTGGCGGCGCAGGCGGTGTCGCCCGCGGCGAAAATGTGCCGCGCGGCCGGCAGGCGCAGATCGCGATCCACCCGCAGCCGCCCGAGCGGATCGCGCTCACCCGGCAGAAGGCGGGTCAGCGCGCTTGCATGCATTCCGCCGGTCCACAAGACCGTCAGGCTATCGATCCGCTCGCCGGCCGTGGTGCACACGCCGCCGGCATCAATGTGTGTCACCGACGTGCCAAGGAGGCATTCGACGCCTTGCGACGCGAGTGCCTCGACAATGACGGGCCTCGGTCCCGCGCCGAGTTCGGGGCCGATGACGTCCGACCGTTCGATGACAATGACGTGGACGGGCGCGTCGTCGCCGAGGATCGCGCGCATCCGGGCCGGCAGTTCGGTCGCGATTTCGACGCCGGTGAAGCCGCCGCCAATGACGATCGCCGTATTGCGCGGCGGGTTGTCGGGACGAGCGGCGAGGCCGTGCAGGTGGGTTTCGAGCTGTGCGGCCTCGTCGATCTGATCGATGCTGAACGCATAGTCGGCAAGGCCCGGAATCGCCGGCCTGACGAGGCGGCTTCCCGACGCCAGGATCAGCCGGTCATAAGCCATCGCGCTCCGTTCGCCCCGGCTGTCGACGATGCTGACCTGCCCCGCTTCGGGATCGATCGCTTCCACCGTTCCCGCGACGAACTTCACGCCGACCGCATCGAACAGGGGGCCTACGGGGCTCGTCATCGTCGCCACGTCGGGCTCGTAGAAGCGGGGGCGAAGGTCGAGCGACGCGCGCGGCGCGACGACCGCCAGTTCGATCTCGTCAGGGCCGATGCCATGCTTGTCCAGAAGCCGCGCGGCGGACAGGGCGCTCCAGACCCCCGCAAAGCCGGCGCCGACGATCAGGATTCTTTTCATGCTCTTCACCTTTCATTGGGTTTCGGCGTCGGCGCGCGAGCGCATGGCCGTGAGACGCGCCTTCTCGCGGGCGCTGTGACGGGCGGCGAACCAGGCGCGTACCTGCTCGGGGAAATCAGCCGGCATACCCTTGCCGCGCGCGCGTCCCAGGAGCGCGGCGAGGCTGGTTCGGGAGAGCTCGTCGCGCAGGACCTTCTCGGCGCGGAGCATCACGGCATGAATGCCGCAGACGCCCTGTGCCGACCATTCGGGCGGCTCGCCTTCGAACAGCGCGCATCGTCCCCGGATTTCCTGGCAGTCGAAAAGCGGCTTCCGCCCCTCGACGGCATCCACCACGTCAAGGACGCTGATATCCTCGGCAGGCCGGGCGAGGCGATAGCCGCCGCGTATGCCGCCGAGTGCCTCGACGATCCCCGCTTTCTCCAGCTTCGGGAAGATCTTCTTCAGGAAAGCGGGGGAAATCCCCTGGATTTCGGCGAGATCGCGGCTGCTTGCCGGTTGCTCGATCGGGCCGGCGATCCAGAGAAGGCAATGCAGGGCATATTCGATGCCGGTTCCGATATAAGCCATAATAGGTACTGTATGAGTCCCCGTTAGGATTCGCAAGCGGACGAGTGGCCGCCAGGATGTGGCGAACTTCGAAAGTCGGGGGAGCCTTGCGGCCGCTCAAACGCTCCGGCCTACAACACATAAAAACATAGAATATTGACATCAAATCGGCGTTCTGAAACACTCTGGGATATTGCCGATACATTGTGCGCGCGTGAGGGAGGGCGGGGTCCGACGTAGGTAGCTGACAAGATTGTGGTCTGGGCGGAAAAATGTCCGGTTGGCACGAAAGCCGCAAGGATGTTTGGTGATGCCGGTGTTTTGTGCCTCCAAACCGCGTTTCTGAACGGTTTGGGGGCCGCCGGCACATTATGGTCTGCCCTGTCTTCGCCTTCCTGTTGATGCTGTGTTCGGGATTCGCCACGCATATGTGCAGCAGGAGAGAGAAGGATATGCGGATGGTCGCCCCGGTTTTCGCGGAAGAGCATGAGGGCCCCCCCGGGTCGCAAATCATCCTTTGTCGGCTCTCTGGGATCTGCGCGGCATGAAGCCGGCTTCGTCGCCGCTCCCGGGTCTGGCTGAAGAAGCGCCGGGGGGCGGGCGAACTCCGCCAGCCGGCGGCTCTTTTGCGGGAATTACAGAGGAGGGAGGCGTCGCCGCGCCCTTTTCGAAGGCGCGGACGGGCTATACGCTGTTCATCCTGATCCTGATCGCGGCATTCAACTATTTCGATCGCGGGCTCCTGGGGCTTCTGGCGCCGCTCATCCGGGTCGACGTTCATATCAGCGATACTGTTTACGGGCTGATTTCAGGATTTGCCTTCGTTCTCTTCTACGCGCTTCTCGGCGTGCCGATGGCGGCATTGGCCGATCGGGTCAGCCGCCGCGCGGTGATCGCAGTCGGCTTCGCGGCGTGGAGCCTGATGACGATGTTCACCGGCTTCGTGACCAATGCTTTCGAACTAGCCGCGACACGCTTCCTCATGGGGGCGGGCGAGGCGTGCGGCACCGCGCCCTCCAACGCGATGATCAATGACATGTTCAGCCGGCGCTCGCGTGCGCGGGCCCTCTCCGTCCTTTTTGCGGCGGGGACGTCGATCAGCAGCATCATTTTCTATCCGATCGCGGGCTGGATCGGCCAGTCTTATGGCTGGCGGACGACCTTTATCGTCTCCGGTCTGGCCGGCCTCCTTCTGGCGGCGCTCGTCGTTCTGACGGTGAAGGAGCCGCCCCGGCGCGCATTCGAGGCACCGGCGGAAAGGTCGCTGCCGAAGGAACGCGGGAAGTTCCTCGATTTCGGCTTCATGAAGCTTCCCTTCATTCTCCTGACGTGCAGCTCGGCCCTGATCGGCGCGCATCTCAACGCCGCCTCGGCGTGGGGCGCGATCTTTCTCACGCGTGTCCACGGTCTCGACATCACGGAAATCGCCGTTGCACTGGGGCCATTCCGCGGCGTGCTGACCGCGGTGGGCGTGCTGATGGCGGGCTATCTCGCGGATAAGCTCGGCAAAAGGGATGCGCGCTGGCGGCTGTGGCTTCCCGCGCTCTGCTGCCTTGCGGTCACGCCGTCGCAGGCACTGTTCCTGCTCGGCGAACCGCGCTGGGCCTGGATGACGGGTATCGGCCTCGAAAGTCTGTTCCTGCTGGCGCATATGGCGCCGGTCTATGCGGTGGCGATGGAGATTGCGGGGCCGCAGCGCCGCGCGCTCGCGGTTTCGATCCTGCTGCTGTCGTCGAGCCTGGTCGGCACCAGCCTCGGGCCGCTGCTCGTCGGCTATCTCAACGATTATGTCCTCCAGGGTTTCGGGGCGCAGTCGGTTCGCTATTCGCTTCTCGCGATCACGCTGTTCCCGGCGGGATCGGCGCTCATGCTGTTCGGGGCGGGGCACCTCCTGCACAAGGAGCATCAGCGCGCGGTGGCCGATCCATCCTGATCGCAGTGCGAAGTCGGGAAGGCATGGAGCGCTCCCCTCCTGTCGTCAGATTCCTGCAGTGCCTGAATCAGATGGCTGGCGGCAAGACCATTGCGGCTGCTGTTCATATATACTAATTATCTAGGTGATAGGTTGGATTCAGCAGCGTCACGACGATAGCGGAAGGCGCGCCTATTTGGACGTGAATGCGCATTGCCGGATTTTTCGATAATGTTGAGCCGTCCGGAGACGCCGACAACTGTCCGATCACAATTCGCCCGATCATTCCTCCTGTTCGCAATCGAGGAGGCTTCCGTTGCGAGATCGTCAACCTCCTTATCTCTTGTCTGCGGGGCCGCGTGTCGGTTCGCCGGGGAGCCCTCTTTCCAACGGCGTCTGCCTTGCAAACCGGATGTTTTTCCGGTAGTGCGAGTCTATACCGGAATATCTTCCGGTTAATCGATGTGCCAGATGGCACGAAGAATTTGAACGCCTCTTTGAACAGGGCGGGAGAACTCCTATGGGCGAATGTTCGGTAACGGTCAGGAAGGTTGGCGGTTATATTGGTGCCGAAATCGGCAATGTCGATATATCGAAAGACCTGAGCGACCTGGAGATAGAGACGATCCGCAACGCGCTCGCGCAGCACGGAGTGATCTTTTTTCGCAATCAGGATTTGAGTGGCGAGCGGCAGAGCGCCTTCGGCAGCCGTTTCCGGCTTGCCGACAAGGAAGACGGCACGGAGAGCGTCGATTTTTCTCTCGAAGCGAAGGTCATCATGATCGAGAAGGAGGAGCAGCAGCTCAAGAATGTCGGCGGCGGATGGCATGCCGATCAGACCTTCAATCGCGTGCCGCCCTGGGGCTCGATACTCGCGGCCAAGGTGATACCGTCCGCCGGCGGCGATACCGTTTTTTCAAGCCTCGGCGCCGCCTATGACGACCTGTCCGACGGGCTCAAGACTCAGCTCGACGGGATGCGCGCGGTACATAATAATGAGCGCGTCATCACATCGATGATGAAGCTGCCGCAATATGAGGGGCAGACGCTGAAAGTCGTCAAGGCCAACCATCCGGCTGTCATCCGGCATCCGATTTCGGGCCGCAAGATCCTCTTCGTGAATCGCGGCTATACGACCAATTTCGAAGGCTGGACCGAGGAAGAAAGCGCGCCGCTGCTGCAATATCTCTTCCAGAAGAGCGAGCGCCCCGAATATCAGGTCCGCCTCCATTGGGAAAAAGGGACGGTCGCTTTCTGGGATAATCTTCAGGTTCTTCATTATGCCGTGAACGACTATCATGGCGAGCGCCGCAGCATGCAGCGGATTTCGGTCGCCGGGGTGCCGCTGGAATAACTATGGCCGAGGCCGATCTGGCGGCGATGGAGAAGAAGATGCTGTTTAATCATGTGATGGTTGGCACCAACGATCTCGAGCGATCCCGGCGCTTCTACGACGCGGTGCTCGGCGCCTTGGGCTATCCAAAGAGTGCGGCGGAGGGCCCCCTATTGTCCTACCGCAGTGGCGAGCAGGGCTTTGCGGTGCGCGCGCCACGCAATGGGGAGCCGGCGAGCTGCGCCAATGGGGGCACGATCGGCTTTCGTGCCAAGGGGACGGAAGAGGTGGACGCCTTTCATGCGGCGGGCCTTGCGCATGGCGGCAGCGATGATGGCGCACCCGGCGTTCGGGAAGGCAGCCCCGGCCAGCCCTATATCGCCTATCTGCGCGACCCCGACGGCAACAAGATATGCGCGATGTGGAAGAGCGGCTGGAAAAGCTGAGCCGCAGTGTCGGCCCCGCTCCTAGACTCGATTTCTGATTGATTGAATCGGAATGGGGATTTCCAAGCTGGGGGAGTTCTGATTCAACCTGCTGGCTGGGTAGGAGGCCAGCAGGGATGGCGAGACCCTATTCGAATGATCTGCGGGAG